>WNFO01001870.1_pt1 | contig 17060 bp, 13 predicted proteins | sample 5400251 | NCBI WGS metagenome assembly WNFO01 (sample SAMN13153354, study PRJNA577476) | soil metagenome | isolation source: 100 cm saprolite under Madrone tree | place: USA:California | collected 2016-06-14 | reverse complement strand
CACGCATGCGCGAAGGCGGGATGAATGCGATTTTCTTTTCGATCTGGATCGATGGGCGCATCATGGGTCCGCCAGCGGTGCAAAAAGCCCTCGGCCAAATTGACGCGGTCCATGAAAACGTTCGCAAGTATTCGAAGGATCTGGTGTTTTGCCGCACCGCAGCTGAGGTTCGCGAGGCGCACAAGCAGGGAAAGATTGCGGCGCTGATAGGCGTCGAAGGCGGGCACATGATCGGCAACGACATGCGCGTGTTGCGCATGTTCGGCGATTTGGGCGTGCGCTACATGACGCTCTCACATTTCTATAACGACGAATGGGCGGATTCCTCGACGGACAAGCCGGTTCACAACGGGCTGACGGAATTCGGGAAGGACATCGTGCGCGAAATGAATCGCAAGGGAATCATGGTGGACATCTCGCACGTCAGCGACAAGACGTTTTATGATGCGCTGGAGGTCAGCAAGGCGCCGCTGATCGCGTCGCACTCGTCTTGCCGGGCGATGTGCAACCATGTGCGCGATATGTCGGATGACATGATCAAGGCGCTGGCCGCGAAGGGCGGGGTCATCCAAATCAACTATGAAAGGAGTTTTATCGACCAGGCCTATAAGGATGCTTCGGAAAAGCTGTCGGGTGGGGTGGTAGCGAAGTTCGATAAATTCAAGAAAGAATGTGGCGACGACCAGGAATGCTTTGGCCGGAAGATGGCCGAGGAAGCGAAACAAGCCATCGCCGAAGGAAAGCTGCCGCACGTAAGCTGGGAAAGGATTATCGAGCACATCGACCATGCCGTGAAACTTGCCGGAGCGGACCATGTTGGCCTCGGATCTGACTTTGATGGGGCCGACATGCCGGATGGTATGGAAGATTGTTCAAAACTCCCAAAGATCACGGAAGCTCTGTTGCGCAAGGGCTATTCGGAAGAAGATGTTGGCAAGATTCTGGGCGGCAACACGCTGCGCGTGATGGAGCAAACTGAGAAGGTAAGCAGGGAACTGCAGGCGCGATAGCGGACAACTGAAGCTCCATGGAGAAAATGAGAGTTGAAATGCTACGAACAATCCTCAGGGCAGGACTTTGCATTTCAGCCGGTGCTTTTCTGGCGGCGGGCGTGACAGCAGACGATATTTCCGCGCGCGCCAAGAAGCTGCATTTTTCGACTATCGTTGTGGACACGCACGACGATACGACGCAGCGTTTTCTCGACGGCAAATTCGATCTTGGGCCGCGCAACCCGAGAGGAAGCATCGACATTCCGCGGATGCGCGAAGGGAATCTCAGCGCCATTTTCTTCTCGATCTGGATGCCCAGTAAAGTTACAGGCGCCGAGGCGGTAGATCACGCCCTTGTGCAGATCGACGCCGTCCGGGAACAGGTGCGCAAGCATTCCAACGATCTGGTGCTGGCGACGATGGCTGCGGAAATTCGCGAAGCCCGCAAGCAGGGTAAGATCGCCGCACTCATGGGTGTCGAGGGCGGTCACATGATCAACTCCGACCTCGGCGTTCTGCGATCCTTTGCTGCGCTCGGCGTGCGCTATATGACGCTCACGCATAGCGGGAACGACGAATGGGCAGATTCCTCGACCGACAAGACGGTGCACAATGGGCTGACGGATTTCGGCAAAGACGTCGTCCGAGAAATGAATCGCCTCGGCGTGATGGTGGACATTTCTCACGTCAGCGACAAGACTTATTACGACGCACTGGAAGTCAGCAAAGCGCCGCTGTTTGCTTCGCATTCGTCATGCCGTGCGATCTGCGATGCTCCGCGCAACATGACGGACCAGATGATGAGGGATCTGGCTGCCAAGGGCGGCGTGATTCAGATCAACTACCACGTCGGCTTCCTGAGCCAGGAATTTCGCGACGCGGAAAAAGCGAATCCGGAGCTCAATAAGGCGATTGCAGCCGAAGTCATGAAACGGTGCGGTGAAAATGAAGGCTGCCAGCTCATCGAAGGGGACCGCATTACGCGCGAATACGTGGAGCAAGGCAAACTGCCGCGCGTGGAATCTGCGAAAATCATCGAGCACGTCGAGCACGCGGTGAAAGTCGCCGGCGCCGATCATGTAGGGCTGGGCTCGGACTTCGACGGCGCCAACATGCCCTACGGTATGGAAGACGCTTCGAAACTGCCGCGCATCACCGAAGCGCTGTTGCAAAGAGGGTATCCCGAAGGTGACGTAAAGAAAATTCTGGGCGAAAATACACTGCGCGTCATGTCGGAAGTGGAGCGCGTCAGCCGCGAGCTGAATAGCGGGAAGTAGGAACATTTGAAGTGGAGATTCTTCGGGCATCCTTGACGGATGCCCTCAGAATGACAGGCCTGGATATACGGCCGTATGATAGGGGGATGTTCGAACATGAGACGCGTGAATTGGTTTATCGCCGCTGCGTTAATGGCAACCTTGTTTTTCGGTTGCAAGGGGAAGGAACAGACTGCGGAAGCGCCACCGCCGGAGAAGCCCAAAGCTGAGGCGCCCGCCGAAGCAAAAACGGAAGCGCCCCCGGCGCAGCCGCAACCAGAAGCAGCGGCGAGCATGCCAGCCGCAACGACCCGCCAGGGCTACGACCGCGCGCTGCTTCGCGCCGCGCTCCTCAAGGAGAAAGCGCCGGACACATTTAAGGTGAAGTTCACGACCACGCGCGGGGATTTTACGGTTACGGTGACTCGTCCGTGGGCTCCCATTGGAGCCGACCGCTTCTACAATCTGGTAAAGCACCATTTCTACGACAACGCCAGTTTCTTCCGCGTGGTACCCAGCTTCGTGGTGCAGTTTGGCCTCAGCGCGTATCCGCCTGTTTCCGCCGCGTGGGAAAGTGCAAATATCAAGGATGAGCCTGTGGTAGGCAGCAACAAGCGCGGCTACCTGACGTACGCAAAGACGAGCAGGCCGGATACCCGGTCGACACAAATCTTCATCAACCTGAAGGACAACGCGGGTCTTGACGGGCAAGGCTTTTCGCCGTTCGGATACGTCGATGCTCAAGGGATGAAGGTAGTAGACATGCTCTACGACCAATATGGTGACAGCGGTCCCGAACAGGATCAAATCTCCAAACTGGGCAAGCCGTATATCGATAAAGGCTGGCCCAAGCTAGACTCCATCAAGACGGCAACGCTGTTGGGGCCAGCGGCTGCCGCTGCGAAGCCCTAATAATTGCTGATAGCCATTGATTACTTTTTCGAATGCCACGCATCTAATCTTTTGCGGGTCTTTCTTTTGACTTGAGGGAGGCCGGGAGAGTATTCTTCAGCTTGATGAGGACTTGTTGCCAGATGATGTGTTGTTCCTGCACGTGCAACGCTGCGTGTTGCACGACACCCATCTCTGGCCAGAGGAGTTTCCGGACTTAAGTTTTAGCTGAATCAAAGAGTTCTGAAGCCCACATGCCAGAGAGACTGGTTATGTGGGCTTTTTCTTTTTGGCGAGGACATTTCAGAGGCAAGGCCTGGGAGCGAAGATTTATGACCGTGGCGGCAATACCGGAAGTTGAAGAACGGCATACTCGCGAAGCTATTGAAACGGAAATCGTCCGTTTTGAAGAGCGCGCTCAACAGCTTCAGAGCGGGGCCATCACCGCCGAGCAATTTCGGCCGTTCCGCTTGAAGCATGGCACCTATGGCCAGAGACAGCCGGGCTTCCAGATGTTGCGAGTGAAGATCGCAGCGGGTGTGCTGAAGCCGGCGCAGCTTCGCGTGCTGGCGCGAATTGCAGACGATTACTCGACCGGGCGAGGTCACCTGACCACGCGGGAAAACATTCAATTTCATTTCGTGAAGCTTGAAAACGTCGGCGCCGCCATGCGCCTGCTGGCTGATGCCGGCCTAACCACGCGCGAGGCTTGCGGAAACACGGTGCGAAACGTCACCGCCTGCCCGGTGGCGGGGATTTGCCCTGGCGAAGCATTTGACGTCACGCCCTATGCGTTGGGCGTCTCACGATATCTCTTGCGGCATCCCGATTTTCACGACCTGCCGCGCAAGTTCAAGATCGCGTTCTCCGGCTGCGAAAACGATGGCGACTGCGCGGTTGCAGGGATCCACGACGTCGGCCTCATCGCGCAAGTACGAGGCAGCAACGGCACGTCGCATCGCGGCTTCAAAGTGCTGGTCGGAGGCGGGCTAGGGAGTTTGCCCACGGAGGCCGCTGTTCTGACTGATTTTCTGCCTGAAGGAGAATTGCTTCCCACGATTGAGGCCGTTCTGCGGGTCTTCACGGAAACGGGGAACCGTAAGAACAAGCTGATGGCGCGATTGAAATTCGTGTTGCGCGCAAAAGGCATTGAAGAGTTCCGCCGCCTGGTGGCGGAAAAGAGAAAGATCTCACAGGCTCCGGCGGAGACGTTTATTGTGCCTTCGCCGATTCAGCCATCGCTCGTGACCATCGCTCCGGCGACACTGCGCACTTCCGTAGCCGAATCGCAAGCTGATCCGGAATACGACCGCTGGGCGGAACACAATCTGATGTTCCAGCGCCAGGCGGGCTACGGCGGGGTGTGGGTGAAGCTTTCTGCGGGAACATTATTTAGCAGCCAAATGCGCGGCCTGGCGGACGTTTTGGAAAAGAATGAACTGACCGGCGTGCGCATTGCGGTCAACCAGGATCTGGTTATTCCCTGGGTACCTTTCGATCGCGTGCGCGCGGTCTACGATGGGCTTCGCGATTTTGAATTGGTTACGCCTGGAGCGCGAACCATTTCTGACGTCACGGGCTGCCCCGGGGCTACAACTTGCAATCTGGGGATCACAAGGTCGCTTACGCTGGCCGAGGTGCTCGCGCGCGAGCTGCAAGGCTACACCGACCCGGAAATTCAAAAGTTGCGCATCAAGATCAGCGGCTGCCCCAATTCCTGCGGGCATCATCACATTGCCGATATCGGTTTTTATGGCAACGTCAGGAAAATCGGAGAGCAGCAGGCTCCGTACTACCAACTGTTGCTTGGCGGCAAAGTGAATGCGGATGGCGTGCAGTTTGGGCGCCAGATCATGTCCGTGCCTGCGCGGCCCATCCCCGCGATCATTCGCGGACTTCTGGAGTTTTATCAGATGAACCGGCAGGCGAGAGAAACATTTTCCTCGTGGGTGGCCCGCACGCCGGACGAAAGCATCAAGGCCCGACTGCAACCCTTTGCGGACGTGAACAGCAGCTCCGAGGATATTTTCGTGGACTGGGGCGACACCGAGACGTATTCCTTGAAACTCGGACGCGGGGAGTGCGTAGCATGAGCGGCAAGGTTTATCTCGTTGGGGCTGGCCCTGGTGATCCCGAGTTGCTCACGCTGAAGGCCGCTCGCTTGCTCGCTAGGACGGATGTCGTGTTGCACGATGCGCTCGTCAGCGTCGGCGTTTTGGCGATGATTTCTCCGGCTGCCGAGATTATTAATGTGGGCAAGCGCGCCGGGTACAAGCTGCTCACTCAAGAGGAAATCAACGCGCTCCTGGTTTCGTATGCCCGGACGCGCGCGATCGTCGTGCGGTTGAAAGGCGGCGATCCGTCAATCTTTGGCCGCGCTGGAGAAGAAATCGAAGCGCTGCGCGTGGCTGGGATTGAATGCGAAATCGTTCCGGGAATCAGCGCCGCGCTGGGAGCCGCGGCCGCCGCGGGAATCTCGCTCACCGATCGCCGCGTAGCTTCGCAAATTCTGTTTACTACGTTTTCGCGCGGAAGCAACGCCAGCGCCATGGATTGGGGCTGCGTTACCAGCACAACCACGCTGGTTCTCTTCATGCCGGGCGCGGATTATGCAGAAGTTTCCGAGCGATTGCTGGAAGGCGGACTATCGGCGGAGCTTTCCTGCGTGATCGTGTCCCAAGCCACGGGCTCTCAACAAGAAGTGCGCTGGTCCACCGTCGCGCGCCTCGCGAGCGAGGAAAAACTCCCGGCTCCCGCCCTGTTAATCGTCGGGCGAGTAGCGGGGCGGGAGATTGCGGAGATCAGCGCTGCATATTGGCGCAAAGATCAGAAAGACGCGATTGTGCGACGAGTCTCGGTGATTTAAATCGTCAGGAGAATATCCATGACTACTGAAGTCGAAGTATTGAAAACCGGAAGCCGGTGGAAACCGTCGCTGGACACCTGGGCGGTGCTGGTGGCGTTTCTTTTGGCGCTACTGGTACGCACCGGTGTTTTCAAACATGTTCCCTGGTGAAGATTCTTGAAGGAACGGGAGCTAACGAAACATGGCTGATGTAATCACAGTTCCACAGGTGCGGCCGGTTCAGCCGGCGCTGCGATTTCTGCGCGTCATTCCTGGAGTTCTTCTGCTCGCGGCGGTGGGCTATGCGGGCAAACTGCTGGAACAAAACGTGGGTGCCTATGCGAAAGCGCATCACTGGACGTTTCCAAATATTGAATACGTTCTGTGGGCCATCATTTTGGGGCTCGCCATCTCGAACACGGTGGGCGTGCCCGAGATTTTTCGCACGGGCGTGGCTACTTATGAATTCTGGCTGAAAGCTGGAATCGTGTTGCTGGGCTCGCGCTTTCTTTTGGGCGACATTCTTAAGCTCGGCGGAGTCAGCCTGGTACTTGTGGCCATCGAAATCGCCGGTTCACTCGCGTTCATGACGTTTCTTGGCCGGCTGTTTAAGCTCAAGCCTAAACTGACAACGCTACTTGCTGTTGGTTCCGCGGTTTGCGGAGTGAGCGCGATCATCGCCACCAAAGGCGCGATAGAAGCCGACGACGAAGACTCCTCCTTTTCCATCGCGGCGATTCTTGCGCTCGGTGCTTTGGCGCTCTTTACGTTTCCGGTAATCGGACATTTTCTCCATTTGAGCGATCGCGCGTATGGTTTGTGGGCCGGCCTTGGCGTGGACAACACCGCGGAGGCTACCGCCGCGGGGGCGCTGTACTCGGATGCGGCCGGGAAACTCGCGGTGCTCGTCAAATCCACGCGCAACGCGATGATCGGATTTGTCGTTCTCGCGTACGCCATCTACTGGGCTAGCCAGGGCCAGGCCAAGTCGGTAGGGAACAAGGGCGAGTTTCTTTGGCAGAAATTCCCGAAATTCGTCCTCGGTTTTCTGGTGATTTCGGTCCTCGCGACGTATCACTTTTTCAACAAGGATCAAGTCGGCGCGCTCGCCAATCTTTCGCGATGGGCGTTTCTGCTCACTTTTGCGGGCGTCGGACTGCGCACCAATTTCAGCGAAATGCGCAAGCAGGGCTTGCGCCCGTTCGCGGTCGGCGCCATCGGTGAAGTGGTGATTGCGGGGTTCACGCTGGCGCTGGTCTACGGCGCGGGAAAAATCTTCGGCTGGTAGAACAATTGACGGCGTTCGGCAACTCACAGACCGAGTACCGTCACGAGCTCGCGCACCGAGGCTGAGGATTTCTGCAGGGCGGCGTTTTCTTCCGCGGTGAGCTTGATTTGGATGATCTCCTCGGCGCCGTTGGCGCCAAGCTTTACCGGCACGCCGACGAACAATCCCTTGATGCCGTACTCTCCTTCGAGATACACCGCACAGGGAAGAATCTTTTTTTTGTCCTTGAGGATGGCTTCCACCATCTCGACCGCGGCAGCCGATGGTGCGTAGTATGCCGAGCCCGTCTTGAGCAAGTTCACGATCTCTGCGCCGCCTTTGCGCGTGCGCTCGACGATGGCGTCGATGCGTTCCTTAGGCAGCAAATCCGGCAGAGGAATTCCCGCCACCGTGGAATAGCGCGGCAGCGGCACCATGTCGTCGCCATGCCCGCCGAGCACAAAGGAATGCACGTTTTCCACGCTGACCTTGCACTCCATCGCGACGAATGTGCTCATGCGTGCGGAGTCCAGCACGCCCGCCATGCCCAGAACGCGGTTTTTCGGGAAGCCGCTCACTTTGAGCGCCGCCTGGGCCATGGCGTCCAGCGGATTGGTCACCACGATGATGATGCATTTGGGCGAATGCTTGACGATCTGCTCGACAACCGCTTTGACCACGTCGTAGTTGGCTTTCAGCAGGTCGTCGCGGCTCATCCCTGGCTTACGCGGAAATCCTGCGGTGATCACCACGACATCGCTTCCCGCCGTCGCGGAATAGTCACCATTGGCCGTGGAAATGCCTACCGCGCGGGAATCCGTTTGCGTGATGGGCCCGGACTCCATCATGTCCAAGGCTTTTCCCGCCGGCGGCCCATCTAGAATGTCGGTCAACACTACATCGGCCAGCTCCATATCCACGATGCGCTGCGCCGTGGTCGAGCCCACAAAGCCGCCTCCCACTACCGTCACTTTTTTTCTGCTCATGCAGCTCCTCGTCTCCAGCAAGATCCTTCCCTACGAATCCATCTCCGGGTTGGAATTTTCTTTCTGACTACAGCGCCACCGCAGCGCCCTTCATGTTTTCAATAATTGCGGAAGCAAACGCGGAGGTGCCTACCTTGGTCGCACCGGGCATCAAGCGCTCCAGGTCATATGTCACGCGCTTCTGCTGGATCGTTCGCGCGATGCCGTCTTCGATGAGCGTTGCCACTTCCTTCCAGCCGAGGAACTCAAACATCATCGCGCCCGAAAGCATCACCGAGCTGGGGTTAATCACATCCTTGTCCGCATACTTCGGCGCCGTTCCGTGCGTGGCTTCGAAGACGCCGAAGCCATCGCCGATATTCGATCCTGGCGCCATTCCCAGACCGCCGACCTGCGCTGCGCACGCGTCCGACAAATAATCGCCGTTCAGATTGGAGGTCGCCAGCACGCTGTATTCATCCGCGCGCATCAAAACTTGCTGGAACACCGAATCGGCGATGCGATCGTTGATCATCAGTTTCTGTTTCCACTGTCCTTTGCCATGCGTCGCGTAAATCGAGTCGAGCGTCTTCTTCACTTCGTCGTAGACCGTTTTCTTGAAAGTGTCGGTAGCCTGCTCCAGTCCTGGCTCGATCATCGAGGCGTTTTGCTCCACGGTAAGCGCCGGATTCTTGTCCAGGTTGCCAACGATCCAGCTCTCGCGCTCGGTAATCGTCTGCGCGCGAAACTCTTCGCGCGCCAGGTCGTAGCCCCAGTCGCGGAAGGCGCCTTCCGTAAATTTCTGAATGTTCCCCTTGTGCACCAGCGTCACGCTCTTGCGCTTGTTCGCCAAGGCGTACTTGATGGCACGCCGCACCAGCCGTTTTGTTCCTGTCGGTGAAATCGGTTTGATGCCCACGCCGGAATCCCAGCGAATTTGTTTCTTCCCATCCTTCAGCATTTCGTTGTTCAGGAATTCCAGAAGTTTTTTCACTTCCGGTGAGCCGGATTTCCACTCGATGCCGATATAAACGTCTTCGGTATTCTCGCGAAAAATGAACACATCCATTTTTTCCGGTTCGCGAACGGGGGAAGGAACGCCGGGGAAATACCGCACAGGCCGCTCGCACGAGTAAAGATCCAGGAGCTGCCGGAGCGCCACGTTCAGCGAACGGATGCCGCCGCCCACGGGTGTCGTCAGCGGCCCTTTAATAGCCACGCGAAAATCACGAATGGCGTCAACCGTATCGTTTGGCAGCCATTCGTTGAACGCCTTGAACGCCTTTTCACCCGCGAACACTTCGAACCAAGCAACGCGCCGTTTGCCGCAATAAGCGTGCTCTACCGCGGCGTCAAACACTCGCCGTGACGCTTTCCAAATGTCGCGGCCGGTGCCGTCCCCCTCGATGAAGGGAATGATGGGCGTTTCCGGCACTTGCAACTCGCCGTCACTGTAACCAATGGGCTTGCCATCCGTTGGAACGGCATTCCCGTTGTACGAACTCTTCATGGGTACGACTCCTTGGACGATGTTCGACTGCTCCGCGGGCATAAGAGGAAAGGGCTGCGCCGCTCGATAGCAACTGTTCGCAGATTCGACAGCCGCGGGTGAATTGGAGAAGATATCACATTCGCGCAGGCGGAGAGTATACCAGCCCGCGAACTTGCGGTGGTTTATCAGCTTTCGAATAGGGCGCTGGCAAGGCACGATTCTGGTTGCCGGAGCGGAGACCTCTTGTCGGCGGCTCGGCCGGCGTTTTCATGGATGGCCCACTACCCCGATGTAAGTTCCGTTGTTTTGCGCTGGCGCGAGTTGTATACTCTCGGCCATCTTAAGGAGCAGACCGGAATCTCGGTAAGCAGGTTCTCGCGAAGGCTAGGGAACTTGAATGGAGTCCGTCCGAAGTGGTCGAGAGCACTTTGGACCGCTCGGAAGAGCCCAGAAAGTTAGAGCCGATCACGGGCCACCGGCAGATGTAAAGGTTCGGAAGTCTCTGCTGCGCTGGTTCCCGCTTAGGGAGGGTACTATGCAGCAGACCTTTGCCGTCGGTATCGGAGGCGCGGCCGGCCAGGGTGTTGCCACCCCCGGCGACATTTTCGCAAAGATCTTCAGCCGGCGGGGCCTGCACCTGAATGCCTATAACGCCTATCAATCCATCATTCGCGGCGGTCACACTTTTCTGACCATTCGCACGGGCCCGCAAGAAGTCACCAATATGGGCGACCGCGTCGACCTGCTAATTCCTCTCAACCAGGACAGCATGGATCGCCACCTCCAGCTGCTCACTGCAGGGGCTGCGTGTATCTACAATTCGGACACGATTAAGCCGGGCTCGTCTGCTGACGGCGTGCAGCTCTGCCCGCTTCCGGTTTCAGAGCTGGTCGACATCACGCGAAACAAAGTTGCGCAGAACACGCTCGCCATCGGCGCCGGCCTCCACATGATGGGCATCGGGTTCCAGGCGTTAGAAGAAGTTCTCCGAGAGCAGTTCAAGAAAAAAGGCGAGGCCGTGGTGGCGGAAAACGTCGGGGTGGCACGAGTTGGCTACGATTATGCCGCCGCGCATTTCACGGCTTTCGCGCATCCAGTTCCCAAGACCGAGAACCGCTACGCGATCCTGAGCGGCAATACAGCGATGGCCATGGGTGGGGCAGCGGCAGGGGTTAAATTTTATTGCGCCTACCCGATGAGCCCTTCGACCGGTGTTCTGCACTGGATGGCCGCGCATGCACGCAAAGCCGGCATTATGGTCCGGCAAGTGGAAGACGAGATCGGCGTGATCAACATGGCGATCGGCGCGGCTCACGCCGGCGTCCGCGCCATGTGTGCAACGTCGGGCGGCGGCTTCGCCTTGATGAGCGAAGGCCTTGGCATGTCCGCCATGATCGAAACTCCGGTGGTCGTCATTAACTGTCAGCGAGCCGGCCCGTCCACCGGCGTTCCGACCAAGACCGAGCAGGGCGACCTGTGGCAAATGCTCGGCGCTGCATTTGGTGACTATCCCCGAGTGATTGCCGCTCCGCTGGACATCGGCGATTGCTTCAAGCTCATCCCGGAGATATTCAACCTTGCCGACCGGTTCCAGTGCCCGGGCCTGGTGCTTTGCGATCTGCTGCTGTCGGAAGGCAGACTCAGCGTGCATCCGAACGATCTCGATTTTCGCCCGCCCATCGATCGCGGAGAACTCATCACCACCGCCAACGGGGCGCAGGCCGCCATTTCCAGCAACGGGGATTATAAACGCTACAAAATTACCGAAAGCGGCGTTTCCCCACGCGCCGTTCCCGGCGTTCCCGGCCACATCCACACCGCCGCCACCGACGAACACATGGAAGACGGCGTATTGATTAGCGACGAATTCACCAATCCCATCAAGCGACGGGCGATGATGGAAAAGCGCATGCGCAAGGTCGCCGGCATTGAGGCGGCCGTTCCGCGGCCGGTGCTGTGGGGGCCGCGTGAAGCCGATGTTACGTTGATCGGCTGGGGCTCAACGAAAGGTGTGATCGAGGAATCCTGCGAGATTCTCAATGCGCAGGGAATTACCGCCAATCAGTTGCAGATCCGCTGGCTGGTGCCTTTGCATGGCGATGCAATTCTCAAAATTCTGAAAGACTCGCGGCACACCATCATCGTGGAGAACAACTACAGCGGCCAGTTTGCGCGCTACTTGCGCAGCGAAACCAGCTTCGTGGCCGGCGGCCACATCCGCAAGTACGACGGCGAGCCCTTCATGCCGCACCACATTGTGGAGGCAGTGAGGCAACAACTCGCCGGGCAGACGAAGCTTTCCGTTCCCATGCACGAGATTATGGTCTGAGGAGGAGACGCACATGGCGACAAGCGCACAACGTGCCAGTCAACTGACCATGGCCGATATGAAAGGGAGAGTTGATCCCGATTGGTGTCCCGGGTGCGGCGATTTTGGCGTGCTCGCGGCCGTCCAAAAAGCCCTGGTCGAACTGCGCATTCCAAACCATAGCGTGGTCACCATCAGCGGCATCGGCTGTTCCTCCAACTTCCCCGGGTACATGAATACTTACGGCATGCACACCCTTCACGGCCGGGCGCTGGCAGTGGCTACTGGCTTGAAGCTTGCCAATCACGAACTAACTGTGGTGGTGACGGGCGGGGACGGAGACGGCTTCGGGATCGGCGGGAACCATTTTGTCCACTCCATGCGCCGCAACGTTGACCTGCTTTACATCGTCATGGACAACCAGATCTACGGTCTTACCACGGGCCAGACTTCGCCGACCAGCCGCGTGGGCATGAAGACGAAAAGCATGCCCTTCGGCAACATTGAAGCGCCGGTCAACCCGATTTCCCTTGCTCTAGCCGCGGGCGCCACGTTCGTCGCGCGCGGGTATAGCGCCGAGCAGAAGCACCTCACCGAGCTGATCAAGCAAGGTATCGAGCATCCGGGCTTCTCTTTCCTCGATGTCTTCAGCCCCTGTGTCACCTACAATCACGACAATACTTACCAGTGGTTCCGTCCGCGCGTGAAGAAGCTCGAAGACGACTCCGCGCATGACCCGGCCAACTGGATGGCCGCTATGGAAAAATCACTGCTCTGGGGAGATGAAATTCCTATCGGAAAATTCTTCGAGCGTACTGACGTGCCTACCTTGCACGGCGCCGAACCGGTCCTGAACGAGGGACCGCTGGTTCATTGCGACTTGCAGGTGCCCATCGACGCGGCCCGTTCGTTCGTTGAAGAGTTGATGTAACGACTCGGGCAGCGCCTGCGGCCAAACCCCCGTGAGTCATTTTCTAGGCGTAGACGCATCCGTGATGGTGTGTAAGATTGGTCTCGACGAATCGCTTTCCCGGAAAGTGACCCAAGCGGGCCGATTCCGGCGTCACAAAACAGGAGAGAAAACCATGATGATGGATTGGAACCAATACCATAAGGAAGTCGGCGCTCGGATTGGTGACTTGATGAAGCTTTCGCCGGACACTGTTCGCGGCTATCAAACGCTCAGCGCCGCCAATTCTAAAACCAGCAAACTGGGCGAAAAAACGCGCCAGCTGATCTCTTTGGCTGTGGCCGTCACGACCCATTGCGACGGCTGCATCGTCGTGCACACCGACGCCGCGCTGAAAGCCGGTGCCACCAAGGAAGAAATCGCCGAAGCTCTCGGTGTCGCCGTGGGAATGAACGCCGGAGCCGCGCTGGTTTACTCCACGCGGGTTCTTGACGCCGTCGACGCCAAATCCTCCGCGGCCCACGGCGCCTGACTAATTTCGTCACGCAGAGTGTTTACTTGCAGGGGGGCAGCACGGTTGCAGCCCACACCATGCAATCTTCTAGCTGAATACTGAAGACTGACCACTGATCATTTTTTCAGTCGTAATACTCCTGTCCGAGGTGTGTAATGAGGTCCTCGCCCATCATCCAGCGGAGCGTGTTCTTCAGCTTCATGGACTGAATGAAGAGGTCGTGCTCGGGATACAGGCCCGGAGCGGTCATGGGCGATTTGAAATAGAAGCTGAGCCACTCCTGAATGCCGCGCATCCCGGCGCGTTGTGCCAGGTCGAGGAACAACACGAGATCAAGAACGATCGGCGCGGCGAGAATCGAATCGCGGCAGAGGAAGTCCACTTTAATCTGCATCGGATAGCCAAGCCATCCGAAGATGTCGATGTTATCCCAGCCTTCTTTGTTGTCTCCGCGCGGTGGATAGTAGTTGATGCGCACCTTGTGGTGCATCTTGCCGTAAAGCTGCGGATACAACTGCGGCTGAAGGATATATTCCAACACGCTGAGTTTGGACTCTTCCTTGGTCTTGAAGGAGCCTGGGTCCTCGAGAACTTCCCCGTCACGGTTGCCAAGAATGTTGGTGGAAAACCAGCCGTCGAGCCCCAGCATGCGCGCTTTGAACGCCGGTGCGAGCACGGTTTTGATCAGGGTTTGTCCGGTCTTGAAGTCTTTTCCGCAGATGGCCACATTATGATCGTGCGCCAACTGCTGAATCGCTGGGATGTCCACGCTAAGGTTCGGCGAACCGTTCGCGTAAGGCACGCCACTGGTCACTGAAGCCCAGGCATACAGCATCGACGGCGCAATCGCCGGATGATTGGACTTCATGGCTTCGACAAACTTTTCCGGCGTGGAGTGCGCGTCTTCGGGCTTCACGAATGATTCCGTCGAGCCGCACCAGCAGGTCACCAGCCGCGAAGCGCGCGAAGTCTTTCGAAAGTTGGCGATATCTTCCTTGATCTCGAGCGCCAGCTCGTACTTGTTTTTGCCCTTCTTGATATTCGGACCATCGATCAGCTTCACGAAATCGTGGTCGAACGCGGCCTTCAGCGGTTTGATGGTCGAGAGGAAAGGCTTCACCTTTTCCAAATCCTGCGGATTCAGGACGCCGGCATTGGCGGCTGACTGGTAGGCGTTGTCCTTGAAAATATCCCAACCGCCAAAAGTGATGTCCTTCAAATCGGCCAGCGGAACGAATTTCTTGATCAGCGGAGAACGGCCTTCGGTGCGTTTGCCCAGACGGATGGTGCCCATTTGCGTGAGGGATCCCACCGGCTGCGCTTTGCCTTTGCGCACGAGTTCAACTCCGGCCATAAAAGTAGTGCTGACGGCGCCCATTCCTGGAAGGAGAATTCCCAGTTTTCCCTTGGCGGGCGCGATTTTCGAAGGCTTTTCCATGCCGCTCCTTAATTGAACGATCGCAAACCAATCGACAGAAAAGATGAAGCTTGAACGAGAATTGCCGCAGCGGAAGCGTGCCGCGTCCCCAAACAAACTAATAATGATGGGGGAAGAGCGCGGGATTTGCAAATCGGAGAAGAAAAAAGACTCTTTAGGTAGGTAGCCCTCGGAATCTTTTTAGCGGGGCTTCCGCGACCGGCGCAATTCCACGACCAAGTAAACAACCACGGCGAGATTGATCAGCAGCGCCAGGATCTTGCCGGCGCTCGCGCGCTTTGCCAATTCATATATCTCAATGGGAAGCAGGGAAGAGGTCGTAATGATCGTGAAGTATTCCGCCCAACGTTTTTTCAGCGCCAGCCCCACGCCTTCCACGAGAAAAATCCCGGCGTAGACAAATGTCCCGATGCTGAGTTCTTTCAGCCGCCGGTCATCCAGAATCGATAATTTTTCGAGCAGCCGATTGATGAAACGATTGTGCGGGTCCACCCGGAAAACGTTGACCCAATGCTCGACAATTGCGGCTGTGTCTTTGTGCAACAGCCTCAGCGCCCCGATCCCCACGGCGATCAGCGCCACTCCCTTCAAGAGCTTGAAGGCGGCGATGAGCCGCAGGCCGCCGCCGCGTGAGGTTTTTCCAGCCATATCTCGCTGGCCCAGGATTGTATCTTACGGGGGAAGAATGCGGGAAACTACCGCCACTTCTTCAATTGCGGCCAAACTTCCGTCAGCGACCCGAATTTTGCGCCCCGGCAAATGAACACGGGAATCTCGCGCTCCAGCGCGTAAGGATTGTCGGCGGACGCGCCTACGTATTCCACGTGCTCGAAATACCCTTCAAGTACTTCGCGCTTGTCGTCCAGGACGATCAAGCAATTTCCCGAGTAGCCGCGCGGCCCCCAAAGAAAATACGTTTGATGACCGCTCAGCGCCGGGGGTAGCCCGTAGCGACGGCCAAGGAAATCGATGGCGCCCGCTTGCCCGTAGTCCTGGGCGAAGATTCCGCAGCCTGACCGTTCCTCCGGCGAGAGCCGCGTGTAGGCCTGAGTCACGGTGGCCACCATTTCCTCCCATCCGAATTGATCGGCGTAGTGTTGAGGAAGGATTGCGCGCATGTGGCTGTGTTCGCTGCGAGGAACTTTGAAAGGCAGCTTCTGCATGTAGGAAATGAACTGATCGACTGGCAGAACCGGCATGACAATCGGAGCAAGCCAGGCTCCTCCTGCGACAATCAGTACAACGAGCGCGGGCTTCAGCCAGACTTGTCGTGATCGCTCGATAAGATTCTCAATCACCACCGCGCCCGCTGCCAAATAGACCGGGTAAATTGGCCCGAGATAATAGTTCTTGCCCTTGAGAACGATGAACACGGCAAACGCCGCTAAATAACTCCAGCCGAGGAACCGGTAGGGCCTCAGCCGTGCAGAAAAGAGAAACGCGAGTACGCCGATGATCCACATCGGCGCAAGGATCGGGTGAACGATGAGAACCTGCTGCGCGAAGTACGCCGCGGGAGAAAGGACCACATCGCGGCCGTCGGCCTTTATGTTGTGCATCAGCTCCGCAAAGGGCCAGTGATTCCGGACATTCCAGAGAACATTTGGAAGAAAAATCAAAAAGGCGAGAGCGCCGCCAAGCCAGATCCACTTTCTGGTGAAAACATTTCGCTGCTCGGTCAGTAACAGTCCCACCACGATGCTGAATCCGAGCACGACAATCGAATACTTCTCTTGCAGGCCAATGCCCGCGACAACGCCAAACCAGAGCCAGTAGCGTGGGTCGCCGCGCTTGATCGCCAGCATTGCAAAATAAACGCAACCCATCCACAGCAAAGGTTCGAGGCAGTTGGTGGTCAGCAGGCTGCCGTCCGAGAGATAAATCGGGACAGCGATGAACGCTAACGCGGAAAGCAAAAGGGCAAAGCCCCGCCCACCCAGCTCTCGGGCGATCATGCCTGTCAAAATGACGGTAGCCGAAGTTGCAACCGCGGGGATAAAACGAATACTTCGCAGCGAGTCACCCAGCAAGAGCCGCGAGATTTTGACGAGAAGCGGCACCAGGGGAGGTTGATCCACATAACCCCAGGCGAGATGGTCGCCACAAGCGATGTAATCGAATTCGTCGCGGAAGTAGCCATACCGATTGTTGAAGTAGAGGTGTAGCAGGAAGTTCGCTAAAG
>WNFO01001869.1_pt1 | contig 17060 bp, 15 predicted proteins | sample 5400251 | NCBI WGS metagenome assembly WNFO01 (sample SAMN13153354, study PRJNA577476) | soil metagenome | isolation source: 100 cm saprolite under Madrone tree | place: USA:California | collected 2016-06-14 | reverse complement strand
CCACATTGGCCGCAGCAAGCGAAGCGGAAGAAAGCCCCGGTTCAAATGGTCTGCGTGTGTATTCCTCTTCTTCGGTTTTTTGCTTTGCCAGTTGTTGCGCAACTCCCGGATCGTGCTTGTCCACATACTGGCTTCGAAGACAAACTGTTCTCTTTCCTTGTTCCAGGGGACGGTACAACCGAGGTGGGGACAGACGGACGTCAGGACGCGAAACTGGCCTTGGCTATCTTTCGTCACGTAGACGGCTTTTTCGGAGATTGCTCTGCGCCAGCCACCCACTTGCTCAATCCGGATGGTACGCATCACCGGCTCGGCCAGGGATGAAAACTCGCGGAGTTCTCCCACCGATGAACTCTTAAGTTCCGTAGTACGGCGCAGTAGAGGGAAGAGCGCGAAGCGAATGAGCGGAACGGAAAGCAGGGCGCCTATAAAGACCGCGCCGACACCGAGCTACGCGCCAAGAAAAGATCGTCTATTTTCGAGGGACAATCCAGACGCTGAAGGTTTCGCAGCCGTAGTTTCTGAATCCCCCGCGGATGCACACATCGAATTCTCCCCTTGCCATGGCTTGCAAGCCGATCGGACACCACGCGCCGTTGATTGTCACGAGTGTCGAATTTGCGTTATTTCTTTGCCGCCATTTCCCGGGTGTAGGCAACCAGTTGGTTGATGTCGTCTGGCTTGAGCTTCTTTCCGAATGCGGGCATCTTGTCCTTGCCTTGAGTGATGAATCCGGCCAGCTCCGCATCCGATTTTCCCTGCACTTCGGACGACTTCAAGTCTTTAGCTTTCATGGCCTTGCCGGAGGGGGGAAGAACCGCTGCCATCAATCGCGTGACACAAGACGCAGTTCTTTTGGTATATCTTGGCCGCATCGCTCTGGGCTCGAGCGCCCGAAGAGAGAACCAGAATGGCGAGACAAATGAAAATGCTCCTGGGTGCACACTGAAAAAACTTATGTCGCATGGGTGCTCCAGCTGTCGTCATTCTTGAAGGGGCTGCTTTACAGAAAAATGCCTTCTAATGGTTACCGGAAATTGGATCTATATCTGTACCTAAGTGGACACTCTCCCATCTATTTCAGCGTCCACAAACTAATTCTTGAGATTGAGACACGAGTCTAGACGTCGCCCTAGTTTCTTTCCGCCTATGCAACGACACCATGTCCAACTGTCCGACTGCACGTCCAAGTGGCCGATGGCCTGGTTGCCAGCCTACACCGTCGGTCGCGGGGACAAAAGCTAGTAAACAGGGTACTGGGAAGTCTGTTAGGGAGGCGGGATGGATATCGCTTGAGCTTGTGCCACGCTGATAGCAGAGGTGTCCATCTTCGCAAAGTGTGAGAACAAGATGCCGGGCGAGCCTTCGTTCGTCAGACGAGCACGGCCAGGACCGAGCGGCGCGGACTAGTGCGTGCTGACAGTGTGGGATACCGCACTATAGAGAGCAAAGCCTGGCCATCACATGGGAACAGCTGGGGAGGTTATGCGTGCGACCGACGTGGCCAGGGTGAACTGAAAAGTTGCACCGTTCCCCAGAGCGCCTGTGGCCCACAAGCGGCCGCCATGCGACTCGATGATCGAGCGACTAATGGGCAGGCCCATACCAGTCCCGTTTTCCTTGGTCGTAAAAAATGCCCTGAAGATCTGTTCTGCCTGCTCCGGGGGCAGTCCCACACCGGTATCGCTGACCGAGATCAGGAGTTGACGATTGTCGTCTTGCTGCGACTTGATCGTAAGTTCACCTCCAGTGCCCATGTCCTTCATGGCTTCGATGCCGTTGAGCATGAGGTTCATCAATACCTGTTGCAGTTGCACGCGGTCTGCCATGACCTTGGGAAGATCCTCAGCAAGCTCGGTACTGATGGAGACCGGGTAGCGGTTCGCCTCGCTGCGCAGCAGGACAATCATTTCTCGAATTAGCTCATTTACATCAACCAACTCCCGCTGCAGGGCTCCTTTCTTGAACAGCAAGCTGATGCTGCTAACGATGTCAGACGCACGGGTTACGTCTTTGATGATTCTCGCAGTTGCCTCGCGTGCCTCTACCACATCGGGCTGATCGCGTCCAAGCCACCGCAAGCAGGTCTTGGCGTTCGTGACCGCCGCGGCAATCGGTTGCCTGATCTCGTGCGCCAGGGAGGCAGTGAGCTCTCCCATCGTGGTTACCCGACTGACGCGTGCTAGATTCGCCTGCGCCTCTCGCAGGGCTTCCTCGGCACGCTTGCGTTCCGTCACGTCCATCACAGCTCCAAGAACGATTCTCCCCGATTTATCGTTCAACGTATGAGCCACAACATGGACATATTTGACTGAATTATCCGGCATCACCAAGCGATATTCATGTTCAAAGTCCTTCCCATTCATCGACGCACTTTTTATCGTTTGCTTCACGTAGACCGCGTCTTCCGGATGAACGCGTTTGAGAACAAGTTCCACGGTCGGATTCGTCGTTCGGTCATATTGGAAGATCCGAAAGGTCTCCTCGGACCAACGGACCTCACCGGTCGAAACGCTCCAGCCGAAGCTGCCGGTCTTGCTTAATCGCTGCGCCTCGGCTAAGTAGGCCTCACTCTGCCGCAGGGCATCTTCGGCCCGGTGGCGTTCCTCGATGTCGATAGCGGTTCCATACCAACTAACAATATTTCCCATCTTATCGCGCAGCGGCACGTTGCGGATCAGCAACCAGCGATAATCCCCGTCCATCCGCCGGAACCGTGCTTCGCTCTCCATCGGTTCCCCAGTTGCCACGGCTGCCTGCCACTCGCCGACGAATCTCGTGAGGTCATCGGGATGAACTAAGGAACCCCAATCCCAGCCCAGTATGTCCTCCATAGATCGACCCAAAAACTCCAGGAGACGCTGATTGATGAAATCAACGGAGCCGCCAGGCCGAGCGCTCCAGACATGCGCCGGAATTGTGTCGATGACGAGCCGGAGGCGATCTTCGCTCTGCTGCAGGGTCGCGTAGAGATCTTGCAGGCGCCTGGCAGTGTTGTTGAAGACCTGCCCGAGATGAGCGAGTTCATCTTTCCCGGTTACAAACACTTGATGGTGAAACTCGCCGCGCGCCAATGCCTTGGAGCCTTCCACCAGTCGCGTCAGGGGCTGGGTGATGCTGCGAGTAATGACTAGACCGAGAGTAGCGGCAAACAGCAACGTGAAGACGGCGGTCAGCGGCACAACCCAAAAAACAAGACGTCGCACGCGCCTAATATTCAGCACGGCTTCGGCCTGCTGTTCGCCAGCCTCGTGCTCGACTTTCTCTACGAGATCCGAGGCCAAGTCTTCCAGTGGCCGTACTTGGTTGGCCAGGCGCAGGTGCACAGCCCGCCAGTCGCCGGATGCGGCGAGTGTGGTGATGGCTTCAAGCTCCGATGGCAGCGCGCTCTGAATGACGTGCAGGGTAGGCAGGACGGCCGGATCTCGCCGTGGGTCCAAAGGTGCAAAACTGAGGGCGCTCGTTGCGCGACGGATGTCCTCTAGAACCGCGGTGCGAAGGGGTTCAGCTTCCATCAGCAATCGATCGGCGTCTTCGGCGTCGGCGAGCCCATCCAGCCGACCGTGAAACGCCAACATGCTAGTATGCACGCGTAAAACCGCAACTAGCTTCTGGTCGGTATCGTTCAGGCGCATCGCCTGAACACCGACCGCATAGAATTGCCAAAGGATAATGGCATCCGCGACTAACATCGATAGGATGATGAACAAGAATCCGAGTATCAAACGGGGCCCGATGGCGAGCCGACCGGCATGCAGAGTTTTCGCTTCAGCGCTTTTGATCCAACGGTTCAATCGTGTTGCGGTGTGAAGCGCCATCCGTGGTTCCTATCGAGGTATTGCCGACTTCGAATTCGTGCCACACCTCTCACCGTTTGCGCACGAAGCTGAAGCCGGCCGGGGAGAGGTTATCGGACCGGTTCAGAGTTCTATTCAGAGGATTGCTGATTCCCTGGGGGCGGTCCCTTCTTGAAACCGGTGGTGCGAACCAATTCGTCCTCCAGTCCTGCAGCGGCTTCCGGCGCACCTTTTTCGCCAGTCAGCACGGAGTGTACTGCCTGGATGTAAGCGTCGGTGACTTCCTGGTATTTCTTGCCTGTGACGTTTGAAGGACGCGAAACTATGCCGGTCCGGAACGCTTGATTCAAAAGCTCGAAACGGGGATTTGATTCAAGTACCGCAGGCACGTTGTAGAGTTCCGGTAAAGTGGGTGGCTGCGAAAGCACGCGGGACCGATTCAGCTGCACGTCTCTACGGCTGAGATACCGGACCAGCTCTAAGGCTTCGCGGGGATGGGCCGACAATCGGGAAACTGCCAAGCCCCATCCTCCCAAAGTACCCACTCGGCCTCCCTTACCACCGGGCAGCAGGGCCACATCAAACCTATTTCGGATTGGCGACCCTGCCGCCTGGCTGTCGACGTAGGCTGACGGCCAATTCCGCATGAACGCCGCGTCGCCGGCGACCCAAACGTTTAGCGAGTCCCACTCTCTATATCCGATTACACCTGGGGGTGAGATGGAACCAACCCAGTGCGCCGCCCTCTGCCACGCCCTGACCGCGCGCGGATTGTTAACGCTGATCGCCTGGTTCTCCTCGATGATCCGCCCGCCGCCTTCAGCTGCCTGCCATTCCAGCGCGTCACAGGTCAACACTTCGTCAGCCGCCCCTTGCCACACAAAGCCCCAAAACTGTTTCTTGCCTTTGGCTCGTTCGCCAGCCTGAATTCGAGCCGCCATAATCTCCAGCTCATCCCATGTCTTGGGTGGCTCGCGATATCCATACTGTCGCAGAAGGTCGGTGCGATAATACAAAAGTCCGATGTCGACGCGGTACGGCACGGCGACCAGCTTGTTATCCACGGTGTAGCCGGCGGCTATGGCCGGAAATTGGCGGGAGACTTCGTTGGCGAAATATGGCTTTAAGTCTACGAAATATTCGGCCAGCATCCCAGGCCAGATCACATCGACGCCGTATACGTCCGGACCGGAGGCGCCTGTCCCGAGTAACTCCCGCCACAAAACTAGCCTTTGTCGCGCGGACTCCGGAGACGGAAGGAGACTGACGCGGATTCCTGTTTCCCGCGTGAATTGCTGCAACTCCTGCTGGCGTGCCTCGCTGAACGTCCGGTTCGACCACTCCTCCAGAAGAGTTAACGTGACCGGTTCATGAACAGATGGCCTCGCACAACCTTCCAGAAGCAAAGAGAGCAACACGATGCAAATAGGGCGTACCATCTTGCCATCCAGTGTAAAGACCAGGAATTCCCTGTGCGAGACTCTCAGGTAAGACAAATCCCCATATATTTTTTACGGCCCTGGAGCAAAGCCTAGCACGGACTACGGTTCTGGACGAGTGGCCGGCAACACGGAAGCTACCCAGAAACGGGGTCGTGGGAAGTCTACACGGGTGGCCGAATGGGTGCCGCTTGACGATGTACCGCGCTTGAGCACGGTGGCAGGCAACTTTCTAAGCACAGTGGAGCGCCAAGCTGCTATTCTCGGCAAAATCCTCAATGCGTAAGGGAGAAGACCGGGAGCCTTCATGAAGCTAGATCATGGAGTATTAAAGAGCCTGCCAAAGGTCTTGCTGCACGAACACCTGGACGGCGTGCTGAGACCGAAAACGGTCATTACATTGGCGCGAAGCGCAGGATACGACCAACTTCCCACCGAAGATCCGGAAGAGCTGGCGCGCTGGTTCCACCAAGGAGCGAATCAGGGAAGCCTGCCAAAATACCTTGAAGGGTTTGCACACACGATCGCAGTGATGCAAAGCGAAGAAGCGCTGGAACGAGTGGCGTACGAACAAGCGGAAGACTTGAGCCGGGACGGGGTGGTCTATTTTGAGACTCGGTTTGCACCGATTTTTCATACGCGGGAGGGATTGAGCCACCAGCAAGTGGTTTCGGCCGTGTTGAAGGGTTTGGAGCGGGGCCAAAAGGACTTTGGAATTTCTTCGGGGTTGATCATCTGCGCGATGCGCAATATGGAGGTGTCGCTGGAAATGGCGGAGCTCGCGGTCGACTTTCGCGAGCGGGGAGTTGTGGGATTCGATCTGGCGGGCGAGGAGGGCGGCTATCCTCCGAAGAAGCACGTGGACGCGTTTCACTACATTCAACGCAAGAATTTCAACATTACAATTCACGCCGGGGAGGGGTTTGGAAAGGAATCGATTTGGCAGGCCATTCAATACTGCGGAGCTCACCGGATCGGACACGGGACAAGATTAATCGATGACATTGCAGTGGCGGACGGCAAAGCCGTGAAACTGGGCGATCTGGCGCAATACGTTCTGGACAAGAGAATTCCGCTGGAGATTTGCCTGATCAGCAATGTCCATACCGGGGCAGCACGAAGCCTGCCTGAACATCCCTTCAAGATTTTTTATCAAGAGAAATTTCGGGTCACCTTAAACACCGACAACCGACTGATGAGCGATACGACCATGACCAAAGAATTCGAGGCTGCGCGGGATACCTTCGGGCTATCCCTTGAGGACTTCGAAAAGATGACGATCAACGCAATGAAAAGCGCATTCCTGCCGTATGACCAGCGTTGCGATCTGATTTACTCGGTCATCAAGCCGGGTTACGCGAAGGTGCGCAATACTCAGGCCATAAAGTGATCCCCGAGAATCGGAAACGTGTGTTTCCTCCGGGTTGCGGTTGGGGAACACCTGTCCGGAGGGACAGATTGACGGTATGACGCGGGGCGTTCGAAGATGGGGGCTATGAGCCAAGTCACAGCAGCCTCTCCCCGGCGAAGCTCGCGCGTGTTTCATAAGATGCGCGTGCAGGCGCAGGGCCGCGGCCACAACGGAAAGAAGTTCCGCGAGACGTGCGAAACCGTGGTCGTCAACGGCCATGGCGGCCTCTTGATGCTGAAGCATGAGGTGGACAACGGAGAGATGCTGGTGATTACCAATCCGGAGACGCAGGAAGAGCAGGAATGCCGCATCGTTTATCTCGGTGATCCTAGTGACAAGGGACAGCGCGTGGGCATCGAATTTCTCACACCCGCGCCGCGCTTCTGGGGAGTGGAATTCAGCGACACCTCGCCGACAGTAGATTCCTCACCCGTTCACTGAGACACCTGGGGCGGTGATGCGCACGGGGGCCTGGCTTCTTCGTTTGAAAAACCAATCGCCCAATCTCCACAAAAGAAGAATTCCGACCAGCGCGCCGTAGAAAAGCGGCTTGCGCACATCGGATTTTACCAGCCAATAGTAATGAATGACGCCGAGAACGGCGGAGGCGTAAATGGCGCGATGAAGCTGCTGCCAGCGCTTGCCGCCCAGGCGGCGAATCCAGCCCGTAGTGGAAGTAATCGCCAGAGGGATGAGCAACACGAAAGCCGCAAAGCCGACGGTAATGTAACGGCGCTTGGCCACGTCTTTCCACATGGCTGAGAGATCGAAGGATTGGTCGGGACCGATATAGGTGAGGAAGTGCAGACAAGCGTAAAAAAAGGCGAAAAGTCCGAGCATGCGGCGAAAGCGGATAAGCTCGGGCAGATGGAGAAGTTTGCGGAGCGGGGTGATGGCCAGGGTGAAGACGAGAAAGCGCAAGATCCAATCACCAGTGGCGTGCTGAACGAACTCGACGGGATTGGCGCCCAAGCCGCCATGAAAGGCGCGCCAGGCCAGCGCGCCAAGTGGCACGAGGCAGATCAAGAAAAGAACAACTTTGGTCCATTTGCTGGAGAGAAGTTTGCGCACGCGCTAATCCGGGCTCAGTAATTTTTCTTCAGATCCATGCCGTTGTACAAGCCGGCAACTTGATCGCCGTAACCATTAAACATGAGCGTGGGGCGCTTGAAGATTTCACCGAGGCGGCGTTCCTTGGACTGGGTCCAGCGCGGGTGGTCGACTGTTGGATTCACGTTGGAATAAAAACCGTATTCGTTGGAGGCCAGGCGGTTCCACGTCGTTGGCGGCTGTTTTTCCTGGAAGCGGATTTTTACCAGCGACTTGATACTCTTGAAGCCGTATTTCCAGGGCAGAGTCATGCGTACGGGAGCGCCGTCTTGGTTGGCGAGCGTCTCACCGTACATGCCGACGCAGAGAAGCGCGAGCGGGTGCATGGCTTCATCGAGGCGCAGGCCTTCGACATAAGGAAAGTCGATGCCCGCGTATTTTGCCTGCGGCATCTGCCGGGGGTCGAAGTAGCTTTCGAACGCCACGAACTTTGCCTTCGGCGTGGGCTCGACGAGATTGACGAGATTGCTGAAGGAAAAACCGATCCACGGCACGACGATGGACCAGGCCTCGACGCAGCGGTGGCGATAGATGCGTTCCTCCAGCGGGGCGATTTTCAGGATTTCGTCCATGGAGAACTTGCGGGGCTTTTTTACTTCGCCTTCGACGGAGACAGACCACGGGGAAGTGTTGAAGTTCTTGGAGTTTTTTGCAGGATCGCCCTTGTCGGTGCCAAATTCGTAGAAATTATTGTAGTGGGTGACGTCTTCGAAGGTGTTTTGCTTTTCCGTGGTACTGAACGGGCTCTTGGCAAGGCCGGCGAGCTTCGTCGCGGCAAGTGCAGTTTGCGATGGCCATGCCAGGTCGAACAATCCCTTGCCTGCGGCGGCCGTGGCGCCAACGATGCCCATGGCGCGGAGGAATTTACGGCGGTCCAGGTAGACCGACTTGGGCGTGACATCGGCATACGTCAATTCTGGGGCTTTGCGGGTCAACATCACTTTCCTCCCGATCTGGGGCGCTTCGGCTTCACAATCATATTACGTACATCTATCTAAATTGGATGCTGGAATTTGGCCAGCCGACATTCGCATTCATTCCGGGAGCTGGGCAGGCCGATTCCTGCACTGGTTAGTGAGAGTGGTCTGCCGCAGAAAAGTTACAGGGAAGATTGTTGACCTTGGAAGGAGTATTTGCTTTCGAGGCTAACGGTGGAATCTACTCAACACTTTTTGAGCGGCTTCGACACCGTGGTATTGGGCCTCTTCGAAAATGGAAATGGCGCTCAGGTCGGAGTTGGCCAGAAGGATTCGGTCATTCAGGCGGGACAGGCGGCGCCTTTCTTCGGAGAAAATCGAACCGACGGCGGGGCGGATCATGGCGTGGCCCATGCGCATGATGTCGATTTGGGAGACGCACTGGCGAACGTCGGAGTGGACGCGCTCGAGGTCGCGGAGAATGGCTTCTTTCCAATAGGCCCAATCTTTCTCGAGAAGAAGCTGGCGGTTTTGAGAGGGTGCGCCTTCGGCGAGAGCCCAGTAAAAGGTCCAGACGGTACGGTCCACGTGCGTGCGCAGGCTCTGGTGCATGGCGTCGACGTAACCGAGCGTGGGTGAATCGAGGAAGACGGTGTCCCAGGATGGTTCGCCTCCATGGGATTCGGGATAGCGATCGAGAGTGAGGTTGGCAGTGAGCCAGGGGGAGTAGACAAAATCGCGGAGGCGCGGAAAATTTTCCAGAAGATAAGGAGCGAGGAAAGTGGGCGCGGCAAAAATGACGAACTCGGCTTGAAACTCGGTTTCGCCGGCGAAAACGCTGGCGCCGCGGCGGTTCTGCGTGATGCGGTGCACCATCTGGCTGGTGCGGATGTTTCCGCCGACGAGCTCGAGGAGGCGGCGCGTGATCCAGCCGTTGCCTTCGGGCCAGGTGAGCGGGCCTTTTTCCTCGGATTCGCGGGAAGAAAAATAATGAATGCCGGCCCAGGCAGAAGTGTCGCTCGCGAGCGCGCCGTAATCGTCGCGACAGGCGTAGTTCATGTACCAGTTCAGCGGGCGGGAATCGAAACCGTTTTGGCGAAGCCACTGCGAAAAAGAGATGCGGTCGAGATCCTGAAATTTCGAGGAGAGACCCAATTCGAGAGGAACGGTGAATGAACCGCTCTTGCGAAATTCACTGAATAGGTTTTCGAGACGCTGAAATTGGTCGCGGTCTTTCGGAGTGAGACCGACAGCGGGCTCGATGCCTTCCTGCCAGCGGCCGTAGAGAAAGAGCCGCTCCTGGGGTGAAAACGCTAGGTAGCGCTCTTCCCATTGACCGTTTTTCAAGACTCCAAGATCTTCGAAAAGTTCGCGGACGTATTCGGCTTTTAGGCCGGGGACAGGAACGTAGTGGGCAGCCCACGGATAGGCAGTGACTTCGTTTTCGCCCCAGCGGGCGTTGCCGCCGGGCTGGGCGTTCATTTCGAGAAGGACAAAATCGGTGAAGCCGCGCTTGCGAAGGCGCCAGGCGGCGCTGAGGCCGGCGATTCCGCCGCCCACAATTACGACTGGGTATTTTTCGGCGCGCTTCGCCGGGAGAAACCCGGCGCGGTCTCGCAAGAGATGGCCGACTTGGAAGGAATCGTTGACGAACGTTCCTTCAATCTTTTTTTCACTCTTGAGCGAAAGACCGACGAGCGCCGCACTGCCAAGACCGAGGAACTTGCGGCGGCCAAGCTTCAATGACTGATGTCCTTCCAGTCGTTCTCGTAGGTGCGGACAAGCACCTGGCTGTTGAGCTGATTGGCGGGCATCGGGAGCGGCGCCATGTCCGGCGGAAACTGAAAAAGCGCGGGAAGGCCATCCACACTGACGAAACGCAATCCGGCAGGGAGCGATGTAGGTGGAGTATATCCGTGGGTGCCGGCCAAGACGAAACCCCATTCGCCGAACGAGGGGACGTAGACGTGGTAGGGATAGGTTTGCAGCCCGGCTTGCTTCAATGTCTGCGCGATGCACCAGAAGGAATCACGGGCGAACATCGGCGAGGTGCTTTGCACCACCATGAGTCCTTGCGCGCTAAGGTGGCGCAAGACGGCGCGGTAGAACGCCGTGGTGTAAAGCTTGCCAAGCGAATAGTTCGTGGGGTCCGGAAAATCGATGACGATGAAATCGAAACCGTCCGCGTTCGAATCGACCCACGGAAACGCGTCAGCGTTGAATACGTGCACGCGCGGGGAGAGCAGGGAGTTGTCATTGAGCTTGGTGAGCATGGGGTTCGAGGAAAAAATCCTGGTCATCTCGGGATCAAGGTCGACAAGCGTGACGCTGTCGACCTGCGGATACTTCAGCACTTCGCGAACGGCGAGGCCATCGCCACCGCCGAGAATGAGAACGCGGCGCGGCGCCGGGACGGCGGAAAGACCGGGATGGACAAGCGCTTCATGGTAGCGGTATTCGTCGCGGGAGCTGAATTGCAGATGGCTGTTGAGAAAAAGACGGAGGTCGTCCTTGAAGCGCGTGAGGACGAGATGCTGATAATGAGTGTCGCGGGCAAAAATGATCTCGTCGGCATAGATGTTGTCTTCAGCGGTGGCGGTGATCTGTTTCGCTTCGGCAAGTCCCGCGCCTAGCCCAAATAAGACTAGTAGACAGGCAACGCGCAAACCGCGCACGGCGGAAAGCTGATTCGCGAAAAGGAATGTGCTCCAGAGCGCGACGCCGGCGTTGATCAATCCGAACAGCATCGCGGAGCGCACCAGACCGAGGCGCGGCACCAGCAGAATCGGAAACAGGAGCGAGGCTCCCAGCGCGCCAAGATAATCGAAAGTGAGCACGTGCGCGATGACGTCGCGAAACTGATAGCGGTCGCGGACGATGCGCATCAGCAGAGGAATCTCCAGCCCCACCAGAACACCCATCACAATGACCAGCGCGTACAGAATCAATTCGAATCCCTGCGTGAAGGCAAACGCAAGCATCAGCAGCGCCGAGGAAAAGCCGCCGATGACGCCGAGAAGAAGCTCGATCCACACGAAGCGATTCGCGAGGCCGCGATTGATGTAGCGGGAAAGAGCGCTGCCGATGCCCATGGCGAAAAGATACGTGCCGATGATGGTGGAGAATTGAAAGACGCTGTCTCCGACGAGATAGCTGGCGAGCGTGCCGGCGACAAGCTCGTAGATGAGGCCGCAAGCCGCGACCAGCAGCACGGAAATGAACACCAGGATGCCCATAATCTAGTGAATCGCGGCGGCAATGATGATGCAGGTGCCGAGAGACATGGCGCCGACAAGAATGGCAAGCGCCATGTTGTGCTCCTGCACGATTTCTTTCCAAAGATGATAAGGCGTGAGCTTGTCCATCACCATAAACGCGATGACGAAGATGAAGATTCCGATAAACGCGAAGACCAGTGCAGCGACGACATTGCCGAGCGGAACGAGATTCATCTCATTTGCCTCCTGTGTAATGGTGATAGCCGCCGTAAACCGAACGGTACGAGCCGGGATTATCGCGGACGGACTTCGGAACGTTCTTGAGCTGATTGACGGTGTCGAGGCTCCAGCCGCGATATTGGCCGAAAGCAGCGGTGCTGAGAGTCAGGAACCCATAGAGAAGATAGAATTTTCGGAACATTATTCGTCGTCTCCCGAACTGCTGGACATATTGGATAATTCCATGGGGGGGTGATCGCTTTCGGACCAGCGGGACCGCTCAAAGGTGTAGGCGCGAAAGGAAATGATGACCGCGGGCACGAGCAAAGCGAGAAAGGCGATGCCGTAGATTCCGAAGACGGGGACGTCGTGGGTGACGTCAACGGTGTACGGAATGCTGGGAAGCGTAGGATCGGCCTCCGGCTCGATGCGCAGATAGTAATGGCCGGGAGGGACGCTCGGGATCACGACAGCGTCATTCCGTTTGCCTTCGCTCCAGGAACCGTCGCTGTCGTAGCCGGAGTAATAGCTCACTTCGCGGCCGAAGTCCCAGGCCTGTCCACTGTCCTGATTGATGAGCGCATAATTCAAATAAATCCAATGGTTGCTGACGGGGGCGAAGGTCTTCACTTCCACGGTTGAAGTGTGCCCGGTAAGTTCGAAAACGTCGGTGACGAAAGAGGTCTCGCCTTTCGATTCGGCGCGATTGTATTGATAGGTCTCATGGAGGACCGGCGTTTTTTTCGCGCGCATATCGAAACCGGCCATGAGCACCAGTAGGAAGACTGCGAAGGCTGCGAATGTGGCCCAGATTCCGGCAACGTTGATGGTGACAGGAGAAGGCTGATTTTCGTAGACGCCCGTCGGTTCGGGGGGAGCGCCGGGAAGTCTGAAGGCGTCCCAGACTTCCCGGCCATACATGTACTCGCCGACGGACCAAGTGACTTCCTTGTCGAGCCTCTCGCTGGACAGGACGCGAGGTGGATGCACGTAGTCAGTGACGGCTGCTTGTTCGCCGACACGAACCTGCCAGGGAAATTCACCGAGGACGAAGTCGGTGCTGGCATCGCACGTCTGGAAGTGCTTGTAGATCTCTCCAAGGTAATTGGCTGAAGTTCCCTCGCTCGTCGGAAGCTGTTTGCAAATACTGATGTCATTCCAATGGCCGTTGTATTCGCTGAGGTAGCGAATGCCTTTGTAAGGATTGAACATTACGTATTCGTGCCAGTAGTACGTGATCCCGTCGACTCGAGTGCTGCGCCGCTGGAAGCCGATGAGTTCGTAGTCCGTGCCGCGCAGCTTGCCGCGCGTACCCAGCGGAATGAGTGGCCTTATGTCACTCGTCTTAATTTCGAATTGCTGAAGGATGGCAAGGTTGGGATCTTTGGCGTCGAGGATGCAATGGCAGCTTCCGCAAACGACCGTTTCGGCCTGCCCGAACGAACGCAGCGTGATGGCCGCGCCGCACTTCGGGCAATTCAGCGCCTTCGCTTGCGGCTTTGGAGGCCCGGAGAGTGGCGGAGTTCCCGCGCCCATCACCAGCCCTCGAAACTACGCAGATTTTTCATTTTCAGATCGTCGAATTCCACAAATTCACCGAGATACAGAGCCGGTTCGGGGTCGCTGTAATCGAGCGTGGCGAATTTTCCGGATTCCGTTCGCAGATCGACGAAGGTGACGTCCGTCTTGTCCCAATATTGAAACGGCAATTCGCCTTCGACGCCGCGGTAATGTGCAGGAGTGATGACGCTTACGGTATAGCGCTGGTCACTCCAGGTGAATTGCTGGCCAACGTGGACCTGGGCGACAGCCGGAAGGTTCTGCGCCTTTGAAGACAAAGACAGCGCGTATTCACTTTGCGCGTCGGAGAGCCATGCGCTTGTGCCATCGTTCATCATGACGTGCCACTCGTTCCAGCCGCCTTGATCGTACTCATAAAGGATGCGGCCAACCACAACGAACGATTTGTTGCCGTACTTGCCTTCGGTACTGAGCTGAATGGGTGAACTGTCCGGCGGGAGATCGGCGACCTGGCCGACTTTTTTCAGGTCCACATCCGTGCGGACGAGGATGCTCTTGCAGAATTCGCAAACGGTCTGCACGCTGCTGGACCATCGAAAAACGATCTTGGCGCCGCAGTTCGGACAGTTGGCAACGGGCTGAGTCATCGCGAATGGCCAACCTGACTCGCGGAAAGAGGTCTCGCCTCAGTCACCGGCAACCTGCTTCAATTTAGATTCGTAAGGCCTCTGCATCCGGCGGACCGCAACGGAATCCGCATCAAAGAGTTGCCGCAGAACAATTTCGAAATCCCACTCAGCGCGCGGAACACAGCAGAAAAGATTCAAGCAGAGCGAGCCATGCTCCGGAAAGGTGTGGCACGCGAGGTGCGACTCCGCGAGAAGGCAAATTCCAGTGATCCCTCCGGTGACGGGAAACTGATGCCACTGCGTTTCGCCGACAGGCCGGAGCTTCATCTCCCGGATGATGCTGTTGAACAAATCCTGCAAGACAGCCGTGTCGCGCAGGGACTGCGACGAGCATCCGAAGGCTTCGACAACCCACTCGATTCCGCTCATGGCAGGCGGTGGCACTACACCTGGGGCTTTCCGCATTCCGGACAGAATTTGGCGCTGCGCGGGATGGCCTTGCCACATTCGCTGCAGAATTTGGTTTCGGCAGAAGGAGCTCCGGCCGCGGCGGGCGCCGAGGTCGATTTCTTCACGGCGTCCATCATGGCCTGGCCCATGGCCACGCCCGCGCCAAGACCTGCACCCATTCCTACCGCGCCTCCGCCTTCATTCGCGGCCGCGATGGGGATGGCCTGCGCCACCTGGTATTGTGTAAACTTGCCCATGTCGCCGAGCACGTTCATGCTGATGCGCTGATCGAGCACTTTCTGCAGCTCGTCGGGCAGCGAAAGGTTTTCGACCACAAAGGTGTCCAGGGTGAGTCCGTATTCGGTGAAGGCCGGTTTCAGTTGTTCGCCGATTTTTTCGGCAAGTGCGCCTTGGTTCGCGGCCATATCGAGGAAGGGAACCTGGCTGGCGGCGAACGCATCGGTCATCTTGGCGACAATGGTGTTACGCAACTGGCCTTCCAGATCCGCGACGCGATATAGGTCGCGCGTGCCGCTGATCTTGCTGTAGAACGACTTCGCATCGCTCAAGTGATACGAGTAAATGCCGAAGCCGCGGAGACGGATGGCACCGAATTCCTTGTCGCGAATGGAGATGGGATTCTGCGTGCCCCAGTGCTGGTCGGTCTGAATTCGCGCCGAGAAAAAATACACATCGGACTTGAAAGGGGACTTGAACGCTTTGTCCCAGTTCCGCAGATAAGTCAGGATGGGGAGCGTTTGCGTTGTCAGCGTGTAGATTCCCGGGCCGAAGGCGTCCGCAACTTTCCCTTCATTCACAAAAATCGCGGCTTGCGAATCGCGGACGGTCAGCTTGCCGCCGTTCTGTATCTCGCGATCCTGCATGGGGTAGCGGTAGGCCAGGATGCCTTCTTCCGGCTCAACCCATTCGATGACATCGATAAATTGCTTGGTGATGAAGTCGCGAAGGCTCATAAGAGGCCTCTCTTCCGGCGCGCTGGTGAGCAAGAATTGCGGCCGATGAAAGCGATGCTACGGTGCGGCTTGAGGCATGTCAATGGTTCGCATAAGAATACGATTGCACGAATATAGCAGGGCGCTAAGTGAATAAAGCATTCGGCGCTACCCTCTATAAACTTAAGGAGATACGCTCCTCTCAGAATTGCGGACGTATTACAAAATCGTCCGTAACTCGCGATAGCTCAAGATCCATACTTCGCGAGTCTGCCTCTGTGCGCGTTTCGATTCAGCCGGAATGCGCTCCAATGATACAAATGTCCCTCTAGCCTGCGGAGTGGGTTAAAATCAAAGACGGAGGGGTGGGTGAGCGGTTGAAACCGGCGGTCTTGAAAACCACTCGGTAGCACTACCATTCTAATCTTTTCAATAGCTTATGCTACGTTCCAGTACCTATCTTAGGTCATCGCCAACATCCGGGATTTCTGCCACCGCTTACAAACCACGTTGATGGCGCGGCGAATTTTCTCTCTCGTCGGATTCGCAAGTACAAGTGCGCCGAGCCATTCCTCTATATTGTCCGGGTTGATTTCTAGCGCGAAGCTGTCACCCCAGCCCCAGCACGGCAGCAGATAGTGGTCCAGAATGTGCGCGGTTACAGACGGGGTTGTGATGCGGAGCTGATTATTCTGTTGCCGTCTGCTGAAACACGCACAGCCGCCGACGAAATCGCTTTGGTTCAAAGATATGGCGTTTGAGATAGAGACTGTCATGCGCGAACCAGACGAAGGGAAAGCGATAAGAACTCGCCACCGATATGTCCACGCCCCAATCTTTTCAAATTGCCGAAAAGCGGGCAAAATCCATGGGGTAAAGGCAAGCACTATTAATAAGCGGCGAATCCGGCGTGCGAATCAATCCTCAGAGCTTTTTCAATTTCTGCGCAAACCATGCGCCTCTGTTGCGAGCGCTTTCGGTGCATGGCGGGGAATTTTCCGAGGCGGAAGCCATGCGGTTGATTCGCGCCAATCCCGGCGTCGGCGAGGAATTGGCCGAAACAGCGTGGAGGCGATTGCGGGAGCTTCAAATTCTCATTCCCACCGAACCGGGCAGTGACCTCTTCTTCATCGCTGAGCCAGTGGCGCGACTGCTGAACTATTTGTTCAATGAGGCAAATCCCGCTACGCCGGAGATAATTCGCGGTTACGTAGCGTCACTCGAAGCTGCTAATGGACAACTCACCCGTGCGTTGGGCGATGAAGATGTCCAGCGCGTGAGTTTAGCCTTCGAAGAAATTAGCCAGACATTGCGTCGAATCCACGCCGACCTGAATGAGACGCAAAATGCAATTCTAGCTGAGGTCACGCGCTATAAGACGGAACGCGCCCGTGTG
>WNFO01002483.1_pt1 | contig 17070 bp, 20 predicted proteins | sample 5400251 | NCBI WGS metagenome assembly WNFO01 (sample SAMN13153354, study PRJNA577476) | soil metagenome | isolation source: 100 cm saprolite under Madrone tree | place: USA:California | collected 2016-06-14 | reverse complement strand
GATATAATACGAAGTTATCCAGCGTACGGTTGTAATGCAGCCCGGGAATGTGAAGTTCAATTTCCGTCCCTGACGAAACAGGGAACGTTGTCATCCCACCACCAGCATTGCTCACTTTTAGGGTGGTATCTTCCATGGCTACCTTAGGAATGAGCGGTGCCTGATCACAATAAGAGATGGTTGGCTTCCAGTCGTAATAAATTCATTCAAACATACCATGGGGCTGTGGACGAGCTGTAAGCCTGGTGAGGTAACACGATCGAATATCACTCACAACAGCCTAAGAGTCTCATATAAAACGCTACCTAAGGCTAAGAATCCCGGTGGACATAACACCCTTGATATGCTGATACAGTCGCTCCTGCTCGTCAGGATACAGAGCCAACAACGCAAATGAGAAGCATAGTGTATGCGCTGTGGTCTGTAGGGAACTGTATTAGAGTAACACAACAGGAACGAGGGGGGGGGTTAAACCTACCTCATGTCCAGCAAGAAGAAATATAAACATGTTTCCTAGGAGGACGGGTAAAGCGTTTTCCAAAAGTGCTGATCGATTGTGACATTAATGATCCACCAATAAGCTCGTCGTCACTTAACGCCGTTCCACTGTCCTGTTCGTTCTGTGCTGCATCCAGAAGGCTACTAAACAGATCATAGCGTTCTTCTCCTTCAACTACATTCCTGCGTGCTTCCACCATTTCCAGCATGTATTGCTGCGCAAAGCACGAAGGACGGGTGAGATATGCACAAAGGACGACCACTTGGGCAATAACAAACCTTCATCTCCGTAAAGGCCAGATGAACCTTCCTTGTATGCTTCGTAATATTCTTTGCCCAATCGGGAAGAGCAATTTTCAGGATTATATTAGTAGACAAGGTGTGAGGTGCGTCCTTGAAAGTCATTTGGTGGCCAGGAGGAACAACAAGGTCACTCGTCCATGAGACCCGACGGCCGAATCCTAGTATCGACTGTCATGAGCCTAACTACAACGATCGGACTGAGTGTAAACTACCTGCGACACCGATGACGAAGAGGGTAATCTGGTGGAGATATTGGGACATGAACAGAGTGTGAGTCGTGGAATGGCGGTACGTACCGGAAGAGTGATATCCATACAGTGATCTACAACAACTTCGGACCTGTTGCCCCAGACATTGTCGAACAGGTCATTCATAATCCAGATGGTCTCATCCCACACTAATGCGTTATTTCTCTGAACAGTCACATTCAGTCTTGATCGACAAAGAACTGCCAGTGAGCTCGAAGCGTACGTCTGAGAATGCCGGAGCGACAATCTTTCGGAACTTCTTCCAATCCTCTCCTTCGGAAGTTACGATGTTTATTCCAAAAACAGACAATGCCACGTAAAGTTCTATGGGCTTGGGAAACTTGGAACGAGAGGTTGTGACTTCCTAGGTGTCAAGGGTCAAGTGTCGGAGGAGGGCCGGGATCTAACCCAATCCGAGTACAGGGAACCCACTTTGATAGCAGCAGCATCCGCAAGGAATACAGTGCTCCTCGGCCGAGGAAATGCGGTAACCTGTAAGTTTGCTTTCTTTTAGTTTGCGTCGCTTCCGTAATTTTACACAGGGAATTACCATAGCGATCGCACCTTGTCCAGCCGCAGCAAAATCTGTTATTTGGGAACGTAGGTTGGACACAGTCCGCTCGTACAGATGTCATTGTCATGCCATACCCTCATATTTCTTACCAAACGCCCACATCGGCCCCATATTCAAATAACGAGCTGGCCGAGCAAACCGTGCAAGGAACTGCCCTGGAGCAGAATACGGTTGGAAAAGGCAGAATGGACCAGAGAGATTTCTGCTTCCAGTCAACTGGGGAATCGACCAAGTAAGATTAAAGGCACACCAACCCGACGTTACGAGCAACCCTTCGAAGATCGAGAAGAAGTTGTAGAAGAAATAGACCGAAGAGAGAAAGGACGACGGATAGAACTGTGGGCATCGTTCGATGTGAGCGTGTGCGGTGTGCGAGGAGATTAGTGTGTGGAGCGAGTGTTTTCCCAGGCAGTTGCCAGTGAGAATTCACCGGCCCCCGTGGATAATTTTTACCGTACAGTAGACTTTTGCATAACGCATAATGCATATTTGTCATGCATCATGACCTCTTGGCATCCGGATGCCACAACTTGGAAGGCAGGGATGTCATGCCCTTAGCTTAGATATCAAGTTATGCATATGAGTTGTGACAGTTGTGGTGTCGCATAAATCTCATAATACATGGCATTTTGCCCATACACTTGGTTCTTCCCTCCTATGATTGATTCGGTCATTTCGGGAATGTCACGTGATATTCTGAACAACGCGTTCATTGTCAGATCAGATTAACGTTTCTTGACACCGCGAAGCTTCGTCATTGCACGAATTTTATACGCACTACTGTAGTACTGACCAGTGCACCGCATAGGGAGGTCATAGTCGGGGTGGCGCCATACCCGTGTCATATAATCCGACTCAAGGACTGCCGGCATACACTTGGGAATATCGTAATATTTATGGCCAACCACGTTACGGACTGTACCTCGTTGGCTCGTGACAGGAAAACGTGTCGGGACCTTGACGGTCTATCTACTTCACACGTGCGCACCCTACTCAGGCTGGTAATGCCTGTGATGCCTGTCCTCTCTAATTCTTTGGGCTATCCTGGCCCCAGCCCCCTGACAGTGAAATGGATCGCTCCCGGGCCTTCAAGCTCGTCAGGTGAGGATGCCTAAATGTTAACTAAATATCCCCACACGGGACAACGTCCTTTTCCTTCTAAAACCTCACTCCGTCGGACCATTTTTGCTTTCTTTTAGGCTGACATTCTTCCCGACTCCAAAGCCCGATACGCCCTGCTTGATCATCGCCGTGCACAATTACATCGTGCCTGCTTTTAGAAAGTATTCTAGGCGGACGCGTATGTTCATGAGCCGTATTGGCTCTTTTGAAGACTGCGTGCGCATTGTGCGACTTAGGGTGAGCTACAATCAGCAAAAGTTTGACGTGATAGCCCCCCTATCCACTGTGAGAACAGGTGGATGGACTTCAAGAACGCTGCTGTGACCAGTCCTAGACAAACAACTACGATTTCCACATGTGAATCGAGAGAGGAAAGGAGAAGTATCGACGATGTAAAGAAACTATTATCTCCTCTTAAATACCAACGGTACACGGAGAGGACTGGAAGAGGGCTATCTGTAAAATCATCAGAAGAAATGATTGTGCACACGGCTTACCGCGTAGTCAAACCTTGGTCGAAGGCCGTTATACGCGCATACCGCTCTTCGAACGTCTCACCAGCAAATTCAGGCTCCTCCTTGACCTCAATTTTATATCGTGACACGAGCATCGTCATGATGGCGATCCCTTCGATTTCGAAGAACCTGAAAATATCATGTGGGGATTGCTCTCAACTATAGTGCAATAACTCGCACCGTCTTCCTAGACAAGCGCGGGCGCCTGCAAAGCGTTCTTGAGTCATGACTACAGTATTATGATAAACCGAGATATACTACCTTGGCTGAACGGGAAGAAGGCATCCTTCGGCCAGTCGCCGAGGAACCTCTCTGGCATGAACATGTGAGGATCCTTCCAATACCGCGCTACAAAGACTCTATAAGAACCTCTCCCCGGGATACAGTATTATTCAGCATACGATTGTAGTGCATCCCGGGAACATGAATTTTGATTTCTGTACCTGACAGGACAGGAAACGTTGTCTTTCCGCCGTCAGCGTTACTCACGGTCAAGGTGGTATCTTCAGCGGCTATCTTGGGTACGTAGGGAGCCTGAACATAGGACGCGGTTGGCTTCGGGTCAACAACCATTCAATCAAACGTACTGGGGGGCTGTGGACAAGTAAGCTTGACGTGGTTACACGATGAATACGCACTTACAACAGCCTAATTGTCTCGTAGAGAACGCTGTCTGTGGATATAAGTCTTTGCTTCTACTGGAAATCTATGGAGAACTTACGCTAATGAGTACGTGAAGTGATTCATGTCCTCGTACGTCTACTGGGATGTTAACTCTACACACAAATTGGGATTCTGAAAAACCCACAGGCGCTCCATCCAGGCTGGACATAACACCTTCGATGTGTCGATACAAACGCTCTTGTTCGACTGGATAAAGAGCTAACAAGGCAAATGAAAAGCACAGTGTGTGTGATGTGCTCTATAGGACGGTGTTTTAGGTTATAGTGCAGGAAGAAGGGGATGGTCCTACATCATGTCCGGCGAGGAGAACGATGAACATGTTTCCTGGAATAGCAGTAAGGGGCGTTTTCCAACGATGTAATACTGGTAGACACTCATACTTACCAATGAGCTCTTCCTCGCTTATCGCTGCCCCATTGTCCGGCTCGTCTTGTGCCGCATCCAGAAGGCCACTAAACAGGTCATGGCATTCTTCTACTTTATCCGCATTTCTGCGAGCTTCCACCATTCCCAGCAAGTATTTCTGTTCGACGCGTGGGGTATAGATGACACATGTACAGTTAGAACTACTTTGGAGAAACAAACCTTCAACTCCATGTGTGCCTGATGGACCTCCCTTGTGCGCTTTGTTAAGAGCATTGCCCAACGGGGAAGAATGATAATCAGATGGAGATTATAAGACACAATGCAAAGAGCCTTTTGGAAGGTCATTTGGTGGCCAGGAGGAACAACACGGTCAGTTGTCCATGTGATCCGACGGCCGAACCCTAGTATAGGCTGTCATGAGTCCACAACAGTTGGAACGCGGCATAAACTACCTGCAACACTGATGACAGAGAGCGCAATCTGGTTGGGATATCAGGCCAGGTGTAAAGTATGATCCATTGGGAACGTACTGGAAGGGTGATATCCACACAGTGATCTACCACAATTTCAGACTTGTCTCCCCAGACAATGTCGAACAGATCCGTCATGATACGGGTGGTCTCGTCCCACACTAATTTATTATTTCTCTGGAAATCGTATTCAGCTTTCGGCGACCAATTAAACTCAGGGGATACCTCTGAGAATGCTGGAGCGACGATCTTTCTGTACTTCTTCCACTCCTCACCCTCCGAAACCACGATGTTTGCTCCAAAAGAAGCCAATACTGCATAATGATCTACATCCTTGGGAAATTTAGCACGAGATGTTATAACGACCTGCAACCGGGGTTGGAAGCGTCTAACTTAATTCGAGGTACAGTAGACGTACTTTGTTCGCCTCCGCGTCTGCAATATATAGATTGCACTTAGGCTGGGGAAACGCGGTAACCTGCCGGTCCAGGTCATTACTTTGAGTTTGCATTCCTTCCAAAAATACGCAAAGCATTACCAGAAAAACAGCGTCCCGTCCAGCAGCAGCGAATTCTGTGGGGATGCGTATTAAATGGTCTCCTGTACCAATGTCATACGCTCATACCTTCATATTTCTTACTTAGCATCCACGTGGTCCCCGGATTTAGATAAGGAATCGGCCGAGCTAGCCGTGCAACCAAGTGTCCTGGAGCAGAGTGCAGGTCGAAAAGAAGAAATGGGCCGGGGATGTTGCTGTAAAGTCACGCTAAGATTCATCAACCACGTCATCTCGAAGGTCGATGGCACACTGACCCGACATTGCGAGCAACCCTTCGGAGTCCCAATAGGAACTGAACGAGAAATAGGACGAAGAGGGAAAGGATGACGGACAGAATTGTGGGCATCGAAAGATGTGAGCGTGAGCAAAGGGGACAGAGGGTTGAAAGGAAAATGAATGGGGGTGTGAGCGATTTATTCAATGACCCTAACTCCAAAGAAGCTCACCTGGTTAGTCCCAATGCGGCGGCCAGCAGCGTGGGTAGGGTCCGCGGACAAGGGAATTTTCCCGTGTTGGCCACTAATGTGAACCAAACTATCTTAAAGGGGATCTCGGTCAAACCCCGCGTGGCCACGGGTCGTCAAGCATGATGTGAGATTCCATAGTTATGAAGGCCACACGCATCACTACTGCAAGCTAAGAAGGTCGTCTTGCCGTCACCAAGGCGATGGGAAGTCTAGAACTGACTAGTACTGATTTGTATTGCACTGAGCACAACCCCGCAGCAATGACTCGGAAAAGGTTAAAGTTTGACACTGGTTGACACTGGTGACACCCGTTGATTATTAAGATTTTCTCATCTGCTTAGGCAAGTCACCAATCGCGGTGCTGTTCCCCCTCATATATCTCATACACTCGCCCTACTTCTACCCCGTCCTCTAATTTCCAACCAATGCCTTGAAAGCATACGAAAGATGCATTAGATGGACCTTCTTGCCCGCCCACTCGCTGCTAAGCTACAAGCCTGCGACTCGCCTAGCAACATTCCCATCGTCCTTCAACAGCAAATTCAGTTTAAAGTGTCTCATCGCAGCAATGAAATGTTGACGAAATCGCTGGATCCAACTGTGAAAGTTCTTTTTGCCTTCTCAGAGACTCTCGGAGAAGGTGCTGGCCTGGTAGGCCTCGAGGCGCGTGGACTTGTCCGAGTTCTGCTCCCTCATACTGTACTTCTGCCGGTGAGAATACCGGTATTACAGATATTCCCACCAGCAAAAGTGTTCTTCGCAGAGTCGGCAGAGTCCGAATCGAAGTCCTTCTTTTATCGTGTCGATCACCGATAACACCTGTTAGGCAGCTCAGGGCGTTGCGCAAACCAAAACGTGCCTTTTGACATTTTCTACTGCATAGAAGCATTTTTTTCCAATTTCTCGAAATCTACTGAAGCGACAGTCAGAACTTATAGTAATCAAGAAATAGTAGATATGATCACAGCGTCACAGCGATACTGGTTGGGGTCCTTCACGTTTTTGCAATGGAGATTAGGATCAAGTAAGTCACTGCTGTACAAATGCGTTGCCGTTGACCGAACTGTATAAGAAAAATTATTGGTCAGAAGGCCGATGTGGAGGATGCGCTAACTAGACTGGACAGGCCGACGCAAGAGGAGGCTCATGCTGAGCGTCGACAATAGACCCACCTACATCGATGATAGGGTGGCCATCCACGCCCTTCAGTCTGTTATCGGAGTGATGGGCACCGATGAGCTTAGGGTCGTTAATGGCAGAGTGAACGCCGTTGATGACTCGGACGAGGCAGCGGTGGTCGTCGATCATGTTGCGCAATACGTCTTAAATCGATCATCAAAAAATTGTTTAACCAATAATGCGCGTGGATGGAAAACGAGTACGATGCTGACATTCTCGCTGGGAATCTTGATGGGTGGACCCCGTTATATTTGCCTTCAGAAGGTTGTTATCTTAAAGGCGGTTCTGTCATTCGATTGCTACCGGAGCATGGTGCGGATGTAGATGCACGGGCAAGGGGCGGATCGACCCCGTTGCACAATGTGTTCAGCAGAGGTGTTGTGCTTGCTGCTTGAGCATGGTACTAATGTAGAGGCGATGGTCAGAGTCGATGCCGGCAAACCCGCAATGGAATTCATGGGCGCTAGCGGCGATCCGGTAGACTTGACGAAATTAGGAAAATTTTGCCGCCAGACAAAGAGCTAACGGATAGTGAAAGAACCTTGTTGTATCCAGTACGAATCTACCGTTTTTAAGAATACTGTATTGACTACCTGATAGTCTTTTATGCACCGAGAGAAGAACAAAAGAGACTCAAAGAAAGCGGTTTTAAACAACTGCAGCATTTGTTGTAAACCAAAGAAAGGGTAGCCAAGACCAAAAAAACAATTATCTCCTCTTAAATACCAACGGCACGCGGAGAGGACTGAAGCACGATCTGTGAAATTGCCATGGAACTGCGGATATCACTTACGTTGTAGTCAAACCTTGGTTGAAGGCCGTGACACGCACATAGCGTTCTTCAAAAGTCTCCCGGGCAAATTCAGGTTCCTCCTTGACCTCAATCTTATACCTTGACACCAGCATAGTCATGATGGCTATGCCCTCCGTTTCGAAAAACCTGAAAGAAATTTGTGAGGACCCTACTCTCAAGTACATTGCAACACTTCGCACCGTCTTCCAAGACAAGCGCGGGCACCTGCGGAGTGTTCATGAGCTATGATGACAATCCTTCGATGGACAAGGCATACCTTGACTGAATGGAATAAATGCGTCTTTCGGCCAGTCCCCAAGGAACCGCTCTGGCATGAACTTGTGTGGGTCCTTCCAATATCGCGCTATGGGACTTCATCAGAACCTGTCCCCCATGATACAAAGCCACCGGCGTACGATTGAAATGCAACCCAGTAACATGAAGTTCGACTTGTGTCCCTGACGGGACAGGGAATGTTGTCTTTCCACCGTGAACATTACTCACTGTCAAGGTGGTATCCTGTGCGGCAACCTTCGGGATGCCAGTTACCTGATCATCGTAGCGTATCGTTGACTTCCGGTCAAAACACATTCAATTAAACGTACTGGGGGACTGTGGACGCGCTGTAAGTCCTGTGTGGTAACGCAATCGGATAGCACTCACAATAACCTAAGAGTCTCGTAGAAAACGCTATCAAATAGTTAAGGAACCTTGTTCTAGCGGAAAAATTAGGAGAACTTACGCTAATGATTGAGTGAAACGGCTCATGTCTTCATAGGGCTACATAGACGTTAGCTCCCTATACGGATTAAGGTTCCAAGAACCTACGAGCATTCCATTCGTGTTGGACATGGACATGACCCCTTTGATGTGTTGATACAGACGCTCTTGTTCGCCAGGGTACAGGGCCAACAAGGCAAATGAAAAGCATAGTGTATGCGCTGTCGTCTGTAGGGACTGTTTGGGGGCAACATTGGAGGATGAAGGGGAGGATCCCACCTCATGTCCAGCAAGAAGAAAGATAAACATATTTCCTGGGTAGACGGTAGGACACCTTTTAGAGAATTCCAGACGACCACAAAGTTGAGTACCCACCCATAAGTTCATCATCACTGAGCATTGCCTCACTGTCCAGTTCACCCTGTGCTGCATCCAGAAGGCCACTAAACAGATCATGGCGTTCTTCTACTTTATCGGCATTCCTGCGAGATTCCACCATTTCCAGCATGTATTGCTATTCAAGGTATGAGGCGAGCACAGTTAGGACAACATGGGATAACAGACCTTTAGCTCCGTAAATGCCAACTGAACCTTCCCTGCCTTCTTCGAGAAATACTTTGCCCAATTAGGAAGCGCGATTTTTAGAACTATGTTAGTAGACAATACGTGAAGGGCATCTTTGAAAGTCATTTGGTGGCCAGGAGGAGCAACGAGGTCAGTTGTCCATGTCACCCGACGGCCGAACCCTAGTATTGGTTGCCATGAGACATGACCACAAAAATGGAATGGGGTATGAAATACCTGCGACGCTAATGACGAAGAGTGCAATCTGATGGAGACGTTGAGATATGGGGGAGAGTCTGAGATCTGAACCATAGGGAGCGCACCGGAAGAGTGACATCCAAGCAGTGATCTACAATAATCTCAGACCTATCGCCCCAAACGTTGTCGAACAAGTCCACCATAATCTGGATGGTCTCGTCCCACACAAGTTTAGTATTTTTCTGATGATCATATTCAGCGTTAGGCGACAAACAGAGCTCAGGACAACACCTCTGAGAATGCCGGAGCGGCGATCTTTCTGTACTTCTTCCACTCCTCTCCTTCCGAAGCCACAATGTTCGCTCCAAAAACAGATACCACCTTATATCGAAATACGGGCTTGGGAAACCTGGCACGATATGTTGTGATCTCCTACAAAACAAGGTCAAACCCACCCAATCCGGTAGACAGACTATTGTAGACTAGATGTACTTTGACGGTGGCAGCGTCTGCAATATGTATTGTGCAGCTTGGCACAGGAAATGCGGAAATCTACAAGTTGTACTGCATCAGTTTCCATTCTCCCCGTGAAATACGCAAAAAAAGCTACCATGGAAATAGCATCCCGTCCAGCTGCGGCAAATTCTGTAGGTATGTGTGTCAGATAGCTCCCTTGCCAACGATCCAGTGGATCATTTGTCATCCGTACGTTCATGTTTTTTACTGAGCCCCCACGTACTTCCCAGAAGTACATAAGGAATCTCCCCAACCACTTGTGCGATCAAGAACCCCACAAGAGAAAGTGGGTTAAGAAGGAAGAATGGACCGGAGAGGTTGCTGCAAAGTCACTCGAAGGTTGATTTACCGAATGGTTTGAGTCCGTAATCAGACTGACCCGACATTACGGCCGACCCTTCGGACTCCCAGCAGGATGTGTATAAAAAATAAGCCGAGGAGGGAAAAGACGATGGATAGAACTGTGGGCATAGCCACTGGCACTGGCAGATGTGAGTGTTGTCTGTGTGGGCGGGGACCCTGAGAGCTGTGGGACGGCACGGCCAGCGTCTATTCCCTGTGACAAACAGTTCTGAATGGGATAAGGGAGTCATTTCAATACACTAGTTTCAATACAAGTTAGCGCGTCGTGGGCGCGTCGTGGGCGCCATCAAGTGTAGTGAATAATTAAAATACAATATATTGGTTACTGTCTCAAACGTCACGTGTCAAGATGCATCAGGTGACCTGGTATCAGCCGGGCTGCCGCGTACGTGCATGGTGAACATGGGCTTCGGTCGCATCCGAGACGCGTGGTTTGTTTTTGTAGATAACTTACGGCGGGGGCCCCCTTCAAATTGGCAGAGCCGTGCCTGGCGCCGGCGCTGGAAGCTGGGCGCTCGGAAGGCACACCACTTCAAGGCAGCCCGCAGCCAGCAGGCGGGAAATGCGGGCGCCCTGAGAGTCAGTAAAAAATCCCAGATATACGGTACAGCACGGCAAAGTGCGGCCAGTATATCTGGCCAAACCGACAAGCAACTGTGGACAGTGCTCAACCCCAGCCCATGCCGCATCGCTCCTCCTTTGAGACTCTTTCGGCAGAGAGAATCTCGCTCTTGGAACACAAACTATTTATCCTATTCAATTTCTCATTGGGCCGCATCTACACAGAGATCAATGTGCCCTTTAAAAAAAGGCACACTTCACGACTAGGACACTCCAGTCTCGATCTGGAGCGAGCCATTGACAACGCTGTATTGACAACTTTGAAGTTCCTTTACGCCTCGTGAGAAACCAGATAGACCCCAAGAATCGACTCATTTATCAAACAACTGCAGCCTGTACTCGTACGTCATGATTCTGCCATATGTATATCAATCAAGAAATGGGGAAGATGTACCAAAAACAAGATACACCAACAGTTATCTCCTCTTAAATACCAATGGCACGCGGAGGGGACTGGAAGACTATCAGTAAAATCGCTCTGAACTCAAATGTGGTTATGACTCACATTGTAGTCAAACTTTGGCCGAACGCCGTTACACGTGCATATCGCTCTTCGAAGGTCTCACCGGCAAATTCATGCTCCTCCTTGACCTCAATTTTATATCGCGACACTAGCATAGTTATAACGACTATGGCCTCAGTTTCGGAAAACCTGAAAGAAACTTATGAGGACACAGGTTTGAATTGAGCGGCAACAGCACGCACCGTCTTCCCACACAAGCGCGAGCACCTGTAAAGTGATCCAAGTTGTGACTCATGATTACAGTGTAAAGATTGGCAGTGTAGACCTTGACTGAATGGAATAAACGCATCCTTCGGCCAGTCCCCTAGGAACCGCTCTGGCATGAACTTGTGTGGTTCTTTCCAATAACGCGCTGCGAGATTCATTAGAACATGTCCCAATGATATAACCATTCAGCATACGATTGTAATGCAGGCCAGCAACATGAATATCGACTTCCGTCCCTGATGGGACAGGGAATGTGGTCTTTCCACCGTCAATGTTGCTCACTGTCAAGGTAATATCCTGCGTGGCGACCTTCAACATGTTCATTATCTGATCACCATATTGTACGGTTGGCTCCGGTCTGAAGACATTCAATTAAACATACCGGGGGGCTGTGCAGGGGCTGTAAGCCGGACGTCACAATTGCAAATCATATGGAACGCACAACAACCTGAGAGTCTCATAGAATACGCTACCCAAAGATAAGAATACTCTTCATGGTAGACAAGTCAGGAGAACTTACGCTATCGATCGTGTGAAGCGATTCAAACCTTCATAGGACTACGGGGGTGTTAGCTCTCCGTATAGATTAAAATTCCCCAAACTCACAGGCATTCCGTCCAGGCTCGACATAGCTCCTTTGACGTGTTGATACAGATGCTCTTGTTCGTCAGGATACAGAGCCAACAAGGCAAATGTGAAGCATAATGTATGCGCCGTGGTCTGTAGGAAACTGTTTTGGGGCAACACTACAGGAAGAAAGGGAAGATCGCACCTCATGTCCACCAAGAAGAAAGACAAACATGTTTCCTGGAAACATAGATAAGACGCTTCCAAGAATGCAGAACGATCGCAAGGTTGGGATCTACCAAGAAGTTCTTCATCACTTAGCGCTGCCTCACTACCCGCTTCACCCCGTGCTGCATCCAGAAGACCACTAAACAGATCATAGCGATCTTCGACTTGATTCGCATTCCTGCGAGCTTCCACCATTTCCAGCATGTATTTCTGCTCGATTTATGAGGCATAAGTGACACAAACACAGCTGAGACAATTTGGAATAACATGCCTTTATCTCCATAAATGCCATATTAACCTTTCTGGTGTGGGTCGTCAAATGCTTTGTCCAATCTGGAAGAAGAAGCTTTTTGAATAAATTAGTAGATGAAATGTGAAGGGCGTCCTTGAAGGTCATTTGGTGGCCAGGTGGAACAACGAGGTCATTTGTCCATGTGACCCGACGGCCAAATCCTATCGTCAACTGTCATGACAATACAATAATTGGGATGGCTCGTAAACTACCTGCGATACCGATGACGAAGAGCGCGATCTGGTGGAGATGTTGGGTTATGAGTATAGACTCCGAGTCATAGGAAGCATACCGGAAGAGTAATATCTAAACAGTGATCCATGACGACTTCCGACTTGTTGCCCCAGACGTTGTCGAATAAGTCCATCATAACCCGAATGGTCTCATCCCATACTAATTTATTATTTTTCTGTCAATAGATCCAGCATTAGGCGATGAGCTGCGCAGCCGACGCTCCGGTCGCACCTCTGAGAATGCTGGAGCGGCAATCTTCCTGTACTTTTTCCATTGCTCTCCTTCCGAAGCCACGATATTTGCTCCAAAAATGGTCACTACCTCATAGACATACATAGGTTTGGGGAATCTGGTATGATAGGTTGTGACCTCCTACGAAGACAGGTCAAATGGCGCCCAATTTGACGATCTTAGAGCGGGCATACTTTGATAGCAGCAGCGTCTGCAAGATGAATCCTGTGGTTGGGGGAAGGAAATGCGGAAATCTGGAAGTTTACTGCATTAAAGTTGCTTTCTCCCTCTAAAGTGGGCGAGAAAAGCTACAAGTGCAAAGCCATCCCGTCCGGCTATCGCGAAGTCTGTATAGGAATGGATCTCGGATAGCTCTCCTGCATTGTTTGTAATGCACACATACCATCATGTTTCCTATTGAGGGCCCACGAATTTCCCGCATATAGATAGGGAAACTTCCAGTCCGTCCGTCCAATCAAAAATCCCAGAGCAGACATTGGGTGAAAAAGGAAGAAAGGACCGGGGAGGTTGCTATAAGGCCACAGAGGTAAATCAACCGGTTATTTCGAGGTGGCGGTTCCACTAACCCGACATCACGAGCGGCCCTTCGGAGTCCCCGTAGAAGGTGTACGAGAAATACGCCGAAGAGGGAAATGACGATGGACAAAACTAAGGGCATAGGGAGGTGTGAGCGTGGGTAGGGAGTGTGGAAGGATGATGGGACAATGTCTATTCCCACTGACCTTAAAAGGTGTATATCTACTCTCAGAGCAGGAAGAATATCAACGTGCGCTGAGCAAGCAGATGAGGTGACCCGGATATCAGGGAAAGGCGATGTTTCAGAGATGCCAATCAATTATGGTTTCGACTTTTGATAGGCACGCTCTAGCATGTCCTCGGCAGTTATTATTCTAAGATAAGCAAAAGAGGACTGACTTGCGGTACCTTGCTGAGTGGGCCTGTGAGCTTAACATTGAAAAGATCTATGCTCTGGCCCGGAAGCACCCCTCGCCGGCGCCACCAAAATGTGAACGTTACGGTATTTCGGTGGAAATTGGTGGCAAACTTGAATTGTAGATGCGAATGCGAACCAGCGGTTCGGTTGCATAAGCACAATTAGTCAGGTATAGGCTTAATGCAAGCCGCAGAGAAAGCCCAACATATTCCGGATAACCTCCGACGACTTGCTTATTGAGCGTGCAAGTACATCGTCTGTTATGCACACATACCATCATGTTTCCTTTCGAGGCCCTACGAATATCCCACGTTTAAATAAGGAATCTACCAGACTATCTGTCCCATTAAGAACCCTGGAACATAAAGTGGGCGGAAAGTAAGAATGAACCGGAGAGGCCACTCGGAGGTGATTCAACTTGTTGTTGTTTCGAGGTCACACTGACCGACATCACGAGTGGCCCTTCGGAGTCCCAGCAGGAGGGGTACAAGAAATAGGATGATGGGACATCGTGTATTCTCGCTGCCAGTGTCCAAGAAGAACACCAACGGGCAAGGAACAGATAATGGACTTCCATTATACTTCAGAGATGTCAATCAATTATGGTTACCACACGTAACTTGCATGCTCACCCGTGACACATGTCCTCGGCCGTTTTGATTCGAAAATAAGAAGCCCGACTTACGGAAACCTTGATAAGCGAGCTTGACTTCGGAAGGATCCATGCTCTCACCTGAGGGCCACCGTACTGTGAGTGTTACAGCACGTGGATTGAAGTTGGCTACAAACGTAGATACGAGATGGCGGATGCTCGATTACAACAGTTAAAGTGGATCTTGAAGCGGATGCATGTCTTTTCAGGTCCGGCGTTGGCTAATCAGAGAGCTGCGGGTCATGCCGGATTTGCTCTTCTCAATCATGAACCTTAAAAAAGAGAATGATTGTAACTTAGAGCGCCGAGAGAGCGCAGGGTAACTGTGGGACAGAGCTGGAATGATAGAGTTGGCTCTGAGAAAAGGGCCGGAAAGGCGCGGAGCGCTTCCTGAGCATGGCCGGAAGTGGGTCCAAGAGTGGGCCTGTGGGAAGGAGATGAAAAGCGAGGGTCGAACCGCCTTGCTGCTCGCGACTTGACGCCGACTTCGACTTCCAAGCGGCAATGGCCTGGGCATCCGAGTTCGACCAGCCGCGCCCTTCTGTGCGAGGTAGTGTACACAAGCATTTGATGGGCAACAGTTACGGCAGAGGGTGTTGTAGATGTTGTACGATTGTATCTACCGTGACAGCAATCATGGTACCGACTTGAACCAATTTGAACTTCGGGAGGACGAGTCGATGACTCGCGGCCAACTGCAGGATTACGCGAGTCGCTCACGTCATGCTAGTGGCCGGGTCCAGGGTCTGCCAACGGACGCCATATGCGACTCATTTGCAAACGCGAGCGAGTCGTGAGCGTGTCCCGGCCGTGCCGGCCCGATGTGAATGATCGTGGTCCCTAAATAAATGACCTCCGTTTCTACATTATCTTTCCTCTGCGTATAGACAGTTCAAGCAAGCAAGGAGGAAGTAGTCAAGACACAAATACTAAACAATTACAACCTCCTCTTAAAGACCAGCGGCACGCGGTGCGGACTAGAAGGCTATCAGTAAAATCGCTGAGAACTCGAATGTGGTTATCACTTACGCTGTGGTCAAAATTTGGCTGAATGCCGTGCCTCGGCTTCGGTAAACCTGAAAGAAACTTATGAGGAAATTGTTTTGAATTAAGCTGCAACAGCACGCACCGTCTTCCCACACAAGCGTGGGCACCTACAAAGTTCTGTGAGTTATGGTTACGGTGCAGTGATGGACAACATATACCTTGCAGCGTCTGCAAGATGAATTCTGGATCTTGGCACAGGGAATGCGGAAAGCTGCATGTTTAGTACCACTTTGGGGTTAAATTCTCCCTTCAAAGCCAGCAAGAAAACTGACCAGAGCAAAGCCGTCCTGTCCTGCAGTTGCAAAGTCTGAAAGGAGTACATCTCGGATAGCTCCTCTGCATCGTTTGTTATGCACACATACCATCATGTCTTCCATTGAGGACCCACGCATTTCCTGCATTTAGATAAGGAATCTTCCGGACCATCTGTCCAATCAAAAATTTTGTATCAGAAAGTGGGTGGAAAAGAAAGAATGGGCCAGAGAGATTGCTGTAAAGTCACTCGAAGGTGAATCAAGCGGTTATTTCAAGGTCAAGGTCTTACTGACCCGACATTGCGAGCGGCCCTTCGGAGTCCCAGCAGGGTGTGTACAAGAAATAGGCCAAGAGCGAAAGGACGACGGATAAAACTGTGAGCATAGCCAGATGTGAGTGTGGGTGGGAAGAGCAGAGCCTCAGGCCTCAGCATCAGCAGAAGGGTGATGGGACAGCATTCATTTATATTCATTCCCACGGATCGGAAGAACATCGACAGGCTGGCGTTACTTCCATGCAAGGTGGGACTCTAGAAGCCGATCAATCAAGACTTTCAGTGACGTGCATGTTCATGCATGTCCTTGGCAGTTTTATTGCAAGATAAGAGGTCTTACGGCACCTCGATGAGCGAGCTTAATTTTTGAAAGGATCCACGCTCTGGCCGGGAAACGCTTGGGCTACCCTACTGCGGTGGATGCGAGATACTGCGGGTGCTCGATTACAAGAGGTAAGCGGGTGCAAGGCTCCTTGGTTCTATTAAGCACAATTAGTTAGGTATGGTTTCTGACACTGACCGGACGCGCATCATTGTAGTAATTACGGACGCCGCGCTTGCAGTTAATAACGCCGCTGTTCGGTTGGTAGGGCCGTGCCTGATATTGGCACTGGAGCGTGCGTGCGTTATTTAATTACGAAACCACGTGAACGCCCTACTGTAAATAAGAGCCGGTGAAAAAAAAGTTGAAATGCGATCGTCATCTGCATCGGGAAAATGTACATAAACTTTTCAACTTTTCGACTTTTTTGAGCCATGAAAAGTACAAAAGTGAAAAAGTGAAAAAGCTATGTTTCAGTCATACTAAACTAATGATAATTAGTACATATTTTTCATACTTTTGT
>WNFO01001862.1_pt1 | contig 17076 bp, 14 predicted proteins | sample 5400251 | NCBI WGS metagenome assembly WNFO01 (sample SAMN13153354, study PRJNA577476) | soil metagenome | isolation source: 100 cm saprolite under Madrone tree | place: USA:California | collected 2016-06-14 | reverse complement strand
GCTCGTGTAGCTCGAGTCCTTTTCCTCGCAACCGATGAATTCCCCGAGAGCGATGCCGCTCACCTTGCGGAACACCCCGGCGAGCTCCAGGTGGGTCCACATGCGGTCGAGCCGGTAGGGGCGCTCGCCGACGTCCTCGAAGAGCAGGACCGCTCCGTCGAGCGGCGGCATGAACGGTGTGCCGAGAAGCCGTGTGAATACGGACAGATTGCCCCCCAACAGCGCACCCTCGGCGGTGCCCCCGACATAGGTGCTGGTACCGTACAGAGGCTCCGCGGGTGCGGGAGACTCGAGCAGGGAGAACAGACGGGCGCGAGTCGGCTGGGACAGCCGACTGAGCTGGGTGACGGTCGGACCATGAATGCTCACGAGGCCCCGCTGCTGCAGAAACTGGTGCAGGGCCGTGATGTCCGAAAAGCCGACGAGCGGCTTGGGTGTGATCGATGGGCCTGGGGGCGCCGCCAGGGCCGCAGCGACGGACCCGAGCAACCGCATGGCCCCGTACCCGCCGCGGGCGCAGAAGACCGCCTTGGTTGCCGGATCCGTGAGAGCGGCGGTCAACTCCGCGAGCCTGCGGGCGTCGTCCCCGGCGAGGTAGCGGTGCCGGGCGAGAATGTGCTCGTCGTAGCGGACACGGTAACGCTCGCCGATGATCGCCAGGCCAGCCTCGAATGAGGCGCGGTCGAATGCGCTGGCTGGGGCAATGACTGCAACCGGGTCGCCCGGGCGCAGCGCCTGCGGTCTGCGGAACCTCTGAAGCTCTGACATGCCTGGAGTTTTACCCGAATCGAGCGCATTGTCCGTGAACCACTGACTCACCGCCAGGGGACCGTGGAATGATCGAGTTCCTGTTATGGGTGTTGCTGCTAGTCCTGTGCTGGCCGCTCACACTGCTGGCGCTGCTGCTCTATCCCGTGGTCTGGCTGCTGACGCTGCCGTTGCGGCTGGTCGGCCTGGCGGTCGAAGGGGTGTTTGAGCTGCTGCGGGCGATCATCCTGCTGCCCGCGCGCGTCCTGGGTGGACGCCGCTGAATCAATCCGACAGCGCCTTCAGATCCCGCAGCAGCGCAGCGCGTCCCCGGTCGAGTCGATCGAGGCGCTGGGCGGCGTCACGCAATGCGATGAGGTTCGTCACCGGCGCCTTGTGAAGGCGGCGATAGGCGCTGCGCGCCGCCTGCCACTGCCGCGTGGTCGTCGCGTAGCGCGCCCCCAGCTCGCGGCGCATCGTGATTATGGCCAATGGGCTTGATTGCATCGGTTGACAGTAGTGAGTCAGACGGCTCGCGCTCAAGGGAGTGCACAGATCACATTTGCATGCGGCTGCCGATGCGGGGCACGCGAGGCGAGATCGTCGCGCAGCAACTCCTCGACCAACTCGACGACGCCGGCGCCTTGGTCGGCGCTCGTGACAATATCCGCCGCGCTCTTGAGAGTCGGCAGCGCATTCGCCACGGCCACCGCACACCCGCACATGCCCAGCAGCGCGTGATCGTTCTCTGCGTCTCCGATGCCCACTACATTGTGAGCCGCAAGCCTCATCTTCTGCAGCGCGCATTTGAGGCCGCTGGCCTTGTTGATGCCGGACGGCAGCACCATGACGGCCCCCTTGTTGAAGATGACCTGCAGCTCCAGGCCCAGCTCGTGGATCGCCTCGAGGACCGCCTTCTCGTGTGGCTCCCATGTCGCGACGATAACGCGGCCCGCCGACACCGGGCTCACCCCCTTGTTGCGCAGGGCGGCTATGAAGGACTCGGGCGGCCGATCGGCCAGGGCCGTCTCGGCGCCGGTCGCAGGGTGGTAGAGCAGGGCACCGTTCTCGGCGACGACATATTCGAACAGATCGAGCCGCGGGCAGACCCGCTGCAGGTCATCGAGCTCGCGCCCGGTGACCAGCACGAGGCGTCGGCCGGAGGCAATCAGGCGCTCGAGAGCCTGCACAGTTTCGGGCAGCACGCGACCCGCAGTCGCGAGTGTGCCGTCATAGTCGCAGCAGAGTGCCTGGTAGTGCATCCCGAGAGTTTTTAGCAAGTTGCGTTCCGCGAGTCGGGCCTCGCGATTTCACACGGACTTCTCTAGGGCTTGCGATCGGCCTTCGCCCTCTTCGCCTTCATCTGCTCGCGCCAGCCGGTGAGTGTCCAACCGCCCGCCATGCCGGTGAGCAGCGCGATCAGGGCGAGACTGCCGTCATCGAATGCCAGCGAGCTCAGCAGGTGCGGCAACGAGGCCAGAGAAACGGCATTCATGTGTACCACCCCCGCAAGACATTCGATTTCGTTCGGTTCATGGGTCTGGAACATAACAGCACCCAGGCGGGCGAGGGGAGTCGCTCGATGGCGACTTCGGCCGTTTTTGCGGATTATTTGACGCTGCTCTCAGACGCAGGGCGCCCAAGCCCCTGGCAGCGTTGCGCTATTTGCTGCCGTAGCGTCTGTCCGGAGCGACGTTTGCCGGCGCAGCTGCCGCGAGCGCGGCGCGTTGCGTGTTCGCGGCGACGCGCACCTGGTCACCGGGGCGAGGCCGTCCGGCGGGCTCTCGAGCACGCGATCGTTGGCGGCAAGGCCGGCGGAGACTTCGATTACCTTGCCGAGATCGCGCGCGACACTGATCGGCTTCAACACAACCCGGTCGCTGGGGCGGAGCCAATCGACGAGGACACCGGCTGCTGAAAGCGCCGCAGGCGACTTTCAGCCAATGAAGTTATGTAAGCGATACAACCAGTTTCGCCGAGTGGCTGCGCCAGTTGATCGGAATGACGAACGAGCGGATCCCCGGCTTCTGCGGGATCTCCGGCCGCTCGCCCGTGAGCACGCTCGGCACGGAGATCACGAAATCGCGCCCGAAGTCGCGGCGCGCATTGCCGGAGATCGTGTTCGCGACTTCGCCCACCAGATCGCGCATGGTCTCGTGGCTGAAGTCGTTCTCCTGCATCTTCATGAGGAGCACAGTCAGCATGGCCTTCGGCGCGGTGAAATACACGACGCCTTCGCGCTTGCCCGAGATGTTGATGATGCCGGTGTAGTCGTGCACGGACGGGGCGCTTTCCATGAGGTACGGCGAGCCGATCGAGGCCGGCTGTTGCGCGGCAACCTCGAAAAAGTTCGTCGTCCCCTCGACGAAAGTCTTCAGCTCCTGTTCCTGCAGCATCGTTAGGGTCTCTCGGTGGGCGCGCTCATCTGATGAGCTCAGCGATGGCTTCGTTCAACTGACGGTCGGTGAAGGGCTTGTGGAGAAAGCCGTTCGCGCCTTTCTCCATCGCCTCGATCGCAGTCGCCTTGTCCGCGAGCGCGGAGATCACCAGAATCCGCACGGCGGGCTTCAGGGCTACCAGTCGCGAGATGCACTCTATGCCGTCCATCTGCGGCATCGTGAGATCCATGGTCACTAGGTCCGGGTCGGTCCTGCGGAACAGCTCGAGCGCCTGCACGCCGTCGCCCGCGGTGCCGACGAGCTCGAGCTCCTCGAACTGCTGCGAGCGCTCGATACGTCGGCGCATGATGCTGGAATCATCGACGATCAGCAGCTTGAAGGCGCGCTTGCTGTTGCCGTTGGCGGCGTTCATAGAGTCTTCGCAAGGCAGCCCCTGACTTGAGTCAGGGGTTGCTTTACAGCGGTGTCAGGAGCGCGTCGCATGCGAGGGAATTGCTCATTGTGCGCCGTGAAGCGCGCTTCAGGCGACCGCCGTGCTGGCCGCGCCGGCGGCCGGCAGGAGAATCTTGAAACGGGTGTACTTGCCCGGGTTCGTGCTCACGCCGATCTTGCCGCCGAGCTTGTACACACTGCGGGCGACGACGTCCATTCCGACCCCGCGACCGGCATCCATGGAGACTTCGTCCTGGGTCGAGAATCCCGAGCGGAAAATCAGCCCCATCGCCGCGCGCGCATCCATCCCCGCGGCTTCCTGCTCGGAAATGAGCCGCTTGCGCACCGCCGCCGCTTTGAGCGTATCGAGCGAAATTCCTGCGCCGTCGTCCTCGAACAGCAGCTCGTAGGCGTCGCCGGACTTGTGGAACTCCACACGCACGACGCCGACGTCATCTTTCGTCAGAGCGCGCCGGACTTCGGCCGACTCGATGCCGTGCACGGCCGCGTTGCGCAACATCTGGATCACGCAATCCTTGACCATCCCGAGGTACCGGACGGGGACGTCGGCGAGACCGGCGAGCTTCAGTCTGAAGCGCTTGTGGTGATCGCGCGCCAGCCGCTCGGCCAGGGCGTGCAGCGTCGGCGACAGATCCTCCCCCGACTTCCCGTGCGGCCGCTCACCCGCGGCGGCGCTGTTCTCGGGGTGCGTTGGAGCAGGCGCAATCGCCGTGGAGTCCGCATCCTTGACAACCGTAAGACGCCCTGCCATCTCGCGCACGCTGCGCGAATGCGCCAGCAGCTCATCGAGCTTCACCACCAGCGGCAGGAAGTCGTTCCCCGAGAGCTCCGGCTTCTTCTTGAGCTCGCTCACCATGTCCTCGAGCGCATGCACGCGCTGCGCGATGCTCATCAGGTTCAGCGCCGAGGCCTCGCCCTTGATCGAGTGCAGCTCCCGGAACAGCCCGCGCAGCTTGCGGCGGAACTCCGCATCGGTGCGCGCCGGCTCCTTCAGGATGGAGTTGATCATCTGCAGGCCCGTGTCGGAGGTGTCGAGAAACGAGGTGAGCTGCAGCGGATCGACGTGCAGCATGCCGAGCATCATGTCGACCTGGGCGCTGGCGTTTTCGTGCGACTCCTGCAATTCCCGCGCAAGCAGCACGCTGGATGTGATGTCGCCGACGGAGCACAGCACGTGCTTGACGCCCTTGCGGCCCATGACGCGGTGGAAGTCGAATTGCAGGTAGCGGGTGTCGCGGCCGCCGTGGCCGTTGTCCAGCGTGATCTCGAGCTGGCTGAGCGGATTGATGCTCTTCATCAGGCTCTCGTGGGCGCGGTCGCCCCACAGAAGCTTGATGTACTTCATCGCCGTACTGAGCGTGGCGGGGGCCACGAGAGCCGTGAGCAGCTCCTCGAGGGCCAGGCCCGCGAAATCCTTGCGGCCGAACATACGTGTCAGGGCGTCGGACCACACGGAGCCGATCTTGTAGTCCGCGTCGAGAAGGAAGAAGCCCTCGCGCACCGATTTCAGAATGTCGCGCGTCTGCTCCTGCGCTTCCCGCGCTGCCTGTTCATGGCGCGAGCGGGTCATCCGGAAGTAGGCGGCCGCCGCCGCGAGCACCAGAGTCGCGAGCACGCCGGCGGACAGCAGCGTACGCAGGCGGGCGGCCGCGGCGGAGGCTGACTGCTGCAGCGTCGTTGCGACGGCGGCGAGCTGCCCCTGCAGCCGCTTGGCGTTCTCGCTCGCAAACAACTGGGCGCGCTTCACGTCGGCATAGTGGAGGCGCCCCTCGCGGGACAGGGCGCTGCCGCCGGCATCCGAGTCCACATAGGGCTGAGCGCTGAACGAGACGACCGGCGTGATGACGGGACCGTACTGATGCCAGAGCAGCAGCGCCTGATCGAGCTCCGGCGACTGGATGTTGCCGCCGGTCGCGAGCTGCTCGAGCCCGCCATCGAGACGCGCGACGGCCGCCTTCAGGTCGGCGAGTGCCTGGCCCGCGTACGCTCGCGCCTCGAGGCGGTCACGCAGGGAATTGAGCTGGTGCGCGATCTCCTCCGGATAGGTCTGCACCATGCTCGCCGTCTGCAGAGCGATGATGCTGGCGCGCATGTGCGTGGCGATACGAAACCCTGCGAAGAGCACGGCGCCCATCGCGAGCGCCAGCAGCACCGTGCCCATGCCCACCGTGACGAGCTGGCGATTTCGGTCTGCCCCTGAGAGATTCATCAATGCGCGCTCCCTAGTTACCCGGCAGCTCGAAATGGATCACCGTATGCACCGGAACCTCGACTGGTGTGCCGTTGACGATGACCGGCTTGTAGCCGCGCGATTTCCGCGCGCCACTTCGCGAGTTGCTCCGCGGGGATGACGGCCGACTGCTGAGCCTGACGGATGAGCGCCGCAGCGCGGTCGGTGTTGCCATCCGCGAGAGCCTTGGAAACCTGGGCCGTCGTGAGCCGCAGCTCGAGGGGCTTGATCCGGGAATCGCGCGGCGCTGCCACCTTGAAGCTCGCGAGAGCGAGCGCAGCCTCCTCGAGGCGGCCGCCGCTCACGGCCTCATCGAAGCGTGAGGCGAGGGTTACGGCCACGCGCTGCAGCCCGTCCTTGGCCTCCGCGCTGGTCGCATCAGCGGCCGCGGCCGAGCGGTAATACAGCAGGGCATTGTCGCCGTTAGGTTCCGCGTAGCGCCGTTCGCGCATGGCGAGTCGCGCCTTCTCGAGCAGGTCATCGACCTTACCCTTGACGATAGACGTGTCGACCGCGGCTGGCGGCGCGACAGCCGCGCCTTTGGCTGGCGCGTTGTCGGGTGCAAGTGTTGGCGCAACGGATGCCGTTGGGGCGGCAGCCGCCGCCGCACCGGGCTGCGCCTTTTCCTTCGACAGCGACCAGAAGGCGCCGGCCGCAAGAGCCACGACCGCCAAGCCCACACCGCCCCCGACGATCCACTTTCGCTTGGGGTCAGCGCTGGCCTGCGTAGCAACCGGCCGGGGCCGGAAGGCCTCGACTGTGACGCCCGCGCGGGAAGCAGGCTGGCCGCGTCCCGTCGGTTTCTTCGCCACGGCACGCGCCATCGCCATCTCGAGGACGGCGCTGGCCTTGCCTTTCTGGATCGGAACCGCCAGCACGGCGAAGACGCCGGAGCCTCTCACCACGGCAGCGGCTCGCCTCTTACCGTCAGCTGGCGCCAAGACCAGCAGCACGGCGTGGGGCGCTTGCGCGTGTGCGAGGTCGACAGCGGCGCGCAGGTCGGCGACATCGCGCGTATCGATCACCAGCACTTGGCCGCGCTTGGCGTCCTTGAGGTGCTCGAGCGCCACGGCGATCGAATCGACCGGCCGCACCGCCGCCTGGCCACCGATGACTTCGCCGAGCTCGAGCAGCAACTCATCACGAGTGGTCACAGCGGTGATGCCCACCGACGGCCGCACGGCGGACGCGCCAGCGCCGCCCGGGGAACCCGCTGCGGCGGCCCGTGTCTCGTGACCTTCGGACGGATTCGTCGCTGGAATCGCCACTTGAACGTGTCTCCATCCTGTAAAAAGAGAGCGGCCCTGATGCGAACATGGTTCGCGGGCCGAGCGGCGGCTGGCAGGAAACCCGCTCGCAACGCACTGAAAAGCTTGGCTCGGCCAGCATAGTTAGCGGCCGCAGCACCGCAGTGCCCCAGTTCACAATAATGCGAGCCTGGCGTCGGCGGGCGGCGACGCGGCGGGCAAAACCGGAAGCAGCGCTCGCTTTTTATTGGCTGAAATGGCCTGCGGCCATTTCAGCGAGCGCGCCTCGAGCTGTTCGCGACCCGCGGGCCAAAAGCGTGGTTTCGGCCGCGAGAAGCATGCCGGTTCCGGCTGCGGCGCCTTCAGCGGGCCTGCCCGGGGATGGGGCGCAGAGGGGCACTGCCGATGCCCGGGCCCGGCCCGGGGTCCCACGAAATCGAGCATCTTGTTGGTCGGCCGGCTCACTGCCACAGCGGGAGAGTTCGATTTCGTGGGGTGGTCGAACCCCGCGAATGGGTTATCTTCTGCCGCCGGGAGACTGCATACATCATGCGCGCACTGAAGATTGTCGGCATCGTCGCGGCCGCGCTGATCGCGGTAGCGCTGTTGGGCGCAACCGCCGTGTTGCTGCTCGTGAATCCCAACGATTACCGCGCCGACCTGCAGAGGCTCGCTGAGCAGAGGACGGGGCGGCGCCTCGAGATCGGCGGCCAGCTGCAGCTGAAACTCTTTCCCTGGCTTGCGATCTCGGTGGGGGAGGTGAAGCTCGGCAACCCCCCGAGCTTCGGGCCGGAGCCTTTCCTCACGGTCCGGCGCGCGAGCGTCGGCGTGAAGCTGCTGCCCCTGCTGCGCAAGCGGCTCGAGGTGAGTCGCTTACGGATCGACGGCCTCAGCATCCATCTCGTGAGCCGCGGCCCGCATGACAATCCGACCAACAACTGGAAGGACCTCGTCGAGTCGAAGTCGCCCGGCCAGTCCTCCGGCGCAGGCGGCGCGGGGCAGACGACCATTGCGGGCGTGGACGTCAGCGGCTCCGAGCTCATCTATCGCGACGAAGCTCAAAAGAGCGTCACGGCGCTCACCAACGTGGAGGCGCACGCGGGCGCGCTGGGCGGCGGCGCTCCGGTGCCGACCAGGATCGAGCTCGACTACGGCAATGGCGGCGCGCAGCCGGCAGTGCACATCGCCGCGACGGCGCGCGTTGCGATGCGCGCCGACCCGTCGCAGGTGCAACTGTCCGATCTCGATCTCGCGCTCGATGACATGCACGTGCGTGGCAGCGCGGCGATCGCGGACCTCGACAAAATGGCGCTGCGCTTCGATCTCAGCGCGGATGACATCAACCTGGATCGCCTTGTGCCGCCCGCGGCTGCCGGCGGTGAGGACGAGGCGCGAGCCTCGCGAGGGCCGGCGACGCAGCAGCCACCCACGCAGTTGCCGATCGCAGGGCTCAGGAGCCTCGATGCGCAGGGAACGCTGCGCATCCACAGCATCACCGTCAGGCGCTTGGTGTTCACCGGCATGACCTTACCGCTGACCGCAAAGGATGGTCGTGTTCGCTTAGGTCCCGGGAGCGCGGGATTCTTCGGCGGCCGCTATGACGGCGACGTTCTCCTGGACGCGCGCCCCGCCCAGGCGCAATTGTCGCTGAATGAGCACATCCGAGGTGTCGATGTCGGTGCGCTGATGAAGGCGCTGTTCGCGACGAGCCGGTTCGTCGGACGCGGCGACGCCAACGTGGTGGCCACGGGTGCGGGCAACACGGATGCGGCGCTTTTCCACTCGCTCGCGGGGAAGCTGGACGTCAACGTGAAAAACGGGGCGCTCGATGGAGTCGATCTCGGCTATGAGCTGCGGCTGGCGCAAGCACTGTTGAAGCGCGAGGCGGCACCGGCACGCACCGGACCGGAACGCACCGCCTTTAACGCCCTCAGCGCCGCCGGGACGCTCGAGCGTGGCGTGCTGCACAACGAGGATGTGCAAGTCGCAACAGATTATCTCAAAGCGCGCGGCAAGGGTACGCTCGACTTGAATACGCAGGCGATCGATTATTACGTCGTGGCGCAGGCCAACCGGGTGCCGTCCTCGCCTTCGCAGGGGGCAGCAGGGAGCGGCGAGCTTGCCGATCTGAAGGCCGCCGAGGTTCCCATTAGGATAACCGGCAGCCTTGGGGCCATGAAGGTGCGGCCCGATATCGAGGGTCTCGCCCGCCAGGAGGCGCGTGGTCAGCTGCAACGCAAGACCGACGAATTGAAACAGAAGCTGGGTGAGAAGCTGAAGGACCTGTTCGGACACTGAGGGGCGTGACAGGCATGCATTTTGCTTTTGCTTGCTCGGGGCCGTATCGGGGCAGTGAACAATTCGCCACTGTGACCGTCTTAACGTAACAGCAGGGCTGGGAATAGAGGGCCATCACGCACCGTGCGAAGCGTAGGATCTAAGTTAAGAGCCACGCTGGCATCGCTGGCACCCGGCCGAGGCCATTGAACTCAACGGGAGGGAAGGACGATGCGACCGCTCTCTGCTGACCCGGATTCGACGCTCCAAGCCGCCTTCATTGATTCCCTGAGCTCCTTCAGCCGGCTGCACCGCGCGCAGCGCTGGGAGGGCACCTTCGGTGAATACCTGGCCGACATCCTGCCGCCCAACCCGGCGGCCATGGCGCGTACGAGTCACGAATACATCTGGGACATGCTCCGCTGGCATGGCCGGGTCGCGCAGCCCGATGCCCCCGAGAACGTGCGGGCTCGCGAGCTGTTCAAGCGCGAGCTGTTCGGGATCGACGAGCCGCTCTCCAGGGTCGTCGACTACTTCAAGGGAGCCGCCGCGGGCTCCGATGTCGGCCGCCGGCTGCTGCTGCTGCTAGGCCCGCCGTCAGGTGGCAAATCGACGCTGGCGATCCTTCTCAAGCGCGGTCTGGAGGAATACAGCCGCACGGACGAGGGCGCGCTCTATGCCATCAAGGGCTCGCCGCTGCGCGAGAGCCCCCTGAATCTCATCCCCGCAAGCCTGCGCGCCGAGTTCCGTGACCGCTATGGGGTGAACGTTCAGGGTGAGGTGTCCCCGTGGGCGCGCGACTACGTCGAGCGCGAGTTCGAGGGCGATTTCGTGCGCGTTCCGGTCGAACGCGTATTCCTCTCGGAGGCCTCCAGAATCGGCATCGGCACGTACGCCCCGCACGATCCCACCACGGCCGATATCGCGGATCTCGTAGGATCGGTCGACCTCGCGAAAGTCGCGCAGATTGGCGACGAAGGCGACCCGCGCGCGTGGTCGTGGTCGGGAGCCGTGTATGCCGCGAGCCGCGGCATGTTGGAGATGATCGAAATCCTCAAGGTGAAGCGCGAGTTTCTGTATCTGCTGCTGACCCTCACGCAGGAGAAGAACGTCAAGGTATCGCGCTTCCCGCTCATTCACCTCGACGAGACGATCCTCGCGCATACCAACCTCGCCGAGTTCCACAAGTTTCTGCAGGAGAAGGAGAACGAGGCGCTGCTCGACCGCATGGTCATCATCAAGGTCCCGTACGCGCTGTCCTATCGCGACGAGGCCCGGATCTATCAGAAGCTCGTATCGGGCGCGCCCGCCTTCCGCAACGTCCATCTCGATCCGCATGTACTGAATCTGGCGGCGGTGTTTGCCATCCTCACCCGCCTGTCGAAACCCGAGCGCGAAGGGCTCGACATGCCGAAGAAGCTGCGGCTGTATGCCGGCGAGGCGGTCGAGGGAATTCCCGAGACCGAGGCGATGCGCCTGCACGCAGAGACGCCCGACGAAGGCATGACCGGAGTGAGCCCACGCTTCGTGATCAACGCGCTCTCGAACGCCATCACCCGCGGCAATACCCACAGCCTCACGAGCATGGAGCTGTTGCTCGCGCTGAAGGACGGCATCGAGAGCGACGCGCGCATGGACGCCAAGCAGAAGAAGGGCTGGATCGACCACCTGGTCACCGCGCGCAAGGAGTTCTACAACCGCTGGGTGAAGGAGGACGTGCATCGCGCGATGTTCGCCTCGTTCGAAGAAGAGGCGCAGCAGCTGCTCGAGAAGTATCTCGACGAAGTGGAGGCTTCACTCGATCACCGCCAGGTCACCGATCCGATCACCGGCGAGACGCGCCCGGCGGATGAGCGCTTCCTGCGGTCCGTCGAGGAGAAGATCAAGGTGTCCGACTCCGGCAAGCTGTCGTTCCGGCAGGAGGTCGTGCGCAAGGCCATGGTGGCCTTCAAGGTGGGCGAGAAATTCAAGCTCGCGAGCCACGCCCGCATGCGGGAGGCGATCGAGCAGTATCTGTTCGAGGAGCGCCGCGACGTGCTGCGGCTCGTCACCTCGACGGCGCGTCCGGACGAGGACGCGCGCCAGAAGATCTCCGTCGTTCAACAGCGACTCGTCACCGAATATGGCTATGACGAGCACAGTGCCAAAGAGGCTTTGAGTTACGTCACGACCCTGCTCGCCCAAGAGTAGCGCGCGAGCCCGAAAAGGAGTACGACTAGTACATGAGCGAAGGCAGCGACAAGCCCGGCGCCGACGCCGCGAAGTGGTACGAGCTGTTTTCGCGGGGTGCGCGCGACTGGCTGCGGCACGATGAGAAGGTCCGCGAGTCGGTCCGGCAGCACCTGCCGCAGATCATCGCCGGCGGCGATGTGATCAACGACGGCGCGCGCACGGTCCGTGTCCCGGTGCGGATGCTCGAGCACTACCACTTCCGGCTGCGCCGCCCCGAGGAGAGTCAAGGCGCGGGGCAGGGCAAGGCCAAGCCGGGAGATGTATTCTCGGATCCCTCCCGCCAGCGTGGACCGGGCGAGAAAGGTCCCGGCGGGCAGGACGAGGGCGAGGTGCAACTGCTGCTCGAATTCAAGGTGGATGACATCGTCGACTGGCTGTGGGAGGAGATGCAACTTCCCAACCTCAAGGCGCGTGTCGGACCTTCCGACGAGACGGACTGGGTACGCGAGGGCTGGGATCGTCGCGGCGCCCGCTCGCGTCTCGATCGGCGCCGATCGTTCAAGGAGATGGTGAAGCGCCGCGGTGCGCCGGGCGCCACGCCGAGCTTTACGGATGAGGACCTGCGCTTCCGGCAGCTGGCGCGCCGCCGACAGCCGGCGATCCACGCAGTTGTGTTCTTCATGCTCGACGTCTCCGGCAGCATGTCCGACCGCGACCGCAAGCTTGCCAAGACATTCTTTTTCTGGGTGGTGCAGGGGCTGCGTCGCGAGTACCGCTCCCTCGAGACTGTGTTCGTGGCGCACACGACCGAGGCCTGGGAATTCACCGAAGCGGAGTTCTTCCAGGTGAGCGGCACCGGCGGCACGGTCGCCTCGACCGGATTCGCCAAGGTGCGCGAGGTCATCGACGCGCGCTACAACCCTGGTCGATGCAACATCTACCTGTTCTACGCCTCTGACGGCGACAACTCCGTGAGCGACGCCGCCGATGCGCGTGAGTCGCTCTCGTCGATTGCCGCGGACGCGTGCTACACCGGCTACGTGGAGGTTTCTTCCGGTCTGTCGCGGCAGCTCGCCACGGAAACCGGCCGGCTGTTCGCAGAGCTATCGACCGCGGGGTGCGCGGCGGGCAGCTATGCACTCAACGACTTCGACGATGTCTGGGGCGCCGTGCGGCACTTTTTCACGGCCGAGAGCCGCGCTCCAGAGGGCCCCTGAGAGCCCCGCATGAGTGACGACTGGCGCAGTTATGTTCAACGGATCGAAGAGCTGGCCGCCCGCTCCGGTCTGCAGTTCCACCCGGTCGACTTCGAGGCAGTCCCCGACTCCTTCATGATGGAGATCGCCGTGTACGGACTGCCAGTGCGCATGCCGCATTGGTCGTTCGGCGTGCGCTACATCTACCAGCTCATCCAGCGGCACATGGGTCACTCGCGGCTGTTCGAGGTGGTGTTCCCCGGAAATCCCGGGCATGCCTATCTTGCCTCCAGCAATGGACTTGCGGAAAACATCCTGGTTACGGCGCACGTGCTGGGCCACGCGGACTTCTCGCGTAACAACCTGCTGTTCCGCCGCTGCCAGGCGCAGGTGAGCGAGCGCATCGTGGAGCACGCCGCCAACCACGCACGCCAGATTCAGCAGGCGATCGAAGCCCACGGGATGCAGAGGGTGGAAGCGATACTCGATGCCGCCCTCGCGCTCGAGCAGCACATCGACGTCGACCAGCCGCTCAGGCGGGCGCGTTACCCCGAGTACCTGCAGGATTCCAAGACATTGGCGGATGACCAGTTCCGCAAGCGCTTCGCGGCGCTGGATCCCACCGCGGCGAGCACCGGAATCGAAGTGAAGAAGCGCGCGCCAGTGCCGCCGCATCCGGAGCGTGACCTGCTGTGGTTCGTGGCGAACTACGCCCCCGAGATGGAAAGCTGGGAGCGGGACATCTTTCTCGCCGTCCGCGAGGAGTCCTTCTATTTTTATCCGGTATTCGCCACCCAGATCATGAACGAGGGCTGGGCGTCGTACTGGCACGCACGGCTCCTGCGTGAGGCGGACTTTGTTCCGCAGCAGGCCTACCTCGATGCGATCAAATGCCACTCCGACGTCGTGCGGCCGGTCGCCGCGGATCAGCAGGTGGCCCTGACCATCAATCCGTATCACCTCGGCTTCGCGATGTGGGAGAAGATTGTCGAAAAAGAGGGCATCGATGCCGCTCGACACATCATGGAGCAGGACGACGACTTCGGCTTTGTCCGCAACCACCTGACCCGCGAGCTGGCGGACGAGCTCAGCCTGTTCCGTTTCAGCGCGCGCAGCGACGGCCAGATCAAGGTGCTGGAGCACGAGCTGACGGAGTTGCACGAGGCGCTGCTCGGCTCGAAATACAACTTCGGCGCGCCCACCGTGTCTGCGAGCCACGTGCGCAACGACGGTACGCTGGAGCTCACCCACGACTGCTCCGTGGACGGACGCGGTCTCGATCTCGAGCGTAGCCGCAAGGTGCTGGATTACGTGCAGCGCGTGTGGCGCCGGCCGATCGTGCTGACCACCGTGAATCAGGCGGGCTCCACGCTCGAGCTGACTTCTCCTTAATTGGCTGAAACGGCCCGTGGCCGTTTCAGCAGCCATCCCACCGACAGTTTCGATCTCGCGGGCAAAGGCGTGACTTTGCCCGCGGCCCGCATGCCGGTTCCGGCTGAGGCGCTTTCAGCGGCCACCCTGGGGCTGCTTTCCGCACGCGGGGAAAAGGCGCGGCTTTTCCCCGCGAATAACATGCCGGTTTTACCTGCCGCGCTTTGGCGGCGCTTCATGCTTTCCGCGGCTGCGTTGGGGGTGCGGGCGGGGTCGGCTCGGTTCCCCAGTCCTCCTCCTCGTTGGAGGTCACGATGGAGACCGGGTCGCTCGCGGGGAAGCTCGCCGCGAGCGCGTCGTCCAGCTGCTTCTCGATCTTCTCGCGCTTGCGCGCTTCGTCCGCTGGAGAGTTGTTCACCTGGCTTGGCTCCTTCCTTTGGTTCCCGGCAGTGGCGCTGCCGCAGCGCCGATCGAATACTACACCTCCTTCGGGCGCAGACTGCAGGTGACGGCGCGGGCAGGCGACGCCCCGCGAGGGGAGTTCGACTGCGCCTGGTAGCCTTGGGCCGCCCGCCGGGAGTAGGCTCTCACCCCAAGCAGCAGGCGCTCATGCGAGCGCCCGCCGGTCTTTTGCCGGGGAGCATCCGCCATGGGGTATACGACGCAGGGCATCCGCAATGTCGCGCTGGTCGGGGCGGCCGGCGGGGGCAAGACACTGCTGCTGGAGGCCCTGCTGCTGCAGGCGGGCGCGACGCGAGCCAAGGGTAATCTGCAGCGCGGCACCACCGTTTCGGACTTCGACGCGCAGGAGAAGCGCCTGCAGCACTCGCTCGACCCCGCGATCTGCAGCTTCGACTGCGATTCCGCCCACATCAATCTGATCGACACGCCGGGTTATCCGGACTTCCTCGGTCGCACGCTGTCGGTGCTCGAGGCGGTGGACGCCGTGGCCATCGTCGTGAGCGCGGCGAGCGGTGTAGACACAATGACGCAGCGCCTGATGGATTTCGCGCGCGAGCGCGAGTTGTGTCGGCTCATCATCATCAACAAGATCGACAGCCGCGACGCAACGTGCGCCGAAGTGTTGCGCCAGCTGCGCGAAACCTTCGGCTCGGAGTGCCTGCCTCTGAACCTGCCGGCGGACGGCGGCGCGGCGGTCGTCGACTGTTTCTTCCAGGCACACGGGCCAGCTACCGACTTCTCTTCCGTCGCGGGCGCGCATACGCAGATCATCGATCAGGTGGTCGAGCTCGATGAGAAGCTCATGGCCGTCTATCTCGAGCAGGGCGAGGAGCTGTCGCCGGAGCAGCTTCACGACCCTTTTGAGCAGGCGCTGCGCGAGGGTCACCTCGTGCCGGTGTGTTTTGTCTCCGCCGAGACGGGCGCGGGTATTCCCGAGCTGCTGCGCAGCATGGTGCGCCTCATGCCCAATCCGACGGAGGGAAATCCACCGCCTTTTCTGAAGGGCACGGACGCGAATGCTGAGCGTGTGCAGGTGGCCTCGGATCCCGACAAACACGTCGTCGCGCACGTGTTCAAGGTCAGCATCGATCCGTACGTCGGCAAGCTCGGAGTGCTGCGCGTGCACCAGGGAACGGTGCGCCCCGGAAGCCAGCTGTTCGTAGGAGACGCACGCAAGCCCGTCAAGATCGCGCATCTCTTCAAGCTGATGGGCAAGGACACGACGGAGATCCCGGAGGCGATTCCGGGCGACATCTGCGCTATCGCGAAAGTCGAGGAGCTGCATCTCGATGCCGTGCTGCACGACTCGCACGATGAAGATCAGTACCACCTGAAGCCCGTGTCATTCCCTCCACCGATGCTCGGGATCGCGATCGAGCCCGAGCGGCGTGGAGACGAGCAGCGTCTGGCAGACACTCTCCACAAGCTCACCGCCGAAGATCCGTGCGTGCGCATCGAGCACCATGCCTCGGTCAACGAGACCGTGATTTACGGCATGGGGGAATTCCACCTGCGGGTGCTGCTCGAGCGCATGAGCGAACGCTACGGCGTGCGCGTCAAGACGCATCCGCCGAGTATCCCGTACCGGGAGACCATCACCCGGCCGGCGGAGGGACACTGCCGGCACAAGAAGCAGACCGGCGGCGCCGGACAGTTCGGCGAGGTTTTCCTGCGCGTCGAGGCGATGGATCGCGGCGCGGGCTTTGAGTTCGTCGACGATGTCGTCGGAGGAGCGATTCCCGGGCAGTACATCCCGGCAGTGGAGAAGGGCGTCCGACTGGTATTGACGGAAGGAGCGCTTGCGGGTTTTCCGCTGCAGGACATCCGTGTGGTCGTGTATGACGGCAAGCATCACCCGGTGGACTCGAAGGAAGTCGCGTTCGTGTCCGCCGGACGCAAGGCATTTCTGGACGCCATCCAGAAGGCGAACCCGATCGTGCTCGAGCCGATCATGCGCATGGAGATCACGGCGCCTTCGAGCTCGATCGGCGACATCACCGGCGACCTCGCTACCAAACGGGCGCGCATCAACGGCAACAGCACCCTGCCCGGGCAGCGCGCGACGGTGACGGCGCTGGTGCCGCTGGCTGAAGTGTCGGAGTATCAGTCGCGCCTCAAGGCGCTCACCGGCGGCGAGGGTTCCTACACCATGGACCTCAGCCACTACGACCCGGTGCCGTCGCGCAAGCAACAGGAGCTCGTGCAGGCCTGGCGGCCGCGCTCTGAAGAAGAATAGGGACTCACGTGCGGCCGCGGCCGCTTACCATAACATGGTGGTTTTGAGCTGAGCGCCGCGCTCAGTACACTTGCAAGAATGAAAGCATTCGTTGCCGTCGTGCTGTGTGCGTTCGGTCTCGTCAGTCACTCAGCGTTCGCCGATCAGCCGAGCCGCCACTCCCGCCCCGTGTCGCGATCGAGCCCGTCCGCGAACGCCCATTCTAAGGTGAGCTCGTTCGCCCCTCACAGTCATTCCAAGCGCCATGTCTACGGCGCTCCGATCCAGCGCCCGATCCTCAAAAAAC
>WNFO01008339.1_pt1 | contig 17080 bp, 12 predicted proteins | sample 5400251 | NCBI WGS metagenome assembly WNFO01 (sample SAMN13153354, study PRJNA577476) | soil metagenome | isolation source: 100 cm saprolite under Madrone tree | place: USA:California | collected 2016-06-14 | reverse complement strand
CCTTGCGCCGGCGTTTCGTCTTTGGCGGTGTCGCTGGCGCTTCACCGATCAGCTCCGCGGTCATGATGCTGGTCACGAACAGCTTGGGCCCGTGATCGTCAAAATCCACCGCTGTGCGCTCTCCATCTGAAGAGGTCACGATTCCCAACCCATAAACGCCATGCTTGATGGTCTGGCCCTCTTGCATTGCTTGCACGTATTCCTCCTTCCGCTCGCTCGACTTGATTGTTTTTCTACTGCCTGAACCCGTTACAAGGGGCGGCTCTCGACCCAGCGATTTCCGCCCTTGCCACACAGGAGTACAAACTTAAATGCTGGTTACGTTCTCCGCCTGCAGGCCCTTCGGACCCTTCTTCACTTCGAATTCCACCGCTTGTCCTTCATTCAGGGACTTGTAGCCGTCCATGGTGATGGCCGAGAAATGTACGAATACATCTTCTCCGGTTTGACGTTGGATAAATCCAAAACCCTTCGAAGCGTTAAACCACTTTACTGTTCCTTGTTCCTTCACTGCTTGACCTCGTGTCGCGTGACACCCGTTCTGGCTGGGATCATCGCTGGAATTGCATTGCTTCTCTCGGTCCGTACTCGGTGTCTGCGCGGCAGTTTTGCTGCCAAGCCATGACCCACGCCGTGACGCCCTTTGAAGACAAAAAAAGACTGCAAATTTGTCCTTGCAGTCCTTCTGAGCGATCAAAAGGTATTACAAGAGCAACAAACGCTACAGTAAGAGTAGCACAAAAGGGCCTGCTTGTCCACGCCGATTCTAGCCATCTATTTCTCTTAAGTTATTGATTGCAATAGGCTTGTAGGATTGTCGCGCTGCCAGTCTTAGTCGGATTCATCAGGATGCAGGCTCGCGCCTTTACCCCCAACTTCCTTCTTTTCCCAATATTTCTTGACCCAAGCTTCCCAACTCTTGCCTGCCGCCGGATCGCGTCCGCTGAACGCCAGCGCGGCGATGTCAGAATATGCGATCTTCATCCGGCTGCCGCCATTCTTCGGCAAGACCCTTACAAACGAACCACTTAGCGTCGTTCCGCTTACCCGGTCGAAAATGTAGCCTTCAATCTTGCTTCCGTCTTTTTGCGTCAACGTCACGTCGCCCCGGTAATCGAATGCCTTTTCCAGCGCTTCGCGCACTTCCGTTTCATTCGCCAGCTCCGGCACCCATCCTTCGATGCCCTCGCGCTTCCGGCCTGGCGCTACCTCAAGCTTGTCCGCATCGCTTTCAAACGTCCCGGCTCCTGCCGAGTCCTGCCGGTTAAAATGTGTTGGAACGCTCACGCCCGCGTCTCTTCCATCTGGGTTTTGCTGGCTTCAATCTGGACCAGCGGATTGAACGCGTGTACTGGCTTCACCGGCTCACTGAGCATTTCTAATGCATCTGCGTCAGCATAAGTCGTGGACAAACCGGACTTTATCGTTGCCCACAGTCCACCCAGCCCGCTGAACGTATGATCCACCGCCGAAGCTTCGTACCCGCTGTGCACCATACAGTTAGCGCACTTCGGATTGCCCGATTCCGTTCCGTAATTGTTCCATTCCACGGATTCCATCAGTTCTTTGAACGTGTCCGCATAGCCGTCCTGCAGTAAGTAGCACGGCTTTTGCCAGCCGAACATGTTGTAGGTCGGCATGCCCCACGGCGTGCAGGCATAATTCCGCTTGCCCATCAAAAATTCCAAAAACAATTTTGATTGGTTGAACTGCCAGCTCTTCTTACGGTTCGAAAGAATCGCGCGGAACAGTCTCCGTGTCCGCGCGCGTCCCAAAAAGTGTTTCTGATCGGGCGCCTTTTCGTACGAATAGCCGGGCGAAAGCATCATTCCTTCCACCCCCAGTTCCATCATTTCGTCAAAAAATCCCCGAACGCTGTTCGGATCGGCGCCGTCAAAAAGCGTCGTATTCGTGGTTACACGAAATCCGCGCTTGATCGCTTCGCGGATGCCTTCAATCGCTTGCTCGTAACCGCCTTCGCGGCACACCGAAAAATCGTGATGTTCCTTCTGCCCATCCACGTGTACGGAAAACGTCAGATATTTACTCGGCTTGAATAAATCCAGTTTTTCTTTCAGCAGCAGCGCATTGGTGCACAGATAAATATATTTTTTCCGCGCGACCAGCCCTTCCACAATCTTGTCAATCTGCGAATGCATCAGCGGCTCGCCACCCGGAATGGAAACCATCGGCGTTCCGCACTCGTCAACGGCCTTGAAACATTCTTCCGGCGAAAGCTCCTGCTTCAAGATATGCGTCGGGTATTGGATCTTCCCGCAGCCGGCACAAGCCAGATTGCACTTGAACAGCGGTTCCAGCATCAGCACGAACGGATACTTTTTCCGCCCCGCCACCTTTTGCTTTAAAAGGTAGGTCGCAACCGTCCACATCTGTGAAATAGGTACTGGCATTTCGCTCCCACGACGGAAAATCTCAAATTGCACAGGGGCATGGCACAATCTGGCAGAATCCCCCAGCCCTTAACATTTTACCTGAGACCCAACCCTTTTTCCTCGTTCATTTCCCAGTCTTGTTTCGATGCAAATGGGCCTAAACTTGTGGCATGTAACGTGCCTTCTTCCCGTAGGGGTAGGCATGTTCACCCCGGACCGCTGCCAGCTTCATGCGAATCGATCGATAATGCCATGGCTCGCGACTCACTTCTCTCCGTCTTCGCTGATTTCAAACGCTTCCCAGGCGCTCGCGCCATGGTCTATTCCCGCGGCTATCGCCACTCTTCCTGGACCTACGAAAGCCTCGCCTCGTTCGCTCTGCTCTTTGCAAACGCCCTCAAATCCCGCGGCATTCAAAGCAACGACCGCATCCTTTTGTGGGCCCCAAACTCCGCCGAATGGGTTGCCGCCTTCTGGGGCTGCCTCCTCCGGGGAGTCGTCGTCGTTCCCATGGACGATTCCGCTTCCAGCGATTTTGCCGCCCGCGTCGCCGGCGATTCTCAACTCAAACTGATCGTTGCTTCCCGCAACAAGCCGGCTCTTGGCCTAGCCATTCCCGTCCTCGTACTGGAGGATTTACCCGACATTGCGGCGCAACAGCGCATTTTGACTTCCCAAACTGTTCCTTGTGAAACACGTCTCCATGAATCTCTTTCCAGCAAGCCACTCACCCGCCAGCACATCGCGGAAATCCTTTTCACCTCTGGCACCACCGCCGAGCCGCGCGGCGTCGTCCTCACACACGGAAATTTTCTCGCCAACCTTGAACCCATCGAGCGCGGCATCCAGCCCTACCTCAAATACGAACGCTTCCTTCATCCGTTGCGCTTCGTTTCCCTGGTCCCGCTCAGCCACGTCTTCGGACAATTCATGGCGCTATTCGTTCCGCCGCTTCTAGGAGCCACGGTAGTTTTCGAAAACTCCGCCAATCCCAGCGAAATTTTCCGCACCATCAAACGCGAACGCGCCACTCTGCTTATCGCCGTCCCGCGCATGCTCGATCTCCTGCGTTCCGCACTCATTCCTCCGCCGCGCCTTGCGTTTCCGCCGCATTCACCGCCTGTTGGGTTTTCGCTTCTGGGCTTTCATTTCCGGAGGCGCAGCTCTCGGCAGCGACACCGAACTTTTCTTCAAACGTCTGGGCTTCGCCGTGGTGCAAGGCTATGGTATGACGGAAACCGCTTCGCTCATCAGCCTAAATCATCCCTTCAGCGCTGCCGAAGGCTCCGTTGGCAAAATTCTCCCCGGCCGCGAATTCAAACTTGCCGAAGACGGCGAAATTTTGGTACGCGGCGAAAACGTTTCTCCCGGCTACTGGGAAAAAGGATCTCTGCAGCAAGCCTCAGGCGAAAGCAACGGCTGGCTGCGCACCGGAGATCTAGGCGAACTCGATTCGATGGGCAACCTGAAATTTCGCGGGCGCAAAAAAAATGTCATTGTCACCTCTGCCGGTCTCAACATCCATCCGGAAGACCTGGAAGTCGCCCTGAAAAAACAACCCGCCATCCGCGATGCCGTAGTCATCCCGATCCATCGCGGTCAAAACGCCGAACCCTGCGCCGTTTTGCTCCCAACTGAACAAAACATCGTCATTCCGGGCGAAGCGAGGAATCTCTCTTCCACGCCAACTGCAAGCCCGCACGCAGCTGAACCCAAACCTTCGTCCGCAACCTCGGTCTCCTTCGTAATCACCGCCGCCAACGCCACCCTCGCCGACTACCAACAAATCCGCAACTGGTTCGTCTGGCCCGAACCCGACTTCCCCCGCACCCCAACCGGCAAACCCCGCCTGGCAACAATTGCCGCCCGCGCCGCACAACTTCTTAACGTAGCGCCGGGCCTCAGCCCGGCCTTTTCGTCGTCGGACACAGCGCCAATCGATCAGCTAGCAAAATTCCTCTCCTCTACTTCCCCAACCTCCTCTGCCTCTTTAACCTCTCTCTCCTCCCTCGATCGCGTCGAACTTCTCACCGCCCTGGAACACCGCTACAACCTTGAAATCGACGAATCCGCCTTCTCCCAAGCTAACTCCGTAGCCGATCTGCAAAGACTAGTCGCCCAACCCGCCGCACAGCAAAATACCGCCACAAAAAACTCCGACGCCTATCACGATCCCCTCTGGACGCAACGCGAACCCATCCGAATCGCTCGCCTGATCATTTATTACACACTAGTCTGGCCTGCCACCCAACTCCTAGCCCACCCGCGCGTAGTCGGCCGCCATCATCTCGAAAATCTCGAAGGTCCGGCCATCATCGTCTGCAATCACATCACGCGTCGCGCTGACATCGGCCTGATCCTTGCCGCACTCCCAGCGCGTTTCCGTCATCGCCTCGCCACCGCCATGGGCGGAGAATCTCTCCGCCGCATGCGCATTCCTCCGCAGGAATGGTTTTTTGCAGAACGCTGGGCCTATCAACTCGGCTATTTCCTCGTCACCGCGCTCTTCAATGTCTTTCCACTGCCGAAATTTTCCGGTTTTCGCCAAAGCTTCCGCTTCGCCGGCGAATCCGCCGATCGCGGCTATTCCGTCCTCATTTTTCCTGAAGGAGAAGTCAACAACTCCGCCGACGGCCGCATGGCCCCGTTTCAATCCGGCATCGGCCTGCTGGCAGAAAATCTCGCGCTACCAATCATTCCCATGCGCCTAGACGGCGTCTGGCGGATGAAACAGGAACATCGCCGCCTCGCCCGCCTTGGCGAAATCACCGTCCACATCGGCTCCCCCGTCACCTTGCCGCCCGACATCCCCGCCAGGGAAATCACCCGGCAACTTCAATCCATTGTCAGCTCTTTGTAGCCGCGGGTTTATCCCGCGGACCTTTCCTTTTTTGCGGACCTCACGCTCACGGTTGCCCTACCTGGTGCACCCTCGATACCGCGCCCGTCGAATATCTAGCCAAATATAACTCACCCGCCTGATCCTCTCCGATCGCCGCCATATCGCCGCCTGACACAGTCATCAAATTTGCCCGCGTCCACGTCGTCGCGCTTTTCGTCAACGACCACAATCGCCCGCTGCTGAAATCTCCGAACACATACGCGCCCGCCAGCGCGGGCATCTTCGTTCCGTGATACACGTGTCCGCCGATCACGGTGACATCACCTTGCGAGTGATCGTAATCAAAGATCGGATCCGTCAATGTGTTCCCAGTCTGCGAGCAGGTCATCGAAAACGGATGCGTCCCCTCGCGGATATTCCATCCCATATTGGCGCCGCCTTGTTGCGGCGTCAGCATATCCACTTCTTCAAACTTGTCCTGCCCCACATCGCCAATCCACAAATTTCCCGTCGCGCTGTCGAACGAAAACCGGAAGGGATTGCGCAATCCATACAGCCATATTTCGTCGCGCCCGTTCTGCCCGACAAACGGATTATCCGGCGGTATCGCATAGTTCAAACCCGCAGCCGGCGGCGAATCCACATCGATCCGCAACATCTTGGCCAACAACACATTGATGTTCTGCCCGTTGCACATCGGATCTCCGCCGCTGCCGCCGTCGCCCAATCCAATGTAGAGAAACCCCTCTTTCCCAAACGCCAATCCTCCGCCGTTATGATTCGCAAAGGGCTGGTCCACCGTGAACAGAATGTTTTCTGTCGCCGGATCGGCAATATCCGCATTCGACGCCGATGCGGTGAATTCCGCAACTACCGTCTGCAACTGTCCGCCAATCGTGCGCGTATAATTCACAAACAATCTGCGGTTCTGTGCGTACATCGGATGAAACACAAGCCCCAGTAAGCCCGTCTCGCCACCACTCGTAAATCCGCTTCGCCCCGTCACATCCAGAAATGGTGACGAAACCCGCGTTCCGTCACTGTGGATAATTTGAATTCGACCGCCCTGCTCCACCACGAACAATCTGCCGCTGCCATCTTTCGGCTGTTGAACATCCTCAGGATTTGTAAATCCCGTTGCCACCTGGACCAGATCAAACGTTGCCGGTGTGGGGGCTGGCATAGGAGTTGGTGTTGGCGCTGCGCTGCGGCTTCCGCCGCATCCAGCCAGTAGATTTAGCGTCATCCAAAAACCTAGAACAAGGACAGAATGTTGCCGGTTCGAATTTGCGACACCGGAATCCATTCGACACTCCTTACTTGAGCCCGCAGGCTGGCGCTAACGCTTCAGGTTCAGGTAGTTGGTCTTGTTCTAGTCTAACCGGCGCTGGCCGCCAGTGTTGATCTGCAATGTCACCACCATGTAACGCGAGGGCAATTTCTTTCTGCGCAGCAGCGTGTACTGCGCACGACATCTTCTCTCGCCGTGCTTAGCAGTCGAGTGCCAAATGTTTCCGCATAAAAATCGCCGCCTGCGGATTCTCGTTGTACCGCGCGCATCGCTCATACCCGTTTCGTTCGTACAACCGCGCCGCCGCCACCATCCCGCTCGCCGTATCCAGGTAAACTCGCACATATCCTTGCTCGCGCGCAAAACGCTCTACCGCTTCCAACAACCGCGCCGCGACTCCCCGTCCGCGGAACTTTTCCCGTACGTACATCCGCTTAATCTCCGCGCATTTCGCGTCTTCAGGTTCGAGTTCTTCGGGCCTCGGCAATCTTCGTAGACCCACGCAGCCCGCCAGCTCTCCCTCAACACGCGCCAGCCACAATCCCTGCCCCACACCAAAATATTCCTCGATAAATTTCTCTCGGTCCTCACGCAGCACCACGACGACCATTTCAAAATACTCTCGAACCAAGCAAAATGCCGCATCCGCCTCTTCAGGCTGCGCGCGCCAGATCTCAATATCCCGGATCCCATCGCCCATGCGCCTCAGTGTCGGCCATTCTCTCCGCAGCAAAAGCTCCATTTTGGTCACGACTCGCTCCACCCGTGCCGTCTTTCGTTGACTGTCCCTCGCCACCTAACTAGAATCGTGCCCTCATGCCGGATTCTCCCAGCCTTATCGGTCGCAGCGTTTCGCATTTCCGTATCGTCGAAAAACTTGGCGGCGGCGGCATGGGCGTTGTTTACAAAGCAGAAGATAGCAAGCTGCACCGCTTTGTCGCGCTAAAATTTCTTCCCGACGGCATCGCCAGCGACTCCCAAGCTCTCGAACGCTTTCAACGCGAAGCCCAAGCCGCCTCCGCTCTGAATCACCCCAATATCTGCACCATCTACGAAATCGGCGAAGACAACGCGCATCCTTTCATCGTCATGGAGTTTCTCGATGGCTGCACTCTCAAACACGCCATCTCCGGCCGCCCTCTTCCCCTCGACGAAGCACTCCCTCTCGCCATACAGATTGCCGACGCCCTCGACGCCGCCCATTCCAAAGGCATCATCCATCGCGACATCAAGCCCGCCAACCTTTTCATTACTTCCCGCGGCCAGGCAAAAATTCTCGACTTCGGTCTCGCCACTCGACGTTGCCAATCTCACCAGTCCCGGCACCACTCTCGGCACCATCGCCTACATGTCGCCCGAACAGGCCCGTGGCCGCGATCTCGACGTTCGCAGCGATCTCTTCAGCTTCGGCGTGGTCCTGTACGAAATGTCCACCGGACGCCCGGCATTCGGCGGCAACAGTTCCGCCGAAATTTTCGACGGCATCCTCAATCACGCGCCAGTCGCTCCCCTCCGTCTCAATTCCAGGCTCCCGGGAGAGCTCGAACGCATCATCAACAAATCTCTCGAAAAAGATCCGGCGTTGCGCTATCAACACGCTTCTGATTTGCGCGCAGACCTTCAGCGCCTCAAGCGCGACTCCGATTCCGCCCGTGCCGTTCCGCCCGCCTCCGCTACCACGCCCAGTGTCGTCCACAGCCCGGCTGCGCAAGCAGCAGAAGCGACCGAAGGCTCCGGCCCTGCCGGAAAGGACCTCAGCGTTCGCTCCGAGCCGGCTTCAACATCGCGCAAGACTCGATGGCTCGCACTCATCGCAGCGATTTTCCTGGCCGCCCTCGCCACCGGCTTTTACTTCCTGCATGGCCGCGCGTCCGCAAAACTCACTGACAAGGACAGCATCGTCCTCGCCGACTTCACAAACACCACGGGTGAGTCCGTGTTCGATGGAGCGCTTCGTCAGGGCCTTTCCGCCCAGCTCGAGCAGTCTCCATTCTTGAATCTTCTTTCGGACGAACGCATCGCCGACACCCTGGTTCTGATGGCCAAGCCAAAAGACGCGCGGCTCATCCATGAACTCGTCGCCGAGGTCTGCCAGCGGACTGCCAGCGCCGCCACTATCGAGGGCTCCATCTCCAGCTTAGGCAGCCAGTATGTCCTGGGACTGAGAGCCGTCAATTGCCGCAACGGCGATCTACTCGCCCAGGAGCAAGTCACAGCCACGGGAAAGGAGCAGGTCCTCAAGTCATTAGGAGAGGCTGCAGCAAAAATCCGCGAAAAATTGGGTGAGTCCCTGGCTTCGGTGCAGAAATATGACGCCCCGCCGGAGAGCGTCACAACGCCCTCCCTCGAAGCTCTCAAGGCCTACGGCCTGGGGTATCGGGCGCAGATCGTGAAAGGCGACTATCCGGCGGCGGTCCCTTTTTTCCAGCAGGCCATCAGCCTTGATCCAAACTTTGCCATGGCCCACGCTCGTTTGGGCACTATATTCAGCAATCTCGGCCAAATGACGCGTTCCGCCGAAAGCACTCGCAAAGCTTACGACCTTCGCGACCGAGTTAGCGAGCGCGAGCGCTTCTACGTCACTTCACATTACGAAGCCTTCGTCACGGGGAACTTGGACGCCTCGCGAAAAATCTACGAGCTATGGGCGCAGACCTACCCGCGCGACGATACCCCTCCCAACAATCTCGCCGTCATTTACAACGCCCAGGGTGATTTCGAAAAAGCACTTCCTGCTACCCGGGAGGCTCTAAGGCTTGCACCGGGCAGCGGTTCAGGCTACGCGAATCTTGTTGATGCTTACCGCTTACTCGGCCGGCCCGAGGAGGGCACAGCCACGGCCCGCGAAGCTCAGGCTCACCAACTAGAAGGCCCTTCTCTTCACCCTCCCCTCTACCAAATTGCGTTCCAGCAAGGAGATTCCGCAGGGATGGAGCGTGAGGCTGCTGCGGTAATGGGAAAGCCTGGTGCGGAAGACATTATGCTCAATCTGGAATCGGAAAGCGCCGCGTACTCCGGCCATTTCGCCAAAGCCCGTGAACTTACTTATCGCGCTGCCGACTCCGCTATCCGCTCCGACGAAAAGGAAGCCGCGGCGGCCTACATCGCTTCTGCGGCAGTCCGCGAAGCGCTCGTTGGGAACTTTCCCCAGGCTACGCAATTCGCCCTTTCCTCTCTCGCCTCCTCAAACGGCAAGGACGTGGGAGTCATGGCAGCCATGGCCCTTGGCTTGAGCGGTGATGCTGCCCAGGCTCGGCGGCTCGCAGATGATTTGGGTCGCCGCTTTCCCGCGGACACGCTGGTGCAAATCGAAGACTTGCCCATGGTTCGTGCCAGCGCTTCTCTCGGCGGAGGTCATTCCGCCAGCGCGGCCAGCGCCGCACTCCAGGAACTTGCGCCAGCCAGCCTCTACGAAGTCGGCAACGCGAATACCGCCGCGACCATCAATTTCTTCCTTTATCCCGCCTACCTGCGAGGCACCGCATGCCTCGCCGCTGGCCAGGGTTTCGCGGCCGAGGCGGAATTTAAGAAAATTCTCGATCGGCCCAGTGTCGTCTCCAACGAAATCATCGGCGCGCTTGGCCACCTTGGTAGCGCCCGTGCCTACTCACTCTCCGGCGACCAATCCAAAGCGCGCTCCGCCTACCAGGACTTTCTCGCTCTGTGGAAGGATGCGGATCCCGACATTCCCATTCTGAAACAAGCCAAATCCGAATACGCTGCGCTCGACTAAGGCCTTCACCGATGCGTTTTTCCGCTGGGGCACAGCATGCTGTGCCCCAGCTTGCCCAGGCCTTGGAACTCACGCTGGTCCTTGCGCATTTTGCTTCTTGCGTATTGCGACTAGCAAAATTCGCTTGACCAAATGTTATCGTTATAGTAAATACAAATGTATTTACTTTGCAGTTAATGCGAACCAGCACTTCTTCATTCCATCAACGATTGAAAACACCGGTACTTTAAGTTCCGCATTGCCGCACGGACAAAAACACTTCAAAACTGCCCCAAATTGCAAACAACTTCTTTGTTTGCCACACTTACGAAAATCTTGCCGGCAATTCCTTTGCTTGCCGCACATTTTCAAAATAAACGGTCAGTCTACCAGTCGCCGGTCACGCAAGTCACAAATTACCCCTCCGGCCCTCCTCGCCGTTCTATGGCACAATAATCTGTTGAAGGTCTGATCTCATGGCAAACAGAACCACTCTCGAAGCCGAACGCCCGGCAAAGTCCAAATCCACCAAGCGCAGCACCAACGGCAGTTCCGCATCCCCGGCTCGCGAACGCGTCTTCGATGCTTTCCGCCGCTGGGGCTATCTCCAAGCCAGCCTCGATCCGCTCGGCTTCCTCGAACCCGTGAAATCGCCTGACCTCGATTTTTCTGGTCCGGATGCCGACGCCGCCCGCGCCATTTATTCCGCCACCATCGGCGCGGACTTCATGCACCTCCTCGAGCCCGAACGCCGCCGCTGGATTGCCGAACGGCTGGAAGCGCCTGGCCCCGAAACCGATCGCGACGTCATCCTCACCCGACTGGTCCGCTCCGATCTGTTTGAACAAGTTCTCCAGTCGCGTTATCTCGGCACCAAACGTTTTTCTCTGGAAGGTGTCACTTCGCTTATCCCGCTGCTCGACTCGATTCTCGATGCCGCGGGCGAACACGGCGCCGTCGAATCCGTCGTGGCCATGAGCCATCGCGGCCGCCTTAACGTCATGGTTCACACTGCGTGCAAAACCCCACACGAGGTGGTCGCCGGTTTTGAGGACGTCGATCCGCGCAGCGTTCTCGGTGCCGGCGACGTGAAGTATCACATCGGCGCAACCGGTCACTACGTCACCGCACACGGAAAAGAAATTGGCATTCACCTGGTCTCGAATCCCAGTCACCTGGAAGCCGTTGATCCCGTCGCTGTCGGTCGCGTTCGCGCCAAACTCACTCGTTACGCTGGCGGTTCCACCCGCTTTGACACCAGGAAAGTTGTGCCCATCGTCATGCACGGCGATGCAGCTTTCGCCGGACAGGGAATTTTCGCCGAGACGCTCAATTTCGCCGATCTCACGGCCTACACCGTCGGCGGCACCATCCAGATCATCGTCAACAATTTAATCGGCTTCACGACGCGGCCGGTGCAGGAACACTCCGCGCGTTTCGCCGCCGATCTTGCCAAGCGCCAAAACGTGCCCATTTTTCACGTAAACGCCGAAGATCCTGACGCTGTTGTGCGCGTTGGCCAAATCGCTGCGGACTATCGCGCCACCTTTGGCAGTGATGTCGTCGTTGACCTCATCGGCTATCGCCGTCACGGGCACAGCGAAGTGGACGATCCCACGATCACGCAGCCGCGCCTCTACGAACGCATCAAGACCCATCCGCCACTCTGGAAAATCTACGCCGAACGCGTGGGCGTCGATGCTTCGAAGACCGTAGCCGCGGTTCGCGCCGAATACGAAGGCGAACAAACCAAGGCTGGCCAGCTCAAAAAAACTCCTCATCTTCGCAAACTGCCGGATTATTGGTCCGCCTACCATCGCGGAAAATTTCGCCCGGAATACGAAGTGGAAACCGGATTATCCTCCGAAAATATCGCCGAGCTGACCGACGCGCTCGTCCGCGTCCCGCAGGGTTTCCACGTACATCCGAAGATCGTCAAGCTGCTCGAGCAGCGCGCGGAAATGGGCCACGGCAAACGCGTGATCGACTTCGGATTCGCCGAATCCCTCGCGTTCGGTTCGCTCCTGCAGGAAGGCACGCCGCTTCGCCTCAGCGGACAAGACACCCAGCGCGGCACCTTCAATCAGCGCCACGCCGTCCTCGTAGATACGGAGTCGGAAGATACTTACGTTCCGCTCGCCAATCTCGCGCCCGGACAACCCTTTTGCGAAATCTACAACTCTTCGCTCTCGGAAGCCGGCTGCCTCGGCTTCGAGTACGGTTTCAGCCGCGACTATCCCGAAGCTCTGGTGTTGTGGGAAGCGCAGTTCGGTGATTTCGTCAACGGCGCGCAGGTCATCATCGATCAGTTCATCAGCGCTGGTGAAGACAAATGGGATCTCCCCTCGGGAATCGTATTGCTGCTTCCGCATGGATTTGAAGGCCAGGGGCCAGAACATTCCAGCGCCCGCATCGAACGCTTCTTGCAGTTGGCTGGCGAAGACAACATCCAGATCTGCCAGCCCTCCAGTGCCGCGCAGTATTTCCACATGTTGCGCCGCCAGGCCCGCCGCCCGTGGCGCAAACCGCTCATTGTCTTCACCCCCAAAAGCATGCTGCGTCATCCGGACGCCTGCTCCAATCTCGATGACTTTGCCCAACCGCACTTCCTGCAGGTCGTTCCCGATCGTGATGTGACCGACGCCAAGCACATCCTGATCGCCAGCGGCAAAGTCGGCCACGAACTGAAAGCCGAGCGCCGCAAGCGCAAGGACAGCAGCACCGCCGTCCTCTTTCTGGACCAGCTTTATCCCCTTCCGCGCACGGAAATCGCGGCCGCCCTCGCGGCCCATCCGAATGCCCGCGAAGTCATCTGGGTTCAGGAAGAACCCCGCAACATGGGCCCGTTTTTCTACGTCATGCCTCGCTTGGCGCAAATGGTACAAGAACGTGGCCTGAGTCTCCGTTCGGTCAAGCGTTCGCCCAGCGCCAGCCCAGCCACCGGCTCAGCCAAAGCTCATGAACTTGAGCAAAAAACTCTACTCTCGCTGGCCTTCACGACGACTTCGGGAGATTGATTCAGTTCGCTTCGCGCATAGCTGGACACGGGGCAAGGTAGAGATATAATCTCCGCCTCCAATGTCTTTCGCCGCAGACACCCAGCTCGGTCCTTACAAAATCATTTCGCTCATCGGCGCCGGCGGAATGGGCGAAGTATATCGAGCGCACGACACGCGTCTGCTGCGCGACGTCGCCCTCAAGGTTCTGCAGGAGTCGTTTACCGCTGATCCGGATCGGCTGCGGCGGTTTGAGCAGGAAGCCCGCGCGGTCGCCGCACTGAACCATCCCAACATCGTTTCCGTGTTCGACGTTGGCGTTGCCGAAAATGTCCATTACATCGTCACGGAATTGATCGAAGGCGAAACCCTGCGGCAGCGAATTCCTCCGCCAGGGATTGCCACGCGCAAAGCCGTCGAACTTGCCGTGCAACTCGCGAACGGTCTTGCGGCCGCGCACGATCAGGGAATCGCGCACCGGGACCTCAAGCCGGAAAACATTATCATCACCAAAGACGGCCGTCTGAAAATTCTCGATTTCGGGTTGGCCAAGCTGCGCCGCTTGCACTCGCAGACTGAAACCGTGGATGGAGTCACCGCGGCCGAAACCAAAATCGGCATGGTGCTCGGAACCGCCGGCTATATGTCACCAGAACAAGTTAGAGGCGAATCGGCCGATGCGCTCTCCGATATTTTCAGTTTTGGAAGCATTTTGTACGAAATGCTCAGCGGTCAGCGTGCCTTTAAGCGCAACACCAATGCGGAAACCATGACCGCCATCCTCAACGAGGAGCCACAGGAACTCTCCACGCGCATCGGCGTCATCGCCCCCGCGCTCGAACGCATCGTGCGTCACTGCATGGAAAAGCAGCCGCGGCAAAGGTTCCAGTCGGCGCGGGATATTGCATTCGATTTGGAATCGGTGTCGGCAATTTCCGGGACGGGTGCGCTAACCGCAATGGCCCAGAGCCGCACACGGCGGATTCAGCCGGCGCTCCTTAGCATGGCGTGTCTGGCGGCAGGCCTGGGAATAGGTTGGTGGCTGCATCCCAGTGCGCCGGATCTTCATCCCAAATTGCGCCGCGTCACTTTCAGCCGCCTCACCATTCTCGGTGCGCGCTTCACGCCCGATGGAAATTTGATTTACGGCGGTTCGATGGAGGGCCGTCCGCCGGAACTTTTCTTCGCGCAGAAGGGCAGTGTGGAATCGCGACCAATCGGAATGCAAGACACCAGCATACTCGCCGTTGCGCCATCGGGTGAGTTGGCCGTCCAGTCCAATCCGGTCCTGCTGGAAGGATTTGAATATTCCGGGATGATGGCCCGAGCGCCGCAAGGCGGTGGAGCGCCAAGATCCATTTCCGATGCAGTCGAATTTGCCGACTGGTCGCCGGATGGTTCCGCCTTGGCAGCGGTGCGCAGAGTCGCGGGTAAAGTCAGACTGGAGTATCCGCTCGGCAAAGTGCTGTACGAAACCGCTGGATGGATCAGCCACCCTCGCATATCTCCGGATGGCAATATGGTGGCATTTATCGACCATCCTTACTCGCGCGATGACGGCGGAGTGGTTGCCATAGTGGGCAAGACCGGGACCAAAAAAACTCTCAGCATATTTTATGTGAGCGCGCAAGGCCTGGCCTGGCGACCGGATGGAAATGAAATCTGGTTTACCGGAACCACTTCAGGTTCCAGCCGCGAGCTGCGTGCCGTCACGCCGGGCGGAAGAGAACGGCTCGTTTATCTCGGCACCGGCACGCTCACGCTGCACGATATCGCGAAGGATGGCAGAATTCTCTTTTCGCGAGATGATTGGCGGAGCGGTATTGCCGGCGCCGGGCCTGGAGATGGCAAAGAACGTGACCTCAGTTGGCATGATTGGACCGTGGCTAGAGACATCAGCGACGACGGGAAAATCGTGGCGTTTGACGAATCGGGCGAGGCTGGAGAGGCAACCGGAGCCTTTTATATTCGCGGTTTGGATGGTTCTCCCGCGGTGCGACTGGGCGACGGTCTGACGCCCACCTTGTCCCGCGACGGCAAATGGGTTTTGGCCATGGTTCCGGGTCCGGGCGGCCGACGCAACCTGGTTGCGATTCCTACAGGCGCGGGAGAATCTCGCAGCATCTCCACGGGAGATGTACAAGTGCACGGCGCTTATTTCTTCCCCGACGGCCGGCGAATTCTGGAAGAGGGTAGCGCCGCTGGAGGCAGTGGGCTAAGACTTTGGGTGCAAGACCTTGACCAGGGCGTTCCCAAAGCTATCAGCCCGGAAGGCGTAGACACGCGCATGAGCGGAACCATTTCGCCGGACGGAAAACGGGTCGCCGCCGTCGATCCTCAGGGCAAGCTGGTCATCTACACGGTCGATGGCGGCTCATCGCAATCGATTCCGGGTGTTCGGTCTGGCGATCGTGCTCTGCGCTGGATGGCCGACGGAAAGACTTTGCTGGTTGCGCCGGTCGATCGTCCCAATGTCATTTTTGCTTTGGATACTCTTACCGGCCAACGCAAGCCGTACCGGACCATGCTGGTGCCGGACGGGCTGCATGCCCAGGACCTCTCCAGCCCACTGTTTGCGCCCGATTTGAAAAGTTATGTGTACTCCTACACGCGGATTGCCTCGGACCTTTACGTAGTGGAGGGGTTGAAATGAGTTTGTCCCGCGATCCTGCATATTCATCATCCATTCACATTCGTGTAAACGCCTCGTTACGCTCGACTTGCGACACTAGCCCTGTGTTAAAGCCCGTTCACGGGACCCTAACAGAGAAAGCTGCTTACCGTATTCCGCCTGGCTGGGATACACTCGCGCCAAGCCGGAGACCGGTACGGTCCAACCGAATGAAACGTATCCTGATTATTGAAGACGATCGCGACATCGTTGAACTGGTTCGTTACAACCTTGCCAACGAAGGCTTTCAGGTGAGCGGCGCGAACGACGGGGCCACCGGTCTGAGCACTCTGAAAAAATCTCCGCCGGACCTGCTTTTGCTCGACTTGATGCTCCCGAAACTTTCCGGCCTTGATATTTGCCGCGAAGTGCGCAAAGACGAATCGCTGAACCGGCTGCCGATTTTGATGCTGACCGCGCGCGGCGACGAAGCGGACCGTGTCGTTGGCCTGGAAATGGGCGCGGACGACTATGTCACCAAGCCCTTCAGTCCGCGCGAACTGATTGCGCGTGTGAAGGCCTTGCTGCGGCGTGCGGAGCCTGCCGTGGATACGCCGCGTACAATTGAAATCGGCAAGTTGTCTATCGATCCCGCATCCTATCGCGTCAGTCATTCAGGAAAAACCGTGCCACTCAGTACCCTGGAGTTCCGTTTGCTGTACTATCTAGCTTCGCGGCCCAATCGCGTGTTCACGCGCGACCAGTTGCTGGACGCGGTGTGGGGCACGGATCGCTTCGTCACGCCGCGCAGCGTGGACGTTTACGTGCGCAGGCTGCGAGAGAAAATCGAACCGGATCCCGAGAATCCGCTTCATTTGAAGACCGTCCGCGGGGCCGGCTACCTGTTCGAGACACGTGCGGCGTAATCTTTTCACAAAACTCGCGTTGGTTTTTTTTCTGCTTTTGTTGTGCGTGCTGCTGGCGGTGGATTTTTTCGCGGACCGCGCACTGCAGCGCGACTATGAGCGCACCGGTTTTGAACAACTCCTGGCGATTGCGCGCATCGCGCAGTCCAATCCGCCGCAACTCACTTCATTGCCTCCTGAAAAGCCGGAAGAAATTTCCGCGCTGCAAACCTGGATGCAGCACATTGCCGCCAGCGGCGCGCGCGTAACTGTCATCACTGCCGGGGGGCTGGTGCTCGCGGATTCGCAATCCGATCCGCATACCATGGA
>WNFO01001861.1_pt1 | contig 17080 bp, 17 predicted proteins | sample 5400251 | NCBI WGS metagenome assembly WNFO01 (sample SAMN13153354, study PRJNA577476) | soil metagenome | isolation source: 100 cm saprolite under Madrone tree | place: USA:California | collected 2016-06-14 | reverse complement strand
TGGTGAGCTTTATGGATTATGATCTGGGATACTTCGATCTGGAGACTCGGGTGCTCGAACCACTCGAAAATCCGTTCGGCCCAAAAGTGTTACCCATGTCTTAGGTACGAACTGTCACCCATGTCTCCGGGCCGGACCTTCTGCAGCTTGGTGGAGCCGATGGGATTCGAACCCACGACCTCCTCGATGCCATCGAGGCGCGCTCCCAACTGCGCCACGGCCCCACCGGAGGAGGCCTTAAGTTTAGCACAGCCGGCCAAAAAGAATCCTCCTGGACAAGTCTGTACCCTGCGTCACTCATGACAGTCGCACTCTGTTATTTTCCAGCGCGACATCCTTTTTGCTTAGATTACGGAATGCGCGAAGGGCGGTCAGTCTCAGCAAATTAAGTACTATAGTCAATTCAAGATGTCCCAATCTATAATTCCCCTAGGAATCGCAATGCACGATTTCAGAGCGAGGATTCCCATGCGCGCAGACAGACGCATTCACTTCGCCGCAACTTTCTTAGCTCTTCTGTTCCTTTCCTGGCCTGCGTTTCCTCAAGAAATAAAGCATTATTCCAGGGTTAAGGACGCAAAGTGGTATGCGCGACAGCTGCAGTCGTTGCGAGAAGAAGTTGCCAAGATCGATGCGGATGTCAAATCGCAGATGGAAGCACGTAAATCCGGAAAGGGCATAACCGATGCCGTTGCTCTGGACGAGGAGCCGGAGGGAGTGACATCCGAAGGCCAGATAGACGTACTGCGGAAGCGGCGCGTTCTTTTGGTACGGCAGATTGACGACTTGGAAGAGCAGGCGAGGCACAATGCGATTGTTCCTGGAGAACTACGGACGGAGTATGGACCGGAAGAACCGGAGACGACCAGCGGACAAAAACTCAGCCGTGAGGCAAGGGAACTAGAGAACACGCTGGCACAAGAGAAAGAGCATCTGGAGCGTGCCCGGAAGGACGCTGAACTGCTTCGGCGAGATCAGAAACTCAAGGCGCAACAGGAATATTCGAATCCCGAACCGCCGTCCCGGAGAAACAAACCATCAGACCTTTCAGGGATAAGCACGCGTCTGACAGAGAAGCAGGCGGAGGTCCAGGATGAGGAACAAAAAGTTGCCGAACTCGAAGACCGGCTAAGAGATCTGATTCTGAATTCTCCCGCCACGCCTGAACCCCAAGTCGATGCTGTCGCGGAAAGTGAATCAACGAATTTGGAAAACGACCGCGACGAGAAGACTGAGGCGCATTGGAGAAAAAAGTTCGCGGCACTCGATTACCAGATCAGGACCGCGCAAGCGGAACTGGATATTTTGCAGCGGGAGCATAATTTGGGGCTTGTCCAGTATTACCCCAATCCGGGTACTGCGATGAAGGAGAGCGTTACGCGGAAAGAGATCAATGAGCACCGCAAGGCTATCGCGGACAAGAAAAGAGAACTCGCGGAATTGAAGAAACAGCGAGATGACCTAGAGGACGCATTGCGACACGCAGGCGGACCCGCGGGGTGGGCGCGCGAGTAACAAACATTTGACGCGAACGCTAATCCCATTGTTTCCGCCATGATTGTCTTGACTTCTGCAACCATTCTCGCAAGAAGGGTTCTGATCGGTTTAATAGTCGCATTGGGGCTTCTGTACGGCAGTGACTATCTTTACGTTCGGGTCCGCATGCTCCATCCGAAACCTGCCGATCCATTCGAACCCATGAAATCTCTGCGCGTACTCGCTATTCCAGAAAAGAATGGCAAGACGGAATATGAAGTTGACGCTCTGAATCCCGAGCAAACCGTCACTTGTGTCCACTCTCTCTTCCCGCACTTCGGTTACTCGCCCTGCTGGTACGTCAAACCAAGGGTCAACCAGCCCATCCCCATGTAGTCGCTTCGGCTTTTGTCATTTCTGTCGAGCAATGTGGAGGCAGAAAAGCACTCACTTCTCAGAGGGAAACTTGGGAGGAATTTCCGCATAACCAGGCGCGGCTTGCTTCAGGTTCACATCCAGTCGAGCGCTGGCTTCTCCGATGCTCCAGCGAATTCCACCGGCGAGCAAATTCAGGAAAAACTCATTCTTCCAGTTTTCCGGCCGGTCGCCCATCGCCGTGTAGAAAACGCGGCCTTTCCCATGTTGCCGCGCCCACGTGACCGGGTACGGCGCGCGCTGGTAACACTCTCCCTTCATGCCACGCGTGTCCAGCGTGAGGATCACGTGCAGATCGGGCATGAAGTCCTTCAGCGAATACCATTCTTCGTTGAAATTTACCGGCGAAGTGGCACCTTCGAGACCCGGGAATTTGGGGTCGTTCACGACGAGATCCGCATCCTGCAGCCGAGGCTCCCGTCCGTGCACAATGAATTCGCCACCCAGCATCCGCAGGTAAGAGTCTTCCTCATCTCCATGCGCGATATACCGATTGGAGAGGTCTTTGGGGTCCGGTGGCGTGTGAAAGGTATCGCTCGCGGCGTGCACCCCGACAAACCCCATTCCTTTTCGCACCGCGTCCAAAAGTGACTGCTTGCCTTCCGGCGACATCGGAGGCTTGCCGTCCGTGCCCAGCGTCGTCAGATCTCCGGTGGTGAAAAACACCACACCTGCATAGGAGTGGAACTCCTTCGAGTCGAAAATCCGCCCGTCCTTGGTAACACCGACTTTGAATCCATGCTTATTTCCCAGATCGTTCACAGTGTCGTCGACCAGGCTCGGTTTTCCGCCAACCCTTTTCACGACGTCATGTTCCCACCCAGAGGACTTCGTAAATACCAGCACCGATTTATTCGACGCCCCCACCAGCCCATTCGAAAGCGCCAGGCCTGCACCCGTCAACGTCGCGGCTCGAAGAAATTCTCTGCGGCTCGTTAACTCATTCATGGCGCCTCGCCCGCTTCTTTAATCACCTTGGACTCGTTCTTTGTTTCCATGGCAATTTCCTAAAGCTCCGATTTCGCGCCGATGGTATCACCCACAAGCAATCGCTCACAAGAAAACACAAATACTTTTCTCTTCCTCGGTCTTCCACTGATTCTGATTTTCAGGATTGATTACTGAGATTATGCTACTACGCACGTGGACTCTATCAGCGTTCGCTTCGCGTAATGCATCAGTCGAACTATCCTGCCTGCCGTTTCCGTTCCTGCTCCGCCTCACTCAGCCACCGCTCCAACACTGTCTGGGAATCGGGGGTCATCTCCAGAAACGTTACGCCCGCACCCATATTGTGCTGCGCGTAGACGATCTTGGACTTGGCCTCGAAGAACGCTTCCCCCGCTGCAATTTTCACCAGCACCAGTGTCCCGTTAGGGAAGGGATTCATCATGTCCAGGTAGCATCCGTGCCGGCTGAGTTCGCTCACACGCGAAGCGATGCGCACGTCGGCCTTCGCTTCAATCAACTCGGCGCTTGCAATAAACGAGTACCTCGGCGAACGGCGTTTCTCTTGATATGCGATAGCTGCCTCCGGCTCGGTAACCCTGCCAACATCATACGACGGTTTCGCCAACCAGCCTCAAATCATCCCTGAACGGCCTTATCCAACTTGAGACCCCCGCTTTTGCCCCTCGTTCCCCTACCGCGATTTTGATTCCACTCTTGCCACGGGATCTTAATCACCGAAAGCTTATTCCTTGGCATTGGGCAACCCGAATTGCACTCCTTGATTCAGAGTGAGGTAACGAGCCTTCTCCGGGCTCCGCGATGGGGAGAAGCTGTACGGTTGCTGTGCATCCCCGACTCTGTGTGCTAGTGAGGTGTCCTCATGGATCGTTGCCGCCGCCATGTCCTCGAGCTTGCTCTCTGCAGCAGCCTGCTTTGGCCCCCGCTTTCCCTCGCTCAAGATCAAACCGTGCCGCAAGACAACGCGGCAAAACCACAGAGCCCCAAAGAAGCTAAGAAGCGCGAGAAGAAACTCTCCAGAGAATTGGCTTCTCAGGGAGGCGACTGGCTGCGAGACATCGTCCCCGACATCATCACCGAGCAAGAGCGCCGGGCTTTTCTCGAGTTAGGTACTGAAGAAGAGCGTGAGCAATTCAAAGAAATTTTCTGGCGTGACCGCAATCCCGAACCCGATTCCCCTATCAATCCGGTCCGGGAAGAGCATTACCGACGCCTCGCCTACGCCGACGAACACTTTGCCTCCGGCATTCCCGGCCGGAAAACGGACCGCGGCCACATCTACATCATTTGGGGCCCGCCCGATGAGATCGAGTCGCATCCTACTGGCGGCACCTACGAACGTTCTCCCGAGCAAGGCGGTGGCTCCTCCACTGCGTATGCTTGGGAGCTGTGGCGCTATCGCCATCTGGAAGGTATGGGCGAAAACATAGAAATTGAATTTGTAGATTCCAGCGGTACTGGCGAATACCACATCACGCGAGACCCTTGCGAAAAAGACGCTCTCACACATGTTCCCGGTGCTGGCTTGAGTCTGAGCGAACTCATGGGTAGCTCCTCCAAAGCTGGCCGCTTCACCAACGCCAGCGGTAGCACCTGCCCCATGCCTATCGGTGGAACAACGGCAAGCATGAACGAGTTCGACGTGCTTGATCGCTACTTCCGCGTCCAGCGTCCGCCCGAACGCTTCAAAGGTATGTCCGAACAGGTTACCGTCAACGTCGTCCATAACGATATCCACATGGCCTATCGGGCAGATTTTCTCCGCGTAACCAGCAACACTGTCCTCGTCCCCATCACCGTGCAAGTTCTCAATCGCGAACTCAGTTTCCAGACCAAACAAGGCGTGCATTCGGCGGTCCTGAATCTCTATGGCCGCATCACCACGCCCGGCGGTGTCGTCGTTCAGACCTTTGAAGATCTTATCTCGTGCGATTTTCCAGAGTCGCTCTTTCAATCATCCCTGAATCTCTATTCGATCTATCAAAAATCCGTCCCACTGCGTTCCGGCCTCTATCGGCTCGACCTCGTCATCAAAGATACCCTGAACGGCAACCTCGGCGTCTTCAACACCGCTCTGCGCGTACCGCCCTTTGAAGACGACAAACTCAATGCAAGTTCCTTGATTCTCGCCGACCAGATTGAAACGGTTCCCTCAAGGCTGACAGGCACTGGCCAATTCGTTCTCAATTCCTACAAAGTCCGCCCTCGCCTCAGCCAAGAGTTTTCTAGCACTGACAAACTGGGCATTTTCCTTCAGCTTTACAACTTGAAGCTGGACGAGACTTCCCACAAAACCAATGTCTCGGTCGTCTATCGCATCACCAAGGATCAGCAGGAAATCTGGCGCACGGTAGAAACCGCTGATCATCTTCATCAAGGCGGTGAGCAACTTACTATCGAACGCCTCATCCCGGTGGCATCGCTCGTTCCCGGTCGCTACACCATCGAAGTCACCGCCATCGATCTGCTCACTAACGACACCATAATTCGCATTGCGGAGTTCACGGTAAAGTCCGCGCCGGCCGCCCATCCCGCGGCGAAGAGCCACACGCCAATTTCCTGACTGCGAACCTGGTTTTCCTTTCGTTCTGCTTCGCGCGGGGAAAGCACGTAACTCCATTCTTTTCGCGATATAGCCGTTTCAAATTGCCTGCCAGCTTCCGCGCAAGCTAGAATCTTCCCAAATGAAAGATCGCGCGCGAGCCCGCGAACTAGCCGCGGAATTCCATCGTAAGGGCGACCCCACCGGATGGTTTGAGCCTCTTTACCAGGAAGGGGAAGCAGGGAAGAGCACTGTTCCCTGGGCCAATCTGCGCCCCAATCCTCTTTTGCTTGATTTTTGGAGCGCGCATCCACAGCAAACCGCCGGGAAAACGGCTCTCACCATCGGCAGCGGCCTAGGCGACGACGCCGAGCAACTCGCCACCTGGAGTTTCCAAACCACGGCCTTCGACATTTCGGAAACCGCCGTTCGCGCTTCTCGCAAACGTTTTCCCAATTCCACAGTTGACTATGTCTCCGCCAATCTGCTTGACCCGCCCTCCGCATGGCGTCGCACTTTCGATTTTGTCTTTGAGGCCAATACCCTCCAGGTTCTGCCAGCCCACCTTCGCCCTCGCGGCATCGAAAATATTGCGGGATTCCTCCGGTCCGGCGGGCTCTTGCTGGTCATTGCCCGCGGTCGTGAATCGTCCGAACCTGAAGGCCACATGCCTTGGCCGCTCACACGCGGCGAACTCTCCGCCTTCACCGCCGCGGGCCTCGAGCAAATTTCTTTTGAAGATTTACTCGATTCCGAAGATCCTGCGGAGCCCGCCGTCCGCCGTTTTCGCGCACTCTACAGTTTCACAACGTAACTATTTTTCTTCCTCGCCTCTGGTGCACATCTTACTTGGTTCCATTCGCGACTGCGTCGTCCCAAACTGTGCTCCTTCCCGCCAACAGGCAGCGTTTCATCTCCAAGTGCACTGCAGATAGCCAAGAAAATGCTATTCTCTGGCAGCCAGTTGCCTATCCCTCAAAATTCACAGAGAAGGAGACGGCCATGTTTCAAAAGCTCATGAACACTTCCGACGATTTCGTGGTGACCCTTCTTCGGCTCGCGCTCGGTGTCGTATTTTTTGCGCATGGCGCGCAAAAGGTCCTGGGCTGGTTCGGCGGATTCGGCTTCCGGGCCACGCTGGGCTTCTTTACCCAGCAGATGCACATCCCTGCAGTGCTGGCGGTTCTGGCCATTGCCGCTGAATTCCTCGGCGCCATCGGCCTGTTACTCGGATTTCTTGGCCGCGTAGCCGCTTTTGGCATCGCCACCAACATGGTGGTCGCTATCGTCCTCATCCACCGGCATGTCGGTTTCTTTGCCAACTGGTATGGCACACAGAAGGGTGAAGGCTACGAATACCACATCCTGGCCATCATCATTTGCCTGGCCATTATGATCAAGGGATCCGGAGCACTCTCCGTTGATCGCTCTGCATCCAGGGAGTTGGCGTGAACCATCGTCATCGCCCTCGCCAACTTGCCCAATTGCACCAGCGTCTTTTCCATTGACCGTGCTCTTTCCCAGCGCGCCCTTTGCTGAGCAAGACGGCCTTCGGCGCGACAGATGGAACTGCGTCGGCGGGCGCAAGTTTTCGACCAGTACACGCCCAGGAGACTTCATGCCCAGCAAAATGTTTCGCGGCTTCACCAGCGCTCTGGTGCTCTTGTTCACTGCCGGCTGCCGCTCGAAATCGAATTCTCCAGCGGCCGCGCGCGAAGCAATTTCCCCGGCGAGCGTGGACGCCGCGCGCCTCGTCCACGCCGATAATGACCCTGGCAACTGGATGAGCCACGGCCGCACCTACAGCGAACAGCGCTTCAGCCCCTTGAAGCAAATCAACGATCAAAACGTCGGCCAACTCGCCCTGGCCTGGTACGTGGACCTCGACAGTCACCGCGGTGATGAGGCCACACCCATCGTTGTGGATGGCGTCATGTACTTCACCACCACGTGGAGCAAAGTCTTCGCCGTCAAAGCCGCCACCGGCGAAAAACTCTGGTCTTACGATCCCAAGGTCCCTCCCGAGTGGGCCATCAACGCCTGCTGCGACGTTGTCAATCGCGGCGTCGCCGTTTGGCGCGGAAAAGTTTTCGTCGCCACGCTCGATGGCCGCCTCGTCGCCCTCGATGCCGCCACTGGCAAGCCCGCATGGGAAACGCTTACCATCGATCGCCACTACCGCTACTCCATCACCGGCGCGCCCCGCGTCGTGAAGGGCAAAGTCTTAATCGGCAATGGCGGATCCGAATACGGCGTTCGCGGCTACCTGTCTGCCTACGATGCCGACACCGGAAAAATGGCCTGGCGCTTCTACACCGTGCCCGGCGATCCTTCCAAGCCCTTCGAATCTCCCATTCTCGAACAAGCCGCAAAAACCTGGACCGGCCAATGGTGGAAAGTCGGCGGAGGCGGTACCGTCTGGGACTCCATCTCCTACGACCCCGATCTCGAACTCATCTACTTCGGCACTGGCAACGGCACTCCCTGGGACCGCCCCGCGCGTAGCCCCCGCGGCGGCGACAATCTTTTCATCTGCTCTATCGTTGCGCTCCAGGCCGATACCGGCGAATATGTCTGGCATTATCAGGAGACGCCCGGCGACGCCTGGGACTACGATTCCAACCAGTCCATCATCCTTGCCGACCTCACCATCAACAACTCCCCGCGAAAAGTACTTCTTCACGCTCCCAAAAACGGTTTCTTCTACGTCCTCGACCGCGCCACCGGCGAGTTGCTTTCCGCGAAGCCCTACGCCGCCGTCTCTTGGGCCAACTCCATTGATCTGAAAACAGGTCGCCCCATCCTCAATCCCGCTGCCATTTACGAAAATCAAAAATCCGGTTCGCCTCTCGTCCCCGGACCGGACGGCGGTCACACTTGGCACTCTATGTCCTTCAGCCCGCTCACCGGCTTGGCCTACATCCCTGTCTCGGATAGCGGCTTCCTTTACAAATCCGGGCAACATTCCCGTCAAAGCGTTCTCGCCTTTAACGTCGGCATCGATTTCGTGGCCGCAGGCATGCCGCAAAAGCCGGAGATCAAGAAAGCAATCTTCGCCACCATCAAGGGACACCTTTCCGCCTGGGATCCCCTGCAACAAAAAGAAATCTGGCGCGTGGATCGCAAGACCCCAACGAACGGCGGACTCCTCTCCACTGCGGGCAATCTAGTTTTTGAAGGCACCGCGCAGGGAAACCTCGAAGCCTATCGCACCGACAACGGTCAAAAGCTCTGGTCCGCCGACGCCCAGAGCGGCATCGTCGCCGCTCCCATGACCTACACTGTCAACGGCGAACAATACGTCGCCGTCCTCGCCGGCTGGGGCGGCGTCTTTCCTCTAGCTTCGGGTGAAGTCGCTCTCTCCGCCGGCCGCACGCAAAATATCCACCGCCTGCTCGCTTTCAAATTAGGCAGTAAGGCCAGCCTGCCACCGCTTCCGCAGTTTACGCCGCCGCAACTCAAACCGCCCAAACTCACCGCCACCGCCGCCACCGTGCACAAAGGCGAAGCCCTCTTCCAACGCTACTGCTTCACGTGCCACGGCGACGTCGCCGTCAGCGGTGGCGTCCTCCCCGACCTGCGCTATTCCCGCACGCTAGAGGATGACGTGTGGTTCGACATCGTCCTGAAAGGCCTGATGAAGCAAGCCGGCATGGTTTCTTTCGATAAGGAACTCTCGCGTGAGGATGCCTCAGCAATTCGTGCCTACGTCATCTTCCGTGCCAATCAAAGCATGCCGCAGTCCACGCCCGCGCCGAAATAGCAAGGGCGCTCACGGCGCTCAGTGCGCCGCCGCGGCCGCGCCGCCCAGAAAACTCGTTACCGCCGCAAGAAACTCTTCCGTCTTTTCGATCGCCGGGACGTGCCCGCACTTGTCAAAGCTGACCAGCTTCGCCCCGGGAATTCCCGCGGCGTACCGCTCTCCGGAAGCAATCGGCAGCAATTTATCCTGTTTCCCCCATGTCACCAGCGTGGGCACTTTGATGCTCCCCAGCCGCTCGTCCAGCCTCTCCGTAGCAAGCGCGGGATTTCCCAGAATGCTTCGCACCGTGTAGCCATCGTGCACCGCCAGCTTGTCGGTGAAAATCTTCCGCAACGCATCTTCACTCAGCCAGCTCGTATCATAGAAAACCGCTTCCATCATTCCGCGCATCGCCGCCAGCGAACTCGGATTCAAATCCGGAATCGGCTTGTCCTGCTTCAGCCCCGCCGCGTCCACTAGCACGAGCTTTTCTATAGGTATCAAGTGCGCGCCACCGCCGATCTCCGCCACGTAAAGCCCCGCGATCCACCCGCCCAGCGATTCGCCCATCAGGCTTGCCTTCTCCACCTTCAGTTGACGCAAAAACTCATTCAGAAAATCCACATACGTCTGGATGCTGTAATCCAACAGCGGCTTGTCTGATTTCCCAAACCCGATTTGATCCGGCACCAGCAACCTGTATTTCTGCGCCATCAGGTCCAGCACCGGCAACCAATCCTCTTTGCGGCTTCCCAATCCGTGCAGCAGCACCACCGCGGGCCCAGAGCCCACATCGAAGTAATGAATCGCTTGTCCAAACACCGTAATCGTTTTGTCCTGCGGTTGCCCCTGCCCAAATGCCGGAACCGCAATCACCACTAACAGTAGGATGAGCCCGAATTTCATTTTTCCGCGCATGATTCCTCCTGTCTTCGCGGCCCCTCTTTAACACACCCACGCTCTGAATACTACTCGCCAGCTTGAGGTTCGATTGGAAGCGCGGGAGGTGGCACGCGACTATCCAAGATTCTTGGTGTACGCTCTGGCCTGCGATGTCCATGACGCCGCATGCATTCGCCCACTGGCTGGATTCCTACGGCCAGGCCTGGGAGCGCCGCAACCCGCAGGCCGCCGCGGACCTTTTCGCGGAAGATGGCACCTACCAGGTCACTCCGTTCCTCGAACCTATGCGCGGAAAGCAAGCTATTCTCAAATACTGGACACACGTCGCCCAGACGGAGCAAACCATTCAATTTGGATACGAGATTCTCGCCGTAACTCCCGAGCACGGAATCGCCCGCTGGTGGGCTTCGTTTGTTATTGTTCCGCCAGGTCTTCAAACCAAACTCGACGGCATCTTCATCATCTCCCTGGACGAAAATAGCCGCTGCCATTCCCTCCGAGAGTGGTGGCACAAACAACAAATTTGATCGCGCCCCTCTCGCAGGCTCCCCGCTCCCATTCTCTCTCTTGTGGATTTTGACTCTTCCTCCATCAATCGGAATCCCTTGCAATGTGCCAACAAAGTAATTGACACGTACTCTCGCCAACGGTATACATTTCCCCCATGGCGGCGAAAAACATCTCGTTGCGCTCAGCAATTTTCTCCGTCCTACTTCTTGCGGCCGTTTGCGCGCTCGCCGGCCTCAAGAACAAGGAGCCTGCCCCGCACTTCAACGCCATCACCACCACCGGCGAAAAATTCTCCAACGACTCCATCAAAGGCAAAGTCGTCCTTCTCGAATTCTGGACCACCTGGTGCAGCTTTTGCGCCGACGAAGCCGCCTTCGTCGACAAGATCGGCCATGAACTCGCTGCAAAAGGCCTCATCCTCCTCGCCATCAACGTCGGCGAATCCAGGAAAACCGTCAAAAAATATCTCGAGCAGCATCCCCGTAACTGCAAAATCGTCATGATGGAAGACACCAATCTCGCCGCCATGTATCAGGCCAATGCCTATCCCATTTACGTGGTCATCGACCGCGACGGCTTCATTGTCGGAACCCAGCGCGGCGCCGGCGGCGAAGATGCTCTCCGCAGACTCATCGCCCGCGCTGGCATCGAATCTCCCGACTCTGACGACTCCGACCCAATTAGCGCCCTCCTTGGCGTATATTTCTTCAGATCGCGCACACTCTAACCTTGTGAAAACATTCATTCGATTGCTCTTACGGCTGAATCCTTGTCTAGGGCATTCCTGAAAACAACCTATTTCTTGCCCTACTTCCTTCACCGACGCCCTGCGGCCGCTCAAGACCACCCACCCATCCCGCCTCTCCAGCCGGTGGCACTTTGGAACACCCTGCCCCTTGGGCCAGTTGGCCCCAACGTTTCCAAGCCTGATAACTGTCTTAGTGGCTCGGTGTGTCCCGGGCCGAGGAGGGGCGATGTCTCGCAATCGATTTCTTATTGTCTTGGGTGGGTGCTTGTTAGCGGCTTCCGCCGCATGGGCCGATGACGTCGGTTACGTCGAGTGCTCTAGCCATCCAGACGGCACGCAAGTTTTCGCAAAGCCTAGGAAATCTCCCGAAGTCGTGGCATCCATGGCTTGTGGTGAGCGTTTCACCATTCTGGTTTACGGGTTCGTCTTCTCCAGGGTTCAGACCGGTGACGGCAAGATCGGCTACGTCTATTCAAACCTGATTGCCGTTGACCGCGCTGCAGCTCCCGTGCAAAAGTCAGCTTCTCCTCAAATGGTCGCCGCCTCAGAAAGAGTTCCTGTTCGCACTGCGCCAGCTGAGCAGCCTGCTCCACCACCGGTTGCCAAGCCTCATCCCGCGCCTGCTCAATCGACTGTAACCGCTGCGTCTGTATCCGCCGCTCCCCAACCAGTATCCCCGGCACCGGCATCGCCCGCACCCGCAGCGTCCGCCGCGCCCACGTCGGCAGCGGCCACGCCAAATCTCCCGGAAATAACGGTGCCCGCCGCCCCGCCCGCGCAACCGGCTGCCGCGCCTGCTCCCTCACCGGCATCTTCTGCGGCCGCACCTTCGGTAGCCACGTCCAGTATCCCGGAGCCAGCCGCGCAACCTGAACCATCCGCGGCGGCCCAACCTCAACCGGATCCGGCTCAGCCGCCAGCAACGCCGGCTATCCGGCCCGTAGAATCGCATACCACCTGGGAGCGTCCCCTCCCGGGCGGGCGCACTACCACGCCCCGTATTGAAGTCTTTGGCGGCTACTCCTTTGCCCGTCTGGACGGCGGCGCAGGGTCTTATACCAACTTAAACGGCGCCATGGGATCCTTCGGCTGGAATTTCAAGCCATGGTTGCAGATCGTCGGCGACAGCAGCTACAACTTTGTAACCATCAGCGGCACCAAGAACATTCTTTATGGAAATCATTTCGGCGCGCGTTACTTCTACCGTAAGCATAGTCCATGGGGTATCACGCCGTTTGTCGAAGCCCTCGTCGGCGGCTCCCGCGCGGACACCACAGTTACCGGAGTCGGCGGTTACACCATTTCTGCGAACTGCTTGTCGTACAAAGTGGGCGGCGGCTTGGATATCCACCCCTCTCGTCACTGGGAAATCCGCGTGCTCGATTTCGACTACTACCGGACTTCCTTCGGCACCAATGTTCACCAGAACAATTATTGGGCTTCTACCGGTATCGTCCTCCGCCTCTTTGGCGGCGCCGAGTAACGCGCAGATCGATTTGTCGTAGCCCTCGCCATCAATCCAAATATAGGGACACCCGCCACGGCGGGTGCCCCTGTTTTTTTGTCCAGATTTGTGTAGAGGCGCAGCACGCTGCGCTCCGCCTATTCGAGGCGAAGAGGAGGTCCTTCACGGCCGCCTGCCTCTTTCTACCCTTGTAGATGGCGACTTCACCTTGCCATCTCTTTCAATCTCGCGGCTTACGGCTGCAACCCCGCGTAAGCCGAAATCGCCCCGCGTGCCACATTCTTGTAAACCACTCCGCCCTTCATCACAAACACGACGCGTCGAACCGCCGTGATGTCCTTCATGGGGTCTCCATCCAGCGCAATGATGTCCGCCTGCAGCCCCAGCGCAATCCTCCCGATCTGGTCTCCCATTCCCAGTGCTTCCGCCCCCAACGAGTTCGCAGAAACCATCGCCGCCAGGGGCTCCACTCCGCCGTCACGCACCCGGTCAATGAATTCTTCCGCGTTCCGCCCATGCGCGCCCGCCACCGCGTCTGTGCCAAAAACGATCTTCAGTCCCGGAGTTTTCGCCGCATGCTGCACCAGCTCGTGGTTCATCGGCAGAATTTTCTCCATCGCTGCAAACCCTTCCGCCGTGTATCCCGGCGTGCCGATGTATTGTTCCTTGTGCAGCAGGTAGTTCTCGATGATCAGTCCCGCCTGCGGATCAAGATACGTGCCCTTCTCGGCCATCAATTTCAGATCGTCGTCCGTCGCCAGCGTGCCGTGCTCGATCTCCGTGCATCCCGCCAACGTCGCCGCGCGCACCGCATCCTTATAAGCGTGGACTAGCGTCCGCAGTCCTTGTTTCTTCGCTTCATCGCAAGCCGCGTTCAGTTGCTCTCGCGAAAGCGTCATCCCTCCGCCCTGCCGGATGCTCTGCGAAGCAAAAATCTTGATTACGCCCGCGCCCGCTTCCTTCTGTTTCCGCACGAACGCGCGGATTTCTTCCGGCGTCCCGGTCTTTTCGCCTTGGCCAAACAGTGGCTCGACGGCAGTAAGAATCCGCGGCCCCGCCAGGATTCCTTTCGCGATCGCGTCGCGCAGCGGAATATCGTTCGCCGCACCGACGCTCTGCACCGTCGTGAATCCCGCCATCAGCGTCACCCACGCATTCGATGCCGCCTTGTACGCATCCTCTTGCGTTGTCCCAACCGTGCCCGCATTTTTCCCGTCCTTGCCGAAAATCCATGTAATGTGCACGTGCGCGTCGATCCACCCCGGCAGGACCGTCAACCCGCGCAAGTCGTAGTCCACCGGTCCCGCCTTCGCATCAACTTTCACTTCGGCCTTCGTTTCAACCGCCGCAATCTTTGACCCTTCCACCACGATCCGCGCGTCGTGCAGCGCCCCGCCCTTCCCATCCAGCACCGTGCTCGCCGCAATCACAATCCGCTTACCCTGTGCTGGCGCTTGCGCAGAGCCCCGTGGCGCCATCCAGCACACGCCCGCCATGCCTAGAATGCCCGCAATAATCTTCGGAGTTCGCATAATCGTTCCTCCCCCCTTCGGCCCAAAGCGCGGACCAATTCTGTCACACTCTTAGAGCCTCGCCCGCCTCCACCGTCATTTCTCTCCTCGTCTTCAGTTTCAATGCTTCGGCGGGTGTCCGCGCGGGTGCCCCACCTTCTATTTTTTGAAGGCGGGGATTTTAGCTTTGCCTTTTTCTTTTCTCTGAAACCCAAACATAATGACGCTCACGGTAGCGTTATAATCCCCAAAACTCACTGATGCGCATCCCCATGAAGACTCCCAGAAAAATCATTGTCCACATCGCCACCAGCGCCGACGGCTACATCGCCCGCCCCAAGGGCAATTACGGCTATTCCGCCTTCTTCAAATCCGTCGACACTATCCTCTGGGGCCACAAGACCTACGCCAAGGGCCTCGGGATGGGCATGGAAAAAGGCATGAAAACTGCCGGCTTCGGCCCAACAATCAAGAACTGCGTCTTTTCCCGCCACCCGCGCGAGGCGCCCCTGCCAACCTTCAAATTCGTCAACCAGCCAGTCAAAACTTTCGCCCAGCGCCTGCGCGCTCAGCCCGGCAAACAGATCTGGATGATGGGCGGCGGCGAAATCATCGTCTCCTTTTTGGACCAGGGGGAAATCGACGAGTTCCGCATCCACCTCATCCCCATCCTCATCGGCGAAGGTATCCCCCTCATTCAGCCTCGCCATCGCTCCATCCGCGTCAAACTCCTCTCCTCCAAAGTCTTCCCCGACGGCGTCGTCCTCCTCCACTATCGCACGCCGCCTCATCCCTGAACCTCCGTCGCCTTATCGCCGCACCAGTGGCACAGCCTTCAGGCTGTGCGGTTTTGACTCTATTGTTCCAGCTTTCGTTTGTCGCAGTGGCCTGTAGCGCGGGCTCCACACGGCGTTTCGCCAGAACTTTCCGTCGGCTCATTGCCTGTAGATGAGTTATATCGGTTAGATGCCTGTAATATATATGAGCATCCAATTAGTAAACACTTGTCTGTATAAATTGATTTGATCTTATATCTGAGGTGTCATCAAATTTTGAACGCGCAAACCTCTTGAGCCCAGCCCCTTCGAGAAAGCGCATTAACGACTACGCCGTCCATTCGATGGCCAGATTGTGGGGAAAATCAAATGATGAAAATTCGCACCGTGCTGATCGCTGCAGTCCTCGTCGCAACACTATCCTTCGCCACCAACGCTCGAGCGTCCACCTCAACCTTCTTCACCTTGAACAGCCAACCCGGCGACTTCGTCGGCGGTGGCCTTACCCAGACTTTCACCAGCGCGGATGGCGCCTTCACCGTCAATCCGGTTTTCAACGGAGGAGTCAACGTATCTTTCCACACGGCGGATTTCAGCAGTTTTTGGAGCTTGTCGTTTGGGCCTTTGAGCGGCCAAACGCTCATTACAAATCAAGAATACGACGGTGCACAGCGCTTTGCTTTCCACTCTCCGACCAAGCCTGGCATCGATATCTTTGGCGACGGCCGCGGCTGCAACACCATTACCGGACGTTTCCTAGTCTCGGATGTAGCTTTCGCTGCGGATGGCTCTGTTCTGACGCTGGCCATCGATTTTGAACAGCACTGTGAGGGCGCTCCGCCGGCTCTGTTTGGTTCAGTACGGTTCAACTCCAGTGTTGCCGTTGAGCCGCGTGTTTCCGTCGCGGACGCCACGGCTCTCAAGGGCAACGAGGGCACCAACGATGCAACCGTGACTTTTTCTCTATGCCTGCCGAGCCCTGGGCCCGTAACCGTTAACTTCCACACGGCGGACGGCACCGCGATGCACGAAACGGACTATAACACTTCCTCCGGGAAAGTAACTTTCCAGCCCGGCGCTACTTCCGCGACAATCACCATCCCCATCCGTGGTGACCGCCTCGCCAGAGGGAACAAAGCTTTCCAAGTCCTGCTCAAGAATTCACAGGGTGCACCTATCGCGGAGGGCGCCGCTACCATCGCCATCCTTGATCCCAACGTTCCTTTGACCGCGTTGTCCATGTACGGCCAGCCCGGCGACTTCATCAATCCGGGACTACTGGTCCTCACTACTGCCGACGCGTCCTTTACCTCTTCACGAAACTTCGACCAGGGAGTCAGCCTCTTCGTTCGCAGCGCGGACTCTCGGAATCTGGACTTTGCAGGTCCCGCAGCCACAACTCTCACTCCCGGAGCCTACGAAAACGCGCAGAGGTTTCCTTTTCAACCCGCTGGCACACCTGGTCTCAGCGTGGACGGGGCGGGACGCGGCTGCAACACTCTCACTGGCCGCTTCGACGTCCTGGAGGCTTCTTATGCGACTAATGGCGATGTCACTAACTTTGGGGCGGATTTCGAGCAGCATTGCGAAGGTGGAACACCCGCACTCTTTGGTTCCATCCGTGTGAATTCCAATCTGCGCTAACTCTCCGTGATTAATGCCGTGATCCCCGAAGCGCCTCTGCAAGCAGTCTTCACCGTGACGCTTAATCCAGCCAGTGATAGTACTGTTCTGGTGAGCTTTGCCACCGCCGATGGCACTGCCTTGGCCGGCGGAGACTATATCGCCAGCTCCCAAATGGTTACCTTCCTTCCGGGGGAGATCGAACATAAAGTAACCGTTCTGCTGATCGCCCAGCCACTAACCCACATCTCTCACAGCCTGGCATAAGAGGAATGAAGTGTGTTCGAACAGCGAGTTGCGAGTTATTTTCGGGGGGTGTTGTTGTGTGGCGGATCCGTTTTTCGTTTTGCGTGAGAGTTTTTTACTTTCTGAGCCTGTTT
>WNFO01006886.1_pt1 | contig 17083 bp, 15 predicted proteins | sample 5400251 | NCBI WGS metagenome assembly WNFO01 (sample SAMN13153354, study PRJNA577476) | soil metagenome | isolation source: 100 cm saprolite under Madrone tree | place: USA:California | collected 2016-06-14 | reverse complement strand
CGCGGATCGTTCCAGTCGAAGCCGACGCTTGACGCCTTGCGCTGCAATTCCATCGCGCGCGACAACGCCGGCTGTCCCGCCTTGACGCCCGACAGCAGCGATTTGCGCGCGGTTTCTTCCCCAAGCCGCCGCGCCGCGCGCTCGGCCTTCTCCTCGGCCTTGATGCGGTCCCACGCGCCCTTCACATCCGAAGGCGTCAATCGCCCATCCCTGTCGGCGAAGACATGCGGATGCCTTCGGATCATCTTGGCGCTGATCGCCTCGACCACGTCGCCGAATGAAAACGCATTCTGCTCTTCGGCCATGCGGGCATGAAACACCACCTGCAGCAGGAGATCGCCGAGTTCGTCGCGGAGATCGTCGAGATCGCCGCGCGCGATCGCCTCGGCCACTTCATAGGCCTCCTCGATGGTGTAGGGAGCGATGGTCGCGAAATTCTGTTCGAGGTCCCAAGGGCAACCGCTGCCGGGGGTTCGCAGCATCGCCATGATCTCGATCAGGCCTAAAATATCGCGGGAAGGGGGCATGGTACACCGAAGCTTGCGAAAAACCAGGCTTTGTATGCCGCAAGACGTGCTGCCCGCCCAGCGAAAACAAGTGAATGGGTTTGTGGTTTCCACCGATTGGCGCGAGCGCCTGACGGTGCTAAGGGCAGCCGATGAGCGATCAATTGCCATCAAAGACCGCGCTGGTGCTATTTTCAGGCGGACAGGATTCCGCCACCTGTCTCGCCTGGGCGCTGCAGCGCTTTGCGCGCGTGGAAATGCTCGGTTTCAATTACGGCCAGCGACACGCCATCGAACTTGAATGCCGCGGCCGCCTGCTCGATGGGATGAAATTATTGCGCGCGGACTGGGCGGCTAGACTCGGCGAGAGCCACACCCTGGAGATTCCGACATTGGCCACGATTTCCGACACCGCGCTGACGCGCGACGTCGCGATTGCGATGGGCGAGGACGGCCTGCCCAACACCTTCGTGCCCGGCCGCAACCTGGTGTTCCTGACATTTGCGGCTGCGCTGGCCTATCGGCGCGGCATCACGCACATTATCGGCGGGATGTGCGAGACCGATTATTCCGGCTATCCGGATTGCCGCGACGAGACCATCAGGGCGTTGCAGACCGCGCTCAATCTCGGCATGGCCAAGACGTTCGAATTGCATACGCCGCTAATGTGGCTGGACAAGGCCGGCACCTGGAAACTGGCGCGTGACCTCGGCGGGGCAGGGCTGGTCGATGTGATCCGCGAACATTCCCACACCTGCTATCTCGGCGAACGCGGCGCGCAGCACGCGTGGGGCTATGGTTGCGGCGAATGCCCGGCCTGCGCGTTGCGCGCCAGGGGATGGCGGGAATATGCGGCGGGCGCGGCTTAGCCGTTGGGTGAGCCGGCGAGGCAACTTTCTCAAGGCACGACCGAACCTGCCGTCGTCATCTTGCGACAAATTTGGCCTGCATCAACGACCCCGTGATGGATCCGAATGTCCCTTACCCCTGATGCGTTGACCGCGAATGCGGAAGTCGAGGATCGATTAGGCGAGACCTTCGGTCTGGAATTTGACATCGATCCGGAGGAGCCGCCGTGGTTTTCGGTGGATGGAGTTGAAGCGATCAGGCAATTTGCTGGTGACGGCTCGGGGGGCGTGTTCGCGCAGCTCGGGGACGCGCGCGTGCTTTACGTCTCGTCTGAAGGGGAGGCCGGTATTCTCGCCGCCGATCTCGACGAGTTCATCAAACTCCTCGTCGCCTGTCCCTATTGGCAGGATGTCCTCAAATTTTCCGCGGGCGGCAACCTCGACGAGATGCGCCGGGCCGCAGCTTTCTTTGAAACCGCGAGGGCAGGCGATGAAGAGTTGCAAGAGGCGCGTGCTCTGTTGAAATCGCAACTCGGGCTCACGGGGCCAAGCGATCCAGTTGGTGCGCTGCATCGCGCAGCGTCCTCGGAGGTGATCGTTCGGGGGCCACATGGCCCGCCGTTTGTTTCCTTGTTCTACTACTCCCATGTCCTCGACGAAGAGGGCATGCGGAGGCGGTTCCCTTGGCTCTACGGGTAAAGGGATTGATTCCCGAGGGGTTGTCAGCCGCGGTCGGGTTTCTTTTCCCTCGCCCCTTTTTTGCGGGGACGGGGGGAGAGATCACGCCAGGCTAGCTTCCAAAATCCTCCGGCCGCACTTCGATCGGCGAACCATGTGGCGTGCGATCGGCGGCGCGGTCCCAGGCATCGCGATAGCGATGCAGGGTTTCGGACGTTGCAACGCCTTTCGCGGCGACGAGTTTCTCCAGTGTCGCGAGCCAATGCCGGTAGTAGGTCTCGCCGGTGTCGGCATCGCCTGATCCCTGGGCACGCTTGATTTCCTTGGCAAGCATTTGCGCCCATTCGGTCCAGGTGAACAGCCCTCGCGCGTGCAGGGCGAGTGCCATCGCGAAGGCCTGTGCTTCCCAGGGTTCGCGAAACACCGGGCCATCCTGGTCGCGGGGAACATCCGGCAACGAGCTCGTGGCGTGCCATGCGGCCTGCGGATCGATCGACATCAGGCCGGCTCCAGATAGGGCTCGAACGCATCGATCGATATCTTGACACTCGGGTCGGCGTCCGGACCCCATAATTCGGTCCCATCGAATACGACGGTGTAAAGCCATTGCGGGTTCTCACCGGATTCCGTCGCGGCCGAGTCCGGAAAAACCTGACAGCCGTGGTCGCGTTCGATCACGCCGACGCGGCCTCGCGCGTAACGAGGCAACCGCGTGTGTGTTGCGGGATGGATATTCTTCGTGCGCACGTGATCGCCGGGCCTGAATTTCGCCGGGGCAGGGGCAACGCGTCCGAATTTGCCGCGCACCATGATGCGCTCGACATCGGCGAGCGTGAACTTGCCGTGTTTAAGAGGCTTCGCCGGCTCTACCGCGTGACCGGCGACGAGTTCCTCGGTTGTGATGTAGCCCTTGTCCATCAGCAGGCCTTCGAGCCCGAGCTGCCATTTCCTGTAGTATGAACTGCCGAGATAAACGTGGGGCGGCAACGTCTCGCGATAGAAGCGTGAGGTGTCGATGTTGAATGCGCCCGCCGCACCCATTGCGCGCACCATGGCCAGCACGCGCGCTTCCCATTCGGCATGAAACATCGGCTCGTTCAGTTCCGGTTCGACCTTGCCAAAGCCGTCCATGCCGCCCATGTCGTGCACGCCATTCATGATCAGCCACCCGGCTTTTTGGGCGACCCGGTGCCGATCATGGAGTCGCGCGTCACGAGCTCGGCGAGCTGCTGTTCGCTCCAGCCGTCGGTGCCTTCGGGTCGCATCGGCAGCACCAGGAAGCGCGTCTCGGCGGTCGAATCCCACACCCGAATCTCGGTTTCCTTCGGCAGGCTCACGCCGAAGTCGGCGAGCACGCCGCGCGGATCTTTTACAGCACGGGAACGGTAGGGCGCCGCCTTGTACCAGACCGGAGGAAGCCCCAGCATTTCCCAAGGATAGCATGAACACAGCGTGCACACGACCAGGTTGTGCTGCACCGGCGTGTTCTCGACAGCGACGAGGTGATCGCCGACTCGGCTGACGTGACCAAGCGCACTGACGGCCTGGGTGGCGTCTTCCAGCAGGGTGCGCTTGAAAACAGGATCGGACCAGGCTTTGGCAACGACCTGGGCGCCGTTGCGGGGACCGATCTTGGTTTCGTAGGCCTGGATAATGGCATCGAGTGCTGCCGGATCGACATAGCCTTTTTCGGTCAGGATGGTTTCCAGCGCGCGCACCCGCAGCTCGGTCTCGGACAATTCCGAATGGTCATGGTCGTGGTGATGATGATCGTGATCGTGGCCTGTCATGGGCTGAGGATAAACGCAATATTCGGGCTATGTCGAGGCACAGACTCTGATAGCCCTTGCGAATGGGGTTTTGGGGGCTACGCATCGCATTTCGCGTGACGGCGGCCGTTTCGGCGTGGCTCACGGCGGGCGACGCGCGGGCGGCCAACGGTGCCTTCGCGGTGGATGCCGCCGACATTTCCGAAGTCGGATCGTGCAAGGTCGAGAGCTGGATGTCGACCGCGACCAACAGCGATTTTTCGGCGGTGGCCAATCCCTCCTGCGTAGCCAATATCTTCAAGCCGGTGGAACTGAGCCTGCTGACCAACCGGTCCCGCAGCGACGGCGACTGGAGCACCAGTATCGCTCCCAAGTCGAAGTGGAATATCGTTCCCACCAGAATCGGAAAATTCGGATTTTCATTCTATGCGGGCGGCTCGTTCGACGCGCTGACCGGCGAAAATCTCACGGCCTTCGCGGTGGTGCCTGCGACCTACAGGCTGTCCGAAACCATGCGGATCAACGTCAATGCCGGCTGGCTGTGGGACCGCATGGCCGACCGGCATTACCTGACCTATGGCCTTGGCTTCGACTGGAAATTCACCGATGTATTGCAGCTGACGCTGGAAGCCTTCGGCCAGGCCGGCGCATCGGATATCCCAAGCGTGGTTCAGCCGCGGTTTCAGGCCGGCGTGCGTTACCGGCCCAACGAGATTTTCTCGGTCGATCTAATCTACGGCCGCAACATCACCGGCGAGAACGCCAATTGGATCACGGTCGGGACCACGATCCGGTTTCCGGCGCCGGAAGGCAAGCCGGCACGCGAGCGTACCGGGCATTTGTGAGCCGTTCCCAGATGCTTGCCTGCCCAGATGCTTGCCTGCCCAGGTGCTTGCTTGCCCAGGTGCTTGCTTAAGCCGCCTGAAGCCGTTCACGAGACCGCGCCATATGCCGTCCCGAACGCGATCGAGAGTACATAAAATTCGCCAAGCCGGTTGACGACGAGATAAGTCCCGATCGCGAGCGCCTGCGCTGGAGAAAGCGCTCAAGATAGCGACGTTCGATCAGGGGATGTATGAGGTCGCGGAAATTTTTCTTCCCGACAAGTGATAAACCGCATTTGTGAGGTATCGTTGCAAGAAAATAGCGGGCAGGGAGCGCGGACGTTGGCGGGGTTCATAACCATCGAAAAGGGTCTCGGGCCCGAGGGCCGCGTCGCCGTGGTGCGCTTCGACCGTGGCGACGGTATCAACGCGCTGTCGCCGGAAGCGCTGCGTCAGCTCACCGATGCGGCGCGCAGTTTTGAGGACGACAGCGGCACTTCCGTCGTCGTGCTCACCGGCAGCGCCAAGGCATTCAGCGCCGGCTTCGACCTGAAAGACGCCGAGGGCCGGTCACGCAGCACCATGGATCTCGGGTCGTTGCGCCGGCACTTAAAGCTTGGACCGCGCCTGACCCGCGCCTGGCAGGAGATGGAGCAGATCACCATCGGCGCGATCGAAGGTTTTTGCATCGGCGGCGGCGTGGCGCTGGTGGTGGCGCTGGACTTCCGCGTCATGGCCCGCGACGCCCACATGCGGGTGCCTGAAATCGGCCTCGGCATGAACATGAGCTGGCAGAGCATCCCGCGCATGCTGCATCTGATCGGACCGGCGCGCACCAAGCAGGCCGTCATCCTGGCCGACCAGCGCATCTCGGCCGCTGAGGCCCATGAATGGGGCCTGGTGGAGGAGGTGGCCGATCCCGGCAAAACCTTCGATACCGCGATGGCGCTGGCCGCAAAAGTCGCCGCGCAGCCGCCGCTGTCGGTCGCCATGACAAAACTCACCGTCAATCGGCTGGCGCACGCGCTCGACGACCTTGCTGGCCATATGGACGTCGACCAGTTCGCGCTGGCGAGTTTCAGCGAGGACCACCGAGAGGGCGTTGACGCGTTCCTAAAACGACGCAAACCGCGGTTCAAAGGGCGCTAAAAATGATGCTAGACTGTTACGGTTAACTGGCGGGATCAACATGTAGTTTCAAGTGAGGGAGGCTCAGATGGCGCCGAATTTGGGTTCGCGCACCGAACGCTTCAAGCACGGCAAGGAGCTTCGCCACAAGACCCCGCGGGAAGCACACGCCGATCTCAAGGGATCGATAACACGCAGTGCCGTCGAAATCCTGGCTGAGAGCGATGCGGAGCGCGTTCCTGAACTGGTGCCGGAGCGCTACAGGCGAATGATGCTTAACCCGTTCGCTTTCCTGCGCGGTGCGGCTGCCGTCATGGCAACAGATCTGGCCGGCCAACCGATGGCCGGACTTCCGGTGCAGGCCGGCGGCGACAGCCACTTGATGAATTTCGGCGCCTTTGTGACACCCGAGGACAACATCCTGTTCGATGTCAACGATTTTGACGAGACGCTGCCGGGGGTGGATTTCACCGTCGACTTGAAGCGCCTTGCAGCCAGCGTCGCCGTGGCGGCGTTGGACGCCGGATCGAACAAGAAGCAGGCCCGCGCAGTGGCGGCTGCTACCGTGAAGGCATATCGAGCGCACATGGCGGCACTAGCCAAGCTTTCCCCGCTCGAGATTTGGCACAGTCGCATCGATCTCGAGCAGGAGATCAAACGCATCGGCACCGGCGATTTGCGGCGCAAGCTCGTCGGCGTGATCGCCAAGGCGCGGGGGGCGGGTCTGTCAAAGGATGATAATTTCCCGCACCTCGTCAGCGGCGGCAGCCAAAAGATCGTCGACAAGCCGATGACCATTTTCCATTTCGATCCCAAGGCCGACGCCAAGCACGGTCTCGACGTCGAGCCTGCATTCGCGGCGTATCGCAGGGGCCTCAACCCTGATCGGCTGCGGTTGCTCGATCGTTTTGCCATGAAGGACATCGCTTTCAAGGCGGTCGGCGTAGGGTCCGTCGGCACATATTGCTACGTGGCTTTGTTCATGACTGCCGACAACGAACCGCTGTTTCTCCAGATCAAGCAGGCGCTGAATTCGGTGCTCGAACGCCTCAACAGCAAGCTTGCCTATAAAGCCAACCAGGGCCGCCGGGTCGTCCATGGTCAGCAAATGATGCAGGCCGCGAGCGACATTTTCCTGGGCTGGACGCAGGATGACACGTCAAGTCGCCAGTTCTACATCCGGACGCTGAAAAACCGGCGGCTGGGCAGCGTCAGCGAGATTAGCGAAGGCGAAGCGCTGTCGGACTACGCTCAGCTATGCGGCCGTACCCGTTCGCAATGGCCTATGCAGATCAAACCAATACGGATCATGCAGCTCTGGTGAAGGCAAAGGGGAGCACGCCGGTCATAGCCAAGAAAGCCAAAGCCGCCTGAACGAGGGCGCACAATCGGCTTGTGCACGCGCGTCGCGTCATGGATTGCACGGCGTCAGAGTCTTGATTGCGGTTTCGGCTTCAGCCCGCGTCTTATAGATGGTGTCGCTGGCCACGGTGATGTTCGGCGTATCGGTGCGAGGAACCTTGTCAACGACGGTGCAGGTCTTGGTCAGCGAATTCAGCACAATGTAAAATGCGGGTGCTGCTTTCGCCGGCTGAGAGTAGCCGGGCTGACCCGAAATCACCAGGAAGCAGAAGCAGATCAGGCTTCGTTTCATCGCAGCCTCCGTCTTCAATTCGAGCTAACCTCAGGGATCGGAATATTGTTCCAGACGTCACGCATTGGAGGACCATCGGCGCAGGCCAGGCGAGGGTGCACGGCACCGGATATTCTACTCTTCCGAGTTGGCCGGACCGGTGATCGGCGATCACATGCGCGCATTCATCCAAACATTGGGCCCCGGTGCATCTGAGGCATCGCGGGGCCCGTGCTCTTCGTCTTGCGAAGAATGTCTGGTACGCACCAGCCTATGATGAGATCTGGAAGGCGCGTGGCCTTTGCGCCTCAGTCTCATGGATATGTTCGGATTGTCGGCGGCGCAATGACGGCTAGCAGCTGCTGTTCACCTCAAGTCGCGCCGTGACCTTGCGGGTTGAGCAAGGTCAATGCCTCATGCTCGGTGGCGTCATTCTCCTCCCCAAATGTGAACCGGCGGACATTGCGTCCGCGTCTGCCGCACGTCGTGCCGACCACATGATCGGACGCCGGTGCCTGCGAAGCCGGGAGCAAAAACGCTGCGGCTTGAACAGGTGCAGCGTTGGAAAAATTGATACCGATGTCAGCGGGAGTCAAGATGCGTGAAGAAACAAACCGCCGCGGCGGCGTTCCTTGAACGGCGCCAGCCGCGCTTCAAAGGGAGCTAAAACCAATAGCGAGCAAGGGCTTGTCTCGCGAGCTTCGTTGACAAACACAACCAAAACGAGCAGTTTTGGTGACGGCCGCTTCACAACAACGAACGAGACTTTTCAATGTTGAGAATAATTCTCTTGAGAATAGTCTTCGCGCTCAATTGCCTGTTCTGCCTCCTTAATTCCACCGCCGCGTCGGCATGGGGCTACCAGGGCCACAAGGTGGTCGGCTCGATCGCCGATCATTTGCTGAACGCGAACGCCAAGCAACAGGTCAAGCAAATCCTCGGCTTCGATCTGCGCACCGCGGCACCATGGCCCGATTGCGTGAAGAGCGTCGTCCGGCATGACGACGGCACCTTCCATTACGAAGTGGACCCAAATCATCTGGAATACGAAGTGCCGTGCGTGCCCTTCAACTCCATGGAGGAGCGGGCACGGATGGTGGATTACGTCAAACGAAACTGGTTTACGTGCTCGTACACGCCGGACGGATTCGAACGCGGCTGCCACAATACGTTCCATTTCGAAGACATCGCGATCCAGCGGGACAGCTTCGACCGAAACTTCCAGGGGACCAACGATCACGACCTGGTCGCGGCCATCGGTGCTACAATCGCCGTGCTGTCCAACAAGCGCGCCCCGTCATGCTTCTCGATCAAGGACAAGAAGGAGGCGCTGTTCATGCTCGCTCATTTTATCGGTGACCTGCATCAGCCCTTGCATGTCGGTTCGGTCTATCTTGACGCGGACGGCAAACTCGTCGATCCCGATGCCGCGCACAAGGTCGATGCCGCGACCGAGACCATCGGTGGCAACGCCATCGACGACCAGAACATCAACCTGCACCACGAATGGGATGATATCCCGACGGATATCGGCGAGGCCGCCACTAGAGAATTGCTGCTGGATGCCAGAAGTGTACCGGCCAGCCAGGGTGGCATCGAAGACTGGCCGGCGGCCTGGGCTTCGGACAGCCTCCGCGTCGCGCATGACGCCTTCGCTGGTTTGACTTTCAAACAGACCCACAGCCAGCCTAGCAGATGGACCGTCGCGTTCGATGATCACACGGCCTACCTGCGCACGCAGGATGAGATCAAACGCAAGCAGTTGGCCAAGGGCGGCGCCCGACTGGCCGAACTCCTCAATACGATCTGGCCGTAGGCTTGGGCTTCGGGCCGCACAGAGACAGCCAACCTGTGACAGCCAACCCCGTCTGAAATCCAAGATTCCGAAAGGCTCGACGTCGTTGGAGGGGTTCCCGATGGTTTGAATCCAGTTCAACAGTGACGTCGCCTCTTATGTTCGAAGCGGAGCGCGGACACCCCGCCAGATGCAATTAGCGAATGCGTTTTGCAGGTATCTGGAGTTGGCGACGGGATTATGATGTGCTTGCGGCTTCGGCGGGCACTGATTCGCAGGCCCCTACACAGCGGCTTGGACGCCGACTTGCAAAAATGCGGCCCAAAGGAACGGTTGGCCTTAGCGGACAGTGGACAACCGTAACCTGTCGTTCTAGCCTGAACGAAAAGGGAACGATCTCGGGAGGGAGGCTGCTCGAATCAGGCAAAGTTCCGCTCGTAGGGAGCAGGTCGTTTGTTATTTCGATATCTTCATGATGACGCGTTTCTAGCGTTTTCGCGGGAACACAAGCATCTATACGCGGCCTGCCTGTTGGACTTGCACGAGCGCTACTTTACGGGCGCTCCCGCGTTTCCGACGCCGCAAGTGGTCACGCATGCCATCTACGACGTGATGCGGGCTAATCCTTCGCTCTGGAATGAGAGCGATGACTTTGGCGAGCCGCTGCCCGAGGTAATTTCGGCCGGACGCCGCCGCATCAAACGCGCTGCGGCAAGCAAGACGGAGTCGTCAGACAAGGCGTTGCTGATCGCACGGCAGATCTACGGACGGTTGACCGCATGGGGTTGGCTCGAGGAGGAAGAGTACGGCCTCCGGGTCACCGTCGACATGTCGATGGGACCGCTGCTGGTCATTCAGCGATTGGCGAGCCTGAACAAGGACGTCTCTCAGCGGTTTGGCGGCTTGATCGTTACGGTTCGCCTCAACCTGGAGGCGGTGGAGAAGCTTACTCCACAGATCGTCGATCGGAAGCAGCGGGAGGTGGCGCTTGCCCTCCGCGAGGCACGCAACCAGGTCGATCAATTTACCAAGAGCCTCAGGGCCATTCTCTCCGACCTCAAGCGGATCCGCCGCACGGTCATGGAATCCAAGACGGTCGGGGACCGTCTGGAGGCGTTCTTCGAGGAGTTCGTCGGACAGTTACTTTTAAAGGATTTCGAGTCCATCCTTACTTTCAATCACCCCTACCGTTTCAGGGATGCGATCGTCGATTTGGCCAGGCGAATCGTGCATACTCCGGCGACGATGCAGGTCTTGTCGGAGGAGTACGTCGCCGCAAGCATTTCACCGTCCATGGCCGAAGCGGCCCTCGACGTCGAGGGCGATCTTTTGGCGATCGAAAGTACTTTTGGTCAGATCGGCGAGATGTTCGAGAGGATCGAATCCTTCCGGCGTCAGTTGGAAGCGAGAGTCCGGAATACGATCAAGTATGCCGAACGTGGCGCCCACGGACTGGTCGGCCGCGCAGGGGATCTCGTGCGTCGGCTCGATGGGTTGCTGGGACGCGGACAGCATCCGAACGCAACCATCGCGTGGAGTCTGGAGCCATTGCGGGCTCCATGGTCTGAATTTCATCACGCGCCGAGCCGCGAACCGAGAAAGCCGCTGGAGACGCAGCCGCTGGGAGAGCGTCCGACCGACCCACTCTACGAAATCCGAAAGCAGCTTCGTCTCCAGTACATCTCAAGGATTGCGCCAGGACCGGCCGAGGTGCGCAGCTTTCTGGAGAAGCAAGTGCCCGCAGCCGGCACCAAGGAAGCCCGCTTTATCGCACTCGAGACCGTGGATGACTTTCTGGCTTTCGATGCCGCCCGTCGGTTTGCGTTGACGAAGGAGGTGCCTGCTGAAATCGCACGATATTTCGACCTCGAGTTCGCGCCGGATCTGCCTCCGCACGACAGCGAATGGCTGCGATGCGGGAATTTCATCGTGAAGCGACACCCCGCAACCTCGCGAAGGTCGTCGCATGCTCAGTGAATTCGAAACCATCGAACGTATGCTTGGGGCGGAAAAGGCAGGCGATCTACGGAAGGCTCTGCATTTTCTCTTGAGACGACAGTTCGCGTTCGCCGGAGATCCAAGGACGGGTACAGTCTACAACGTCCTGATGGATGGTCGCTTCAGAGCTGTCATCGACGGCTTCTTCGATAGCTGCGGATACCGGGTCCACCGTGATACGGAGGCGCAGTGGGCGGGCATCACGGCCTTGGGCGAGGACGTGCCACTACCAAAAATGAAGTTGGACGAAACCATTGTAACCCTTGTCCTCGCCGCGCATTGGCAGGACGAGGTCAACGTCGGCGCGGTCGAGGATCGCGCTGTCGTCGTTACCACATTGAATACGCTGTTCGACCGCTACAAGGAGATGGTGCAATCGAATGGATCGAGTTCGATATCTCTAGCCAGGTTTCGCGAAATCCTGAAGGAAGCGTCCCAGCGCAGCCTCGTGGACGTCGGAGATTTCGACGCCGAGGTTCAGGACGTCGAGGTGGCGATTCGGCCGATGATCAAACTGATCAGCGGCGCCGACGCCTTGCAGAGGATCGAGCGTTTCGTCCGATCGCAGGAAGTGGGGCTTTCGGTGCCGAGTGGAGAGGACGCATGATGGAATTGCGTCACATCGCCATGGTCAATTGGCACCTGTTCGATGTCGAAGACATCGAGATAACCGGCCACACCGGTGTATTCGGAGAGAACCGTTCGGGGAAATCGACGATTCTGGACATGGCTCAGGTCGTCTTGACCGGCGGAAACCGTAACGTGCAACGTTTGAATGCCGTTGCAGGCGATAAGGGACGAAGCCGCAGCGCGTCGAAGAGGAGTGTGGTGGACTACTGCCTGGGAGCGCTGGGAGAAGACCAACGCAAACGGGAGCAAGCTCGAACCTACATTTGTCTCGGATTTGCCGATACCGAGGGAAAGCGTCCCGCGGTGTCGATTGGCATGGCGATCGAAGCACGTCGGTCAGAAAGCAACGAAACCATCCTCGGTCGCTTCGTCGTGACGGGAAAGATCCTCACGGCCGATGATTTCATCCAGAAGCGTGACGGCAAGCGGTTTTCGGGCGAATGGGACGATGTACGCAGCCGTATTATCTCCGCCGTCGGCCAGGAAAATTTCGTCAACCATCGCGACAAGGCGATCGATTACGTGCGCGAATACATGCGCCGGCTTGTTCCCCACGCATCGGTCGTCGGAGAGCAGAACGCCAATTCGCTGCAAAAGGCGGTGGTCAACGCGATGACGCTCGACCACGACCAGACGGCGACGGAATTCGTCCGTAACTATATTCTCGAAAAGAACAATATGAAGCTCGCGGAGCTGCGGGAATCGATCCGTACCTACCGTAACATCAACGAGACGATCAAAACGATGCGCGAGAAGCTGGATACGCTCCTCGCGTTGCAAATTATCGTAGGTGAACTGGCCGCGGTCCACGAACGAAAGGCCTGCGAGCAGTGGATCGCAAAGCGAGGCTCCTGGTTGGCGGCGCGCGCTGCATACGCTGCTCAGCTTGCGCGGTTTACCGACGAAACCGTCAAACGGGATGCGGCCAAGGCCGAAATCGACTTTCTCGACGAGGAATTGGAGGGGATCGACGCCGAGATTTTGAGGTTGGAGAGGGCGATCGCCGAGCATGACACGAAAACCGGCAGAAATTCTCTCGTTCAATCGCTTGCTTCGGCAGCGCAGGGCGCTCAACGTTCCACAACCGCTTTCGAGCAGAGGTTGGACCAGGTTCGGGCGCTCCAACCGCTTTGCGCGATGAAGGCTTTCGGTTTCGACGAGTTCATCCCCGCCATTTCCGGATTAGCGCGAGCTGCCCAGGATGCCGCGATCGACCGATCGAGCATTGCCCTGCTGGATTTAGAATCAGGGCTTCTTTCGGTCGATCGATCCCTGCTGGACAGGGTGGACGAGGCCCGCCGAGGTCTTATTCGGGAGGCGGAAGACGAAAAGACGAAGTCGCAGCAATTGAGAGATCGCCTCCAGCAACATTCCAGCGGCGGCGGAGCCGTGCATTTGGAACCAGCTACCGTTCACCTGTGTCGAGCGTTACGACAAGCTGGGATGTCGCCCCGCGTCCTCTGCGATTTGGTCGAGATCGCGGACGTGGCTTGGACAGCGGCGGCCGAGGGGCTCCTCGGCCGCGATCGGGAGGCTGTCTTCGTCGACCGGCCCGACATCGGCCGCGCTACGGCACTTTTCAAGGACGGACGACGCGAGTTCCGAGGGGCTTCCTTGGTCAGTTTGAACAAGCTCGACGTGCTTCGGGGACCCCCGCAGTCGGGCACGTTTCCCTCGCTTTTCAAAACCGATGATGCAGATGCGCTGGCTTTCATCGTCAGAAGGCATGGATCTGTCCGGTTGGCCGAAACCATGGCTGAGTTCAACGAGCCTGGCCGCGCCCTCATGAAAGATGGTCTGTACGATGACGGGTTGGTTCGGACACATCGGGCCGCGGATCCGTCGAAGTTCAAGATCGGGAAGTCCGCCCAAAACCAGGCGTTGCGCGATATGTCGGAAGAGGCCGAGCGGCTTTCCGAGACGTCCGCACGAACCGAGGCCGCGGCGAAGCTGGCGGACACCGCGCACGTCGAACTCCGCCGCTTCTTCGACGATAAGACACCGACTTTTAGGGCAATCGTTGCGGAGTTCGAGACATCGACCCGGGAAAGGAAGGAGGTCGAGCAGCGCATTGCGTCGTTGGATGGGAAGGGCGATGGCGGATTGCGCGTCAAGCTGAAGCTTCAGCGCAGTCTTCGGAGCGATCGCGTCGAACAACGCAAAACGCAGGAGAAGGTATTCACTCCACATTTGGTGGAGGCCGAAACGGCGAAGCGCGTGATCGAGGGAGGCGAGGAGATTCCTGGATCACGGCTTGGCGCACGCGTGGCTTGGTCTTTGTACAGGAAGGCGTTGCCTCTCTATGACCGGCTCTCCGGCCGCACCACCTATCGCGGCCGATTCGACGGTCTTTCGAAGAGATCGGACGCCGATCGGCATCGGTCTATTTCGGACGCGGCTGCGAGGGCGGCTGACGGCGCAGAGGCCGATCGCATCAGGATTGAACGACGGGTTCGGCAGGCCCTGGGCGAATATTTCGACAAGTTCGGAGTCGTTTCGCAAGTGGGGACGGAAAGCGAGCCGCTGCGGGAGGTGAAACCTTGGATGGACTTGCTTATCGAGGAAATGGAAACGAACGAATTGCGGCGGTACGAACGGCAGGCTCGCGATGCGGCCGATAAGGCCGCGACGTTGCTTCGGGGCGAATTCATCAACGCCTTGACTTCGAGGATCAGCAAGATGGAGCGCGAATTGGTAGCGATGAACCGTGGCTTGGCGGATCATCCGTTTCATAACGAGAAATATTCGTTCCACCATACCAGATTGGTTGAATTTCAGCCGATCCTTAGGATCATCGAAATCAGCAAAACCTCCCCCGAAGCGCTCGAGATGTTGTTCAGGGGCAACGAGGTGCCCGAGGATTTTCCTCATCGCGACACCTTGCGGGAGATCGAGGCCTTGCTCGAAGATCCCGCGAAGGACTTCAGCGTATTCGAGGATTATCGTAACTTCTTTACTTTCGAAATTCACATGCAGGACATCGTCACCGGCCGAACAACGAGGTGGGAAACCCGTCGCGGGACGGGTTCGGGGGCGGAGCAACAAGTACCTATTTATGTTGCGATCGGAGCGTCACTGGCTTCGGTATATGGCAACGCAAACGCCGTCGCTGGGCGGCCTTCGGGAATGGCCCTCGCCATTTTCGATGAGGCCTTTTCAAAAATGGACGGCAAAAACCAGCGTCAGATGATGAGTTTCTACAAAAAGCTCGGGCTGCAGATCATCATCGCAGCGCCCAACGAGAAGCGAATTGCGGTTCTCGAGCACATCGACTCGGTGGTCGAGGTCGACCGGATTGGGGAGGGCGCCCGGGCGACCGTTGTCCAATTGAAGGAACGCGCACGACGCGAAATTCGCGCGATGGATCCCGATCGGTTGTCCGACGACGAGCTCAAGAAGGCGGCTGCCGAATAATATGCCGTCACGCTTTACCGACGCCAGAGAGCTTATGAGCGACCTGCTGGATCGGTATGAGGCCGGCACGGCCAGTCCTATCGGTTATCCCGACTATTCGGGCTTCCCCGATGTCGCGGCAATCGACAAGTTCGCGAAGGAGCTCGGCGAAGCCGAGGCGGCGGGGGCGGTTCGGATCGCCAACGGGAAGGGACGAAATGGCGACCAGATCGCGCACGTCAGACTGCAGGCTGCCGCGCGTATGTACGCCTTTCTCGAACGTCGACCGATCGCCGAGCTTGTCGATGAGGCTAGCCGCCGATTGCTGAGCGGGTTCGATCTCCCTGCCGAGTTTGAAAGCTCGGTAGCATCGCTGCGGGCGGCCTGGACTCGCGGGCGGTCCTGGCAAGGTTTCACGCTCGATGACGTCGACCGCCTACGGACTGCTTTCGTCTTGGCGAAAGCTATTTTGGAAGGGCGTCATCGAGGTGCGGACTATCGGACGTTTTCTCGGCGTATCGCCGGTGAAAGTAAGGCGTTGGAGAGGGTGGAAGGACCGGTCGTCAGGCTCCTGAGCTCGACGCTCGAACTTCCACCCGGTGCCCGCCCAAGGGATGCGCTACGGACCCTTGGTCTGGAGAAATTCGCTCCACCGATGCTGCTGTCGGGTCACATCGATTTCGATACGGCCGAGCTTTCCGCCGCAGCGCCATTGTATTTCGGTATCCAGCCCAGCGAAGCACGTCGGGTGAGGTTTCGCGAAAAGCCGCGATATTTTCTGACAATCGAAAATTTTGCCAGCTTCAACCGTCACGTCACTGAGGCGGATCCGCTTCGCGCCGGCGTAACGGCCTACGTCGGCGGATATCCGTCATTGGCAACACAACAGGCGCTGCAATCGTTCGCCGGAGCGCTCCCTGGCGATGTGCCTTTCTTCCATTGGTCGGACATTGACCCGGATGGGACTTGGATCTTCCGTACTATCGAGCGGATCGTCGAGAGGCCATTAACGCCTCACCTGATGACCCCAGATCTTGCTGAACAGCTCGGGCGCGTGCCGACAGAGGCCTTCCGTCCTCCGAGAGATGCCGCGAACTCGGCAATATCCTCGCTCGTAACCTATCTGCAAAGCGACGGAGCCAAGTGGTTGGAGCAGGAGGAGCTTGACCCGGCGCTTCCATAAAATCTCATGGCGGATGACGAGCCAGGCGCCGACGACCAAGTCGTCGAGTCTTTGCCACGTACTTGACCGATTCGCATAAGGTATATTATGGAATATTTATATCTATAGGGATATCAGACACTTGGACCAAAATGCTGAGCGCTCAAGCTGATTGGCGCCGCCTTGAAGCCCGCAGCCAGCGAGTCACGGCCGTTCCGGCACGGGATATCTCAGCTGGATCAGCGTGATGACGCCACCCTTGAATGCGCCATGGCCCGACCCGCCGGGATTGCCGTGCCGCGCGGAAACCGAGGCGACGCACCATCGTCGCCAGGAACATCAATGCGGCCGGGGTCAACGAGCGGGCCGATGTTGCAAAACTGAATGCCGGTTTGCGGCAGGAGCTGGCCGGCAAGGGACTGACGTTCAACCAGCCTGACATCGCAGCATTCCGCGAGAAACTGCGTTCCGCCGGGTTCTATTCCGAGTGGAAGGGCAAATATGGCGACGAAGCCTGGGCGTTGCTGGAAAAATCCGTCGGCAAGCTGTCATAACGGGTCCTCAAGAAGCTGACCAACAACAAGAAACTGACAGGGAAACCGACAAAGGGACCGCGATGGCTCACGCCGAATTGACGCAAGCCACAGCCGGCGAGGCGATGTCCCCTCGCCGCCGTTCGCTTGCGGCATCGCTCGAAGCCTCGCTCGGCAGGCTCGTTG
>WNFO01004449.1_pt1 | contig 17084 bp, 22 predicted proteins | sample 5400251 | NCBI WGS metagenome assembly WNFO01 (sample SAMN13153354, study PRJNA577476) | soil metagenome | isolation source: 100 cm saprolite under Madrone tree | place: USA:California | collected 2016-06-14 | reverse complement strand
TTAGTCACAATGGAACGACCGGCTCCGATTCGCGGTACGTGGGTTATGCTGCGAATCGGAAGAAAAGCAGTACAGAGCCACAAGCAAAAGGAGCCGGTCTATGAAGAGAATAAAATTTGTAGGGTTGGATGTCCATGCGGAGACGATCGCCGTAGCGGTAGCGGAGCAAGAGGGGGAAATACGGTCCTTGGGAGTGATTCCGAATCGAGAGGAGTCGGTTCGGAAGCTGGTCAAGAAACTGGGCCCGGTGGAACAGTTGCGATTCTGTTATGAAGCAGGCCCGACCGGGTATGTGTTGTATTGGCAGCTGACGAAGATGGGAGCGGCGTGCGCGGTGGTAGCGCCGACGTTGGTGCCGGTGAAAGCTGGAGATCGCGTGAAGACGGACCGCCGGGATGCGTTGAAGCTGGCACGGAATTATCGAGCCGGCGAGTTGACGGCGGTGTGGGTACCGGATGCGGAGCATGAAGCGCTGCGGGATCTGGTGCGTGCGCGCGAAGCGGCCAAGAAAGATCAACTGCGCGCGCGGCATCGGCTGAGTAAATTTCTGTTGCGGCATGGTCGGCGGCCGCCGGTGGGGGTAACGCCCTGGACGGGGATGTACTTGGAATGGGTGAAGCGCGATGTGCACTTTGCGGTGAAAGCGCAAGAAGCCACGCTGCTGGATTACTTGCACGAGGTGGAGCACATGACCGCACGGATTACGCGACTGGACGATGCGATCGAAGAAGCAGTGAAAGTAGCGCCAGCGAAGATGCGTGCGGTGATCGAAGGGCTGCAAGCCTTGCGAGGAATCGCACAGATATCGGCGGTGACCATCGTGGCAGAACTGGGAGAAGTAACGCGATTCAGCAAAGCGCGGGAGTTGATGGGCTATGCAGGAATCGTGGCCAGCGAAAACTCCAGTGGAGAACGGCAGCGGAGAGGAAGCATTACCAAGACGGGCAATGCGCACTTGCGACGGGTGGTGGTGGAGGCTGCGTGGGCGTACCGACACCGGCCCGCCATAGGATTCACGCTGCGCAAACGGCAAGAGAACCTCAGCGAAGAGGTAAAAGAGATCGCCTGGAAGGCCCAGCATCGCTTGCATGCGCGGTATGGGAAGCTGATGGCCAAGGGCAAGAATAAGGGAGTGGTGGTCACGGCGGTAGGACGAGAGTTACTAGGATTTATTTGGGCTATTGGTGTACAGGTGGAAGCGCAGCAGAAAGAATCCTTGCGGCAAGCGGCCTAAGAAAGAGTTTGCTGAAAGTCAGAGGATCACAGGAGGCGGCGTGGGTAGCGGTCGAGGGGTTACACGAAGGAGAATCCTCGACCAACCTATGCGGTTAGGTCTTGCACCAAACCCGCGCCTTTAGTCCGAGGCAGCTCCCGACGGATCACGATTATGCGGTTCCGTCCGACCCGCGAATATCAGAGTGATCAATCGTCGTTATAGCTTCCCGGCCGCGACCTGCGCTGCTTCCTGCGAGGAGCAAGAGTGAAAAAAGAAAGATAAAACGGAGTTCCTAGTTGACAGGTCGTTCCATATCAGGTTGGTAGGGGCGGTGGGGATCGAAAATTGAATCCACTTTCACAAGTCCTGAGTTGTCAAAGGGCGTAGCACCGCTGCCCTTCTTCCAAATAATGTCGGCCCTGTCAAACTCTTTTTGTATTGCCCTGCTTGCTGATGTGTCCCAGCCGTTGTTTGCCGGCACTGGAGTCTTCGCACGGAATGAGTCCGGTGTAGCTGCCGATCTGCTTGCCGCAAGGAAACCGCTCCGGCGTCCCGATGACCAGAACGTAGGCCACCCCCGTGATGCGTCCCACGCCAGGATGGGTCATCAACCGCACCACCTCGGGCCGTTTCATCGCCACCGCCTGCAGCTTTCATGATCCGCGTACGCATCTGCACCAACCGATGCCGGTGCCAAAGCAGTTGCCGCAGATCACGATTCTCCGGACTGGGTACCCAGATTCGCGGAAAGCGATCTTCCAGCAGCAACTTCAACAAAAGTTTGGCATCGAGGCGATCGGTTTTCTGCTTGCGGACTCGCAGTCTCTTGATCTCTGCCGCATCGCCGATCCACATCTCGAAACCCAACTCTGCCAGTAACCGCTCAAACCAGCGTGAATGCCCGGTGGCCTCCATCCCCACGCGCACGCTGACTCCTCGCTGCTGCAGTTCTCGGTAGAACTTCTCAGCTTCTCCATCGCTGTGATTCAATTCCCGTTCACCGCACTCACCAGTTCCTGATCTAAAAAAGCAATTTGCTGAAAGCTCGGATGATAATGTACTCCTATAATGATCATGACCGGCTCCTTCCTCCCGAGCCTCTGGTCGTCGAACAACCAAAGTTTACTCGGGTCGAGGGAGCCGACATTGTTATGAAATCATCTGCGAAGGCACTCGTTTGGTTACGTCGTTATTAAAGAGGTGCAGGACTTAGAGTTGGTTTCGCCTTCCGAAGTTGGTCCGATTTTTGTCTGAAAGCCTCCAACAATTTTTGCATTACATGAGGGCCGCGAGCATTCGCAAAGACGTTCGGGTGTAGCGATAAAATGAATGTGAGAATCTCGCAACAAGACCAAACTTTTCTGTAGGTTCTCTCGTCATTAACGGTAGCAATCCAGTTCCGCCGAGTGGTTCTGAGACTCGCCACGCGTTCGGCGTGCCCGGGAGTGCGAGTGCCACGTCACCTTTTTTCCGGCACCGCGCTGCTGGCCCGTTTGCGCCATTGCTGTGGTGTGCTCGCGGTGCTTGCTGACTCTACAGCCTTTTTTAACAGGCCGGAGTCTGGCGCACCGAAACCAAGTTCCGCGTTACCAAGGGGGACCACGATGGACCTGCAACTGCGCCAGTCATACTCGTTTGTTACGCGATTGTTACTTCTCGCCGCAGTGTTTGTGAAGATTCAGTCCAGTTACGCCGCGCCACAATCTCAGCAAATTGCTCAGCAGAGTGCCGGCACGTCCTTTTCCAAGCTACAGTCGCAGGCGGAGCAGGGCGACGCAGTTGCTCAATACAATCTCGCGCAGTCTTATTTGCACAACGACCCCACCAATGAGGACTACCAATCCGCCCTCAAGTGGCTTCGAGCGTCCACGGCTCAGGGTAACGCTGACGCGGAATTCCTCCTCGGCTACTTATACGAACGTGGCCAAGGCCTAGCGCGGGATTATGCCAAGGCCGCGGAGAACTACGTTGCCGCAGCACTCCAGGGCCACTCGACCGCCGAAAACAATCTGGCCTCTCTCTATCAACATGGACAGGGTGTCCCGAAGAGCATGGACAAAGCGTTCGAATGGTATCTCGCTTCCGCCCGACATGGGAACCCGGTCGGCCAGTGCAATCTGGCGACGCTTTACTACCTGGGCGCCGGAATATCCCGCGATTACAAGGAAGCCGCAAGATGGTTTCGCGCGGCAGCCGATTCAGGATCTGCCGAGGCTCAAAACAGTCTGGGGGTTTCTTACTATAAAGGTCTGGGCGTCGAACTGGATTACGGGGAAGCCGCGCGGTGGCTGCGGCTTGCCGCGCAACAAGGTCTGCCCAGCGCGGAAACTAATCTAGCTTACCTGTACGAGCAGGGCATTGGCCTGCCGCTCGATTACGTCGCTGCTTACACTTGGTATTCCCGCGCGGTCGTCTCAGGTGATGCCTCTGGCGTTGACCGCCGCAACCAGATCTCGCACCTGATGACGCGCAAGCAAATCGACGAGGCCACTTCTCTGCTAACCGCCTTTTCGCCCCAAGGTCAACAGCCTTCGGCTGGTGCCAGCGGGTTCTCGCTCGTGCCGAGCCACTAACCTTCCGGGTATTTCTCCGGCTCCTTCGTGCCGAGCGCCCTAGTGTAGTTGAACAATTATGTTCAACTCGGTCGAAGGAGCCCATGCATTCGCGTTCAATGGCAGCCACGCTTTGACGAGGAGAGAGAACTCCGGCGTGGCAAAAAACCGTTGAGCGTAACGAGAAGCAGCACGCCAAGCAGGCGAACTACAAACATATGGTGCGGATTCTCCCTGGCAGCATTGTGACAGCAGAAGCGTTGCAGCTTGCGGCGCGGGAGCAGTGGGTCGGATTCCGATTAGACGTACCGGGACTTAGCCAATCCTTTTGTCGACATGAAGGCTATTTTGGAGTAAGCCACCGAAGTAAGCCACTGAAGTACAAACGCTCTCAGCGGGCCGATTTTTTTGCTCTCTGAATGTCCGCGCGAATCAGGTCATGAAGTGGCTGGAAGCCAATCCCGTCCTGAGGCACCTTCAGAGAGCGGATCCCGACGCTAGCCATAAGCCGCCCGAGAACAGCAAACTCTTCTGCACGCATTTCGCGATTGAGAATTCTCGTAGCGTAAGAATTCGCCACCAGCGTAATCAAAGCCGTTCGCTGCGAAACAAGAGCTACATTCGGATCGGAATTCGATGTTCTTTGGTCCAGAAGATATATCGCAGCGAGCGGTAGCGCTCGCTGCTCGAATTTGATCTTCTCCTCACCAAGTTTACCGGCGGCGAGGCGGCGCTTCTCCCATTGCGGGATGAAGCGTGGCAGGCGCTCCCCTGAACCGTATAGCATCGCGACCGAGTCAGGCCAAAGGCAGAGGTAGGGATATGCGGGCAAGATGCAAAACACTCCCCGTTCTTCGGCGAGCGCCACCACGTCGTCCGAAACGATTGACCAGCCCCGCTGGGCCAGTATCGCGGCGGTTGTAGATTTTCCGGCACCTGGCGGACCAACAAAGGCTACAGAATGACCTTCCAGTGCGATCGCACTTGCATGAAGGCAAACCGTTCCCCGCAGGCGAAGCAGAACTCCCAGCACGGGGCCAAGCAGGTACGTCGCGACGTCTTCAAATGAGCAACTGTCGGGCCAGCTTATCCAGACGTTACCCCCTTCTTGGTCGAGCCAGAATTGCATGCCGTTCGAATACGAGAGGCGCAGGGGAGCATCACTCCCGGACCGCCAGACTCGAAGGAACGAATCTCCAGATTCGTCTACGCGAGGACTACCCCTACTGGCTTTTGCTGAAATCAGCCCGGGAATGGGCTGATTGGAACGAAGGGACAACCCGAAAACTGAATACGTAAACGCGATTGGGGACAAGCTGCTAGGTCCTATATTATCCGGCAGGATTGGGTGTTTCGGCGTTAGGGGATGGACCTAAACTGTAAGGGAGAGATCGATCTAGACATGGGTTCGGTCTTTCGGGAAACTTCCGCCGTCCGCCGAACCATGCGCACCCATCGACTTCGTCAACTCTTCGATCGTCCCATAGATCGTGAGCTCCGGAGTCGAATAGGCCTCCTTGGGCTCAGGCTTCGGATTCGTCGGTCTATCCATTTCGAGACTCCCGTCAAACATTATAGCGGTCGCTCCTGAGCGAGTGCAACCAAAAGTTCAGACAATACGGCCGGAGATCCGTTCTTGCTCGCTCGGAGTCTTCATCGCCGTTCGGTAGAGTCAGAAAAGATCGATCAACGAAGTGACTCGTCTCCTCGCTCCAAGGTACCGAATTTTCCCATCTGATCCCGTTAGATCGGAGCTTAAGAACCGATAGCAGTGGATCATCCGACATCGCTATCTTTGGCCGTGAGAGTGTCTCCTTTGGCAGCCGGTCCCGCATTGCCACCCGCAGGAGCCGCTTTTCGAAGAACCACGGAAACGGCGGAACTGCCAGGAGATAATTCACGATTCGCAAGTCCAAAAATGGATACATCACTTCGACCTGACAGCGCGTGACCCCCGGATCGGTCAATTCGAACAGGCGGGACCAGTGCGGAAGCGCAAGCGATAGATAGCCCCTCGGAAGAAGAGGGTGATCGGAGTGGCGGAAGTCCTTCCAAGAGGTCTCGACCTTTTGCCAGCGGTCCTCAAGATTCATGCGTCGTGCACAAACCGCATCAATCCATCGTGGAAAATAGGATCCGCCAGGCGCTTCTTTAAAAACTCTTTTCAGTAACCGCCGAAAGCGAAGACGTCTTCCTCGGAGGAAAAGATATCGGGGCAACTGAGCGGAAAAACTCATCCATTCGCCGCGGCGCAGCATGTCTTTGGCGTGCGGCCCCATCTCAAAACGCATGAGATTGTCGCTTCCCTCCCCCGAAAAAACGCTCCTGCAACCAGCAGCGATCGGGCGAAATTGTTCATAAAGGCCCATAAACAGGGGATCATCCACTGGTTCGGGCCACATCAGTGAGGGATCTTCCCACCGTTCAAAAGCTCGCAATGAACCCATGTTCACGTTGCGGATAGGAATACCGAGTAACTTGGCGAGCCTGCTCGCAAGCTCGCCATCCCGGTCGGGAATCAGTCCACCGTATGTAATTGTATATGCCGTAAACCGCACCGGCTCAGGCGACCCGCTACGAACCTTATTCACCGTTGCAGCAACGCTTGCCGAATCCAGCCCGCCGCTTAGCAAAACTCCGATCCGGTTGGTGCGCATGCGGTCTGAAACGGCGGCGGCGAATAATTCCCGGAAATGCTCCACGTAATCGGCCGGGCGGCGATAGCGGATTCGGCCATCGACTGGAGCTCTCCAATACCTTGCGATCTCTGTACCGTCCCGGGAAACCGTGAGGGAATGCGCCGGCGGCAGCCGACGCACGTCACGAAACGTTGTACTCCCGTTGTCGCAGTTCAACCCGAACAATAGGAAATCGGCAACGGCAGCGTCGTTTAATTCAGCCGAAACAGCAGGGTGCCGCCGGACACAGTTGAGCGTATTCGAAAACACGAGAAGATCGCCCAGCGTGGCATAATAGAACGGTTTGATACCAAAGTGATCGCGCACGCAGTAAAGAATCTGCCGGGGGGCATCCCAGATAGCGAACGAGAAATCACCCGCTAAATACCGAACGCATTCCACACCCCAGACGTTGTATGCCCAAAGTATCAGTTCACAGTCCGGTGTGATTCCCTGCAGCCGCACTCCGTTTTCTGCGAGTTTCAACAGCAATTCCCTACGACAATCGAGCCGACAGTCGGCGACGATCCAGTTCTTGGCATCGACGCTCGTCGGCTGTCGCTCCATCCCCGATTCGCGCGCCGTGCGCAGCATGGCATGACCGAAGCCAATCCCGCCGTCACACCAAACTTCTAGAGCGTCAGGCGCACGGTAGGAAAGGAATTGCGTCAAATCCTGAAGGAGAGTCCGATCAACCGGGGCCCCACTTCGATCTAATATTCCGACGATTCCGCTCAATGGGTTAGCCTCGCTTGAACTAGCGGCACATTCGAATGGCGGGAATGAAAGGCATTTCCCGAACGAGTCATTCAAGACCGCTTCGCTCGCTTTAGCCTAGGCGTGCAATTCGAACTGATTCGTTTCTCTCTCGGCCGCCAGTAAAGAGCTGCGAACCGATTTTTCTCTTTTGAAGCAACCACCAGACCACGGACAACTGCTCTTTGGGTCTGTTCGCCGCACGTGACAGCCGCAGAATCGCTGCTCGTGCTCTTAGTTCAGCATGCGAGGAAACCTGAGAAAAGCAACCGTGGCCGGCCGCCGATATTTAATGAAACCCGGCGCTCTGCACCTGTACCAGTCCTTCGCTGCACATCGCCTGGAGCAAATCCAGCAGCTCTCGTTCGCACCGTTGTTCGTCCACTTCATATTTTTTTAGCATCGCATCCCGAAGCTCTCTCACGCTCGTAGGCCGCTGCATCAAACTCCAAATAAAAGCTCCCACGGGATTTAGTCCATAATAGGTACTGTTTTGCAAGTTTAGAATAGCCATTTCTCTGTCAATGGAACGGCAGAGCCCTTGTTTTGTGACCTTCACGACGGACTGCATTGATATGATTTCGTCCATTCGCTGCCTCACATGGGCCAAGCGCAAAACCGCGTTTACCGGAGGCATTATAGATGGGGCCGATTTCATCGGCAACCGCGAGGTGTATGTGCTCGATCTGCGCAAGCGGGTCAAGTGCCGCCCAACTCCGCATGAGTGTCTCGTACTAGGAGGACCACAGCGTGGCAAGAGTCCGTAATCCTCTGTTTTTAGGCAAACTCGTTCTTTGTTTGATCAGCAGAGATCCATAAGAACCTTAAAAATAGAAGGGTTAACCGGTGACAACTTGGTACTGGAATTGCTCCGCTAGTATGAGATACCGTGTTTAGGGGAGCAGAACATATGAACGCCGGACTGAAACGACATCTATTGGTGACGCTGGGGGCACTATTTTTGCTTCTAGTTACTCAGCAGACGTCCCGTGCCGACACCATCAGTGTCAACACCACATCCCTCCAAGGCAACGCTTCTGGACCGTTCGTACTTGGGTTTGTTTTGATCGACGCCAGCCTCTCTGGTGATGGAAACAACACAGTGATGCTGAGCAATTTTGCTTTTGGCGGGGGCTCCGCTGGTGCGGTAGCTACCTCGGGTGGCGGTGTAACCGGCGACTTGCAGTCGGGGATGACCTTTACGGACAGCGACCCGTCGGGCTTCAATTTCATTACCAGTGCATTTATACCCGGAACGGTTCTCTCTTTCAATCTAGCCATGACGGCAAACCCTGATCTAAACATCAATCCCTCTTCCGGCCTCCCGGGTGATCAGTTCTTATTTGTTATCCTTGATAGCACCGGTCAACGCATTCAATCGACCGACAACAACACCCCGGACGCTTTCGCGGTAGCAACGATTGGGTCTGGTGGTTTGAGTGTCCAGCAATTCTCAATTCCCGCGTCAACGTCGGTGCCCGAACCTGCCACCGTCTTGTTACTCGGTTCAGGCTTGGTCCTGGGGCTTCGTTTTAAGCGGCGCCACTCAAGCTGACCCTAAGGCAATAGGTCCGGGAGCTGCGGAGCAGATCTAGGCTATAGATCGTTGCGCGCTATGCTCGGGGCAGAAACAATTACGCATTTGCTGGCTCGGATCGATGCGGAAAAAAGCGCCGCGGCATCTGCAGCCTGATCGCAACAGCAAGACCGAACGGAATCCATCCAGAAAGTTATTTGCGAAACCTGCTGTCCTGCATCGCATCCGGTCAATCACATCGAGGAACTTCTCTTTGTGAAGAGTTCGAATCTGCAGGCTGACTTACTTGTTTTTGGGGTGGGAGTGCGACCCTCAGTTGCGCTTGCGGAACGGGTCGGTTTGGAAGTTGGCCGGGGCATCGTGGTTAACGACTACCTCGAAACAAGCGCTCCGGGAATCTTTGCGGCGGGTGACATTGCGCGTTGGCCCGATCCACATTCCGGTCAGCAGATCCGCGTCGAGCACTGGGTGGTCGCAGAGCGCCAAGGGCAGTTCGCGGCCAGGAACATTCTGGGCTACCGTGAGCCTTTCAACGCAGTTCCTTTCTTTTGGACACAGCAGTTTGGCGTCGCACTCAAATACGTCGGGCACGCTGAGAAATGGTATGCCGTCGAAATCGACGGCAGTTTAGACATGAAAAATTGTGCCGTCAGCTAAAAGCAGGGCGGAAAAACCGTGGTTGTCGCCACGATAGGGCGAGACATTCAAAATCTGCAGTTCGAAGCAGCTATGGAGGCTTCGCTTCGAAAATTGGCTCGCGCGACTCACGGTTAAACCTGTACCGTAGAATCCACGCAGTGCCCAACCCGAATTCCAAGGCGATTGCGTCTTGCTAATCTCAAAGCCGTAATGCGCAACCTGTTGGACAAGTTCGTTCCGGTACCTAGATCGATTTGAGACCAGAGTTACTCGGCCGGAAAACGCGCTTTTCGTGGAAGGTGTTCAGGCATCAGCACATCGCGTTCTTAACGCTCTTACGGGCTTTGGCTGCCCGGTCTTCATTTGCTAGAGACATCTCCTTCGACCGCTGCATCGGTTGGGCGTGGCCAGCGAGCCTTGATTAGCTTCCGCAGGTATTCTTCCGCTTGAGGCTTGCGAAACATCGAGTCGAAGCCATCCGTCATCTGTGCACGATTCGCCTGCATCCCTTTGAGGAACTCGATGCTGCCTTTAATGTACTCCGGTGTGAGATCGAGAGCGGCGACACCGTCCACCAAGACAATTCCTGCCAGAACGCTCGTGCCGAACTGCTCCACGTAGGCCGCGATCTCCGGAACCCCCATCGACCAGCCCACCAGCTCCACCGGCGCGAGACGCAATTGCCCTTGCGAGTAGCGGGCGACAACTGCACCAGCGGCATTCGTTTCCTCGATGAGGTTGTCCCCGTCGTAGTTTGCTCAGTGTTGGTCAGGCGAAAGGTAACAGGGGGTTCGGTAATCCACGCTGAAAGCCCACGCATAACTGCCACGCTTTTGGCCGGCAATTGAAACCTCTGGACTGGTTCGGAATGGAGTTGTTTTTGGAAGCCTACGCGCCGCCGGTCAGAATCTTGTTGCTCAGCTCGACAATCACCTTCGCACAGCGAGATTGTACCACTCGCCCGGTCAGTTCGGCTTCCCCCATGGCTCTCGCTCTCTGTCAAACGCCTCTCTGCATCTCTTCTCAAACTCTTTCTGGATCGGCGTGGGCTTGAAAGGTTCTGAGTCTAGTGCTGAAGGGAAACCTCCACCATGAAGGATTTCCCACTTCCGAAAATTACTGATTAGAGTGAGGTTTGCCCTGGCTACGCAGGTGATCACGGCTGCGTCGTCTATCAACCCCAGTACCGGAATGGAATCAGGAATGAGATCAAACGGACTCACAAAGTAGATGACAGCGGCGACGACGCTGAGAATCGAGCCGGCGGGCGCGCAAAACTTGCCCGCGAGATGGGCACGAAGGAGACGAAGAAATATTTGCCAGTTTTCCCAAGGGGCAAGAAGAAATTCGTAGCATTGCTGTGATTTGCGAGTGGCTTTCTCAAGAAGCCAGAGTAGTTTTTTCTTGTGCCGAACGTACGGCGCGGCCTTTTTAGTTGCCTGCTCAAGCGTGAGAGGTGCTTTCATTTTCATGAATGGACCTTATAAGGCGGCAATTCTACCCATATGCGGGGTCAAATCAAAGCGCTGGAAAGCACTCCGAGCCGACCGCCCGGTGCACGCCGGTCGATTCCCTCGGCGCCGGTGCTGAGTAGGCGTTCGAATTCTTCTGCCACTGCTTCTTTGTTTGGTCGGCTTTGGACCAACTTTGGACCAAAACCCCTGCTTTTTATGGCCCTGAATCAGCACTAGATAGCGCAAGGGCAACTGAATCAACGCGGTTTATGGTAGGGGCGGTAGGGATCGAAAATTGAATCTACTTTCACAAGTCCTGAGCTGTCAAAGGCGCAGCACCGCTGCCCTTCTTCCAATTGGTGTCAAATGGTGTCAAATCTCGCTGATCACGGTGTTGCACGTAGAAATTCCTGCCGAAGACGAATAATTTTTGTTTCCGCAGTGACTCTGTCAGCTATCAGACCCAGCGGTTCTGCCACTCGCCACGGTTCAGGGTTTATGCAAGATCTGACGTTCTTAGCTTCCGTCGTGCGCCGTGCCGGAGGTGGAGCACTTCAACCTGCTTCCGATCCTCCAAGACGCGATATATTACGCGATAGGTATGCGGATTATGACCGTAGAGCAGGTGCCTCAGCTTGTCACGCCTGCGGGTCACCGGACATCGCTTCGGCTGCACTTCCAGACTAAGAATGGCCTCTTTGAGCCCAAGATACCATTTCAGGGCCGCTTCGGAATGATCTGCGTTGATTTCTCCGTACAAGTGAGCGAGATCACGTTCAGCGCGGGAAGTGATGCTAACGAGGTATGCCATGCGTGGCTTCGAACTCGTCAAAAAACTCCCTCGCGGGCCGAGTCTTTCCTTTTTTCGCACTCTCAAGGCCCTGCCGGATACCTTCCTCGGCGTCGGCATGGGCAGCAATATCGAGCAGTCGTTGATAGGCTTCGGCGTCTTGCACGATGGCGGCTGCTTTCCCCTTCACTGTGAGCACCACGGGGCGCTTGCTCTTTTTAAGTTGTTTTATGAAATCGCCGGAACGACGCCGGAAAGTCGTCAGCGATTGGATATCCTTGGTTATGTCCAGCATCGGCCTGCTCCTATAAAGCACCTTTTTAGGTGCGAACAGAATACCACATCTCTGTAGGCAGAAAAGATTTCACGGAGAATTGGAGAAAAGGAGATTGGTAGGGGCGGTGGGGATCGAAAATTGAATCTACTTTCACAAGTCCTGAGTTGTCAAGGCCTAGCGCCACTGCCCTTCGTCCAATTGGTGTCAGATAACCGTGCAAGTCTCAGGCCTGAAGTTGGCGGCCAATTCAGTGATCAAGCGCTCCGAGACTTGGCAGTGTTTTGCCATCTTGCAGAATGTTCGCGGCCTCTTCCCACCAGGCGTATCCTAATCCCGGGTCCTCTGGAGCTACCCATGAGCTACTTTACCTCCGCCTTACTTCTTCTGATCTGCTCCATGTCTGCCGTACCTCACCAGCACGCTCCGCTTGCGAAAACTGGTCCGGTTCCGCAGAAAATCTCTTCCAAAATCCTCGCCGCCAAGACCGCTTTCTTCGAAGATCGTTCCGGCGTTCCCGCAGTCGGAAAAGCCGCGCTCGACGAACTTAAAAAATGGGGCCGTTTCCAAATCCTCGCGGACAAAACTCAGGCTGACCTCTTTCTCGTGCTCTCTTCTTCTCCTCCCAAAGGCGGCCACATCATTTATTCCGGCGGCCAAACCGGCACCATCGAAAAATCCGGCACTATCGATGAAGATCCCATTCCCAACTATCACAAATCCCCACCCGTTCGCGCAGCATACCTAACCGTCTTCGACGCAAAAACCAGCGAATTGCTCTGGACCGATTCTCACAGGTGGGGCGGCCTCCTCACCGGCTCCAACTCCGCTGGCGCCCGCCTCATCTCTCAACTCAAAAGGGAAATGAAAAGATAATCCGCGATAGTCAAGAAAATACCTCTCTCCTTCGATCAGACCATATCAGCAGCTGATTGGCCCAAGGCCTGGGACAAGTGGAATCCGACGCGAAAGTTGGCGGTTCAAATGGACGGGCACTGACAACCATAAATTCGGTAGCATGTGTACGGTAGTGCGGGGCATATATGAGACACATCCGGGTTCTGTGATGAAATGCCGCGATGATTTTAGCCGAGAAGCAAGATACGCGATATCAGACCTTTAGCTTTGGGTGGCTGGGTGCAAGCTCTGGAAGTCGAATTGCGTGAATCCAGCGGGGATTTCTATTTCTAATCAAGCTGAGATATCCGATGGCCCGGAGGAGAACGGCTATGAACTCACGACATATATTCCTACTGTTTTCGGTAGTCCTGCTCTTCGGCCTGACAGTACCGGCACACGCGGATTCGGTTGCTACCGTTCAGTTTACCGGCGTTTCATCGAACTGTGCATTCCAGGTTGGTCCTTGCAATTATAATATTCAAGAGGTCTGGAGCGGGAGTTTCAGTGTTGACCTCTTGACAGGAGAGATTCTATCCGACTCCATCTCCGGAGTGGGACCTGGTAGCGGACCCTGGCTAGGTGGTGAAGTCGGTACTTTTGTCTCCTCTGATTGCCTACCCTCTACCCCTTTTCCGGGGGTCGGATGTTCAATCAACTGGTACGACGCGCAAGGCTGGAGCCTTCAATGGGATCCGGGCAACTACACGTCAGGCATTCTGGATAGTGTAAACCATGGCGCAATCTTCTTTGGAATGGACGAGTTTCTTTCAGTTGCCGACACCTATTCCGTCACCGTTCCCGAACTGCCGAGTGTATTGCTTCTCTTGTCGGGCTTTCTCGTCATCCTTACGTGGCGCTCACTGAACAGGGCTTATCAGGGCCCGATTGCCTGAGGACTTCGTTCTTTTGGTGATGAATCCCAAAGGGGCGAACTCCATCATGAGCGGCAAAGTGAAGCTTGGCGCCGACGCTTCCGCAGCGGCCGGGCCGAAAGGCCGCACAGCGGCGGCGGATACCGATATCGTGATGAGGGCCGAGGTCCTTACCCATTTCCGCTCACGTGGGCTGTTCGCTGGGATCTCGCTCGAGGGTTCGACGCTTAGATCTGACGGCAGCGCCAACAGGAAACTCTACGGCCGCGACCTCAGCGCTAAGGAGATTGTCCGCCAAGGTAAGGTAGGCACCCCCGCCTCTGGCCGCGAATTAATCTCACTGTTCGACAAACAGTCGCCCAAGAACGAGTCCGATCCCGTATCGCTGAAGGAATAAGCATCTTTGGCCGAGGCGATAGCTCCTGACCGTGGAAGTTCGCAGCAAGAACAGCCTGCGCGGCACCACAGTAGGAACCCGGAAGGCATTGCGGAACCGGGTTCCGAAAAGCCCCACAAAACGCCAGATGCAAGCGGTTGATTCACCAAGCCACCTGAAGTGGGCGATCAATGTTCGGAAAAGAACTGTTTCCCGAACCCTGATGGGAATGCTTTGCGCCCTACGGGGAGCGTATCCAATCGTAAACCGCTAAGGAAAACTGCAAGCCCGTTGCGAACTCATCTTCCTTAAAGGGCTGACAGTAAGTAATCCGCGCACGGGAGGGACGGGACTCTTGGGGCAATTTAACTATAACGCTGTCGTTCGGGCTCCAGCGCCTTTTGGTGACGACACGTGCTCCGTGACGACTGACATTCTCAGTGAAGGTGATTTCGTAAATGAGAGGTTCATCCGGACCAGAGAGCTCCAGACCAACTCTCTTCGGAATCCGAACTTCCATTCGCTGCTGTCCGGGCTTTCTTAGTGCTGCGAGAAACTGCTCTCTCTGGGAAAAAAACCAGAACGCAAACATCACGGCAACTGCCGCCCCGAGAAATATCGCGATGGTGATCAACCACATCATTTGCGCTCGCACTCAAACTGCCGAGCCTACTGCATTTTGATACTTTGGGTTTGTTCCTCCGAAGCAGGAATCCGGTGCTCAGGAGCGCGTAGGTGCATCCAACACTTCAAAACGTAAGCCCGCTAACCCGGTTAAGTCAATCGGAGATATGGGTGTGTTCTGATCTAAATCTATCGATGACGGCAAAAGAGGAAGCCAAACTCTGCGCTTACTGCGGTCAGCCACGTGCCTCATCGGTTGATCACATCCCGCCAAAGCTATTCCTCGCGCGGCCTTATCCGAAAACCTTCTCACGGTACCAGCCTGCAAGAAGTGCAATACCTCTTTTCAGGCCGACGACGAGTACACGCGCTTCGTGGTTGCGATTGATTTTCGGGCAGATAAGCATCCCGACGTTCAGGGAAAGCGTCCGTCACTTATTCGTTCTCTTCAAAGGCCTCAATCTTCCGGGTTTACTCAATACGTGCTCGGCCAGCTAAAGCCAAGTACGATCCTGGATTGGCCCGGCAAGCCGCTGGCTCACCAAGTCGACGTCGACCGCAAGCGAGTTGACGCTTCCGGCGAAAGACTGGTCCGCGGCCTTTTCTTCCACGAGACTGGCAATGTCCTCGATTCGGCGCTGAGAATTCGGATCGCTTCAAAGGCTGGCGTAGTCGCTTCTGATCCGGCCATCGTTCATTTCGCACGGACATATCAAACGTGGCCCGACCGTCGATCTAGAAACGTGGGCAATGCGTTCAGGTATGTGGCGGCATTCTATTCTGGGAATTCCATATGGTTTCTCTGTTACCGCCAAGGCTTCGCTACTCGTTCGTAGTTCTCGATTACACGTTTGTGGGCTTCTTCCTTTGTTTTGTTTCTAGAACTACAGGAATCGTCAGGAAAACTGGCTCGAACATTGAAGGCCATTGTGAAGGGTCGTCACCAAGATGTGATTGTCGAGTTTCCGGAATGCCAGGATCACCGGACGAGACCATTCAGCACATTTTCTTGGATCACATCGATTCGTTGACGGCTTGGCACTTGCGGGTTCTGGGCTTTCTCGGGAACCCTTCAACTGTGCTCGAGAATAGAGTGGAAAGATTTGACGCTGACTACCCGCATGTTCTTAGAGCAATCGATTCCTGAACTCAGCGGACAACGGTGGCTCTGCGAACAACTCTGAGCGCGCCCTCGACCTTCTGACAACCGTTGCCGTAGGTGAACCAAGGTCCGTGCTCAAAGGACGCTAAAAGCTTGAACCTCTATGAACCGGCGTTAATAGGCCGACCACAATCATGGTCGGCCACGGGTGCTCCTGAAATCTAAGCTCATGTTCTTGGCAAATGCCGACTGTCTTTGGTGGCGGCTTGGACTTCAGTTAGACTTAAAACACCACGACGCTCGGACATGTACATCAGCACCTTGAGCAAAATCATTGAAGCAATGGGCGGAGAGCTCCAGATCATCGCCAACATGCCGAATGGAAGAGTACAGATTCGCCAGTTCACCAAGATTCGGAAGAGGTGAATTCGAATTGACCCCTACAAGGCTCTGACTGTCGCTGCGGTCCACGAATAGACAGTGACATTGATACACGTTCCATCCCTTATTCTATCCACTTCTTACCAGCAGTCAGTCTTGGTCTATTTGGGAAAGATTTGGGAAGGAACTCAAACTCCACACTCTGAATCGTGAGCTAAGTCGCACAGAATCAACGAGCCGTATGTATTGGGACGTGCTCATAAATCGAACGTCGTTTACTTGGGCTTCGTGCCCGCCTCCCCGCTTCGATGTTCCTGGGCATCTCGGCATGAGTGTAAACGTCGAGTGTCGAGGAACCGACCGTTCAGGTATGTCCGAGGCTTTCTTGAATCGTTTTCGACGGAACCGGTGACTTCCAGGTTTAAGCTCCACCCTTAACCGATGCGAAATTGGCGACAATTTGAGCGGATAATCGCCTGGCTTGAAAGTCTAAAATAGAAAATACGGTCAAGCCAAACGACTTCCGGAAATCGTCGGTTAGGAGGTTACGTGAGCCAATGGCCTCCTGGAAATTTCGTGGCGGCAGTGTCGCGCCGTAGCACGCGCATCGAGAAATCCGTCCCACTGATCGTCTTAGGTCAGAGTCGGACGGGAGAGCCCTTCATGGAGAGAACGGTCTCGGTCAGCCTCAATATGCATGGTTGCCGGTATACCTCGCGCCACGACTACGGCGTTGGAACGTGGGTTACGCTGCAGGCGGTGGGATTAATCAGTTCCGAGGAAAAACCTGCGACAGTGCGGGCGATCGTTCGGTCGGTCCATCCGCCCGGGAGTTTGCGCGAACTCCAACAGGTTGGCGTAGAACTGGAAACTCCTGCGAATGTGTGGGGAATTGAACGGCCGCCCGGGGATTGGCTGAGCGCCCGAGAAGCG
>WNFO01001857.1_pt1 | contig 17085 bp, 8 predicted proteins | sample 5400251 | NCBI WGS metagenome assembly WNFO01 (sample SAMN13153354, study PRJNA577476) | soil metagenome | isolation source: 100 cm saprolite under Madrone tree | place: USA:California | collected 2016-06-14 | reverse complement strand
GCGGGAACCAACAAGCTGTATGCGCTGGGTGGCGACGCTCCGGGCGGAGGCTTCTTTGACTCGACCAACCTGGTAGACGAGCTATAGGTGGCGAGCTGGCCTGCTGGTACTTGGCTGCCTTCACCACCTAATCTGATACTGCCCAACCGCCAGGCCAACCAGGCGGGCTTCTACGGAGCGGGACAGATCTGGAGTGTAGGAGGCATAGTGGGGCAGACCTTCCAGTTCCTGGCTGAGGTACAACGTCGCACCAACGGCGGCAGTCCATGCGGGACGCCTACGGCAACGCCTACGGCAACGCCAACGGCGACTCCTGGCTGCAGTTGGTCACCCGGTCCGAATCTCCCAAGCGTCGGAGTCCGGCTGGCTGGCGTTTATTTCCCGGCCAACGGGAAGTTTTACGCCATGGGCGGTCGCTCCTCCGACACAGCTGGCAACGAGTTCACTCATCCGTTTGAATACGATCCGAACACCAATACTTGGACGACCAAGGCAGCCACCTATCCCGACAACATGGTGAACAACATAGCTTGCGGCGTGCTCACCGACGCCGGGACGCCGTACATCTATTGTGCGGGCGGCTCGGTCGTCTCCACCCCCACGGTCGCGACCGGTCGCGTCTTCCGCTATAATCCTGTGACGGATACGATCAGTCCAGTGGCCGCTCCGTGGCCGGCTGCTGGGACAACTGTTATTCCGGGCGGCTTCACCGTGTTTCAGAACAAGCTGTACATTCTCGGCGGATTCGACACCGTCACGGGCGGAGGGCAAGGGATAAACCAGATCTGGGAGTTTACTCCGTCGCCGGCGGCCTGGGTACAGAAGCCCACTGTTCTGCCTGTTCCGCTGGGATACATACCCACCACGACCATCGGCACCCTCATCTACACGGGTGGAGGCAGCGATATTACGGCTGGCGTTCTTACCGATACGACCAACTCCTTTGTTTATAACCCCGTGGCGAATACGATCGGCCCGATCGCAGCGATACCGAGGGCTACAGGTGAGACGCGGGCGCTGAACTTCAACGGCCTGATGTTGGTGATGGGTGGTGGCAGAACCGCGCCCAATCCCTCGAACATAGTGAACATCTACAATCCGGGGACTAACACCTGGACAACAGGCACTCCGGTTCCTTCGTTCGTGACTGCGCGGCGCAACTTCCCAACTGATACCGACGGCAGCAGCAACATCTGGCTGGCAGGCGGGTACGATAGTACTGGCCTCCCAACGGCGTCGATGGAAATCTTCCACTGCGCACAGGGGAGTCCCACGCCAACGCCGACCGCAACACCAACAGCGACGCGCACACCGACAGCTACACCAACTGCGACAGCAACGGCTACGCGTACACCGACAGCTACGCCTACGGCGACAGCAACAGCTACGCATACGCCGACACCTACTCCTACGTCGACGCCTACGACCCCGCCGAGACCAAGCCCGGCACCAAGGTCATATCCGACGCCGCCGCCTCGTCCGTAGGAGCAACTCGAAAACGATTATGCGGGAACTCGCGAGAAAGCCTCGCGAGTTCCCCGGCTAAAGTGGATTGATGATCTGTCGCGGCAGGCGTGTCGCCTGCGAGAGCCTGACGAAGGCCGGTGATCAGTGTGGCGCGGCCCTGAGCGGCTCCGGGACTGCGCGTTTTGCCTGGATCGCACGCGCCCCGAGATTTTCGCACGAAAGTGCTTTGAGAGTGCGATGCGTCGTCGCATCGCTTTCAATCGCGGAGCAAATCCGGAAAGCGGCGCGAGGACGCGCACGCACTCCGAAGGTCCGGCACCAACCGGACAAAAAAGTAAGCTTCTAAACGCTTCAACGTTTCAACCAATCACTTGGGGGCTTGCTGAATCCGCGGTTAAAATAAAAGCAAAAATGAGATTGACACCCTTTCGCGGATTCGAGTAAAAACGATGCTCGACTCTTGAAACCGAGGGAAATCAAGGACGGAAAAAGAAAAACGGGTTGAAACGCCTTGGCGTTTCAACGAAAGCCACCACTCATCCAAAACTCCATGAAAAAGAAATCCGCTTCACAATCTCCACATCCCCGTCAAAGCTCCTTTGCTCGCCGTAGTCCAGCGCCTGCGGCACGAAGGTACCGCGAAGGCGGGTTCTTCAACCTTCGTGCACTGCTCGGATTAACACTCTGCTTGTTCGGAGTAGCCCTGGCGATCTTCGCGGCCCGGGAGGCCGCGCTGCGCCCTGCCTCGGAGCCTGACCGCTACATGCCTGTACCCGGCGCGGGTTCACACAGCGAAGCTGCCGGTCTGGAGCAGTTGGAACAATACTGGCACGACCGTTTGACATTTCCTACCGGGCGCTTTGACCCCGCGTGGGTGCGCGCGGCCGCAGCTCAACATGCAAGGATGACGAGCGGCGTACCGGCGGGACAACACCTGAAGCTTAATCTTGCCAATCCAAACGCGCTGAGTACGACCAATTTTACCGCGCTCGGTCCGCAACCGATGCGGATGACGGGTTGTTCCGGTTGTTTTGATTACACAAAGACTGAGGGACGAGTCAACGCCATTGCGGTCGATCCGACCACCACTACCAACGGCAGTATTGTGGCGTACATTGGCCCAGTTGGTGGTGGTGTTTGGAAAACGACCAACTGCTGCAGTAGTTCTACCACATGGACGGTTGTAACCGATGATCCTTTGATTTCCACCACAGCCATCGACTCCGTTGTCATTGATCCCAACAACCATAACACGATCTACGCAGGCACAGGCGACCTCAATTTCGGTTCTTTTTCCATGGGGAGTCAGGGCATTCTGAAGTCAACCGATGCGGGCGCCACTTGGACGGTGCTGGGCGAAAACGTGTTCGGTATGATTTATTCGGAACCTCCAGGCCAATACCCACAATACAATGCAGTCGGTAAGGTCCGTGTGGACCCGAACAACAGCAGCAAAGTGGTAGCTGGGACCAAACAGGGTCTCTTCTTTTCGTACGATGGTGGGGCTAACTGGAGTGGCCCATGTTTTACGAACCCCTTTAGCACCCAGCGCCAGGATGTTACGGGACTTGAGCTAAGCAACATGGGTGGAGGGAATACCCGGATCATTGCCGCCATCGGCACCCGCGGGTTCCCGACGAGTGTGCAGTATGATCTTGGTAAGAATGGCGCAAACGGCCTCTACAGCGCCACGATGGGATCGAGCGGCTGCCCAAGCTTTAGCTCAATTGCCAGCAATGCTAATGGGTTCGTGTTTGGTAATCAGGTGGTCGGCAGCCCGTACACGACGGGTGCGCCGATGAACGCCGCTAACGGCACGCCTTGCGACTATCCGATAAGCGGTGGGAACGGAACCTGTGTTAGCACCACCAACCAGCTCGGACGAATCGACATCGCAGTCGCGCCAAGTAACGCCAATTACGTTTATGCACAGGTCTGCTCCATTGTTTGGAATAACAACTCAGGTTGCGGCAATACGAATGGTTGCCAGATCGGCGCCTGGGCTTCCACAGACGGTGGCGGGAGTTGGAGTTATATGGAGGGCTCGCAAGGCGGCTCGCTTAGAAACTGTAACAACGGCCAGGGCGACTATCCCCAGAATTGGTACAACCAGGGAGTCGCAGTGGACCCAAACAACCCCGACCGCGTTTTCTTCGACACGTTCGACATTTGGTTTGCAACGCGTACGGGAACTGTCTGGAACGATACTTCCTGTGGTTATTCCGGCGCGAGCCCACATCCTGTCCACGTGGACCAGCACGCTCTCGCTTTCGTGCCTGGATCTTCGAGCATTTTAACAGCCGGGAACGATGGCGGCGTCCATGGAACCGCCAACGCGGACGTTGTAAACCAAACAACGGACCCGACGTGGTTTAATATGGACACGGACATTAACACGATCGAGTTCTACTCCGGCGACATCAGTGGCAACTTCGCCAATGCCGCTTCTCCGCAGGCAAGCGGTGGCTCGCAAGATAATTCTTCGGGCTCAGTGACATTTGCCGGCACCCCAATTGGACCTGTCCAATGGCAGGTGGGCATTGGCGGTGATGGATTCTACTCCCGTATTGATCCCGTTGGCACCGGAACCAATCTCCGCTTTTTCCAGGGCAACAACAGCGGCGGAATGAGCCGCTGCGTGAGCAACTGCACTGTAGGAGGCGCGACTTGGAGCAGTGTGGCGGGTGGCTGGCTCGGCGATACCCGATCATTTGTCATGCCATATGATCTTTTTCACGGCGGTGTCCCAGGCGGCGACGATTGCCCACCGGCCGGCGTTCCCGGCGGTTGCGGCCACCTCATTGCAGCAACCACGAGGGTGTTTGAGACGATCAACGGCGGGAACGCTTCCATGGGTTCCGCAGACTGGTACATAACGAACACTCCGACTACGCAAAACATGACCAAACAGACGTTGGGGAACCGTTCGTACATCAATCAGGTGAAGTACTCGCCGAAGTATTCGAGTGTCGCGATGCTCGGCACGAACGACGCGAATGTCTGGATAGGCTTTAATCTTGGCACCGGCACGGCATCACAGGCTAACTGGGTAAATGTAACAGGGGCTAACACCGTTCTGCCTCTCCGCCCTGTGCAAGGTATCGCGCTGGATCCTACAGTGACGGCCGCCAATTTGCCGGTTGGTTACGCGGCGGTAGGCGGCTTTAACGAAAACACCCCGGGCAGTCCGGGTAACGTGTTCCAGATAACCTGCGCTGCTGACTGCGGCTCCTTCACATGGGTAAATAAGACAGGCAATCTCCCAGACATTCCCGTGGATTCGATCATCGTCAATCCTAACATGCCGCAACAGGTTTTTGCCGGCACAGACTGGGGGGTTTATTACACCAATGATATAACCGTGGGATCTCCAACCTGGCTGCGGTTTGAGAACGGTATCCCGCACGCGATGGTGTGGGACATGCAAATCGACCGCGGCTCCACCACGCTCTCGGTCTGGACGCGCAGTCGCGGCGCATATGCTTTTCCTCTGCCCACCGGTGGCAGCCCAACACCAACACCAACGGCATCGCCGAGTGGAACCGCTACACCTACTGCTACGGCAACAGCTACGCATACACCGACCGCCACGCCTACAGCAACAGCGACGGCAACCCCCACGAGCACACCGAGTGCCACCCCGACCGCCACTTGCCAGGTAACCTACACGACAGCTACTACCACTGGCACGATAACCCCCGGCGGCACCGATATCGGCAACCACTGCGACGACTGCACCACGGACATCACTCTACCCTTCCCGGTAAGCGTATACGGCAATCCGCCGATTTCAGTGGCGTCTGTTGGGTCGGACGGCGACATACACTTCACCGGGCCCTACAACAAACTGTTCTACTGGTCAGGGTGCGTGCCGGTGGATCCGGGGAGTGGACAGGATCCGTTCCTGAATACCTTGTTCCCTAACTATGCCGATCTGGTTACCGATGAAACTGTGGGTCCCTGCCCAGGCTGCGGTATCTTCACCCAGACGCTGGGAACTGCGCCCAACCGGCAGTTCATCATCAGGTGGAAGGCCAACTACTTCAACAGCCCGCCGGGTCCCGCGCAAGCGGAGTTCGAGGTACTCTTGACCGAAGGCTCGAATACGCTGTCGGTGATCTACGGGGCAACCGGCGACAACGGGTTGACGGCAGTCAGCGGGATCCAGAAAAATCTGAATGTGTTCACGTCGTTCTCTTGCAATGAAGCGGTCTTGACACCAGGCCTGCGTGTGAACTACATACCCACAGGGTGTGGCAGTCCTACGCCGACCCCAACTCCGACGCCGATAAGGACTACACCGGCGCCCCGACCACGTCCGACACCACCGCCTCGTCCGTAGTTCGTACGTTGTTTGGACTTAAGGTGGGAACTCGCGAGAGGAAAAACTCGCGAGTTCCCAGCCTACAGGTGGATCGGCTTCTCCGAAGACGATGTCGCCTTAACCCTCAAAGGTGCAAATACTAGGCAGCCCGCATCTGTTTAGCCAACGCGTTAAGGAGGATGCGCGCCCTACCTTGTTTTGCGATTGGCGCTGTAAGAGTGTCCCGCTGCGCTCCGCGCATCGAGTCGAACGTCGCGCGGTGGCTTTGATCCAGGCGGAAGGTTAACCCGGCGCGGGCCGGTTTGGTACTGGCTGGTGAAAAGCCTTTTTCAACCGCAGGACCGCACGCTGCTGCCGAACGACGAACAATATCGGCTGGCAGCGCTCGAAGGCGTGCGCGATTACATGGATCGGTTGTTAGGCGAATAAAAAGAAAACGCCGAACGCTCAACGCCGATAAATCGCGAGCAGGCGTCCAACGCCCAACGCGGAATTTTTGCGGCGAAGCCGCTTTACGGTTAAACCGATTAACCGTGTCGGTTTATTTCTGTAGTTTTCTCTCGCGGCATTTCGATCCCATCTAATGCGAACAGAGCGCCGGCCCGAGCAAGAGCAGGCCGATTCCCAGCCCGATGATGATCGCGGCCAACAATCCGGTGGCGGTTTGTACGGTTTTGAGTTCTCGCCGCACTGCGGATAGGACGCCGCATTTGAGGAAACTTCGCGGCCACACGTCTTGCAGTTGATCAGCTTTGCTGCTGGCCGCGACCCATGGAACGGACCTTGTTTCCAAAAGTTTGGCGTCAAGGCCAAGCTAATCGAGCGGTTCGGCACGGTGACGGGAGCGACCCGCAGATTTCGCTGCAGCGCCAGCTGCGTTACGCCAAGCGGGTGAGAACTGCAAATGCCCGGTCGTCCGCAGACGCCCCGATCCATCGGAACCGCTTCGGCTTCGTCAGTATCGAGCTTCAAAATCCGGCACATTTATCCATGTTCCTAGAGCGATTTAAGGAAACCTCTAGCCGCTCGAAGCAGCCGTAGGCGCGATAAATATTGGCCCCGGGCGTGAACCCCGGGGAAGGGGCGTCTTTAAACCAATCAGCCGGGCAGAAGCGACAGAATAGGCTGAAGTGCGCGGCCACTCCTTCCGCCCCTTCGAAACTAGTTCGAATTGATCGAGAAAACCCCGGGCTTGCGCTCGGGGCTATATCCTCCCGCGCCTACGGCGCTTTCTGTGGCTAGGCCATTCAAACGGCTCTAGCTGTATGAACCGGTTAGCGAAAGCAGATTACCTTCAGTCTCTGCCAACGCGTTGAGGACAACGCGTTCTGCCTTAGACACGTTGCGGGAACTCGTGAATCGCTTCGCGAGTTCCCGCTTAACGTTTCCAAATACCGCTACAAACTAGGGCCGTGGCGGCGGAGTCGGACGCGGACGCGGCGTCGGGCTCGTCCTGATCGGCGTAGGCGTTGCTGTAGCAGTAGGCGTAGCCGTCGGTGTATGCGTCGCTGTCGGCGTAGCTGTCGGTGTATGCGTAGCCGTTGCTGTCGCCGTTGCGGTTGCGGTTGCTGTTGCGGTTGCCGTCGCGGTCGCTGTAGGCGTGGCCGAAGCTGCCACAGTTGCTGTGGCGGTAGCCGTTGCTGTTGCCGTAGCCGTAGCAGTTGCTGTTGCTGTAGCCGTTGGCGTTGGGGATACCCCCCCTTGGCACATGAAGATTTCCATGGACGACAGCGGTGTAATACCGTCGCTGGCATATCCGCCTGAGAGCCAGATGTGGTCCGTGCCGTTGGTATCGGTCGGGAAGTTGCGCCGCGCCGTCGTAAATGGCAGGTCCGTCGTCCAGGTGTTAGTGCCCGGATTATAGACGTCCACCTCGGTGGAAGGATTGGGCGCAACTCTGCCACCACCCATGACATACATCTTCCCATTGAACGTCAGCCCACGCGTCTCACCTGTCGCCCTCGGTATCGCTGCGATGGACCCGATGGTGTTAGCCGCAGGGTTGAAGCTAAACGAGTTGGTAGTGTCGACCACGGTGCCGCCCTGATAGTCTGATGCTCCACCCACATAGATGATGCCACCTATGGCGCACGTGGGCGCATACATGATGCCCTCTGGTGTGGTCACCGGGGCCAGTACCCACTTGGAACCCACGGCAGCATTGGGATCAAACGACCATATCTGGTTCGTAGAGGCTACGTTGATGTTGAACCCGCCCAGGATATACATCTTGTTACCAGTCTCCGCGAAGCCACCAGGCAGAATTGTTCCCATAGCACCAGGCCAGTTATCGCCACTACCGAGAGTGACCACGCTATCGCTGGCGGGGTTGTAGTAGAATACGCGCGCTGAGGCTGTGGTCTGGCCGGCTGCGGAGCCGCCCACGCAATAGATCTCAGGAGTGCCTCCGAGGGTGAGCACGCCACAAGCCATATTGTTCATCTGGTTATCGGGCAATGTCACACCCATCTGGGTCCAGCTGTTGGTGCCGGGCGAGTAGCGGAGCACGTGCTGGAAGTCAGAGCCTGCCGTATCCGCCGTGCGGCCGCCCATGGTATAAAAGTTGCCGTCAGCCGGAAAATAAACGCCAACCGCTCGGATCAGCACGGTAGGCATGTCCGGACCGGCAGACCAACTGCAGCCGGCCGGAGTTCCCGTTGGGCTCGCGGTCGGGGTCGGGGTCGGAGAACCACTGCCTACGAAATTGAACTTGCCGATGCGGGTGTGCCAGGTGCTGCTTTGGGCATATTGGTTGATATGCCAGAAGTCCATGCCATTGGAGGGATCGACTTCTGTCCTCGTATAATCACCCCAGCGGACGCCACTGTGGAATCCGACTCCCGGAAACATGACGGCTTCTCCTTGCGCAAGGTTACCTGGCGGGTCACTGGCGAGACGTCCAGCGTACCGAATATCAGGGAAAATCGTCGTGTTGGAAGTGGAATAACCCAGGACGGTGTTACCACTCTGATCCACAGCTATGCTGGGCATCCAGCGCCATAAGCCATCATTGGCATTGGACCAGTCTTGTTGTTGAACCGGCGTAGCAGGAAAATTGCCGCCTGTCACGTCGAATTGATACCAGCGAACCGCCGTCGGCCCGTTGGGGTAATTCAAGATTATGGTGCCATCCGCCCATAACGATTCCGTGCCACTGCGGTTCTGGTAAACTACGGGCGTCATGATCTTATCGCCTAAAGTATCTAGCTTGGTTGAAGTACCCAGCTGTGGCACAAGGTTGCTGGTCGTGTTTGTAAAGGCGTCAACGAACGGGTTCACTATGATCTCGGCGTTCGGCTGATGGGTTGGACCAAGGCCAAACACGGAATTAGCCGGCGTGACAAAATCCACATGAAAGAACCGGGCGTGGACCTGGGTCAAGGGTACGCCGCCACTGGCCGGGCTATCGATGGCCAGCACCATTTCATTCCTTCCCGCAGGCGGCGGATCGCCGAAGGGTTTCGCGGTCGCGGCGACGAAGCTATAGGAAGCGCCAACATCGGCCGCGGAGAGAGTAAAGCCGATCGCGTGCGTGGGACCACCGGCGAGCATGCTGGCGCGGTCGAGTGCATAGGCCCGCACACCGTTGAATGTGGTGGGGCTGCTAAATAGGTTCATCATCAGGAAATAGGCGTTTTGAGCTGGGCTCCCGCCAGAGTTCCACAAGGCGAACTTCGGGTAATCGCCCAGGTACGTTGGATTTGCCGGATCCACCTGCAGGGCATATAGAAACCAGCCGCCGCTAACCGGGTCGGGAGTCTGAGACACACCAATGCACTGCCAGAATGAGCTGCCGGGGAAAGAGGGAAAGGCGAAATCGCTGATCAGCCACCGGTCGGCGGCCTGATCATAAATAACATACGGGTCTCCGTCATTGGCGTTAGCGCAAGGAGTGCCAGTCAAGCCGGAAAAGAATGAATTGTAACTGGTTGGGCCCGACAAAGTGACGCCGTTTTTGTCAAAGATCCTGATCGATTCGTTGATCGCTTCGACGTAATGGTTCGGACCGACATCGCCCTCGCTGTCACTCGGCTGACAACCACATGTATTGCCCTGCCCCTCAAAAGTCAGCAGCGGTCCAGGCATTGTGGGCGTTGGACGCCAAAGATTTTTGAGCAGTTTCTGGACATACGCCAGGCCGGAGGTTCCGTATCCTGACGGGGCGTTTGTCTCTTCTGTCCCATTGCGTGGGTAGCGCATTAGTCGTCTCTCTTCGAACTCCTCCTTGGGCGCCACGTAAGGAAGGTTTCGCAAGTCCTGATCGAGCCGGACCGGACCGACCATCTGTACCACGTCCGGCGTCTGTGTACCCGGAGCGTCCTGCGCGCCCGGAGAGCGAGTATTTTTTGGGGCCTTTGTCTGTGCGAACACGCCGCTGCCAAACAGCGCGACAAAGATGCCGGCAAGGCAGAAAACGGAAGCAATTAAAACGCGAAGATTAAAGAAGGCTGATTTTGAAGTGGATTTCTTTTTCATGGATGAAGTGGAGTTGTTTCCCTCTGCGGTGAACCCTAGTGGAGTGTTCCCCCTGCGATGAACCCTAAACGGTAATCCCGACCCTACCTGAGATAGAGGAATTGTGTCAAATTATTATTTACCTTCTGCGCGAATTTGAATTCGACTATGGCGCAGCTGGCCAAGGTGGAGGCGATTCCCGAGTTTCCGTGGCGCACTGCTATTCAAGCGGCGGTGGCTGCACTACCCGACGACTTGATTCAATACAGCATTTTTGAACCGCTCTAATGACGGGTTGGTAGAAATGGGCGCACTAAAGCTCGCGTAATGTCAGAATGTTACTGTCACTTGATTTGAACAGGTCTGGCTGCCTGCGTTGCACACTTGGTACGTGAAGCTGCCATGCCCATGGCCGCCGATGCGATCGGTGTAAAAACCGTCATTCGCGGTGGTAACTATCCGCGCGCCGTTACGATAAATGTCTACCTTGCTCGAAGACGCCCCGCTCCAAGTGAGATCCGCTCTCCGTTTTCCGTTCACCGTTTAGCTATGCGCAGTCAGCGTGATGGCAGGCGTCGGTGTGGCAGTCGCAGTTGCGGTAGGTGTTGCTGTTGAGGTGGGTACAGCCGTTGGTGTAGCCGTGGCTGTAGCTGTAGGAGTTGCGCTCGGAGCTATTGTTGCCGTAGCCGTTGCTGTCGCTGTTGGCGTTGCGGTTGCGGTTGCAGTCCAATTCCCAACCGCATATTATCGGAAAGAAGATCCACTCTAGGACGAGAGGTTATCAACTCCACAGTACCAAATCAGAGCAAAAACATATATGGAAAAGAAATCCACTTCTCAATCCGCCTTCTTTAATCTGCGTGTTTTGATTGCTCTGGTTGTCGCATTGGCTGGTGTTGGCTTGGCGCTCTTCGCCACAGCGAATCCTTCTACCGGCAGCGGACTTGGCTTTGGCAAATCCTCACACGCAGTTGCCGCCGCGCCTCTTGGCGGTCCTCCCGTAGTGACGAGCATTACGCCTATCAGGGGGCCAGAGAGAGCATATCAGCCCGGTGTGAGTATCGCCGACCTCGACCATGGGCTTGCAGCAGGTGCCACGCGCTATCTGCACGACGACGGCTTGATCTACAATGATACGCGCGTGCCCTTTTTGTGGTCGCAAGATGGGACCGCAATGCTCTTCCAGCCGCCACATGATCTCGACAGACTGCGCAGCATTTATTTCCCGCATCAGATTACTCCGGATGGAAGCAAGGTCGCTGGCAGCGTACTATTCCTGGATCTGCGAATGCCGGGAGCCTGGGTCGGGGAACGCGACATCGGACTCAAATATCTGCCCTTGCCGCAGAATTCAGGAGGCGGGAGCGCGATCGCCATATCGAGCGACGGGCGGCTAGTGGCGGGCACCTTAGGCGGGGGCTTCCGTGCTCCGCCAGGCCACGCGGCTACCTGGCGCGACGGCGTTTTGCAGACTCTGCCAAGCGCCCAGACCTGGTCGGAAGTCGGAAGCGTATTTGAATCAAGCGGACCGCCCAACCCGCACCCGATGACCAGTGACGGCTCGATCATCGTTGGCGCTGCTGGCCCGTCAACTACCCAGATGCAAGCGACCAAGTGGGTGAATAGTACCGAACAACAGCTTTCTACCGGCAACCTCCAACCTCAATCCAGTGTAGCCACGTTCGTTGCCGACAATGGAATTATTTTTGGTACTGCAACCCGTGCCGATGGGCACATCGTGATGATTCGCTGGGATAGCAACGGCACTCCACAGATTCTCGAGGCCCCAAACGGTCTTAGCGTCACCACCCTAATGGCGACCGATCGGTCGGGTACGGCTGCCGCCGGGTCACTTGCCATGTCCACTTCCTGCCCCTCCTGTCCCGATCCGGCCTGCAACTGGGCACCATTTGTGTGGACTGCTAGCGGCGGGTTCACGATTCTGCCAGAAAATGGTCACGAGGATTTCTACGATCGGAGCACGGTCAACGCTGTCTCTGACAATGGACGGGTGGTTGTCGGAGCGCTTACGGCGTGCTCCCGAAGTCAGGGTGACCCGCTTGACGTAGGCTTTGTATGGTCAGCAGATACAGGCCTGACGCTTGTCGACGATCTTATACCTGACCAGCCGAACCCTGATTACTGGAGCGCCGATCAGGTAAGTAGCGATGGGAATCGCGTCATGGTTACCGGCAACGCCCGCAGCCGTTCAGGGAGTGACGACCAGGACAGCTCCGAATTGATTCTTGACCTGGCGTGGCCTAACGCGACTCCGACGCCAACTCCGACCGCAACACCAACCGCGACCCCTACACCTACGCCAACGGCGACTCCTTGCCCAGCTCCGTGGCAGTTCGTTGCATCGATGCCGGTGGACGTCTATGGCGCGGCGGGCGCTTCCGACGGCACGTATGTTTATGAGGCAGGCGGCTATTCCTTCAGTTCTGGCGCCACCTTGGACGTCTTTAACCGCTACGATCCGGTCGCCAATGCTTGGACGACACTCGCTAGTATGCCGACTGGGGCGTTTATGGCTTCCGCCGTTTATTACCCGGCGACCAACAAGATTTACGTGTTCGGCGGCGAAGATGCTATAAGCGGCACCAATTACAACATCACTAGGATTTACGATGTCGCAACGAGCACATGGTCCACCGGCGCAAATATGCCGGACGTGCGAAGCTTTATGGCGTCAGGCTACAACAGCGCCAACGGAAAGATATACCTGGTCAGCGGCTACAATACCGGGGACGTTACCAGCGCCCAGCCAAATACATGGGAGTATGATCCTGGCGCTGACACCTTCACCGAGCGCGCACCAATTCCCCACGCGGTAGGCGGCGCTGCTTCTGGCATTATCAACGGTCACTTGTACGTCGCCGGCGGGCGGGATGCGACCAATACAGTCGTTAATCTGGTCTGGGACTATGACATCGCTGCTAATAGCTGGACGCAAAAAGCGGTGACGCCGGCGGTGCAGAACAATGGGCTCGGGAGCGCTGTTGCACTCGACAGACTTTGGGTTTTCGGTGGCGGCAACCCGTTTGGCCCCGCTCATCAGAGTTCCAGCAACGCTGCATCAGTAAGCAGCATACGCCCGGTGCCGGGGACGAGCGCCTCAAGCGGCAACAATAACATCCAGGTTCCCGACATCAGCACCACAGCGTTCGTGTATAACCCGGAAACCGATAGCTGGTCGGATGCCCCGAGTATGAACCAACTGCGTTCGTTTGCATCGGGCACATCGATTGGCCCAAAAATATTTGCAGCCGGCGGACTAGGCGGACTACGCGGCACACTGTCCAGCGTAGAGAAGCTTGATGCGTGCACTCAACAGCAGCGCTGCCCCAACCCGACCACGGTGTTCAGCGAGGACTTCGATGGGGTCACCCCGCCTGGGTTGCCTCCTGGGTGGACGGCCACGAATGCGATCGATCCGGATGGCATATTGTGGGTTACTTCAAATGACGGAGATCCATTTCCACCTTTCGACTCGTCCCCGAATGCCGCCTTTGTTAATGATCCTGACGCGATCAGCGACAAGCGGCTCGACTCGCCGAGCATTCCCATCCAGAGCGACTCTGCCCAGTTGACCTTCCGCCATAATTTCGACCTTGAAAGCGGTTTTGACGGGGGCGTGCTGGAAATTAGCATCGGTGGCGGAGCGTTCCAAGACATACTCGATGCGGGCGGCAGCTTCGTGCTTAATGGTTATGCGCACACGATCAGCAGCAGTTTCCAAAGCCCCGTCGGTGGTCGCCATGCTTGGAGCGGTTACTCCGGCGGATTCATTACCACGACGGCGAAGCTGCCTGCGACTGCGGCCGGTCAAAACATCGTGCTCCGGTGGCGCATGAGTAGCGACAACAGCGTCTCCTACGCAGGCTGGCGCCTCGACTCGGTCAAGATCACTGAATGTCTTGCCACGCCGACGCCCACAGCCAGTCCGAGCCCGACGTCAACTTCAACGCCTACGTTTACTCCAACTCCGACACCTACCGCGACGGCAACAGCTACGGCTACATTTACGCCTACACCCACACCAACTCCAACAGCTACCCACACGCCATCGCCTACAGCGACAGCCACGTTCACTCCGACGGCAACGGCGACAGCTACGTTTACGCCTACACCTACACCTACACCAACTCCAACAGCTACTCACACACCATCGCCTACAGCGACAGCGACATTCACTCCGACGGCAACAGCGACAGCTACGTTTACGCCTACACCCACACCAACTCCAACAGCTACCCACACGCCATCGCCTACAGCGACAGCGACGTTCACTCCAACGGCAACGGCGGCAGCTTCGGCGACGCCTACAGCAACTGCGACAGCAACAGCTACGCATACACCGACAGGAACGCCTACGGCCACAGCAACTGCTACTGCTACACCGACGCCTACTTCCACACCGAGACCAACCCCGACGCCGAGAGGTACGCCTTCGCCAAGGCCGCGACCGACTCCGCCGCCACGGCCCTAGCTTGTAGCGCTATTTGGAAACGTTAAGCGGGAACTCGCGAAGCGATTCGCGAGTTCCTGCAACGTCGACGCAGACGCCGCCCGATTGCTCGATTTCGTTCCAGAGTGCGGAGCGAATCTCAAGATTCTGCCAATTCGCGCTGGGAGTGTGTCGAGAATAGAGGATGATAACCGTATGCGCTTCGGCGACACCTCGGTTTATAAATTCGACGACATCGTCGCCCAATTTTAGTTCTTTCGTATCCACCTTGGTCTCGTGGCCGGCATTACGCAGGTCACTTTCAAGTCGTTTAGCGAATTGTAGGTCCTCACCGGCGTGCGAAATGAGAATGTGCTTCATGTCTGTCGAGCCAATGTCACTTGCGACTGTCAATATCGCCAATCGTTCTCGGAGCCGGCCCATCATAGCCGTGATTGACTGGATCGATGCGGCGCATCGGTTTCTCGCGGGTCTGTTCTTCGATGACATGCGCGACCAGTCCGGGCGTGCGCGCGATCATGAAAATGCCGTTGAATGCCGCCGGGTCCATTCCCAGATCGGCGAGGATCGCGCCGATGGCGCCGTCCACATTGATAGGAAGCGATTTTTTTTCGGCGGCGAACGCTTTCTCGACTGCTCGCGCAGCTCGCATGTGTACACCGTCCACGCCGGCTTCGCGCGCGAGTTCGAACAGACGCGCCGTGCGTGGGTCCTTGGCGTGAAGGCGATGACCGAATCCCGGCATACGCTCATCTGTTTCTCTCATCGCCGCGAGCCTGCGCGTAGCAGCTTCGCCCATTGAAATCGATTCACTCGCTGCGAGGTCGGCGATTGCTTTGAGTTGACGCGCGCAATCTTCAATCGCGCCGCCGTGGTGTCGATTGATCGACATAATGCCGGCGGCAATTGACGCGCTCAACGACGCGCCGGTAGACGCAACCGTCCGCGCAGCCAGCGCGCTTGGCGGTGTTGCGCCGTGGTCGATCGACGAGACCAAAATCGCGTCCATCAAACGCGCGACGGCCGGCGGTGGCAATTCTCCCTGCAAAACTAAATAAACGGCTGCGCCAACTGAAACGCGCCCCATGAGCTCGGCGATGTCGTATCCGCGCACCGCTACTTTGTTGGGCTGAACGCGTGTGATGGCGGTATTCCACACTGCGTTTTTGTCGGCTTCACTCATCAGACTTTCTCCTTTCATTTTCTTGAGAATTTCCACGACTGCGTCCGGCAGTTCGCCAAACGCGTCAACGACGGTGGCGCCGGCTTCGCGCAGCGCTTTCACTTTCCCAGCATGCGTGCCCCGGCCACCTTCAATAATCGCGCCCGCGTGACTGAAGCGTGTGCCTTCGCGCGCAGCTTTGCCGCCGATGTAAGCGATAACCGGCTTCGTGATTTTCCGGTCGATAATGAGTTGTGCGAGTTCTTCTTCCTGTGACGAACCGATTTCGCCAAAGATAACGATTGCTTCCGTGAACGGATCAGCCTCAAACATCAGCGCCGCGTCGGGGAGACGAATTCCAATCACCGCATCACCGCCGATGTGCACGATCGTCGAAATCCGCACGCCCGCTTGCCCGAGATAATAGCCCGTGCTCGAAGCCATGCCGCCAGAGCGGCTGATCACGCCAACCCCTTTCGGAACGCCTGGCTTAAACCATTGGCGGGCGCTGTCCGCGCGGCCGCCGATCATGCCGATCACAGCTTTGCCCGGGCTCAACGCTCCGAGCGTATTCGGTCCTAGAAACGTCGCGCCATTTGCTTTCGCTGCCGTCGCGATCTCCATCGCGTCCCAAACAGGCACGCGATCCGGGACTAATACGGTCAGTTTGATTCCTGCATCAATCGCGCAAATGGCTGCGTCCTTTACACCGGCCGCCGGTACGAACAGCACGGAGATGTCAATTTCCCCTAACGAATCCACCGCTTCCCGCGGGGTGTTAAACACTGGAACGCCAAGCACGTTCTGGCCGCCTTTGCCCGGGGTTACGCCAGCGACGACGTTCGTTCCGTAATCTCGCATCAGTCGCGTGCGCGCCCGGCCTTCGCGCCCCGTAATTCCTTGCACCAGAACGCGCTTTTTCTCGTCAATCAAAATTGCCATCGCGGTGTGATGTTGGTGAAATCACGGCTGTTCTGCAAGTTGGTTAGCCTTGCAGAATGGAGCACAGCCATCTTGGCTGCGAGGCCGGCGGGCATCCCGCCTGCCGAGGAACCTGTCAACCAGGTGAGACGCCCGGTTGCCCCACAGGCAAGATGCCTGTGCTCCGATCATACGCTAGCCAGCAGTTGATCCAGTCCGGGAATATCGAGCTCTAAATAGAAGCCTTCGATTCCGGCGAGCCGGCATTCGACATCGCAGGCGAGC
>WNFO01001855.1_pt1 | contig 17090 bp, 16 predicted proteins | sample 5400251 | NCBI WGS metagenome assembly WNFO01 (sample SAMN13153354, study PRJNA577476) | soil metagenome | isolation source: 100 cm saprolite under Madrone tree | place: USA:California | collected 2016-06-14 | reverse complement strand
ATTTTCCCCTCATTCTTGTCGACGCTCAAATGCCAGAAATGGACGGATTCGCGCTGGCTGAGTCTATTAAGAGGAACCCGGAATGGGGAGCGGCCACCATCATGATGCTAAGCTCGGCCGGCCAGCGTGGAGACGCCAAACGCTGTCGTGAACTAGGCATTGCCGCCTATCTGACCAAGCCTGTCCGGCAAGCAGAGCTACTGGACGCCATTGTGACCGCGCTGGGGACAAGACCAATAAAAGAAGATTCGCCATCGCTGGTTACGCGCCACTCTCTCCGCGAGAATAGCCATCATCTGCGCATCCTGCTAGTCGAGGACAACGCCGTAAACCAGATGCTCGCAGTCCGGCTACTGGAGAAGCGCGGACACACGGTGACAGCGGTAGGGAACGGCAAAGAAGCATTGGCCGCCTTTGAAAAAGAATTATTTGACATCGTGCTTATGGACGTTCAGATGCCCGTGATGGACGGGTTTGAAGCGACAGCAGCGATTCGGGAGAAAGAGAAAACGTCCGGGAATCACCTACCGATCATCGCAATGACCGCTCACGCGATGGCGGGAGACAGAGAACGCTGTCTTGAGGCCGGAATGGACGACTACATCACAAAGCCAATCCGGCCTGAGGAATTGAGTGAACTGCTTGCAAGCTATTCGCCCAAGACCTCTACGGAGAAAGTAGGCTAACTCTTGGAAATGCGGATGGATCCGATCTTCGTCGCACAGCGATCGACATGGTCACCGAGGAAAAGCCGTGACTCAACGCGATGATGGATGTCCTCGCTTCGCCTGGGTGTTCCGGGCTTTTCCCGGGTACTCATAGGCGTTCTCGCGCTCCGTGCCGTTTCTGCCTGAGCTCTCCGATCATTCCGTGTACGCACGGTGCACCTCTCCTCGGCGTTTCTGCGGTTTTTCTTCGCTATGCCGTTTCGCGAAATCAGTAAGTTACGCGGTATCAGTCTCTCCGAGGGATTCGAACCCCATCCGCGTCCCCTAGACTCTCAATTGCGCGCCGGTTTGTGTCCGGAATCAGACGTATGAAAGATTCAGTGCCGTTTCTGCGGCGACCTAATTCCAGTGCGGGGTGCAAACACGCCACACCGAAGAGATTGTAGGAATTGAGGGAGAAAAGACCAGTTGCTACTCGGCTTTGATCCTGGCCCGCGAGAACGTCACGCGCTCACGCGTCTACTGAAGCAGTTCCCCCAATGCTGCTTCCGTAGAAGCTATACCAATACGGCGATTTGTCGGCATAGCGGTATCACCTATTTCCTCATAAAATATAAGTGGTTAATTGGGCCAAGCCGTGGATTTGCGATCCGCAATCTGGGGAAGAAACGTCGCCAGGGCCACCGTGAAGAGCGCTGCGCCCTCGGAATTGAGATGGATTTCATCTGGTTGGTAATACTTTGCCGAGAGCGAGGTTGGATCAATCGGCACCAGCGCGTCCACTCCGGCCTTTTGTGAAGCGATCGTCATTTGGCGGATAGCATCTTCTGAAGATGGAGTCGGCGGCACAAGGATAATCAGTTTGGCGCCATGGGCCGCGCATAATCCACGCAGGTGCTCCAGGCGAGAATTCGCAATAGCCTGAAACTGCGGACCTGGCGGGATGGAAGGCTGCGCCTTTAAGAGCAAAAAAAGCTCTCTGGAGTGCGGAACTGTGTGGCGGAGAACTTGTGTTCGAATGACACTGCGTGTGTCCCAGAATACACTCGAATGCGCCAGTAACAGGTTACTAGTTGCAGTGCGATCCATCTCCAGATCGGACGCGACATGAAGGGTGTCGCGCATATCAAAAAAGATCAACGGTGCATAGTCCTGGCGCACTCCGTTTGCGAGGAAGCTATTCACGCCGACACCGAGGACCACGACCTGCGGCCTTGATCCTTCGCGGAACAGGCGCTGCAGCCCATAGAGCCAGTCATCATAACCAGTGGCTTCAAGGAAAATGGGATAGATCCGCATCTGGCCAGAGGTCAATCTCTGCAAGCGGTTTATATCGACTCCCTCTAACAGCAGAGAATTGCCCACAATGAGAACGGAAATCGGTTCGCCGGGTTTCGCGGGTCGCACCTTAACGGCATCGGCATATTGCCGGGATACGCGAGCGTAGGTTTCAGAATAATGCTTAAGCAGATAATCACTCAACAATTCGAAGGCGACAATGAGCAGGGCGCAGATCCCAACCACGACTTTCGCGTAGAAGAGCGCCGCTGGCTTAGAATTGGAAATAAACAAACGCATTGAGATTACTCCCTGAAAGGAGCGCCAGCACGACGAGTGCGAACGCGGCAAGTCCGGTTCGAATTGCGTAAGGGGCAGCGGCAAACGGATATTCGTGGTTGCTGGCCTCCAACAGCAAGTCCACCAGGAACAGAGGTATTGAGAAAAGGAAGAGCATGAAGAACGCTGAAAGGTATTCACTTCGCCAGGCAAAATTGGAGAGTCCGGCCAGCAGATGCACGGCGGAACTGAGTGAGGTGGCCCGGAAGAATGCCAAGCTCAGACAAAGGATATTGAAGGTCAGAATTCTCTGTGCCCACAAGGAGAAGAAACCGATGGCGCGTTCAGGTGGTGCAGCATTTCCCGGCCTTGCTTTAGCAGGGAAAAAGTAACGCTCCACCGCCAGAACGACGCCGTGGATGGCGCCAAATATGACAAACGTCCAATTTGCGCCGTGCCAGAGACCAGCGAGAACCATGGTGATGAAAAGATTGCGCGCGGTTTTCCATTGGCCAAAGGCGCTGCCGCCCAGAGGAATGTACAAGTAATCGCGAAGCCAGGTGCTCAAGCTGATGTGCCAGCGCCGCCAGAAATCCTGAAGACGATGTGCGAGGAAAGGCTGCCGGAAATTCACCATGAAATGGAAGCCCAACAGTTGGGCGCTACCGCGGGCGATATCGCTGTAACCGCTGAAATCTCCATAGACTTGCCAGGTGAATGCGTACGTCCCAAGAAGTACAAGCCAGAAGTTTGAGGGGCCGAATTGCCCGCCAAAAACTGCGTTTGCCAGAACCGCACAATTGTCCGCGACGACGCACTTTCGTATCAGCCCGGAAAAAATCAGCATCAAGCCGTCGAAAAATCGATCCGCATCGAAGACACGATTCTTCTGAACCTGGGGAAGTAAATGACTGGGTCTCTGAATTGGACCGGCAATCAAGTGTGGAAACAAACTGATGAACAGAGCGTAATCGAAGAAGGACTTCGAAGCCTCAATCCGCCCCTTATAGACGTCCACGATATACGCCACTTCCTGAAACGTGTAAAACGAAATGCCCGGGGGAAGAATGATGCGAATTAGGGGCAGCGGGATATTGTGAAGACCAAGCTTGTCGAGGGCGCCGACAAAAGAGCCTGCGAAGAAGTCAAAGTATTTGAAGATCCCAAGAATCGTGAAATTCAGAACGATCGACAGGATGAACCACCTTTTCCGGGCCGGGTCCGAGCGGCCCGGTGCAATCTTCTGCGCGATCAGAAAATCCACCGTAGTGCTGCCGATCATGAGTGCGAGGAATCGCCAATCCCACCAACCGTAGAAAAAGTAGCTAACAAGGAGAAGGAAAGCGTTTTGACCGCGATGATTGAGGTGCCAGTACGCTAGCACGACTGGAATCAGGAAGACGAAATAGGCAGGAGAGTCAAAAAGCATAGCGTCGAGCCAAATCAGTGTTCTAAACTTTTCATAATCGGGCCTGTTCTCCCTAAGCATATTCAGCCCGTTCCGGAGGAGACAATCAGTTGAATCAAGGAATTGGAGTGAGGGGAATCCCTGAGCTTCGGCAGGGAGGGCGCTAACCGCCGAAGCCTAATTGAAGCAGGGCCAGGCGCATGCGAACAACGCGCTTGACCAGGCCAGGAGGCCCGCTCAACACGGCCCGACGACCTCCAGATTCATCGTACATTCCCATTTCCCCAGCCGGGCGGAGCCCGAGAAAGTGGAGAAAAAAGGATCCACTCGGTTCTGTCGGGGATTCTCCGTCGCACTTTTTAAGGTTAAGACCGGATTGTGAGGGGATTCTGTATCAGCTAACGTCCTGCACGGACCGAATTCCCCACCCGTTAGCGGTGTTTTCGGAGCTGACAGACGGATTCGGGGGAATCTAGGCCGACGCCATATTAGGAGCAACCAATACCGGAACTCTTACGGCGGTAGCTCTTCTGGGAGAGACATTATGGGCATTCGCACTCAGCAATGGCCGTGGTTCGCAATTCTGGTCAGAACTGGTAGAGAGAAGACTGCGACGCTGCTGCTGGAAAATGCAGGTTATGAGTGCTTGCTGCCGGTCAGCAAATGCACGCGCCGCTGGTCAGATCGCACCAAGGTAGTCGAAGTACCGCTGTTTCCAGGGTATTTCTTTTGCCGGATGAACCCACACAATCGCCTGCCCGTTTTAATCACGCCGGGAGTGATCCAAATCGTCGGGGTGGGGAAGACACCTATTCCTGTGGAAGAGGAAGAGATCGCGGCCGTCCAGCGCGTAGAAAAGAGCGGCATTTCGGCGATGCCATGGCCGTACCTGCAGGTCGGACACGTGGCGCGGATTGAGGATGGTCCACTGCAGGGTTTGACGGGAATCGTCGTCAAAATCAAGTCTGGAATGAAGCTGGTTCTATCCGTCAGCCTGTTGCAACGTTCGGTGGCAGTAGAAGTTGATCGGAATTGGATTAGTGACGTGCACCCTGGAAGGCCGACTGTAGTGGGGATATCACCTCGGCGACCAACTCCTATTCCCTCTGGTGCGAACTATTTGGAGACCGCGCAAGGTCTTTCAGGCAAATGAGCTCTGGCGTATGGACGGCTTCGGAAAGACGGTTAGATCACCTGAGGAGCCCAAATCGTTCCCGGATAGTCTTGTGCTTGCGGAATTCCCGAAGAGTGGCGATTAGAAGCGATGTTCCTCGATTTCTACCATTTGCGCGAGCAGCCATTTGGAGTGACTCCGGACCCGCGATACCTTTACTTCAGCCCAGGGCACCGGGAGGCGCTGGCTTCGTTGTTCTATGGGATTGAAACAGGGCGTGGATTTCTCTCTCTGGTCGCGGAACCGGGAATGGGCAAGACCACGCTTCTGTTCCAGCTCTTACAGCGCTGGAGGGGCCATGTCCACAGCGCCTTCCTGTTTCAAACTCAGTGCGATTCCCGGGAACTGATCCGCTACTTGCTGAACGACTTAGGTCTCAAGGATCAGGGCAAAGACATAGTGCGGATGCACGCGGACCTTAACGAGTTCCTTTTTCGCGAGACACTGGCGGGGAGACAAGTAGTAATCTTCATTGACGAAGCTCAGAATTTAGCGGATAACGTGTTGGAGACAGTGCGTTTGTTGTCGGACTTTGAGGCCACAGATAAGAAACTACTGCAAATTGTTCTCGCCGGACAGCCTGAACTAGCACTGCGGTTGGCGCGTCCGGAGTTGGCCCAATTGCGCCAACGCCTCGCTGTCCAAGCACGTTTGGAACCATTGCCTGCCGCCGAAGTCGGTCACTACATCAATCATCGGCTCCAAATAGCAGGACATCAGGGTACTGGGTTGTTCACGCCTGGGGCTCTTGGGCTTATCGCCGAACGTAGCCGGGGGATACCGCGGCTCATCAACAATCTTTGCTTCAATGCGTTGTCATTGGGTTGCGCAACGCAGCGGAGGCAAATTACTGCCGAAGTCGTGCGCGAAGCTGCAGCCGACCTATCATTGGAAACCCAGGCCCCAAGAGCCACGCTCCCGCAACAACGGGAGGTAGCACGAGGTTCGCCTGATATTCGTTCGTCGTTCGAGTCTTTCTATTCTTGGCTCCGACGCAATTTGTTCAGAAGAGGGCTTTTCCAGGCGTCCGTTCTTTCCCTTGTATGTGGCAGTTTGGTGATCTACCTCGGGGCCCACAGCTGGGCAGGGACACCTCGACCCTCGGCTGCAATCCAACAGAATGCCGCAACTAGTCCGGTGACTTCCGGCTTCGAGTCCAGGCCTGCGCGGCACATTTCGGCGCCGTCCAGCGACCCACAGCCCCGTGAGTTACACGAAGCGGGCGTCCGTGAGAATTCGTTGAGTTCTTTCACCTATGTAATCCAGCCCCACGACACTCTCCGTGACCTCTGTGTGTCGTCTTTAGGGCGCTATGACAAGGTCGTCCTATCAGAAGTCCGAAAACTCAATCCGGACCTGAAGAACCCAGACCGCCTGGACGTGGGACAAGAGATTCGCCTTCCCCTGAATCCTCCAAAATGAGGAAAGAGCCCTCGCGATCGACATGGTTTTCAATCCCGCCCATTTGCGCGGGATAATGACTGCGGGGATTCCCCTACATCTCTTTGCAGAGTCTTCCTCTCTCAAAATGCGAGACGAACCGGATTGGCGAGAGAGTCCAACCTTATTACACTCGTCTATGTGAGGTTGCAAAAGGAATGTTCCTTTGGGGACCGGCAAGTGACCAGCACCAAGTCCCCGGTGCTGCTGCCCGGAGAAAGTGGCCCAAGGAACGGTACGGCGCTCTCCGCTGAGGCGGCGCGTCACTCTAAGGTTCCGAGTATTGTGACTTTCAGGGCGGTAGCTTGTCCTAATTTGTCTTCCTGCGTGACCAGAGGCCAGAGAAAGTGGAGTCCGATTCCCGTCAGCTTGCCCGCGACTTTCGCCCCGCATGAGTGCAGCTCGGAACTTAGAAAATTCGACACGCGGTCAGTCCCTGTATGTTCAAAATGAAGGGATCAGCACTTCGATGATAAACGGGTTGAGAGAAAGACCCGATTCTCCAAAGTTCCCCAAGTTGACTTTGCGACTCCGCGTTTCTCTGAATCGGCACCGTCACGAAGTCCTTGCTGAGGAGGTGTTCCGGAGGATTTTCTGCTGGGAACGGAAGAGGGCGGAGCGCTCTGGCAGATGCTTTCTGCTAATGCTTGTGCATGTGGAAAGTGTTCTCAAGGCAAATCAGAGCGAAAGAACGCTGTCCGAAATAGTGTCGGCACTCTCTAGTTCCACGAGAGAGACAGACATTGCCGGATGGCATCGAGAGGGCGCGATACTGGGAGTCCTTTTCACGGAGCTCTGCAAAGGGAACTGGGACGGGCTGGTGAAGATGACGCGCGCAAAGGTGATCGCGTCATTGCGGGCAAAGCTGAGTCCAGAACAGCTCGATCAAATCCACATCTCGTTCCACTTCTTTCCGGAGAATTGGGATAAATCTAACCTCGGCCGATTGGCTAACGCGAAGCTTTATCCGGACTTGTTCGAGCGGGATGAGGCGAGAAAATCTTCTCGTTTTTTGAAGAGGCTGATGGATATCGTAGGAAGTATTGCAGCTCTGATCCTTTGCTCTCCTTTATGTTTCGTTATTTCGCTGGCCATCAAACTGACTTCGAAGGGGCCGATCCTATTTAAGCAAGAAAGGGTGGGTCGGTACGGCTTGCGGTTCACGTTCTTGAAATTTAGATCTATGGAGTGCGTCAACGATCCAAGCATTCACCGGGACTACGTCAGACGGTTCATTGCCGGAAAGGCGGATGCGGCCGCAATTGGTAATAACCAACATGTCGTTTATAAGATTCAAGACGACCCGCGCGTCACCCGCATAGGGAAGTTTCTGCGCAAAGCCAGCTTGGACGAACTTCCTCAGCTCATCAACGTACTAAAGGGCGACATGTCTCTTGTCGGTCCGCGCCCCCCAATCCCTTACGAGTTGGAAGGATATCAGATCTGGCACCGGCGTCGCGTGCTGGAGGCTAAGCCGGGAATCACGGGGCTGTGGCAGGTGAACGGCCGCAGCAGGCTCAAGTTCGACGACATGGTTCGTCTGGACCTCCAATATGCGAAAACGTGGTCGCTTTGGCTGGATTTCAAAATCCTTTTGCAAACTCCGCGGGCCGTTCTTTTCGGTGCAGGCGCCTATTGAGTCGCTCGCATTGTACAACTAGTTCTGGAGGAGAGTGCTTTATGGCAGCTCAAGTAGATCCCATTCGATATGACTATCCATTAGCAACTACCCCAGAGATATCCAAGAGTTTGAAATTCTGCGAGCGCCGAAGTCCGTCCAATCTCGTTCGTGTTGGCATTATTGGTTACGGTTATTGGGGTCCGAATGTAGTCAGGAATCTGCAAAGTCTCGAAAACTGTCAGCTCGCTGCGATCTGCGACAAGGATTCCGATTCGCTACTACGCGCAAGGCGAGTTTATCCGGGTGTCGAACTGACGACGGACTTCTCGGAGCTCCTGACTTCCGCTCAAATCGACGCCATCGCGGTGGTCACCCCAGTCTGGACACACTTCGATCTAGCCAAAGCCGCTTTGCAAAATGGCAAACACGTCTTCGTCGAAAAACCGTTCACCTCGACGCCGCAGCAGGCCGAAGAGCTAATCGAGTTGGCGGACCGGAACAGACTCAAGATCATGGTGGATCACACGTTTCTGTTCAGTGGCGCAGTGAAGAAGATCCGGGAGCTCGTCGACGACGGTACCTTGGGGGACCTCTACTACTTTGATTCGACCCGGGTGAACCTCGGCCTGTTCCAACACGACGTAAACGTTGTGTGGGACCTTGCGCCCCACGATTTGTCCGTTATGGATTACATCATCCAAGAGAAACCAGAGGCGGTTGTTGCTACGGGCGGGAGGCATTTGAACGGTCTAGCGGACGTGGCTTTCATCACCATCTACTTTCCCCGTAACGTGATCGCGCACGTTAATGTCAACTGGCTTTCTCCGGTCAAGGTTCGGACGACTTTGATCGGCGGTGAGAAAAAGATGCTGGTCTGGAATGATCTCGAGGCCGATGAAAAAATCAAAGTCTACGACAAGGGTGTGCAGATTACCAGCGGGCGGGGGGTCTATGATTTGCTGGTAAGTTATCGCTCTGGAGATGTTTGGGCGCCGAAAATTGAACAAACTGAGGCTCTGAAGGTCGAACTTGAATACTTCATCGACTGCATCCTGAACGGCCGAACGCCATTCAATGACGGAGTGGCAGGCTTGCGGGTGGTCAAAATACTGGAAGCGGCCGACCAGTCATTGAAAGAACGAGGAAGAGCCGTCCAACTATGAACAACTACAACTGCATCGCTCCCGATGTGCAATTGGGAAAAGATGTGAAGCTCTCTAAATTCATCAATCTCTATGGCTGCGAAGTTGGCGACCACACCAAGATAGGCGCCTTCGTAGAGATTCAAAAGAACGCCAGAATCGGGAAGAATTGCAAGATCTCGAGCCATAGCTTTGTTTGCGAAGGGGTGGCCATTGAAGACAACGTTTTCGTGGGCCACGGCGTAACCTTCATCAATGACGCTTATCCCCGTGCTACCAGTCTGGAAGGTGAGCTCCAAACCGAAAAGGACTGGAAAGTGGAGCCAACGCTGGTGAAGAAAGGTGCCTCGATTGGTTCTGGGGCCACGATTCTTTCAAACCTGGTCATCGGTGAAAACGCTTTAGTCGGCGCAGGCAGCGTGGTGACTCACGACGTGCCTGACAATGCGATTGTGGCAGGAAATCCAGCAAAGCTGCGTCGGTTGATCTCCCAAGAGCTGAGGGTGGCGTCATAAACGGCAACGGCAGAATTCCTTTCTTGGACCTGGTAACGCCTCACCTGGAACTGGAAGAGGAACTGGTCGCGGTCTTCCGAAGTGCGCTGAAGACCGCCGGATTCGTCGGCGGACCGATGGTGGAAGAGTTCGAAAGGGAATTTGCACAGTCTTGCGACGCTGCGTATTGCGTCGGCGTAGGGAACGGCACAGACGCACTGCGGTTTGCTCTGATCGCCGCCGGAGTGCAGCCGGGCGATACTGTTGTCACAGTTCCGAACACTTTTATCGCGACCACGGAAGCTATCTCCCAGGCCGGCGCGCGGCCGGACTTCGTGGATATTGAGGAGCGCACTTACAACATGGACGCGCGAAGGCTCCGCGAATACCTCGAAACCCAATGCTGCCCCGACCCTGCGACTGGAAGGCTATTGAACCAGAAGACGCGAAGGGCTGTCACAGGGATCGTCCCTGTACATCTGTACGGTCAGATGGCGGACATGGATCCCATTCTGGAGCTCGCGGAAAGATACAACTTGTTTGTGGTCGAAGACGCCTGTCAGGCTCACGGGGCCGCCTACTACTCCCGAAGGGAAAATCGCTGGAAGAAGGCCGGGTCGATGGGCGTGGCGGCTGCTTTCAGCTTCTATCCTGGAAAGAACCTGGGCGCTTGCGGGGAGGCGGGGGCAGTTACGACAAACGATTCAAGGCTCGCGGGCAAAGTTCGCATGCTGCGCGACCATGGCCAACTGCAAAAGTATCGCCACGAAATAGAGGGATACAACGGCAGATTGGATGCAGTTCAAGCAGGGATTTTGCAGGCCAAGCTCAAGTACTTACCACGGTGGAACCAAGAGCGCCGCACAAACGCGCGCCGGTACGGGGAACTGTTTCGATCGCAGACCAGCAGGATTATTCTGCCGTTCGAATCTCACCGAACCAAGGCTGTCTATCACCTCTATGTGATCCGCGTTAAGAATCGTGATCAACTTCAGGCGCATCTCGCCGAGGCTAACATCACGGCCCAGGTCCATTACCCGACACCTCTCCACCTCCAGAGGGCGTATGCGACGTTGGGGTACAAAGAAGGAGGTTTTCCGGTGACAGAAAAGGCAGCGGCGGAAATATTGTCGCTGCCAATGTATCCGCAGCTCGAACGTTACCAGCAGAAACGAATAGTCCAAGAAGTAATCCATTCACTTGGCAAAGAAGCCGTAGGTAGCCAGAGCCCGAATCTCGGGCCAGCCGTCGCGTCATATTGAGCTCGAAGATTCGGCACGCGCATTAGCCATGAGCCCGACACCGGCAAAGACGGAGAGACGTCGAGCAGCGGACCCCAAAGGAAAGATCTGGATCGATTTAGATAACTCACCCCACGTTCCATTTTTTGCTCCAATCATCGAGGAACTCGAGAAGCGCAACTATTCAGTAGTGCTCACCGCACGCGACTGTTTTCAGGTGCGCGAGCTGGCAGATCTTTTTCACCTGGACTACAACCTGATCGGCCGTCACTCCGGGAAAAGCAAAATCCGCAAGGTTGTAGGGCTGTGCTTTCGCGCGTTGCAGTTGATTCCCACGATCCTGAGGGAAAAGCCGGACTTGGCCGTTTCCCATTGCTCACGCTCCCAATTGATTGCGTCAACTTTTTGCGGGATTCCCTCTTTTTTCTTGGGTGATTATGAGTTTGCAACCGGCTGGGTGTTCATCTATCCCACGTGGCACATGCGCCCGGAAGTGATTCCGGATGGGACCCTCCCGTGGAATCCGAGTCGAAACCTGAAATACCCAGGTATCAAGGAAGACGTCTACGTCCCCCGGTTCGTTCCAGACCCGAGTATCAGGTCCCAGCTCGGACTCCAAGAACAGGACGTGGTCGTGACCATGCGTCCGCCCGCAAGCGAAGCGCACTATCACAATCCACAGAGTGATGAACTCTTCGAAGCAGCAGTCAAATATTTAAGCAATAGGCCCGAAGTGAAACTTGTGGCGCTTCCCCGGAATGAAAAACAGGCGACGTGGTTAAGGGAGCGCTGGCCTGACCTTTTTTCGGGTGGCAAGATGCGCATCCCCGAGAAAATCGTCGATGGTCTCAACCTGATTTGGCATTCAGACTTCGTCATCAGCGGCGGCGGCACGATGAATAGGGAGGCAGCGTCCCTGGGCGTCCCTGTCTACAGCATCTTTCGTGGCAAGATTGGCGCCGTCGATCAGTATCTGAGCAAGGCAGGCCGGCTAGTCCTGCTCCAAAGCGTTGAAGATTTGCAAACTAAGATCTTGCCGGTGCGGAGAGAGCGCCCGGCAAGGCCGCAGAACGGACAGGCAGCGGCCTTAAGCAGAATTGTGGAGCAGATAGCTGCGAGCACGGAATCACAACACCCGCTTTCGAACGGCATGAAAGTGGCCACTGAGCGAAGTTCAATGGGAAGGTGAGGCCACAGGGTGCAACGGTCCAAGGCTGGGGTAATGAAGATCCTTACTGTTGTCGGCGCGCGTCCCAATTTCATGAAGGCCGCGCCGATCATCGCAGCGATCAACGCGCATAATGAGAGGCTTGTGGCAGATTCTGCCGACCAACCGGCGCGCCACGTCGAAACGATCCGACACACCCTCGTCCATACTGGTCAACATTATGGCGGGCTTATGTCCGGGTCCTTCTTCAGCGATCTTAACCTTCCAAAGCTGGATATTTATCTCGGCGTAGGTTCAGGATCGCACGCGGCCCAGACTGCGGAGATTATGAAGAAGTTCGGAGAAGTGTTGCTTGGGGAAGAGCCCGATGTCGTGGTTGTTGTTGGCGACGTGAATTCAACCCTTGCGTGCGCCTCGGTCACCTCTAAGATCTCCTTCGACTCAGTAGGCTCTAGACCGATGATCGTCCATGTGGAAGCGGGATTGCGCTCTTTCGACCACTCGATGCCCGAAGAGATTAACCGCATTCTTACCGATCATGTTTCTGATCTGCTCTTTGTGACGGAGGAGAGCGGAATTCAGAATCTCCGTAACGAAGGTGTCTCCCACGATAAAATCCACTTCGCCGGCAATACCACGATCGACTCCCTCCTCCATTTCAAGGAGAAAGCTGAAGCGTCGACTATTTTGGAGAAGCTAGCGCTCTTGCGCCAAGCAGGGAAGAACGGAGCAACCACGTCAGTCACGCGATATGCGCTCCTGATGCTCCATCGGCCGTCAAATGTGGATAATCGGGAAGTCTTTCTGAACATTGTGGCAGGACTGGAAGAACTCGCCACCGATTGCCCCGTCGTCTTTCCTGTGCATCCGCGGACCCAGCGGCGAATTAGGGAGTTCGGTCTGGAGCTCCGCCTCGGGGCAGGTGCAAAGAAATGCGAGGTAAATGTGCAAGCCTCGACCATCTCTTATCCCGCATGCTGTGCTGCTTGAGGACCGATGCGCATGCCCCGAGTCCCATTGAAGCCTGCAGGCAATCACCTGGAAGCTAAGATCCTGAAGCTTTTGGCTCACTGTCAGGCTAACGATTGGGCAGGCTACGACCCGTACGACGCCTTGAACAGCAGGGCCTTTTCCGCCCTTCCATTCCTCAACTCGAGATTTCCTCGGCTCGTTCTCACCCAGGCTTTGAAGCGGAGTCCAATTGACATTCGCCGGCTGTTGCTTATTCCCAAAACCCAGAATCCAAAAGCCATCGGGCTGTTTCTCTCTGCATTCCTCAAGCTCTCGAGAATCGGAATGCCTAAGGTGGGAGATCTTGTCGAGCTGATGATCGAACGGCTGATCGCCCTTCGGTCACAAGGTATTCCTTACTGGTGCTGGGGATACAATTTTCCTTGGCAAACGCGCACGATTGTGGTGCCGAAAGGAGCGCCTAACCTGGTATGCACCGCATTCGTGGGTAACGCGCTTATGGATGCCTATGAGCAGCGCCGGGACCCACGCTGTCTTAGCATGGCGATGAGCACGGCCGAGTATATCCTGGACGAGCTCTACTGGACCGACGGTAAGTCGATTGCCGGTTTCAGCTATCCCCTCCCGCATCTTTGGAATCAGGTTCCCAACGCGAATTTACTTGGGGCAGGTCTGTTGTGCCGTGTGCACAAGCACACGGGCGAGCGTAAATTCCTTGGTCCTGCCCTCCGAGTTGCCGCTTACTCTGCCGGAAAGCAGCACGCGGATGGCTCGTGGGACTACGGGGAAGCGCCATCGCAACGGTGGATCGACAATTTTCACACCGGCTACAACCTCTGCGCGCTGCAGGCCATTGGCCGCTATGCTGAGACAACTGAGTTCGAATCGTGTGTACGGCGCGGGCTCGAGTTCTACCGGGCCCACTTTTTCCGCGGGGACGGCGCTCCCAGGTATTTTCATAACCGCACCTATCCTGTGGACATTCACTGCGTGGCACAAAGCATCATCACGCTCCTCGCGCTTAAAGATCTCGATCCGAGCAATGTCCTATTGGCGCGTACGGTGTTCCAATGGGCCGTGAATCAAATGTGGGATGAGCGGGGCTTCTTTTACTATCGCGTTCTCCGGTTCTGCACCATCCGGATTCCATACATGAGATGGGCACAGGCTTGGATGCTTTTAGCGATGTCCACGCTCCTGTGCGAAGCGGACATGCCGGTGAGATACCCAGGAATCCAGGATTCCCCCGCTTTGGTTGAGGCATGCTACGCATCCCACTTCCGTTCTTGGAGAGCCGCCACAGAGCGAGGCAGAGTTCATTGACTTGACTAACGGGGTCTCCCCGCACAATCACATCTTTCGACGTCTTCCCGAAAGTACTTGATTGCCCTTGAGACTAGGACAGGGCTCTGGTCAAGGGAATGAAGAAACCAACTAGTACGACAGCGATTCACATTTCATCAGCTTCAGTCATATAGGTTCTCGCCCAACGATAGCGTAAATGCGAGGTTTGCTTTGGCAGTTTACAAGCTGAATCCGCTGTACGATTCGCGCTGGCCGGACTTTGTCGGAAGGCATCCGCGGGCCTCCATTTTTCATACACGTGGCTGGCTGGAAGCGTTGCACGGTACCTATGGATATGAACCGATCGCCTACACAACCTCCGCTCCGGGAACCTCTTTGGCGAATGGAATCGTCTTCTGCCGCATCAGTAGTTGGCTGACCGGAAGCAGGATGGTTTCATTGCCCTTTGCCGACCATTGCGAGCCTCTTGTAGAAAACCATGAGGAAAGCAGGGAAATCCTTTGTTCTTTGCAATGCGCACTCGACGGAGAAAAGCTCCGATACATCGAGCTTCGCCCACGGAGTGGGGACCTGCTGACAGAATCGGGCATGCAGAAGAGCAGTTCGTTTTGTTTCCACGAGTTGGACCTCCGTTCCACTCTCGGGGAGCTCTTTCGGAGGCTTCAAAAGGATTCGATTCAGAGAAAGATTCGACGCGCTGAACGCGAGGATTTGTTCTATGAAGAAGGAAGATCAGAAATGCTTCTTAAGAAGTTTTATCACCTCTTCGTCCTGACGCGCAGGCGGCACAGAGTGCCGCCGCAGCCCCTTGATTGGTTCCGGAACCTGGTCATGTCCTTAGGCGATCGACTCAAGATTCGTGTTGCTTCGAAAACTGGCCGCCCCATCGCCAGCATCTTGACGCTGCGGTACGGCGACGCGATGGTCTACAAATATGGCGGCTCCGACGCGAGTGCTCACAATTCGGGTGCCATGCCGTTCCTGTTTTGGAAGGCGATTCAGGATGCGAAGGAGAATGGGGTCCAGCGATTTGACTTGGGCCGTTCAGATACCGATAACACGGGATTGATTACCTTCAAGGACCGTTGGGGCTCGCAACGCACAGAGCTGACGTATTGGCGGCTGCCGAGCGAGAGCGCTTCTGGCCGCGACCAGTGGAAGCTCAAAATTGCCGGTCCGATATTTGCTCACATGCCGGATCGCTTGCTGGCCGCTAGCGGGCGACTGCTTTATCGACATGTTGGCTAGCAGCGCCACGAAGATCCGAAAAACAATGGCTAAAGCTATGGCAGTTGATCTGGACGCGAAGTCGGCTTCGACGATGCCGCGATCGGCATCTCCGAGCAGGCGCGGCATCGGGGCCTTGGTTATGGACGCGGATTATCGTGGGCTCGCAGTCGTGCGCAGCCTCGGGCGCCACGGAATCCCCGTGTGGGTTCTGGAGCACGGCGATCAATTGCTCGCAACTCTATCCCGTTATAACCGCCGAACGCTGAGCTGGCCCAGTCAGGATGAAGAAGAAAAAGTCAACTTCCTTGTGAACTTGGCTGATCGCGAAGGTATCCGCGATTGGGTGCTGTTTCCCACGGGCGATGAAGGTGCCGCCTTGGTTGCGCGTCACCATCAGACGCTTGGCGAGCACTTTCAACTTACGACCCCCTCGTGGGATTTGCTGCAATGGTCCTATGACAAGCGACTCGCCTACCAGCTTGCCGACAGAGTAGGTGTAAGCCACCCATGGACCATGTACCCGGCGAACGGCGAAGAGGTTGCGGCGAGCGATTGTCTGTACCCCGTCGTTCTGAAACCCGCTTATCGCAGCTGCTTCAATCGATTCACAGCATCGAAAGCATGGCGCATTGACACCCGAGAGCAACTGCTCGCTCGGTACGACGAAGCGAAGACGCTCGTGGACCCAAGTATTTTGATGATTCAGGAACTCATTCCGGGCGGAGGGGAATCGCAATTTTCCTTCACGGCGCTGTGTCAGGACGGGCGGCCGATCGCATCACTCACTGCGAGGCGATCCCGGCAGATTCCCATGGACTTTGGGCGTGCCAGCACTTTCGTTGAGACGGTCGACGACCCGGCAACGTCGGCGGCCGCGGCTCGCCTCCTCGATGCACTGCGATACACAGGCATCGTCGAGGTTGAGTTTAAGAGAGATCCGCGTGATGGGAAGCTTAAACTGCTCGACATTAATCCGCGTGTTTGGGGCTGGCACAGTTTGTGTGGATCCGCGGGCGTGGACTATCCGTATCTGCTGTGGCTCCTGACCATCGGAGAACCGATACCGGCGACGGAGGCGGCAGTTGGTGTGCGTTGGGTGCGGATGAGCACTGATGCGCCTACGGCGATTCGCGAAGTACTTCGCGGCCGCCTGGCATTGCGCGAATACCTGCGTTCTATCCGGCCACCGCTTTCCCCGGCAATTTATGCGTCTGATGATCCCTTGCCGGGAGTTCTTGAAATTCCACTTCTCGCGTACTTAGCCGGCAAGAGGATCTTCAGCGGTGGCAGGATAGCTTGAACGAACGCCCAATTATTTGAGGCGCTTGGTGCTAAGCGGCATCATTCACGGTTACGCTCCGGCCGCTGTCCAAAGCCATCAGAAATCGAAATTGCGGAAAACCGCCGAGTTGCCTCGATCCGTCAGCGCAGCGGTAAAGGTTCAAATTTAGCTTTCGGATGAATGGGTGCTGGCACATGGGCGCCATCCCGATGTCTGGAAAATTCGATGTTATGGAGGGGCACATTTGAAAGCGACATGTGACGTCGTGGTTGTTGGGGCTGGTCCTTACGGGTTGTCGACGGCCGCGCATTTGAATTCGTACGGAGTGAACGTGCGCGTCTTTGGTGAGACAATGTCATTTTGGGATCGCAACATGCCCGAAGGCATG
>WNFO01002920.1_pt1 | contig 17092 bp, 13 predicted proteins | sample 5400251 | NCBI WGS metagenome assembly WNFO01 (sample SAMN13153354, study PRJNA577476) | soil metagenome | isolation source: 100 cm saprolite under Madrone tree | place: USA:California | collected 2016-06-14 | reverse complement strand
TCGGCAGTGCGGTTGTGGATTGGCTCGCCGATCGCGCGAATGGCTTGCGCGAAATTCTCCACCGAGTGATGGCCCGGCACATAGCCGGCCTCGAAATGCACTTCGGCGACGCGGCGATAGTCGCGGGTGATGAAGCCCAACAGAATTTCGGCCAGGAAACGTCGCTCCTTCTGACCGAGCCGGCCCATAATGCCGAAATCGACGGCAACGAGGCGGCCGGTATCGTCGAGGAAAAGGTTGCCGGGATGCATGTCGGCATGAAAAAAGCCGTCGCGCAGCGCGTGGCGCAGGAAACTCTGGATCACCTTGCGGCCGAGCTCCGGCAGATCGACCTGCGCCTGCGCAAGACGCGCATGATCGCTCAGCGCAATGCCGTCGATCCATTCCATCGTCAGCACATTGTGCGTGGTGCGGTCCCAGTCGACGGCGGGGATACGAAAATCCTGATCGTCGCGGGTGTTCTCCGCCATCTCCGACAGCGCCGCAGCCTCCAGGCGCAAATCCATCTCCATCGCCACCGTGCGCGACATCGTGTTGATGACTTCGACCAGCCGCAGCCGCCGCGCTTCCGCCGAATAAGCTTCCGCGTTATGGGCGACAAAGAAGAAATCCCCGAGGTCGCGGCGGAAGCGCGCGGCGACGTTGGGCCTTAGCACCTTCACCGCAACCTGGGTGCGTACGCCGTTGCGTTCGGTCTCGCCGCGATGAACCTGCGCGATCGAGGCTGCGGCGACCGCCGGCCCGAAGCTCGCAAATGCCTGTGACACCGGGCGTTCCAGCGATTGCGCGATGACGGCTTCAGCTTCGGCTTGGGAGAACGGCGGCAGCCGGTCCTGCAGGCTTTCCAGATCGCGCGCCATCACGACGCCGACCACGTCGGGCCGGGTGGCGAGAAACTGTCCGAGCTTGAGATAGGCCGGTCCGAGCCGCGTCAATGCGCGCGACAGTCGCGGACCGGACTTGGCGCCGGGTCGCTCGATCAGCCGGGCGATGCGCAGCGCGAGATGTCCGGGCGGCGGCACCAGGCTCGGATCGACGACGCCAAACACGCCTTCGCGCGCGAACACGAAACCGGCGCGGGCGAGCCGCGCGATGTGGGTAATGGCAGAAATCACAAACGCCAGCCTGAATGCAACGCCACGATACCGCCCGAGAGGCTTTGCCAGCTGACGCGGGAGAAGCCAGCCGCACGGATCATTTCCGCAAACGCGGCGGGCTTGGGAAATCTACGAATCGATTCCACGAGATAGCGATAGGATTCGGCGTCCCCGGCGACGGCACGGCCGAGCGGCGGGATCACCTTGAACGAAAACAGATCGTAAATCCGGTCCAGTCCGGGCACATCGACCGTGGAGAATTCCAGGCACAGGAATCGGCCGCCATGCTTGAGCACGCGAAACGCTTCGTTGAGCGCGAGATCGATTCGCGGCACGTTGCGGATGCCGAACGCGATGGTGTAGCCGTCGAAATGGCGGTCAGGGAAAGCCAGCGCTTCCGCATTGCCCTCGACGAACGACACGCGTTCGTCGAGATGCCGCGCTGCGGCCCGCGCGCAGCCGACAGCGAGCATGTCGGGATTGATATCGCAGACCGTGGCCCGAAAACCGGCGCCCGCCCCCTTGCCGGCGCGGAACGCGACGTCGCCGGTGCCGCCGGCAACGTCGAGCAGCGCAAACGGGGTATCGCTGCGCGGCGGATTGAGCGCGTTGATCATCACCTCTTTCCAGACGCGATGCAGGCCCGCCGACATCAGATCGTTCATCAGGTCGTAACGCCGTGCCACGCTATGGAACACGTCGTTCACAAGCGTCTGCTTTTCGCCCAGCGGGACGTCCTTAAAGCCAAAATGCGTGGTCTCGTCAGGCCGAACCATGACTTTACGCCCTCAAACCCGTAACGGGCGACCATAGCGCGCCCGGCGCAATGTCGCTATCACGTCACGTTCACAAGGTGAATGACGCTGCCATGCCCGAATTGCCCGAAGTCGAGACCGTCCGCCGAGGACTGCAGCCTGTGATGGAGGGATCCAGAATTGTGAAAGCGGAGGCCAGGCGCAGGGACCTGCGGTTTCCGTTCCAGAAAGATTTTGTCGCGCGGCTGGAGGGCCAAACCGTGGCGGGTCTTGGCCGCCGCGCCAAATACCTGATGGCCGATCTTGGCTCGGGCGATGTGCTGTTGATGCATCTGGGCATGTCCGGGTCGTTCCGCGTCGTCAAGGACGACGACAACACCGCGCCGGGCAAATTCCACCATCCGCGAAGCGAGGATCGCGCGCACGACCATGTGGTGTTTCACATGTCGTCGGGCGCATCAGTTATTTTCAACGATCCGCGCCGCTTCGGCTACATGAAGGTCATTGCCCGCAAGGCGCTCGATGATGAGCCGCTGCTCAGAGGTCTCGGACCCGAACCGCTCGGCAACGAATTCGACGCCGCCATGCTGGCGCGATCCTGCGCCAACAAGAAAACCAGCCTGAAGGCCGCGCTGCTCGACCAGCGCGTGGTTGCCGGGCTCGGCAACATCTACGCCTGTGAGGCGCTTTATCGCTCGCATCTGTCGCCGCGAAGATTGGCCGCGACGCTGGCGACCAAACAGGGCGAGCCGACCGATCATGCGAAACGCCTGGTCTTAGCCATTCACGCGGTGCTCAATCAGGCCATCAAGGCCGGCGGCTCGTCGCTGCGGGATCACCGTCAGACCACCGGCGAGCTCGGCTATTTCCAGCACTCGTTTCAGGTCTACGATCGCGAAGGCCGGAAATGCCAGACGCCGGGTTGCAGTGGAATTGTGCGGCGATTTACCCAGAACGGACGTTCCACCTTCTGGTGTCCGAAATGCCAGAAGTGAGCCTACTGCGCCCTGGATTAGGCCACAGATCGCTTCGCGGATCAGGCCACGACCTCGCGTTTTGCTTGGTGCGAAAAGAACATCCGCTTCAGCTCCGCAGCGGGCCGTGCCGGACTGAACAGATAACCCTGCATTTCGGCGCAGCCGAGCGCGCGCAGCAACTCCTGCTGCTGTCGCGTCTCAACGCCCTCCGCGGTCGTCGTCATTCGGCGAGCGGCTGCGATATTCACGATCGCCTGGACAATGCTGGATGAGCCATCCGGCTCCCCCAGGTCGTTGACGAAGCAGCGGTCGATCTTGATCTTGTCGAACGGAAATCGTTGCAGATAGCTCAGCGAGGAATAACCGGTGCCGAAATCGTCTAGTGCGATCCGCACCCCAATGGCGCGAAGCTGGTGCAGAATCGCGAGCGCGGCCTCGTCATCGCGGATCAGCACCGCCTCGGTGATCTCCAGCTCCAGCCTGTTCGCCACAAGGCCGGAGGCCGCAAGCGCGGCAACGATCTTCAACGCGAACGTACCGCTCTTGAACTGAACCGGCGAGACGTTGACCGCGAGCTTGATATCCTCGGGCCATGTCGCGGCTTCCGCGCAGGCCGTCGTCAGCACCCACTCGCCAAGCTGATTGATCAGGCCGGTGTCTTCCGCAATCGGAATGAACTCGGCGGGCGAGATCATGCCGCGTTCGGAGTGCCGCCAGCGCAGCAGCGCCTCGCAGCCGGTGATCTTGTTGTCCTCAAGGCTGATGCAGGGCTGGTAGTAAACCTCCAGCGCGCCGTCTATTATCGCCTGGCGCAATTCTACTTCCAATATGTGGCGCGCCCTTACCTGCGCGTCCATCGCCGGCTCGAAGAAACGATAGGTCCGGCGTCCCGCCGATTTGGCGGCATACATCGCCAGGTCCGCATTCTTCAGAATTTGATCGAGATCGCCGCCGTGCTGCGGCGCCAGTGCAATGCCGATGCTCGCGTCCGTGGTCACCTGGTGGCCGAGACATTCGTAGGGCTCCCGGATCGCATCGAAAACCCGCGTCGCGAGTCCGGTAACGTCAGCGGGAGTTTTGACCGCGGTCTGAACGATGGCGAATTCGTCGCCGCCGAGGCGAGCGACGAAGTCGCTGGCTGCGGCGCACTGGCTCAGGCTGGCGGCTACCGATTTCAGCAATTCGTCGCCGATCAGATGTCCGAGCGTATCGTTGACGCTTTTGAACTCGTCGATGTCGATGTAGAGCACCGCCAATTGCGCGCCCGCGGTAATGCGATCCAGCTCCTGTTTCAGCTTCTCGTGAAACAGCGCGCGGTTCGGCAGGTTGGTCAGCGCGTCGTAATGCGCGAGGTGCCTGATTTGCTCCTCGGCGAGCCGGCGCTCGGTGATATCTTCGATCGTGGCCACCCACCCACCCGCTTCCAGCGGCTGGTTTATGATCAGGATCGATCTGCCGCCTGGAGCCTCGGTGATCTGATGCGTAACGTTCCCGAGCCGCACATTGCGGATGATGGCGGCACAAAACTCCTCAACGTCGCCATCAAAGGATCCGGTTTCTTTGCGATGTGAGATCAGATCCTGCATGGTGCAGCCGGGCTTGGCCACGTCCGGTGACAATCCGAACATCTCGAGGTAGCGCCGGTTGCAAACGGTAACCCGCGCCAGCGCGTCGTAAACCACCAGGCCCTGCGGAATGTTGTTCACCGCAGTGTCCAGGCGCTGCTTTTCCAGTTGATGCTGCTGCGACAGTTTGCGAACCACAAGAAACAGCATGATCGCGATCACGAACACCGAGAGGCCGGCTACGACGACCAGATATCCGGTTTGCTCGCGCCAATCGGCCAGCGCCGCTGCGACAGTCGTGGCGGCAATGATGGAGATTGGAAAATCGGCCAGTGCGCGGGCGGAAGCCAGCCGGTCCTGACCGTCCAGCGGACTGGTCAAACGCATCGTTCCGTGGTCGGACCTGGACAAGATCTGGCGATGCACCGGATCGCCTGCGAAATTTTTCCCGAGCATTGCTTCTACATGCGGATAACGCGCCAGCAGCGTTCCGTCACGGTGGTACATGGAAATTGCCGCGCCCTCGCCAAGCGCCAGGGATGCGAAGTGCCTTTCGATGCTGGCTGGCGAAGTCGCTCTTGTGACGACCCCCAGAAATTCGCCTTTCGGCCCAGTCACCTTGTGAGCGATGACGGCCGCCCAGCCGCCGGTGAAGCGGCTCTGCACCAGTTCGATCAAGACCGGCGTCAGCACAGCTCCTGATTTGAAGGCCTTGAAGTAGGCCCGATCAGCGACCTTGACATCCGGAACCGGCCAGGTGTCGGACGAATTGATCAGCACTCCCTTTGAATCGAACAGATTGACGCCAGCGACATCGGAATATCCTTCGGACCGGGCCCTCAGCACTTCGTGCCATTCGAGGGTGGCCATTTCTCCCCTGAAAATGTCGGGCGAAGTGATTCCGGCCCGCTCGATTCGCGCGACGACGAGTCTCTGAATGACCGTGAAATCTTCGAGTTGCTTGTCGAAGTGGCGGGCCAGCAACAAAACGGTGTTTTCCAGCTCGCGTTTGCTGTTGTTCAGCGCACGCTCGCGGAAATTGCCGGCCATGATCGTGGTGCCGATCGTGATGGCTGCAATCAGGAATACGCCGCCGAGGATAAGCCAGTGGATCGGGTTGGCGCCGGTGGAATGCCGGACGCGCAACGATGCGGTACTGTCAGCCGTCATTGGTCTAGATCGCTGCCCAGGCTATAACGCCAGAAGCAGGTTTCTTACGCCCCGGCCCAGGACATGAGTACGCTGACGGTTTGGAAATGACGTTAGGAACTTAAGTTAACGGGGTATTAACCGGCCTCCAGCCTCGCATATGCGAAGCGGCCATCGGTGGGGCAGATCATTTCGCCGCGGTTACTGCGGGCGCACCGTCGAGCGATGTACCCGCGGCCGCTTCACGGCAACTCCAACAGTTTCGCGGCTCGACCATACCGGGTCAATTTGAGCGAGTCCGCCGCGTCGGGCGTTTGGATCGGTGTAGGGGTTGCCCGGCCCCTTATTCTGGCAGTTCGCATTGGGGTAGAAGAAAGCGCAATAACCCGGCTCGGATATTACCTGCTGGGCCGGCGCCGGTGTTGTGATCGCGGTCGACAAGATGGCCACCGCGCCAAGAAGCTTGAAGGTTGACATTGCGTCTCTCCGCTTGAGTGTGCGCTGAGGGCGCCAGGAGTATAACACCGAGATTGCTGCACCCTTCCATTCTCGCCGATCACTCAGGCGTGAAGGCGAATGCGGGATGGCGATCAGGCGCGATAGTGCCCGGATTTGCCGCCCTTTTTCTCCACCAGATGAATGCGTTCGATGCGGACGCCGCGCTCCACCGCCTTGATCATGTCGTAGATTGTGAGGCACGCGATCGAGACTGCCGTTAGCGCTTCCATCTCGACGCCGGTCGGCCCGGTGACCTTGACGGCGGCGCGAACAATGCAGCCGGGCAGCTTCTTGTCGGGCGTGATGTCCAGCGTGACCTTGGACAGAGCCAGCGGATGACATAGCGGTATCAGATCTGAGGTTCGCTTCGCCGCCATGATGCCGGCGACGCGCGCGGTGCCGAGCACGTCGCCCTTCCTGGCATTGCCTGAGACGATCAGCTCAAGCGTCGCGGTGCTCATGAGGACGCGGCCTTCCGCGACAGCGGTGCGTTCGGTCGCAGGCTTGGTCGACACGTCGACCATCCGCGCTTCGCCCGTTGCGCCGATATGGGTCAGGGCAGGGCGGTCTTGAGAAGATTTGCGCGCCATGGGCTAATGCGTTGCCGTCGCGCGCGGGGTGGCGCCAGGCGCCAGCAGCGCGCGGGTCGCCGCCGCCACATCGGCCTGGCGCATCAGGCTTTCGCCGACCAGGAAGGTCGAGATGCCCAGACGCGCAAGCCGCGCGAGATCGTCGGGAGCAAAGATGCCGCTTTCGCCGACCATCAAGCGATCGCTCGGGATCAGCGGCGCCAGTACTTCGCTGGTCGCAAGCGTGGTCTCAAAAGTCCTCAAGTTGCGGTTGTTGATGCCGATCATCGGCGAGCGAAGTTTCAGGGCCCGATCCAGCTCGCCGCGTTCGTGGATTTCGATCAGCACATCCATGCCTTGGGCAATCGCTGCGTCCTCGATATCGCGCGCCGCGGCATCGTCGAGCGCCGCCATGATGATCAGGATGCAGTCGGCGCCGTGGGCGCGGGCCTCGACCACCTGATAGGTGTCGTACATGAAATCCTTGCGCAGCACCGGCAAAGCGGTCGCAGCGCGCGCCGCCACCATGAAATCGAGATGACCCTGAAAGGACGGGGCATCAGTCAGTACCGAAAGACAGGCCGCGCCTCCGGCTTCATAGGCACGCGCCAAGACCGGCGGATCGAAGTCGGCGCGAATGAGTCCCCGGGAGGGCGAAGCCTTCTTCACTTCGGCGATCAGCGCATAGTTGCCCTGAGCGAGTTTTTGGCGGATCGCATTGACAAAACCCCGCGGCGCGGGCGCAGCCTTCGCCAGCGCTTCGACGCTTGAAAGCGGATGCGCGCGCTTGGCAGCGGCGATCTCCTCGCGCTTGTAGGCCTCGATCTTGCTCAGGATATCGGACATCGAGGGCTTCCCGGTCAGCCGTTGGAGACCGCGATCAGTTGCTTCAGCCGCGCCGCCGCAGCTCCGCTGTCGAGCGACTTGGTGCCGAGCACGACGCCTTCCTTCAAATTCTTCGCGCGGCCAGCCACGATCAGCGCCGCCGCGGCGTTCAGCAGTGCGACGTCGCGAAAAGGGCTCGGCTTCCCGTCGAGCACGCTTTGCAGCGCAATCGCGTTGGCATCGGCATCGCCGCCCTTCAGCGCGTCGCCGCCGGCGCGGGTAAGACCGGCTTCCTCCGGCGTGACCTCAAAGGTGCGGATATTGCCGTTCTCGAGCGCCGCGACAAAGCTCGGGCCGGTGAGGGTGATTTCATCGAGCCCATCGGAGCCGTGCACCACCCAGGCGGATTCGGCGCCGAGGTTTTTGAGCACCTGCGCCAGCGGCTGCACCCATTGCCTGGAAAAAACGCCGACCATTTGCCGCTTCACGCCGGCCGGATTGGACAGCGGCCCGAGCAGATTGAAGATCGTGCGGGTCGCCAGTTCGACGCGGGTCGGGCCGACATTCTTCATCGCCGGGTGATGCGATGGCGCGAACATAAAGCCGATGCCGGCCTCGGCGACGCATCGGCCGACATGCTCGGGCCTGATGTCGATCCTGACCCCGAGCGAGGAAAGCACATCCGCCGCGCCCGAGCGCGAAGACAGCGCGCGATTGCCATGCTTGGCGACGGGGACGCCGGCGCCCGCGACGATGAACGAGGCGCAGGTCGAGACATTGACAGAGCCGGAGCCATCGCCGCCGGTGCCGACGACGTCGACGGCATTACCGGGAGCCTTGACGCGCAGCATCTTGGCGCGCATGGCCGACACCGCGCCGGTGATTTCATCGACGGTTTCGCCGCGCACGCGAAGCGCCATCAATAGTCCACCCATCTGCGAGGGTGTCGCCTCGCCGGACATCATGCTGTCGAAGGCGGACGCCGCCTCGTCGCGAGACAGCGTCGCGCCGGTGGCGACTTTTCCGATGATAGATTTCAGGTCGTCCATCGCGTGCTTTCGGCAATGCTCATCTTTTTTTGGAGCATGATCTTTTCGGAAAACCGGTGCCCACTTTTCCGGATCATGCTCAGTTATTCGCGCCCGTCACCTGTGCGAAGGCGGCCTGATTGATGGTCGTGCCGATATCCGTTTCAAGCTTCGCGACGTATTGCGCGATCTGTTCATCGGTCAGGCCGCGCTGGAGGGTCTCTTTAAGCTTCTTCATGTCGTCCGAAGCCAGGTCGACCGGCGGCACGCTGACGTCAGTCACGCGGAACACGATCCATTCGCTTGGGCTCGCACCGGCAGTTTGTCCGACACCATCCTTGGCCGTGAGAAACGCCGCGCTGATCGCGCTGGCGGGTACGCCAGGCAGCGAAGCATCGCGCCTGAATCCGCTGGCCGTTTCGACTTTCGATCCCACGGCTGCCGCTTCGTCGGCGAGCTTGCCGCCCTGTTCAAGCTTTTGAACCATCTCCGTTGCCTTGGTTCGCAGCCGGCTTGCGATCTGGTCCTCGCGCCATCGCGCTTCGACCTGATCCTTCACCTCATCGAGGTTGCGTTCGCGCGAGGGGGTGATGCCCAGAACGTCGTACCAGACATAGCCGCCGTTGAACGAAATCGGGTCGTTGTCGACACCGACGTCGCTGTTGAATGCCTGCGAGACGACATCGAGACCGCGGGGAATGTTGCCGACCGGCTGGCCGTTGGGTTGGCGGCCGGAGCGATCGACGGCGTCGATGGTCGCGGCGGCAAGCCCCAGTTTCTGCGCGGCCTCGATGACGCTGGCGCCGCCGCCGCGCTCGTCTTCCATCTTGTCGCGCAGCTCCGCGACCTTGGTGCGCGCGCGCTCGGTGGCTATTTCCTTCTTCAGGTTGGAGGCGACGCTTTCATAGGATGGTTCGACCCCGGGCTCGATCTTGCCGATCTTGACCAGCGCCACGCCGAACCGGCCCTGTACCGGCTGGCTCACCTCCCCGGACGGCAGCGAAAACGCCGCGTTGGCGATCGCAGTATCGATAATAGCGGATTTCGTGATCAGCCCGAGATCGACGTCGGACGGATTGAGCCCACGCTCCTTGGCCAAATCCTCAAATGACAATCCGGACGCAATGCGGCCACGCGCCGACAGGGCCTCTTCCGTATTCGGAAACACGATTTGCGAGACCTGGCGTTGTTCCGGCGTTCCAAGCTTGTCGCGGCGCTGCTCGAAGATCTTTCTGGCATCCTCGTCGGAAACTTCCGACCATTTGCCGATATCTTCCGGCGTAATCGCGACAAAGGATATCTTGCGATATTCGGGCGCGCGGAACTGGGTCTTGTGATCGTCGAAATAGCTGGCCAGCGTCTCAGGCGAAGCCGGATCGATCGGCCCGGCCTGGGCGGCGTCGAGTTTGACGTAGTCCATCGAACGCTGCTCATTCTGGAAACGGCTGAGCGCCTCGATCAGCACTTTCGGCGGCTCCAGCCCAGCGGAGATGGTGCCGGCGATTTGACGCCGCAGCGACACCCGCCGCTGGTCGGCAAGGTAACGCTGTTCGGTGAAGCCGTATTGCCGGATCGTGGCCTGGAAGCGTCCGGGGTCGAATGCGCCGCCAACACCCTTGAAATTGGGATCGTTGACGATCATGCGCATGGTTTCGGCCTCGGACTGTCCGAGCCCCAACCGCCGCGCTTCCTCGTCAAGGGCGGCTTCCGCAATGGTCTGCTGCAACAGCTGGCGGTCGAGGCCGAAGGCCCGGGCCTGATCCGCCGTTAGCGGGCGGCCGAACTGTCGGCCGATCTGCTGCAGCTTGTCGGTATAGATTTGACGGAATTCATTGATCGAAATCTCGGTGCGGCCGACCGTGGCCAGTGTCGACTGGCCGAAACCCTTGAAGATGTCGTTGATGCCCCAAATTCCGAAACTGATGATCAAGACGCCCATCACCACGGCCATGATGATCTTGCCGAGCCAATTTGATGAGGCTTTCCGCATTCCTCGAAGCATGGGTCCAACTTTTTGGCAGGAGGGAACCGGTTGGCGTCTAAGCGAATTCGGTATCGAATTCCGCAAAAGGGCATCACCGAGTTGATAAGCATCATAAAGTGGCGGCCGCCTCGTCGCAACCTTGGCGGGGAGGGCCAATCAAAGCGGCCGGCGGCTTGCCGGTGCCAAATGCGGTATCTGGAACTGGCCGCCATGCTCTGCTAGCGCATTCCTGACCAGACGTTCGCGAGGATGCTGCCATGACCGATGACATCCGGCCACTGATTGCCGGCAACTGGAAAATGAACGGCCTGAGGGCCTCGCTGGGCGAATTCGAGGCCATGCTCGCCGGCGCCTCCGAGGTCGCCGACAAGGCCGATCTGCTGGTTTGCCCGCCGGCGACGCTGATTGCGGCTTTCGCGGAAAAAGCCGGTGGCGCGAAAGCCGTCGCGGTCGGCGCGCAAGATTGCCACCCCGAGCCGTTCGGGGCCCATACCGGCGACATTTCGGCGGAAATGCTGGCGGATGCCGGCGCCGGCGCCATCATTGTCGGCCATTCCGAGCGCCGCGCCGACCACGGCGAGACGGACGTGCTGGTTCGGCAGAAAACCGAGGCGGTCTGGCGCGCGGGCCTCACCGCGATCGTCTGCATCGGCGAAACCCAGCGCCAGCGCGACGCCGGTCATACCCTCGACATCTGCCGCGGGCAGCTCAACGTCTCGCTGCCGGATGGCGCGCGGGCGGACAATCTGGTGGTGGCCTATGAGCCGGTTTGGGCGATCGGCACCGGCCTGACCCCGACGGCCGAAGATGTCGAGCAAATTCATCAATTTATCCGAGAACTGCTCACCGCGCGATTTAACCGCGAGGGGGGCAGGGTCCGGATCCTGTATGGCGGCTCGGTAAAACCGTCGAATGCAAGGGAATTGATGGCGGTCGCCAACGTCAATGGCGCGCTGGTCGGCGGCGCCAGCCTGAAAGCGGCCGATTTCCTTGCGATTGCCCTTAGTTGCCCCTAGCTAACGGCAAGGCGGTGCCGGGGGTGACAATGCCCCGTCCAATCGTGTAACACCGCGCAACTTCAAACCCCGCAAGCCCCCGTTCAGCCGGACCCCGGCCTCTTTCGGCTTGCGACGGAAGGTAGAGATGCAGACCGTCGTTATCGTAATCCACCTGATGATCGTTGCGGCCATGATCGCAACCGTGCTGCTGCAGAAATCCGAAGGCGGCGGCCTTGGCGTCGGCGGGGGCGCCGGATTCATGTCGAGCCGCGGCACCGCCAATTTGCTGACGCGCACGACGGCGGTGCTTGCGGTGGGCTTCTTCCTGACCAGCCTGTTCTTGTCCTGGTACGCAAGCTACGACCGCAAGCCGAGCTCGATCATCAATCCGGCCTCGCAGTCGCAGCCGGCGGGACCGGCAACGCCGGTGTCCCCGCCGACCAGTGGCGGCATCCTGGATTCGCTGAAGAAGTCGGACGAGCGGCAGCAGAGCCCGCCGGCGCCATCGGGTCCGCAGGCGCCGCAATCGCAATAAAGCAGGGTGGCCATGCAGGGTGGCGGTCTGGCATTCTGCATCAATAATTCCCATCAATGTGCTGATAACGCTTTAATTTTCACGCCACCCACAGCCCCGCAAAAGGTTTGCTGCGGCTCACGAATAGCTTTGGCGAATCGCGCCGGTCGCCTTAAAGGTTAAGTCCCATGGCGCGGTATATCTTCATCACCGGCGGCGTGGTTTCCTCGCTCGGAAAGGGTCTGGCTTCGGCGGCGCTCGGCGCGCTGTTGCAGGCGCGCGGCTACAAGGTTCGGCTGCGCAAGCTCGATCCCTATCTCAATCTCGACCCCGGAACGATGTCGCCCTACCAGCACGGCGAAGTTTTCGTGACCGATGACGGCGCCGAGACCGATCTCGATCTCGGCCATTATGAGCGCTTCACCGGACGCCCCGCCACCAAGGCCGACAACATCACCACGGGGCGCATCTACCAGGACATCCTGACCAAGGAACGCCGCGGCGATTATCTCGGCGCGACGATCCAGGTGATCCCGCATGTCACCAACGCCATCAAGGATTTCATCCTCGACAGCAATGACGAGTTTGATTTCGTGCTGTGCGAGATCGGCGGCACCGTCGGCGACATCGAGGGGCTGCCGTTCTTCGAAGCGATCCGCCAGCTCAAGAACGATCTGCCGCGCGATCACGCCATCTACATTCATCTGACGCTGTTGCCGTTCATCCCGAGCGCCGGCGAACTGAAGACAAAACCGACGCAGCATTCGGTCAAGGAGCTGCGCTCGATTGGCATCCAGCCGGATATCCTGCTGTGCCGCACCGACCGGCCGATCCCCAGGGAAGAACGGCGCAAGCTCGGCCTGTTCTGCAATGTGCGCGAAAGTGCGGTGATCGAGGCGCGCGACGTCGATAACATCTACGCCGTGCCCGAGGCCTATCATGCCGCCGGCCTTGACGATGAGGTGCTGGCGGCGTTCGGCATCGCGCCCAAAATTCCGCCGGCGCTGCAAAGCTGGAACCTGATCAACGAGCGGGTGCGCAACCCCGAAGGCGCGGTGACCATTGCCATCGTCGGCAAATACACCGGCATGAAGGACGCCTATAAATCGCTGATCGAGGCCTTGTCGCACGGCGGCATCGCCAACAAGGTCAAAGTCAATCTGGACTGGATCGAGAGCGAGGTGTTCGAGAACGAGGATCCCGCGCCGTTTCTCGAACACGTCAACGGCATTCTGGTGCCCGGCGGCTTCGGCCAGCGCGGGGCGGAGGGCAAAATCCGCGCGGCGCAGTTCGCGCGCGAGCGCGACGTGCCCTATTTCGGCATCTGCTTCGGAATGCAGATGGCGGTGATCGAAGCCGCGCGCAATCTGGTCGGCATCAAGGAAGCCAATTCCACCGAGTTCGGCCCCACGCCCGAACCGCTGGTCGGCCTGATGACGGAATGGCTGCGCGGCAACGAGCTGGAGAAACGATCGAAGGCCGGCGATCTCGGCGGCACCATGCGCCTTGGCGCCTATCCCGCGGTGCTCAAGCGCGGCAGCCGGGTGTCGGAGGTCTATGGCGGCGCCATCGAGATTTCCGAGCGCCACCGCCACCGCTACGAGGTCAACACCGCCTATAAGGACCGGCTCGAGCAGCAGGGCCTGCGTTTCTCGGGCCTTTCGCCCGATGGCGTGCTGCCGGAGATCGTCGAATACGAGGACCACCCGTGGTTCATCGGGGTGCAATTCCATCCCGAACTGAAATCGCGCCCGTTCGAGCCGCATCCGCTGTTCGCGTCGTTCATTCAGGCCGCGGTAGTGCAGTCGCGACTGGTATAGACGAGGTAGTTTCGCTCGTCCGGGCTACGCATTCAGTTGTCAAACAGCCAAGAATATTTATGACTCCACGATCTCGCGGCGCGATGCGCCCGAGTTTTGCAAAACTGTTTCGCCTCTCCTTGGAATAGAGGGCGTGGGGAATGCCGGGTGCCCAACGCACCCGCAGCCTCGCGTGCAAATGGTAAGTAAAAGCAACGGGTGCCAGAACCACACGGCTTCACCGTCCGCTCAAGCGCCGATCATCTTGCACGCCGCTGACCGCTCACGAGGTTCATCTCGCCCTGCGATTGCCATTGCGCGCCTGACGCCCTCGCGTCCACCGCATCCCGTGCCCTACGTCCGTGACGACCGCGAAGCGCCCCTCTTGTGGGCACGGGACGGGTTTGGATATGCATCTGATTTGGGTCAGGCGGAAACGAAAATATTTTTCGCAGAGGGGCTGGACTCGGGGGTCACGAAAACGCGCAAGTGATTTGCCCGTCGGGCGTCGGGCAAAATCAGCGGACGCGCAGGATGGGTTGAGGCCTTCGCGAAACCCATCAGCTATTTGGAGCAGACTTGCGAGTCCTGAAAGCTCTCACTTTTTTGGAAAACGCGATCTCGCTTTCAGCATCAACCTGTCTGAACAAACCGAGATTTGGAAAACACCTTTTGGAGGCCTCTGACGGTCGTCACAGTCAACACTGTCGCGGCGATGCGCACGGTGTGCGCGCTCCAAGCACCCCCTCGCCCGTGAAGGCGAAGCACTGTGTGGGACATCAGCATTCCCGGCGGACGGATCTGCGGGCATCGGCGAAAGGACGATAGCCGCCAGGAGTGAATAGCGATCATTCCAACACGGAATAATCGTTATTCGACTAGGCGTTCTACCCCCTCATTATGACATAGCGCTACCTCAGCGGAGCCGACGGCGCGGCAAGCGTCGCCCCTATCCCCAACGATGAGGAAAGCACTATGTCTAGATTGGCAAACAAGGTCGCCGTCGTTACCGGCGGCACCAGCGGTATTGGATTGGCGACGGCCCAGCGCTTCGTTGCCGAGGGGGCGTTCGTCTATATCTTCGCGCGCCGCCAGGAAGAACTCGACAAGACCGTTGCCTCACTCGGCAAGAACAGCGCCGGTGTGCAGGGCGACGTTCGCAAACTCGAAGACCTCGACCGCCTTTATTCGAAGATCGCGTCGGACGGCCGGACGCTCGATATCGTTGTCGCCAACGTCGGTGCGGTCGACAGCGTGAAGCTCGAGACTGTGACGATCGAGAGCTTCAACCATAACTCCGATGTCAATGCGCGCGGCGTGCTCTTCACCGTCCAGAAGGCGCTTCCGCTGCTCAACACCGGCGCCTCGATCATCCTGACCAGCACGATCGCGTCGCTGCGCGGCTTCCCTGGCCGTAGCGCCTACGCCGCGTCCAAGACCGCGCTGCGCTCCTACGCCCGGACATGGACTATGGAACTCAAGGATTGCGGCATCCGAGTCAACACCATCACGCCGGGCCCGTGCGACACCCCGCTGATCGATGCACAGGTGAGCACTCCGGAAGAAGCCGCTGCGGTCCGTGCCAAGCACGCCGCCAACATCCCGCTCGGTCGCATGGCACGGCCAGAAGAGATCGCGGCAGCGATGCTGTTCCTCGCCTCCGACGACAGCAGTTTCGTCGCGGGCAGCGAGCTTCTGGTCGACGGCGGCATGTGCTCGGTCTGAGCGGCTCGCGACATCGTTTCGGGGCCCGCCGATACGACGGCGGGCCAGTTCCATCCCGCGGCCTTGTTTGGGCCGCCCCAAGCTGAAAGAGCAATTCAATGTCAAAACTCGCGGGGAAGGTTGCCGTTGTCACGGGCGGCAGCAGCGGAATTGGTCTCTCGACCGCCAAGCGCTTCGTCGAGGAAGGCGCTTTCGGCTACATCACCGGCCGACGGCAGGCGGAACTGGACCAAGCTGCATCCTTGATCGGCAGGAATGTTACCGCCGTCCAGGGCGACGTGTCTAATCTCGTGGATCTCGATCGACTTTACGCAAAGGTAGCCAACGAGAAGGGGAAGATCGACATTCTCTTTGCCGGAGCCGGCATCGTCGATCCCCAGCCGCTCGCCGAGGCGACCGAGGAGAGCTTCGACAAGGTCTTCGGCATCAACACCCGGGGCTTGGCCTTCACAGTGAAAAAGGCCCTGCCGCTGTTGAACGACGGCGGTGCGATCATCGTCATCTCCTCGATTGCCACCGGCAAGGGTATTCCGGGGTTCACCGCCTACAGCGCCACGAAGGCCGCCGTGCGCTCGTTCGTCCGCACCTGGACGGCCGAACTGAAGGACCGTCGCATTCGGGTCAACGCGATCAGCCCCGGTCCAATCGATACGCCGATCTTCGAGCAGCAGGCGCCTACCAAGGAGGGCGCAGATCAGGCTCGTGCTGCGTTCGCCGCTGCCGTGCCGTTCGGGCGCCTCGGTCGCCCGGAGGAGATTGAGGCGACCGCGCTGTTCCTTGCCTCTGACGAAGCGGGCTTCATCGCAGGTGTCGACCTCCCGGTCGACGGCGGCATGACGGCTGTTTGACAGGCAAGGTGACGCGCCTCGGGCAATAAACTGTGGCGCGCGTCTTCAGACGGAGGCCCGCCTCGTCCGTGAGAGAGGGTCTTCGTCGCAGTTTCACCGAGCGGCTTCAGGCAAACGCTCCGGCAGCAATCATAAAAGCCCTGTCGCGAAGCTGCGGGACAGTTCCCGAATCTCTCAGACAAGAGCCGGCGGGAGGGACGCCATTCCCTCCTGCCGCACCTGCGACCTGGAGCAGTCCTCCAAGGCGACGTTTGTGGACTCTGCCCGCTATTTGGACAGGCACCAAAGCGAAGCCATCTGGTTTGGCGATGTGCCGAAAAGGGCCTCCTACTCACGCCCGTCTACCGCGAGATCGAAAGTGAAGACGCCTTCGTCATTGGTCGGCCGCCCGACCAATTCCGGATGGCGCAAGGTACGGACCGCGTCGTAGTACCCAGCACGCCAGTGCTCCTCCATACTCTCGTGCGAACCAGCGCGATGCATTCGAAGGGAAGATCCCTTTCCACCACTGTAGCACGTGGCTTGACCCGAACATTCACAGCGTTTTCTCCTCAATGGTGACGCATCTCCGTATCGACAATCTAGTCTAGCGACTGCCTCGGCCCGGCATTTGTCCCGGCGAGGTCGGACCGGGTCCGACGCCGACAGTTAGTCCGGGGCCGACTGGTCGCATCGGATCTGTCCTTTTCGGATCGCGCGGATTTTTGTCGGTGTTGTTGGCTTCGCGGGCCATTTCCAGACAGGTCAAAAGCTCGACATAG
>WNFO01030558.1_pt1 | contig 17093 bp, 16 predicted proteins | sample 5400251 | NCBI WGS metagenome assembly WNFO01 (sample SAMN13153354, study PRJNA577476) | soil metagenome | isolation source: 100 cm saprolite under Madrone tree | place: USA:California | collected 2016-06-14 | reverse complement strand
GCGATTTGGTGCATGGAAGTGATTTTTACCGCATTTGCCTTGAGATCTCCTCCTTTGTTGCCTCACGCGGGAAACAAGTTCATGACAGGGACACGCATGCTGCGGGACCCGCAGGTTTTCGCCGTCAGGGCCCGGCCATGCTTCTTTCGCGAGTTGTCCGTGCTTGAAGACTTGAAATCCCATGCGCCCGCACCGCGCAGGATCGATCTGCCGGTGTGCAAAAAATCATGATTTCGCGCGGCTCTGCTTCTTCGCTACCGGCCTCCGCATCTGACATGCCGCCTCATGCCGCGGCTTCAATCCGAGCCACAAAGGAATGTTTGACGAAAGGCCGCTGGACGTGATCCTGATCACAGGCAAAATTCCCCAACCAAGGCAAATTGGGTCTCCTCGCGCTGATCGCCGGGTTAGCCAGGTTGCCGGCTGAACACGGTCTTGGTATGTTTTGAGCATTCGTCTATGGGGGCCTTCGGTGCGGTCCACACTCCTGATTGTTTTTGGATTTTTATTCTATATTTCCGCTGCCCCCGCATTGGCGGAAAAGCGCGTCGCCCTCGTCATCGGCATGTCCAACTATCGGCAAGTCCCGCGGCTCGCAAATCCAGCGCGCGACGCCGACTCGATGTCTGCGCTGTTCAAGAAGGCCGGCTTCAATCTGGTCGACAGCGAGCGCGATCTCGGTATCGCCGATTTGCGCCGTGTCATCCGCGAGTTCTCCGAGATTTCGCGGGATGCCGATATCTCGGTGGTCTATTACGCGGGTCATGGCATTGAGGTCGATGGTACGAATTATCTTGTACCCGCGGATGCGAAGTTGTTGAGCGACTTCGATATCGAGGACGAGACTGTTTCGCTCGATCGCGTGCTCAAGGCACTCGATCCCGTCAGGCGGCTCAAGCTTGTCATCCTGGACGCCTGTCGCGACAATCCCTTTGCAAGAACGATGAAGCGAAGCGTCGCCAGCCGCTCGATCGGGCGCGGGCTGGCGAAAATTGAACCACCAATGTCGGACATGCTGATCGCTTTTGCAGCAAAAGCCGGCGCGGTGGCAAGCGATGGCGACGGAGAAAACAGTCCGTTCGCAGCCGCTCTCGTGAAATACATCGCTGAACCGGGGCTGGATCTGCGGCTTGCTTTTGGTCGGGTTCGGGATGATGTGCTGAAAAGCACAGCCAATCGCCAGGAGCCTTTCGTTTACGGATCGCTCGGCGGCGAAACGATGGCGCTGGTTCCGCAGCCTGTGAAACCTGCCGATCCCGAAGCCGAAGCTCGCATCGATTACGAACTCGCCGCTCAAATCGGCACCAAGGAGGCGTGGGATTCGTTTCTCGCAAGTCACACCACGGGCTTGTACGCGAACCTCGCACATGCGCAGAACGGCAAACTGGCAGCAGCGCAGCAAACTCGCACAAAAGCGGACGATGCGCGACGCGAGGCCGAGGAGCAGGCTGCTCAAAAGGCCGCTGAACTTCGCCGACAGCTTGAGGAACAGAGCACACGGCAGACGGCCGAGGCAAAGCAAAAGCTGTCTGAGCAGGCTAAGAGGGACCTCGAGGAAGCGCGGCGCCAGCTTGCCGAACAAGCAAAGAAGGAACTGGACGAAGCCAGGCATCAGGTCGAGGTGGCGCAGCAGCAAGCGGAGGCCGCGCGGCGGCAGGTCGAGGAAGCCAAACGTCAGGCGATCGCAGACGCCCAGCTTCAGGTCGAGCAAGCCAAGCGCGCAGCCAAAGAGAACGCCGAGAAGCTTGCGTCCCTGACGCCCAACCAGCCGGCCCCGCAAAGCCCCCCGCCGCCTTCGCCGCAAATGGATCAGGCGGATATCGCGCGATTGCTGCAAGCTCATCTGAGACGTGTGGGCTGTAACCCGGGCACGGCCGACGGCAATTGGGACGACGGCTCCAAGAGGGCGCTCGAACTCTTCAACAAGAATGCCCAGACCAAATTCGACATCAAGCTGGCTAGTCTCGATGCCCTGGATGCCGTCCGCAGCAAGCCCGATCGCGTGTGCCCGCTCATCTGCGCCAAGGCACAACGCGCCGACGGCGATCGCTGCGTTCAGATCGGTTGTGGAAGCGGCTTCGTTTTAAGTTCCAGTGGATCATGCGAGAAACGACCCGAGTCAGCGCCCAAAGCCCGGGCTGCGACCCATCAGGAACCGGCGCCTCAACGGCGATCCAGTTCGCCAACTGGCGGCAAATGCTTCTCTTTCAACGGAAAGAGCTATTGCGAATAGGTTGCTGACCGTGGCGCGGTTAGGTCAATAGAATGGCTGGAAGTCCCTATTCGCAATAGCGCTTGCCGCTGAAAGTGAAGCATTTCGCAGAGCCCTCTCCTGCAACCTCAACGCTGCGACGAATCGCGTGCATTCGGCGAGCATGCCGGCGCCGCGCAGGCGGGTAAGTCAGCACGGTCGGCCCCACGCACCGCTCGGCAAGATCTCTTTCGGCGACAATTTTCCATGTCGGCCGTGTGCCGTCCGACGTGCAGTTCAGCATCAGGGATTTCTGAACGCAGATAAAGGCTCCGTCGCTGTAGGATTTGCTTTGGTAAAGACAGCCTGGAGGAGCGCTTATCTTGTGATCGCTCGGTAGCGGCTCGGCCGCGACGACTCCCGTGCAACCGAGAAAAACTAGAACCCAAACAGGGTGGCGGATCATTTTCACCGTCCGGAAAAGTGCAGGTTCACGGCATTAGAATGCCTTAGAGTACACAATCCAAACGGCGGCTGATAGAGGCGCTGCTCAAAAAGATCATCGCCGGGACGGATGCGAGCGAAACATTCGAGATCGACAGCCGCCAGATGTTTGCGCGCACCCGCGACCTTGACCTTGAGGGCGGCGTCTCCAAGGTCCGCAATTTCCGATATGCTTCCCGCCGCAGCAACCATCGGCTGAAGAAAACCCGGGCTCAGCGCGAGACGTTGCCCGATTACTGGGTTTGACCCCGCGATTGCCGTTCACCCGCATCGCACTCGGCGCGCCTCTCCGTGCCTTGCGCATTGGCTTGCTTTCGATTCCCGGTTGCGGTTCGATGTCGGGGTATATTCAGGACAAGCATTAGCGAATGGAAGTTAAATTGAAGCCCATCTCAGTTTTGATATGGTCAACCCTTGCCACGGCGGTTCTGCTTCTTCTTCCCGAGGGGACGGGGGCCAGCAAGATGCAGCCGGGCTTCATGAGCCACAAAGGGCGGTTTGGCCTGAACGCCAACACCGATTGCCGCCGTCCACGCTTCAATCTTTGCCAAGGCTGCAATGTTGATATTCGAATGCGGGTAAGGCAAAACAGTGCTTGTGCGCTCAACCTCCAGTCACTCGGTCCATTCGCCGGTCAAGAAGTTCTGGTGCGTCCGAAAAATGGAATTTATGGCTCGGCCAACGAAACCGCGACTGCATACCGGCCGAACCCGGGCTATCTGGGACAGGACCATTTTGAGACTCGCCTCTACTTCGAGGAAGGCAATGGGAAGCGGACCTTCATAAATTTGAAGGTCAACGTCTTCGTCGTTCCCAACCTGTGAGATGGGATTGTCGAACGGCCCCTTGACGAATGGCACGCGGCTTCGCTTACGAGCCGCACCGCCGCGACCGGAAGGCCATCACTCCCTGAAAAGCCTGCCCGGCGCGGAACCTTGCCGGCTCCTCAGGGAGTCAAGCCCTGGTGCACCCGCCAAGCTTTCAAGCACTTAGCCGATTTCGTCGTTCGAGAAGCGCCGCCCGCCCCGCGGCAGCTAAAGACACCCTCAAATCCGCATGGACCGGATCCATGCGTAGCGGGTTTGGCATCGCAAGGTAGCGATGGCCATTCCATGTCACATTCCGAGGAGGGCGAAAACTGCTGGCCGGGTTATGTCGATGCGTTGACATCGATGGTCCAGGTGCTGGCATTCGTCATGATCATGCTGGCGCTGGCTGTATTCGTAATATCGCCGAGCGTCTCGAAGCACGCCATGGAAGCCATCGCAAAGGAGGTGCATGCCGACGCGCAGCCGAGCGCCGATATGAAGCAGCTGACGCAGGCGATAATGGATAAGGTTCAACAACTGCAATCCGCAGCTCCGGTCAGCGAGACGAACAAGCCCTCCGAACTTAAGTCAGCCGGCCCAACGGATGATGCAAATGATTCCCGACCGGAAAAAATCGTGGAAATGCAGATCAGCGGCGCACGACCTCGCTATCTCGATAAAGAGCCAAGTTATCAAATCTACGCCGGCGTCTAGTGTGAGTTTCAGAGCCTGGGAATTGTTTTCTTCGATCTTACGCGGACAGAAATGACCGCGGATGGCCGATATTTTACCGACGCTGCACATCCGACGGAAACGGGCATGTCGGTTGCCATCTCCGATCTTGTGGGCGACGAACGTTTTCGGAAAAAGATTTCCCGCAGTTGATCCCGAGCGCCTCCGTATTGACAGAGACAAAGCCACTGCACTCGGCGATCCCTTCGAAATATATGGCAACGAGTTTGACAGACAGAACTGACGTCCTCACGGTCCTGACCCGTCGAAACTTGCCGAAGATCCGGCAGTCGAGAGCCTGAGCCGCGCGTGGTTGAGCAAACGGGAATCCTGGACGGAGGGCCGATCGCCAACGAAAAGCCCGGCTCGAAGGCCGGGCCGATCGCAAGTATTTCTTAAGGTGAAGCAATGGGTGTGGTTAAACTGGAACTGCCCCGTCCGTCTGTGCACTATGTAACAGAGGAACCCTTACTCGCGGTGACCGATATGCAGCTTCAATCGAACCTGACTTGCCCGAAATGCAGCCATCAAGCTGTCGAGACGATGCCGACCGATGCCTGCCAGTTCTTCTATGACTGCAAAGGGTGCGGCGAACGGCTCAAGCCCCTCGCGGGCGATTGCTGCGTGTTTTGCTCTTACGGATCGGTGCCGTGCCCGCCGATACAGAGCAACATGCGTTGTGTGCCAGCCGTTCACTAAACGCCGGCGCCACCTGCGAAGGGCAGGCTGACGCTGAGAAAGCTCACCTAAAGCCGTTGGATTGGTGTTCGGAAGCTTACAAGCTTGACAAAAGGTTGATTGGCGCACCACGGTCGATGAAGATGGGCACTATTATTTCGCCGTGGCGCTATGATGCTGCGGCCGGCGAGACGATCCAGCCGGATTGGCAGCGACGGACTACGATCTTGCGCTACGCCTCATGGGCGGCTGCCTTCCCGATTTCGCTGGTGGTTCGGTTACCCTTCGATAGCGGCCCTTTCGATCGGTCGCGGGATCGACGTGATGGGCCAAATCCGGACCTTCTGGCGATCTGAGCCGCCGATAGGATTGGGAGACTATTGCTCGCGCAAATAGCGGCCGGATGGAGTCATCCAGTTGACAACCTGTTCGTACGCCTGTTCCAGCGCGATCCGTAAATCGCTCTCCTCAACCGCCCAATCTCGGTTCGGTTCGGGCTCTCGCTCTCTCGGTCCGTCCACATAATTAGCATGAACCCCAATCGTCCCATCCGAGATCGGTTCAATCCAAATTTGAAAGCATTCGCCCGCAATGCTCGACACGTACGCGCCCCATAGTTGGCGACCAGCCCAGCCACAAGAGACGCTTAGCGAATGCTTTGCGGCCCAGTTGCGAACGTCAGAATCGATAGATGAGTGGCTCATTTCGCTGGGCCAATCCTTTTTACGCAGGCCGTCGCATACGGTTCTGGCGCGCAATCCCAATCAGGGCCTAGGGACGAGCCCGTTAATCTTAGAGGCGGCGGGTGCGTGACGTAAAAACCCAAAGCGACGGCCACGAGCGTAGCAACTGCCGCGATTGCAACGACATCCCTAAAGCCGAAGGTCTGTTTTGGCGGCCTCGATGGTCTCCAGCGGCGTCTCGGCGATATTGTCGGCCTCTTCATGAGGATGCGCGGTCCCGGAGATCGTTGGCGCGTCTCATCTCTCGCGCAATGTCATCGAAAACTTGCGCCAGTGAGCGACCATCGCTGGTTGTCATGGACTTTCGAACCTGTCGTCCGTGCCATGCGATAGCGCCGCAAGCAAGTACGAGCGGAAGGAAAGAAACGATCAAACTTACATACCAAGGCACGTCGTTAGTCATGCTCAAAACCCTCGACCATCTGGGCGCAAAGTCTCAGGATACTCACCTATCGAAACTTCCACGGTGATATCGCTGCCGCGGGTCTCCAGGTATTGATGCCCCGATACGGATGACGCGAGTACATCAATCATTTCGGCGAAGTCCTCCGCCAAATCCGGCTGTAGCGTCCATTCCAGACCGTCACGCGCGATGCGCATGCCTGTGTCACGTTCATCAGGGACGGCACTGACGGCGATCATTCTGCCATCTACCGCTTCGCAGAACCTGTCGAGTGTCGGCACATTCGGGTGCGCCTATGCGCGGCGCAGAAAATCCCTTAAGTCACGCATGCCCGTTGCATCTCCCCAAAGAAGAACAGTGGCAGCGCCTTTCCAGTCTGCAAAGCAAGCGGATCGCAGTGTCATAACCCAACCTATAAGCGAGGCGTCGCTAAGGCACAATTAACGGCTCAACTCAAATCCCTTCGACTGGCGCTGTTCCTCAGTCGCATCTGCTATGGGTCATTCGCGGCGGCGTTGCCATGTCAGCCTTCTGGTTCGCTATCGACAATACCCGACATTACCGGCCGAGAGCTGGGGCATAGATCTCGACCGATTAGGACGGCAAGATAAAAGCGACGGTGTCGCTCGGGGCCGTGGGGGTGGTAAGTGTTTGTCTGCACATTGTTTCAGATGGCACTGCAGCGGCACCGTATGAAGCGGTCTGGTGCCGCTCGAAGCGAGAAAGCATTCAAAATCAACGTTCCGAGCGCCATCGTTCGCAGCATAGCGTCTTGTTGCGCGTGCTCGGCGGGATGTCTGGCCGTGATCGCACGGGAGGCCGCTGCCGGACCAACGGAGCGCCGTCAAGGCTCGCGCTGCGCGCGACCGGCTCCGCCGGCTCGCGGCCTTGACGGCGCTCCGCTGGCCCGGCTCTTTTGCTTCCATGCGTTCATGGCTTGCTGTGCGCGATCGCGCTCACGCTGCAGTGGAAGTGCGGTGTCGCAGCACTGTGGCGTGACGTGGCGTGGATTTCGCCCGTTCTGTGAATCAGCCAGGCGTGCCACAGTGGCGCCATGGCCGACGAAGATGGGCACTGTTGCTTCGCCGTAGCGCTATGACACTGGAGCCTGCGTCACGCCACGGTTGCCGAAACTGCAACAGTCTGCGATTTTGCACTACGCCTCAGGGCTAACCACCAGCCAGGGACCTTTGAATATTCTCATTGTGCCGCTAGACCGGCGTCCGGTGCAAAAGGGGGAGACCGCCCGGTGATCCTCACTCTGTCCGAAGCTGACGTCGCCAACGTCTTGAAATACGAGCAGCTAATACCTGCAATGGAGAAAGCTCTGTCGGCCTTCTCTGCCGGTCGGGTTATTCAGCCGGTGCGCAACATGCTCACCATCGAGGAAGGAAAGCGTTTTCTCGGCATTATGCCCGCAGTGGCCGAAGATGGGATGGGTGCCAAGCTCGTGTGCTTCTTTCCAAAGAATGCCGGCACCCAGGTGCCCACGCACTTGGCCATGATCATGCTCTTTGAGCCAGGAACGGGGCGCCCCCTGGCGTTCTTGGACGGACGTCTAATTACTGAAATGCGAACCGCCGCAGTTTCAGCAGCAGTGACAAAATACCTCGCTCCCGACAACGCCAGAGTGCTTGCGCTGCTCGGAGGCGGAGTTCAAGCGCGTGCGCATCTACAGGCTCTTCGCCACGTATGCCAGTTCGAGGAAGTGAGGGTATGGAGCCGGACATCGGATCGTGCGCAACGCTTTGCTGCGCTGCATGGCGCGAAGGCGATGGATCTTGAGCCTGCCGTGCGGGGCGCCGACGTGATCGTGACGGCAACAAATGCGCTGGAGCCCTTCTTGAAGGGCACGTGGATAAAGCAAGGCGCCCACGTCAACGCGGTCGGCTCTCCCCGCCCAACGTGGAGAGAGCTGGACGACACCGCCATGCATAACACTCTAATCGTCGACTCGCGTGAAGCCGTGCTCAAGGAATCAGGCGATGTGATTCTCTCCAAGGCCCCTATCTTTGCGGAGGCAGGAGAGCTTTTCATCGGGTCGAAGGTGCCGGAGCGGTCAGCAACAACAGTGTTCAAATCCGTGGGAATTGCAGTGGAGGATATCGCCGCCGCGCGTTTGGTCTATGATGCCGTTGAGAGTGGCTGAACCATACGGGTCATGACGGGTTCAAAATCGATGTCAGCCCTGTAAGATCTAGCGCCGAACGCTGAGTCATATGCCAGCAGGCAACGCGTCTACGTCAGCGGATTCACCTCCTGCGAGGACGAAGAGGTTTGATTCAAGCGCCGCGGACAGAACGGGCAAAATCGGCGGCATTGGTGCCAATAGCGAATTCCGAAGTGGCGCACCCGACACGATTCGAACGTGTGACCTTTGCCTTCGGAGGGCAACGCTCTATCCAGCTGAGCTACGGGTGCGTGAGGGTTCATTTAGCCGATTGGCCCGAGGTCGGCAACGGGCAAACCGGGGCTGTTTTGGGCAAGCAGCAAGGCTCGAAAGGCAAGGGTCAGGCGCTTGAGCCATGTCGGGCTCGCAAAAAAGCACGATCCGCGGTTGCAAAAGTCAAAGCGCAGACGTGCTCTCCGGCGGCACGCGGTGATGCGTGGCCTGCTCGAAGGCGTAGCCCACTTTGAACAGGTCGGGCTCATGATAAGGGCATCCTCAAGAACCTCGATTGTCAAGACGCTGTTCTTCCGCGGCATCAACACCGATCAATGCGTGCTGCACTCGCTGACCGACGCGCATTCCTCGGCTACCGTTGCGTGCTGGTCGAGGATTGCGGTGGAATGACCTCGCCCGATTTCTGCCGCGAGGCAACGCTATGGAACGTCAAGTTCTGTTTTGGCTTTGTCACCAGCACCAGCCAGATTATCGAAGCTCTCCCGTCCTGGGCGGGAATTCGCGCACGGCTCGTCGATCTTTGTTGAGAACCGGCTCGGGGCGACATACGCTGCGGGCTGTACGACGGTGGGTGGGGTTCATCATAAAGGGCTTTGACATGCTGACCATCAGCGCCGTCATCCGCGTCAAAAAAGGTCACGAATCGTTTCACAGGAACAGGAGAACCCCTCTGTCTTCACCACCTATGAGCGGTTCCTCGATCAGGCCGCCATGGACGCCCACAACGATTCACGGGTCGTGGCGCGCTTCTTCGGCATTGCAAAGCCCATTCTCGACGGCGACGTCATTCTGGTCACCAGCACCGAGATTTCCGCCAAGCCCTGACCTTGAGGGCCTGACCGTGGCAACAGCCGGAATACCAGGCAGTGCACCGTCACACGGCGTCCGCAAGAACTGCGACCTGCATCTTCCGCTCCGTGAAATTCGCAACGTATTTTACTCTATCCAGCCGAGCTACGGGTGCGCCGGGTTCATTTTAGCCGATCGGCCTGGTGTCGGGAAAGTCCCTGCACGGCTGGCAGGGCGCCGCGCCGAAAAGGCCAAGCCGGCAGCCCGATTGTCACGCAGGACGCAGCCTGTAAACTACCCCTTGAGGGAATGGCGTTGCGAAGGCCGCGCTGCAACGGAGAAAAGTCCATGCGTCCGCTCGAATTTGGCTGGTATCTGCCGACGCATGGCGACACCACGGCCTATGGCGTGATGGAGGCCCAGGTAGCGGGATCGCCCGAACTGTGCGACCGTGTGGTGCAGGCTGCGGAGGCGGCGGGATTCGAATATCTCTTGATCCCGGTCGGTTCGACATGCTGGGAGGCATGGATATCAGGCGCGTTCATGGCGGCGCGATCGGCCAGGATAAAACCGCTGATCGCGGCCCGGCCCGGCTACATCAATCCGGTGCTGCTGGCGAAGATGATCTCGACCTTCGACCAGATGTCGGGCGGCCGCATCTGCGTCAACCTGATCGCCGGCCAGAACGAAAGCGAAGTCGAAGGCGAGGGCGTGCGTTACGCCAAGGAAGAGCGCTACGCGCTGATGGACGAGGAGGTCTCGATCCTCAAGGCGCTGTGGACCACGCGGGGCCCGCTGAATTTTGCCGGCAAATTCCACACCCTGTCGGGCGCGCACATCCGGCCGCGACCGCTGCAGCAGCCATTCCCGAAATTCTATCTCGGTGGCGGCTCGCGTCAGGCCTGGGAAATGTCGGCAAAACATTCCGACGTGCATCTGTTCTGGGGCGATCTGCCGGAACAGATTGCCGATAACATCGCCGAGATCAGGGAAATGGCGAAAGCGCACGGCCGCGACAAGGACATTGGATTCGGCATGCGGCTGCAGGTGATCTGCCGCGAGGATGAAAAGGACGCGTGGGAGGCCGCCGATATATTGGTGCGCAACGCGACCGAGCGGCAGAAGCAGGACATGAAGACGCTCTATAACAACTCCGCGGCCAACCAGCGGGTGCAGCAGCTCGCCCGCGAACATGGCGACCTGCTGCTGCCGCATCTGTGGACCGGCATCACCCGGGTGCGGCCCGGCGCCGGGATCGCGGTGGTCGGCAACCCCAGGCAATGCGCCGACACATTGCAGCAGTTCATCGATGTCGGCTGTCATTCGTTTTGCTTATCGGGCTATCTGCATGACGAGGAAGCCGAGCGCTTCGGACGGCTGATCCGTCCAATCCTCGCCGAGACCAATCGCGGCCGGCTGGCGGCGTAAAGCCGCGACCGATATGGGGGCCAAAGTTATGCCGGATACTCGCCATTCCCCGGAATCCGGCTTTGCGGATGGCGTCAGCACGTGGCCGGTGTTCCGTTCGCTGACGGCGTATCGCATTCAATTCATGACACACGATCTGTTCGCGGGCCTGACCCTTGCCGCGATCGCCATTCCCGAACAGATGGCGACAGCCCGGCTGGGCGGATTCACTCCGCAGATCGGCTTTTTCGCCTTTCTCGCAGGCTCGCTAGCGTTCGCCTGTTTCGGAAGCAATCGATTCCTGTCATGCGGCGCGGATTCGACGATAACGCCGATCTTTGCCGGCGGGCTCGCCGCTCTGGCTGCAGCGGGCTCGCCGGAATATTCGGCGCTGGCCGCGGCGCTGGCGCTGATGGTCGGGCTCTTGCTTTTCGCCGCCGGAACGTTCCGGCTGGGCTGGATCGCGGATCTTCTCTCGATTCCGGTGACGACAGGCTTCCTTGCCGGCATTTCGGTGCACATCCTCATTTCGCAATTGCCTGCCATCCTCGGGTTGCCCTCGCCTGCGGGCCCAATGCTGTCGCGTCTGGCGATGCTCGCCGGACATTTGAACGAAACAAACCCGTTTACGCTTGTGATCGGTCTCGGCGTGCTGGCGATCATCGCGCTATGCGAGCGGATTAGCGCGCGTATTCCCGGCGCATTGATCGGCCTCGCCGTGGCGAGCGCGGGCGTGGCGTTGCTCGGGTTGGAAAGCCGCGGCGTCGGCGTTCTCGGTGCGGTCGCCGTGGCGCTGCCGGCGGTTGCGATCCCGGATATTCCGGCGGGGCGCCTCGCGAGCCTCGTGACGCTCAGTCTCATCATCTCGGTTGTCGTCATGGTGCAGACCGCGGCAACCACGCGATCCTTTCTATCTGACCCCGATGAGCCGCCGGATGTCGATCGCGATTTCGTAGGCGTCGGAGCCGGCAGTATCCTGTCGGGACTGATCGGCGCATTTCCGGTCAATGCGAGTCCGCCGCGCACCGCCGTCGTTTGCGAAACCGGCGGACGGTCGCAACTCGCCGGTCTCGTCGCCGTAGCGATCGTGATCGTATCGCTGGCATTCGGCGCCTGGCTTCTCAGCCGAATTCCGAACGCGGCGCTCGGAGGCGTTCTGCTGTTCGTTGCGCTGAGGATCGTCCGCGTCAGCCAGATTGTCGTGATTTTCCGGCAGTCGTTGGGTGAATTTGTTCTGATCGTTTTGACATCGGCGGCCATCATCGTTCTCCCGATCGAACAGGGCGTTGGAATCGGTATCGCGCTTTCTCTCTTGCACGGCATATGGAGCACGACCCGCGCCCGGGTGCTGGTATTCGAACGGGTGCACGGAACGTCGATCTGGTGGCCGTCGAGCCCCAGTCTTCCCGGCGAAAGAGAGCCCGGCGTCATTGTCGCGGGATTTCAGGCGCCATTGTCGTTTCTCAACGCCTGTGATTTCCGGCGAGACATCCTGAACGCGTTGCAGGCCTCGCCGCAGAAGGCGCGGCTGATCATCCTGGAGGCGACAGGCATTGTCGAAATCGACTTTACGGCTGCTCAGGTCCTGGCCGACCTCATTCGCAAATGTCACGCCGACAACGTCGATTTCGCCATCGCCCGCCTCGAGTCGATCCGGGCTCAGGAAGCCATGGCGCGGTTCGGCATCAACGAGCTGTTGGGTCAGGATCGTCAGTTCCAAAGCGTCGAGGAAGCGGTTCGGACGCTCGGCAAACAGGATTCGGCAAGCGACAAGTGATCGTCCGGCAGATCTTGGAGTTCTGTCGGCGGGATTACATGCAGCGGCTTCCTCCAGGCGCGAGGCGGAACTTCATTCAGGGAGTTCGTTATGAGGAAGTTGCACCTGCTGGCGGGAGCCGTGCTGCTGGTTTTCGCGCTGGCAAGCCCCCGCGGCGGCTGACGAAGTTGCGTCCAATCATCGGCCGGTGAAAGAGGTCGCCAGCCTGCGAATTTCGGTCGGCACCCAGGGCACATTGCCGCTCTATGTGTCCGCCGACTGGTCGAGCCCGTTGCCGGATATCACGCGCGCGGTTCTGGTTCTGCACGGACGGCTGCGCAATGCCGATGTTTATTATCGATCCGCCCAAACGGCTCAGGCCGCGGCCGGCGAAGTCGGCAAGGCCACGATCATGATCGTTCCGCAATTTCTTGCCGGGATCGATGTTGATGCCTACCGGCTGTCTCCGGATACACTGCGTTGGAGCCTCGAGGGCTGGGAAGGCGGGGATCCGGCGGTCGGGCCGACGCCGGCGAGTTCGTTCGATGCGCTTGATGCCATCCTGGCCAGGTTGGCGGATCGCCGGCTATTTCCAAACCTCAAGCAAGTCGTGGTGGCCGGCCATTCGGGCGGCGCCCAGGTCGTGCAACGCTACGCGATCGCGGGAAAAGGCGAGTTGGCATTGACGCGGGAGGGCGTCGGCGTGCGCTATGTGGTCGCCAATCCATCGTCCTATGCGTATTTCAGCGCAGAGAGACCGGAACCAGCAATTGCCGCGGCCTGCCCGGACTATAACCATTGGAAATACGGCATGGAGGCACGCCCGGCATATCTCGCGGGTCCAACGATCGCTGCATTGGAGCAAGCCTACGTTGCGCGAAGGGTTATCTATTTATTGGGAACGCTGGATACCAATCCAAATCATTGCGCTCTCGACAAGACATGCATGGCAGAGGCAGAGGGGCCATACCGGTACATGCGCGGTCATGCCTATGCCGCCACGATGCAGGCCCGCGACGGCGGAACGCCGAATCACAGTCTTTGGGACGTGCCAGGCGTCGGGCACGACGGCGACAAAATGCTGACCTCGCCCTGCGGCCTCAAAGCCTTGTTTGATCTGCCCGGATGCGAAGCCGGCCGATGAGCGGCGCTGCGACCGAATTGGCTCCGCGATCAAAACCGGTCAAGCGTCAAACCGGTCAAGCGCAAAGGTCGGGCCCGCCATCACACCACCAACAGCCCCTGGCGTTCGGCAATGCCAAGCGCCAGTGGTTCGGCTCGGGAACGGTTCGCGAACGAAGTAGTGCAGGAACTCCGAATCCCAGGGAAATGACGCGTCCAGCGCTCTGCTCGGTGGCGCGATATCAAAGCTGGCGGCGGCACCGGCCCAGCCGGCATACAGGCTCTTGAGCCATCCGGTCGACCCCATCCCGGTCGAGACAATGATCCCGCTCGAGGATTGCTGTTCCTCGCGATCGTCGACCCGCAGCGTATAGCGGGCCGAGACGTGGCTGCGAGGGCCGACGAAGAGATCGTTCACCGCATACAGTGTCTCCCCGGTATTGAGCGATGCCTTCGCCATGGTGACGCGCTTGAGCGGCCGTCTGTGAGCCACCTCCTCAAGCATGATCCTGGGGAGATCGTCAGGGCGAAAGGGCAGCAACACCCCATCCCAGCGCTTCGCGTCCGGGTTAACGCCGAGCAAATGCTGACCGTCGAGATATTTGAGCGTGTTCGCCACCAGCCCATCCTGTCCCAGCACGACGACGATATCGTCGGCCCCGAAGATGAAATTTCCGAGATAACGTCGATCGAGCCGCTGAACCCGGCCGAAAGCGCGAAGGCTGGTCTCGACCTCGCGCGTGGCGGCGTGCAGCTGTCGCTGCTCCTCGAGGTAGTCGCCGAAATCAGCCCCGAGATGCTCGACATAGAACCGCGCCTGCTGGACCGTGTTGAAACGGGCGGTCAGCTCGTCGAGCCTGGTTTCGCGCACCACCAATACAATCTTGCGGTCGGCGGACTGCATGGCTCAATGCCCGGTTTGAGGTTGCAGCATCTCGCGCAGGAGATCCGGGGTGACGTTGAGCTGGCCAATCTTGGTCGCATTGTCGGCGAGGTCGCGGAAGGCGAGCGCCATGAGTTGCCCCGGGCTCATGCCGGCCGAGGCGAGCGCCTGAAGAATCTTCGGATCGGCGTCGCCGAATGATTTCATCATCGCGGCTAGTCCATAGGCCTGGGCATCCGCTTCTTCGCGGGCATTGGCCGAAGCCAGGACGACGAGCGCCTTGTTCTGCTCCTCGAGCCCGATCTTGCCGGTCATTTCCTCTTGCTGCATCTGCAGCCGGCGCGTCTGGACCGAACGCTCCGCCTCCATCTGGGCCTCGCGTACCTGCCGCTTTTTGTTTTCAACCGCGATCTCGGTCGCGAGTTCGTTCTCCTTGATGGTCCGTTCCTGTTCGACTGCGGCGTTGCGGCGGGTGTAGATGGCCTCGTCGGCGCGCCGCAGCAGCGCCTCGCGGGCTTCCGCTTCGAGCGCCTTGGCAGTCTCGGGCCTCGGCTTGACCGCAAGCAGCGAAAGGCCGAGCAGTTCGAGACCGAGCGTTTTGACCGTCGGGTGATCTTGCAGCAGACCGGCAACCCGTTCCACCAGCGGCTCGCCCGAGGCCAGAACCTGTTTCAATGACAACGCTTGAACCTCGGCGCGCATCGCGACCTGCACCTGATTGATCAGCCGCTGCGAAAGCTTCTTCGGATCCTCGGAGACGTAGGTGCCCTTCGGCCCGAACGTGAAATTGAGTAGTGCCGCGGTTCGGCGAGGGTCGGTGACGCGGTAGGTGATCTGGCCCTGGATTGTGACTTCCTGGAAGTCGGAGGTAATCTCCGGAAAAATGAAGGGCTCGTTCACGCTCGCGGTAGGCACCACGATCATCGAGGTCGACGGCGCGAAATACCAGAATGCCAGGCCTGCGCCCTCCCGTACGGGACGGCCATTTCGATACTGGATGACGTATTGCGTGGGTTCGGTCTTGATGAAGCGAAATCCTAACATGCCTGGTTCCCTCTACGTTCACATTCGAGGCCTTGCTTAAGGTCATCAAATACCACTTAGGTTGTTTTGTCAACTAAGTTAGTTGATGCTTAACACTAAGGCAAAAGCACGCTAGTTTGTGGCCCATGTCTGCTGTTATGGATTCCGCCCCCAAGGATATCGCCTCAAAGCCGATCGCGTCGGTCGACCTGGTCATCTTCGCGCTGTCGGAGACGGGCCTTCAGGTGCTGCTCATGAGGCGCGGCACCGAGCCGTTCGCGGATCATTGGGCGCTGCCGGGGGGCTGGATTCATGTCGACGAGGACACCGATCTCGATACCGCCGCTCGTCGCGTGCTGTTCGACAAGACCGGGGTCGAGACACCCTATCTGGAGCAATTGCGGACCTTCGGCGGCAAGTCCCGCGATCCTCGCGGCTGGAGCCTCAGTATCGCCTATGTGGCACTGATCTCGGCGCACGAGGTGCGGCTGCGGCAGGGATCCAATGCAACCGACGTCGCCTGGTGGTTGATCGAAGGAAATGAGGTCGCCGTACTGACGGCCTTCGATCATTCGAACATTTTCAACAGCGCGCTCGCCCGGCTGCGGGACAAGGTCGAGTACTCGACGCTTCCCGTGCATCTGCTGCCGGAGGGGTTCACCCTTGGCGAACTGCAATCCGTCTATGAAAGGATTCTCGGTCGCCGGCTCGATAAATCGGCGTTCCGCAAGCGGGTCGCCGAGGCGGATTTTGTCGAGCCAGTCCCAGGCGAGATGCGACGCGCCAGCAATCGGCCGGCTCAAGTCTATCGACTGAAGAAGGCGCGCTCGACCACCTTCTTCGACCGAACGATCTGAACCCAGGTAGGTGTGCCTGGACTTCATCGGCCAGTGGCAAGCGTCGCGAAAAGGCTCTTCGAGAGGTAGATTTTCTGGTCAGGCAACGGTCACCCGTTCGAATCGTGTCCGGCGCGCCACTTCGGTACAGAACTGGGCACGCCAAAACCTGCCGTTTTTGCGCTTTCAGCGGCGACGAGCGTTCGCAGGAGCACGCTTTTCGATCCCATGATGCGCAGTTCTTTCTGATCGACTTCGATGCGTTGGGCGAGCGCGCGAAGGTGATCGCGGCGGTAGCCGCCGCCATCGGTCCGCATGCGCTTGCGCGCTGTCCTGGCAAACGTTTTGAGAGCCTGTGGCGTGATCGTCGGTCCGGCCCGTTCAGTCGCGTCCTCGGCCCTCTCTGCGTCAAGGCGGGCCTGATCGCGTGTGGCCTTCAGTTAACCGATGCGGTCCTTCAGCATGGGGTCGGATAGATCGGCGATGCCATTCTCGATGGCATCGTAGAGCCGTTTGAGTTTGGCGTCTGCCTCGGCTGCCCGCTTGCGCAATTCGGCGATGTGCAACTTTCGTCGTTCGGCGCGCTCGGTGCGGCGATCGAGTACGTGCGACAAAAGCTGCTCGAGCTGGAATTGGTCGCGGAAGAAGCGGCTAAAACTGTGGACCAGGATCACATCGAACGCCGGCGGCTTGGTGGTCGCCGCGTCGATCTTGCGCTGGAATTCCGGCCGCCGGTCATCCGTCGCGGATAGGCCGGGCTCGATATAGTTGGCGACAATCTCCCAGCCGCGCGATGCGCAATAGGCCTTGGCC
>WNFO01001851.1_pt1 | contig 17096 bp, 17 predicted proteins | sample 5400251 | NCBI WGS metagenome assembly WNFO01 (sample SAMN13153354, study PRJNA577476) | soil metagenome | isolation source: 100 cm saprolite under Madrone tree | place: USA:California | collected 2016-06-14 | reverse complement strand
ATGTCCGCGGGGGACAGGGGCAGCCGTGACGGACATCCGTCGACGACGGCGCCGGTGGCGCCACCGTGCGACTCCCCCCAGGTCGTCACGCGAAACAGCTGTCCCCAGGTGTTGCCCACGCCTCGAGGATACGTGGCGCGGCGCTCGAACTCAAAGCCCTCCGGAACGAGCGGAGGGAGGCTACTCGAGGCGAGTGCCCGTGATCACGCCTTGACCATGGCGTGCGCCCTCGCCTCGACCTCGGTAAGTTTTTCGGCGATAAGCCCTTCGTCGAGAGCGGCCGCCACGGTCGGATAGCCCGCGCGCGTCAGCATGGCCGGAAGCCTTCCGGTCTTGAACTGATCGAGCACCCACTTGAAGGGATCGGGCACCAGCGTCTTGTCGAGGTAGATGCGCTCGTTCTTGTACGTGGGCCCGTAGTGGTAGTGCGGGTAGATGCGGAAGCAGTCGAAGGCCAGCAGCTCGACCTCCTGGCCGGCAATGTCGCCGAGGACGTGGACGGCGAGACCGCCGTCGCCCTGACCCGCGACGCGCATCTCCAGCCCGAACCGGATGTTGCCCGCCTCGATCACATCCGTCCCGCGATTGTGGCGAACCGTGCGGCGCTTGCGGACCGCCATCTCGCTCGCCTTGGCCTCCACCTCGTCCAGCGACGGGAGCAGCTGCGAGGGGTCGATCTGCAATGCGATCTGCTCGTACCCGGCGCGCCCGAGCATCGCCGGCAGCTTCCGGCGCAGCTGGGTCATCGTCCACCGCAGCGGATTGCCGGTGACCGTGGGGTCGAGCATGACGCGGACGTTCGTGCTCGCCGGGTCGTAGTGATAGTGCGGATGATTGTCGAAGCACTCGAACCGGAGTAGCTCTCTCTCGCCGCCGTCCACGACGGCGACAACCTGGAGACACACGCCCTGGTCAGCGTGGTTTCCGCCTTCGCCTCCCGGGCCCTGACCGTGCGGCGCGCCTCCGTCGATGTCGCGATACTGCAGGGCGAAGCAGATCGGGCCACAGGCGATCTTTACGCTACCGATGTCCATCGTCTCCTCCTCACGTACGATCGGGTGCGCGCTGGCTCCTCCTATCTCAGGCACCGGAGCGTCCTTGTCAAGCGCTGTCGGACGGGAGTACGCTTCGGCGAAACCGGCCGTTCACCCAGCCCCTCGAGGAGGGAACCCATGGACGTATCGCGTCGTGACGTGGTGGTGGCAGGCGCAGTTGCTCTCGGCGCTTCCGGCCTGTTGCTCGGCGGCTTCACAGGCGCCCAAGCCGCCGAAGAGGCGGCGGTCGCCGACAGCGTCGAGACCCTGAGAAAGGCTCTGCTCGAGGCCAACAAGGCAAAGCTGGAGCAGGTCGCATCCGCTCAGATCAGCTACGGCCATTCTGACGGAAGGGTCGAGACCAAGGAGCAATTCATCAACGGGGTGATGACCCGCAAGCAGGTCGTCAAGTCGCTCGCCTTCCCCGAGCTCAAGGTGGCGGTCGTCGGCAATGCCGCCATCGCGCGCCACATCTACCTGGCCGAATCCGAGCTCGAGGGCAAGCCGACGACCACCAGGATCGGCGCCCTTCAGGTCTGGCAAAAGCAGGACGGCGGCTGGAAGCTGCTGGCGCGGCAGGGGTTCAGGCTGCCGGCACCGGCGTAAAACCGAGGCGCCACGGCTTCGCCGCGGCGCGACGAACGCTGGGGGGTTTGGGGGGCCCTTTCGTGGCCCCCCGGAACCGCATCGCTAGATCGAGGCGCGTCACGGCTTTGCCGGGGCGCGTCCGAGCGCTGGGGGGTTTGGGGGCCCTTTCGTGGCCCCCCGGAACCGCATCGCCAGATCGAGGCGCGTCACGGCTTTGCCGGGGCGCGTCCGAGCGCTGGGGGGTTTGGGGGGCCCTTTCGTGGCCCCCCATATCACTTGAACTTCGGCATCACCTGAGCCGAGAAGCGCTCGAGCTGCTCCAGAATCACCGCCTCGGGCGTACCGACCGGCTGGCCGACGTTGACGACCTCCAGGCCGGGGTACTTGTGCTGGATGTCCATCAGCTGCTCGGTGATCAGCTCCGGCGGGCCGACGAGCCACGTGCCCCCCTTGATCGCATTGCGCAAGGTTGGCAGTCCGGCCTGACGCGCCCGCTTGGGATCGGCGGTGGCGTCGATCTGCTCCGGCGTCAGGCCCGGCACGAAGCCGAGCGGGGCGAACATCTTGATGTTCTCCTCGAAGAACGGCGTCGCCTCCTTGATGCCCTGCTCGACGCTGTCGGCGATGTAGAACGAAAACCCGATGCAGAGATCGCCGCCGAGCGCGGTCTCCCGTCCGGCGCGGGCGCGTGCCTCGCGGAACGCGTGCACGACCTTCTCGTTGGCTCCCCCCTGCGCCGCGCCGCCGCCGATGATGCCCTTGATGCCGTGCTTGGCCATGAAGTCGAGCGCCCGCGCGCTCGCGCTGACCACCGGCTGCCAGCACTCGACCGGCAAGGTCTTCGGGCGCGGCACCAGCGTGATCTCGGAGAGCTCGTAACCGCGGTAGGGCATCTGCTGGGGCGGGAGCGTGTAGTACTTGCCCTGGTGCGAGAAGGCACGCTGGTTGAACGATTTGAAAATGATCTCGACCTGCTCCTCGAACAGCTCGCGGTTGGCGTCCTGGTCGCGCAGCGGCGCGCCGAAGACCTCGACCTCGCGGGTGTGATAGCCGCGTCCGACCCCGAAGATGACCCGGCCGCCGGTCAGCCAGTCGGCGGTGGCGTAGTCCTCGGCCATCCGCAGCGGATGCCACATCGGGGCGATGTTGAAGCCGCAGCCGATCTTGATGTTCTTCGTGATGTGACAGAGGTGCAGGGCCAGCATCAGGATATTCGGGATGCACTCGTATCCTTCGCGCTGGAAGTGGTGCTCGGCCAGCCAGAACGTGTCATAGCCGGTCCGGTCCATCAGCTTCGCGATGGCCTCGCTCTTCGGGAACACCTCGGCCAGACGCTCGTCGGACAACCAGCGATCGTTCGCCGCGGTGCCTTCCAGCCCCTCGTTGTCCAGATCGACATGGCCCGCGAACAGGCTGCCGAATTTCGTGATCATGCTTTGCCTCCCGGGCGCTTCCAGCCGAGCCAGTCGACGACGGCGCCACCCATCACTCGTTCGAGGTCGCGCCCCTTCAGCCACGGCAGCTCCTCGGTGAACATCGTCACGCACTGCCGATACGAGCACGGCATGCGCGTGATGTCGGTGCCCCAGAACGAGCGCTCGGGTCCGAACGCCTCGAAGATCTGGCGCAGATGGCCGTGGATGTTCTTGTACGGGTACGGCTGGCTCGAGTAGCTCGGAGCGCCAGACATCTTCACTCCGACGTTGGGGAACTTCGCGAGCGCAAGCATGTCCTTGAGATCCGCGAAGGCCGCGTCGTCGGTGACCCCGGTGCCGCCGCCGCTGCGTCCGAGGTGATCGATGTGCAGCTTCAGGCGCGGATGCCGCTCGGCGATTTTCGCCAGCGCCGCCATGTGTCCGCCGGCCAGGAGCCCGACGGGGAGCCCTGCCCTCTCGCACGCCGCCCAGAACCAGTCGAGCGAGCCGTCGGTCCACCAGGCCTTCTGATGGGGCTGGTTGAACGTGAACCGAAATCCGAGCATGCCCGGCCGGTCGCGCCAGCGCGCGACGATCTTCTCGCGCTCGGGGCTCTCGAGGTCGAAATGTCCGAGGATGCAGAACTTGTCGGGGTGCTGGCGCACCGCCTCGACCGCGAGCACGTTGACCGCCTCGCCGAGCGAGCTGGGCGGATGGATCACCGCGCAATCGACCCCGGCCGAAGCCATCTCGGCCAGCGCGTCATCGACCGAATAGGTCGGGATCTGGCGGTGGTGCGCGCTCATCTTGCCGTTCTGCCAGAGGTGGATCTGGGAATCGACGATCAGCATGGCGCCCTCCTCGTGCCGCAGAGCTTACCTCAACCCGTCAAGTTCCTGCCGGGAGCTACTGAGGCGTTCGTACCGCAGCGCCGCGACGGCCGACCTCGAGCACGGTGAACATCGTGAGCGCCATCAGGGCCGCCGCGACGAGGAAGATCGTGCGCGGCTCGCCCCGATCGATCAGCCACCCGTAGATCGGCGGCATGACCAGAGTGCCGACGTCGAGCCCCGAGTAGACGAACCCGAAGACTCGCCCGGAGGCGCCGGACGGAGTCGCGCCCCGAACGAGCAGGTCTCGCGACGGATTGGTCGCTCCCTTGGCGAAACCGATCAGGGCCAGCAGGGCGGCGAGCGTCGCCGTAGGGGGCAGGCCTGTCGCGAGCACGACGGTGAGCCCGGCGGCGATGGCCATGCCGACCGCGGCGAACACGGCGTGACGGCGCATCCGGTCCGCCAGCAAGCCCCCGCACACGACGCCGGCCGCACCCCCGAGCATGTAGGCGGTGAGCGCGCCAGCGGCCAGGGTGAGGGGCGCTTCGTAGATGGCGACCAGGGCCGCGACGGAGAACGTCGATATCGCGCTCATCGAAGCGGCGACCAGGACGAAGTAAGCAAACGCCATCAGGAGCGGCGGCGTCAGCAGCAGACGGACTTCGCCAGCCACGCTTCGCACGCCGCGCGCCGAGCGCTCCGGTGTGATGCGGAAGGCCTCGTCGAGCACGCGCTAACGTGAGAGGACCAGCGCCACCGCGACGCCGGCCACTCCAACCGTGGTCACTCCGATGCGCCAGCCGAACACGGCGGTGAGGCCACCCACCACGATGGGCGCTGGCACCCAGCCCAAACTGCCGGAGCTGCTGTGCGCGCTGTACGCGCGCCCGAGCCGTCGTGGATGGACGGCGGCGTTGAAGATCGAGTAATCCGCGGGGTGGAAGACGCCGTTGCCGAGACCCGCGGCGGCCATGACGACCACGAGGACCCCGTACGATGGCGCGACACCGGCCAGCGCGATGGCGCTCGCGAGGAGCGTGAGCCCCCAGAGCAAGATGCGTCGGGCTCCGAACCGATCCACCAAGAAGCCGGACACCGGCTGGCTGATCGCCGAGGCGCCAGCGGACGCCGTGATCAACGCGCCGAGCGCCGCGTACGACACGCCGAGCTCGGTCCGCAGCAGCGGGAACAGCGGCGGCAGCACGAGCCCGTAAAAGTGACTGAGGAAGTGCCCGACGCAGACGACGGTGATGAGGCGGACGTCGGAAGCAGTGGAGCGCGCTCGGCCCTCGGCGTCGAGCGCGGCTGGCGACGAGCTCACTCGTCCGAGAATATCAGATTCAGCGCGACGCGCGGAGACAGATGGCTGACGCGTCACACGAGCGTGCCGTGGCGGCTATACTATGGCGGCTCAGCATCCAATCTTCAGGAGGAGATCGTGACCAAGATCCTCACGCCCCCCCAGCCCGCCCCCGTCATGGAGATCGCGCGCGAGCTGCTCCCGCCCGGCATGGAGCTGATCGTGGCCGATCCCGGCAAGCCCGAGTTCTACGACGCCGCCGCCAACGCCGAGTACTACCTGGGCTCGCCGCGCACCGGGATCGGCAACGAGTTCTTCCGCGCCGCGCCCAAGCTGAAGCTCGTACAGCTGACCAGCGCGGGCTACGATCGCGTGGACATCGAGGCCGCGCGCAAGGCCGGGGTGCCCGTCTCCAACAACGGGGGCGCCAACTCCGTCGCGGTCGCCGAGCACGCCGTGATGCTGATGCTGGCCGTGCTCAAGAAGCTCGTCTATCACCACAACAACGTCGTCACCGGCAAGTGGCGTCCGGGCGACTTCGCCTCGATCCGTACCTACGAGGTCGAAGGCAAGCGGCTCGGCATCGTCGGCCTCGGCAACATCGGCAAGAAGGTCGCGCGCCGAGTCCAGGGCTTCGACATGGACGTCCGTTACTTCGACATCCTCCGGCTCACCGAGGATCAGGAGGACGCGCTCGGCGTGCGCTTCACCCTCTTCACCGAGCTCCTCCGCACCTGCGACGTCGTCACCCTGCACGTGCCGCTCAACGACGTCACCCGGAAGATGATCTCGACGCGTGAGCTCGCGATGATGAAGAAGAGCGCGGTCCTCATCAACACGTGCCGAGGCCCGGTCGTCGACGAGGACGCGCTCCATCAGGCGCTCAAGGCGGGAACGATCGCCGCCGCCGGCCTCGACGTGATGGTCCAGGAGCCGCCGGCCCAGAACCACCCACTCTTCTCGCTTCCGAACGTCACGCTCACCCCGCACAGCGCCGGGCCGACGTGGGACAACTGGACGAAGGCGTACCGCAACGGCTTCGACAACATCCAGCGCGTGGAGGCCGGGCGGTCGCCGCTCTGGGTCGTCCCCGAGCTGCGCAGCTAACTCATCAACGGGGGACCCATGATCAACAAGGTAGGCTTCTCGAGTCTCGTGGCCTTGACCTTACTGCTGCTCGCCCCGGACGCCGGGCAGGCCCAGCAGTCCGACATCAGCTTCTTCATCACGAGCGCCGGCCCCGGAAAGGGCGGCGACCTCGGCGGAATCGCCGGCGCGGACCAGCTCTGCCAGCTGCTCGGCGCCACGGCGGGCGCCGGCACCAAGACCTGGCATGCCTATCTGAGCACTCAGGGCGGCGCCGGCGCGGTCAACGCACGCGACCGCATCGGCCGCGGTCCCTGGAAGAACGCCAAGGGCATCATCATCGCGAACGATCTTGCCGAGCTGCACAGCAAGAACAACATCAGCAAGCAGACCGCGCTGACCGAGAAGGGCGAGCCCGTGAACGGGCGCGGCGACACGCCGAACATGCACGACATCCTGACGGGTTCCCAGCCGGACGGCACCGCGTTTCCGGTCGGCGAGGACCGCACCTGCGGCAACTGGACGAAGAGCGGTCAGGGCTCGGCGATAGTCGGCCACCACGATCGCCAGGGCTTGCGGGACGACGACGCGTCGAAATCCTGGAACTCGTCACATCCTTCGCGCGGGCCCGACGGTGGCTGCAGCCAGAACGACCTGAAGAGCACCGGGGGCAACGGCCTCTTCTACTGTTTCGCGACGAAGTAGCGCGAGGGCTTTCGGAAGGAGTATCGGTATCAGGCCGGCGAGATCGTTACTCGGGACACTCGTCGCGTTCGGCTGCGTCGTCGCGGGCCCGGCGTCCCCGACGGCGCAGCCGCCGCTGGTCACCTGGAAGGGCTGCACCGATTGGGGCTGCGTCGGACAGGTGAAGATGAACGTGACGAGGGCCGGTGGAGATGACATCGCCGGCGTTTACAACTTCTCCTTCTTCACGAACGACGAAGTCTCCTTCGAGGAGCTTTCCAGTCTGCGACCGAGAAAGCTCCTGCTCTTGAGCCTCCGCGAACCGCGCTACCTGTTCTTCGGCGTGTACGGCGCCGAAGAGGCCGAGGCTCTGCGCTCCAGATACCAGACTCAGATCTCGGGCGCCTTGGCCCTCGTTCTGGTCTTGATGGCGAAAGGTTTTCCGGAGGGTGCGAGCGCACTCCCGGTCACCTGGAGCACGCGACAGGTCGACATGGGGTGGGCGCGGTTCAACGTGTCGTCCAAAAGGACCGCTCGCGACGCATTCGAGTTTCGGGCCGAGGCACCCGATTACCGCATCGACGGCGAATGGAACATGACGAAGCCTCCGCCGTGGCCGGACAGCCAGTCGATGGCGGGCTGGACGGCCGCGAACGGCGCGACCATTCCGTCCATCACCCTGGGCGAGGTGCGACAGTTTCGGCGCCGGTAATTGCGCCGCCGGGGACGCTCGCGCTATAAGGAGCCCATGACAAGAGTGGCTTCGTTCATCGTCGCAGTGGTCGCGGCCGTGCTGCTCGCCACCGCCGTGGGAGCACAGACCCCGCGCGACGTGTTCGTGGTCGGCATGGAAGCCGAGCCGCCGGGCCTCGATCCCGGCCAGGCGCTGGGGCTCCACACGCTGCGGGTGACCGCCGAGATCTTCGAGACGCTCGTCGCCACGGCCAACGACAGCACCGACATCGTGCCCGGGCTCGCGGAGTCGTGGACCACGTCGTCCGATGGCCTGGCCTGGACGTTCAAGCTGCGCAAGGGCGTCCGCTTCCACGACGGCACGCCGCTCGACGCCGCGGCGGTCAAGTTCACGTTCGACCGCGTCATCGATCCCGCTCACCCGCACGCCAAGAGCGGCAAGTGGTCGTTCGTCTCCGGCTATCTTGCGACGGTGAAGTCGGTCGAGGTGGTCGACCCGCAGACGGTACAGCTTCACCTGAAGTATCCGACCAGCTCGCTGCTGGCCCTGCTCGCGCTGCCGAATTGCGCGATCGTCAGTCCCACCGCGTTCACGAAGGCGCCGGCCGACTTCGACACCAGGCCCGTGGGCAGCGGCCGATACAAGATCGAATCGTGGGAGCGGGGCAGCCGCCTCGTGCTACGTCGTAACGACGACTACTGGGGCGCCAAGGGCAAGCCTCAGACCCTGGTGTATCGAGGCATCGCCGAAGCCAACGCGCGCGTCGCCGAATTGCTCACGGGCGGCGTCGACTTGATCTTGCCGATCCCACCCGACTTCGTCGGACGGCTCGAGAAGACGTCGGGCGTCACCGTCTACAAGGCGACGGGGCTCACGATCTGGTACCTGGGCTTCAACGTCGACAAGAAGCCGTTCACGGATCGGCGCGTGCGCCAGGCCTTCAGCCACGCCGTGAACAGAGAGGCGATCACCCGCGACATCCTCAAGGGCACGGGGATCCCGGCAGTCGGGCCGCTGCTCCCCGGCACGTGGGCGTTCGAGCCGAACGTGCGCAAGTATCCGTTCGACCCCGCCCTCGCCAAAAAGCTCCTGGCCGAAGCCGGCTATCCCAATGGTCTCGAGGCCGAGCTCTGGGTCCCGGAATCGGGCTCCGGGATGCAGGCGCCCGTCGAGATGGCGACGGTGATCCAGGCAAACCTGGCCGCCGCCGGCGTGAAGGCGCAGCTCAAGACGTTCGAGTGGGGCTCGTACCTCGGCAAGGTCCGCGCCGAGGCGCCCGCCCTCTACGCGCTCTCCTGGTTCCTCAAGTCGGAGGATCCCGACCTGTCGATGTATCCCCTCTTCTTCTCGAAGAATCAGCCGCTGCCGAACCGGGCGAACTACAACAATCCCGAGGTCGACCAGCTCCTCGTCCAGGCCCGCCAGATCGCCGACCGCGGCCGGCGCGCCGAGCTCTACCGGAAGGCGCAACGCCTGATCGTCGAGGACGCGCCCATGGTCTTCGTCGATCACGAGGTGCAGGTGGTCGCCACGCGCGCGAACGTGAAGGGCTTCCGCCTCCATCCGAGTGGCTTCGACCTGCGCGTCGAGCACGCGACGAAGGAGTAACCGATGGACGAGATGAAAGCGGTCGATCTCGGTCAGGTCATGAGCAGCATCCGCGCCTCGGGCCGGCCCAACACGGTCCTGTGGCAGGCGCCCGACAGCATCGCCTTCGTCGCGCGGGGCCGCGAGTTTCGCAGCGAGTTCCACAGCGACCCGAGCGACGAGGTCATGTATATGATCAAGGGCGACATGAATCTCCACTATCGGACGCCCGAGGGTGACGAGAAGATCGCCGTGATCCGCGAGGGGCAAATCGTCTATTGCCCTGCCGGCACGCCGCACTCGCCGCGCTTCTCGGCAGACGCATTCGTGCTCGTGCTGGAGCGCAAGCGGCGGGCGGACGAGAGCGATCGCTTCACGTGGTACTGCGCGAAGTGCGGCACCCAGCTCCACCAGAGCGTCAAGCAGGTCGCCGACTATCGCGAGGATCCGGTCTCGCGCGCCTACGAGGAGTTTTACGGCTCGGAAGCCAATCGGACCTGTAGCCGCTGCGGCCACGTCACTCCCCGCCCGCCAGCGAAAGCCTGATCCGCCGAAAGGCCGCCCGAAGCAGGACTCAGTGTGGCTTCAGGGCTCCGGAGGTCTGCGCGCCTTCCAGCTGGTGGCCCGCTCGTAGGCCCAGCCGATTCGCAGCGCCGTCGCCTCTTCGCCGGCGTGGCAGAGGATCTGAAGCGACAGCGGCAGGCCCTCGGTCGAGAATCCGCTGGGGACGGCGAGGCCGCAGAGTCCGAGATAATTTCCCGGGCGTGTGAAGTGGGCCGACGTGCCCGACTGGTCCACGCGCTCGATCGGGATCGCGGCGGTCTGGGCGGTCGGCGTCAGGATCGCGTCGACGTCTCCGACGGCGGCGGCGAATTCGCGCTTGTGCTCCTCGCGCCGCGAGAGCGTCACAAGGTAGTCGCGCGCCGAGATGCTTCGTCCGAGCTGGATGCGCGGTCTCACGTGCGGGTCGGTCGGGAGCGTGTCGTCGTCGACCAGATGGCCGACGAATCGATAGCCCTCGGCGCCGATGATCACGCCGGTGGCTCCGGCATAGTCGCTCAGGCGGCGGGGAAACTCGACCCGGACGATGCGGGCCCCGAGCCCGGCGAGCGCGTTCACCGCGGCGTCGTACGCCGCCAGCACTTCTTTCTCGACGCCGATGCGCTCGGCGTCCGGCAGGATGGCCAGCCGCAATCCCTCGACACCGCGCCGCAAGGTGGGCAGCGGATCCGCCGGCGTCCACGCGAACGTCTGGGGATCGCGCGGGTCGGGACCGCTCAGCGCGCGATAGATCAGCGCCGCGTCCTCGACCGAGCGCGCGAGCGGCCCCGGCGTGTCGAGCGTCGAGCTGAGCGGCAGGACGCCGTAGGTGCTGATCCGCCCCGCCGTCACCTTGAGCCCGACGATGCCGCACCAGGCCGCGGGAATCCTCACCGAGCCGCCCGTATCGGTCCCGATCGCGACCGGCGCGAGCCCGGCGGAGACGGCGACGCCCGAGCCGCTGGACGAGCCGCCCGGCGTGCGATGGACCGTGAGATCCCACGGGTTGCGCGGCGTGCCCATGTGCGTGTTGGTGCCCCAGCTCCCCATGGCGAACTCGACCGTGTGCGTCTTGCCGAGAACGATCATCCCGGCGGCGATGAGGCGCTCGGCGAGCGTCGCGGTGACCGGCGACACCCGCTCGGCCCACACCTTCGAGCCACCGGTGGTGACACGCCCCTGGAGATCGACGAGATCTTTGAGGGCGATGGGAACGCCGTGGAGCGGCCCGATGCGATGGCCCGAGCGAATGGCCTTGTCCGCACCCTCGGCCGCCAGCCGCGCCTCGGCCTCGTAGATCGCGATGTAGGCGTGCAAGGACGGATTGCGCTGCCTGATCCGAGCCATCAGCGCGTCGACGGCGTCGACGGGCGAAAGCGTGCGCGCCTCGAACGCGCGGGACAGCTCGGCGACCGTTGCCCAGACAGGATTGAGCGTCGTCATGGGGACATCCTCCGCGCCATGATTGTAGTATCGTGGCGGCGTGACGGAAACCGCTGAAGTCATCGTCGTCGGCGCCGGGATCATGGGTGTGAGCACGGCCTACCATCTGGCCCGGCTCGGCGTGGGCCCGGTAATCGTCCTCGAGCGCGACACCGTCTGCTCCGGCTCGACCGCGCTCGCCAGCGGCGGCATCCGCCACCAGTACGCGAACCGCCTGGGCGTCGAGCTGACCACGCACAGTATCGTCACCTACGAGCGCTTCCGCGAGGAGTTCGGCGTCGACCCCAACTTCCGCCAGCACGGCTATCTCATCCTGATCGCGAGCGCGGAAGAGCTAGCGGTCGCGCGGCGCAGCGGCGCGCTCCAGCAGAGTCTCGGCGTCAAGGTCGAGCTGCTCGACGCGAAGGCGACTCGCGCCCTGTGTCCGTATCTCAACACCGACGATCTGCTCGGCGCCACCTACACGCCGCGCGACGGCTACGCCGACCCGTACCTCTGCGCGACCGCGATCGCCGCCCGCGCGCGCGATCTCGGTGTGGTGATCAAGCAGCAGCACGAGGTCCACGGCTTCCTGCGCGAGGGTGATCGCGTGCTCGGCGTCACCACGGCCGCCGGCTCGTTCGAGGCGCGGGCCACCGTCATCGCGACGGGCGCCTGGTCGGGAGTGGTCGGCCGGCTCGCCGCCGTCGACATCCCCGTGCGCCCCCACCGGCGCCACAAGTTCATGACCGCGCCGTTTCCGGCGTCGCGCATCCCCGCGGCCACCCCGTTCATCATCGACCCGCACACGAACTTCTCCCTGCGCCGCGAGGGTCCCGGGCTCCTGCTCGGCCACGGTCGTCGCGACGAGCCCGACGGCTTCAGCACCGAGATCGACCGGAGCCTCGAGCCCGCGCTGATCGAGCGCGCGATCCATCGGGCGCCGGCGCTGGCCGACGCCGAGCTCATGCGCGCGTGGGCCGGCCTCTACGAGATGACGCCGGACCAGACCGGCATCGTCAGCGCCGTCCCGGGTGTCGTGGGCCTTCACGTCATCGCCGGCTTCAGCGGCCACGGCTTCATGCACGGCCCGATCGCCGGCCAGCTCATGGCCGAGATGCTGGCGAACGGCCGCGCCGTGACGATGGACGCTGGCCCGCTCGACATGGCCCGCTTCGCGCGCGGCGAGGCCCACGTCGAGCCGCTCACGTTCGTTTGACCCGCTCCGCGATGAACCCACGCACAATGGATGATCAGACGCGCGCGGTGCTGGCGCACGTCGACCCGCGCGAGCTGGTCGACCTGGCCAGCGCCCTCATCCGCATTCCGAGCTTCAAGACCGAGGAGACCCAGGTCGCGCTGTTCCTCGAGAAGTTCTTCCGCAGCCGCGACTACGCGGTCGATCTGCAAGAGATCGAGCCCGGACGCCTCCAGACCATCGCCACCCTGCGCGGGACCGGCGGCGGCGCCAGCCTCATGCTCAACGGTCACACCGACATCAACGCGCTCACCCGCCGCTGGAGGCGCGATCCGTGGACGCCGAGCCTCGAGGGCGATCGCCTGTACGGCCACGGCGTGCAGAACATGAAGGGCGGCCTGGCCAGCATCATCATGACCGCCGAAGTCATTCGCCGCTCCGGCGTGCGCCTCCCGGGGGATCTGGTCGTCGCCTGCGTCGCCGGCGAGACCCAGGGCGGCGAAGGCACGCACTACCTGATGGAGCGCGGCCTTCGCACCGACGCCGCGGTCGTCGCGGAGCCGTTCGGCGCCGATAACCTGGTCACCGTGCACTCCGGTATCGTGCACATGGCCATTCACGCGTACGGGGTCACGGGACATATCGGACGGCTCGAGGGCACGGTGAACGCGGTACAGAAGATGACGGGGATCGTGCAGGCGCTCGAGCGCGTGCAGTTCCGCCACACGCCTCGACCCGATCTGCCGTTGTTCCCTCGCCTCAACGTCGGCAGCATTCTCGGTGGCCGCGGCCAGGAGTACGTGCTCGTCGAGCCACCTTACGTGCCCGATCTCTGCACGATCCTGGTGGACGTCCACTTCGTGCCGGGACAAACGGTCGACGGGATCGTCGCCGACATCCGCCGCGCGCTCGACCCGCTCGCCGCGCGAGACCCGGATCTCCGCTACGAGATCGAGATCCCGCCGCCCGCCGTCTTCAAGGGGCGCCGACGACTCGTGATGGATCCGTTCGACATGCCCACCGACGCGCCGATCGTGCAGGCGGTGGCAAGGAGCTATCGCGCCGTGACCGGTCAGGAGCCGAAGGCTATCGGCACCGTGCTGCCGCACTCGTACAGCGCCGACGACACCTGCCATCTCTGGAAGGCCGGGATCCCGTGTCTGCTCTATGGCCCCGCGACGATCCGCGGCAACGCGGACGAGGACGACGCCTGCGTGCTCGTGAGCGAGATGGAGAAGGTCACGCGCGTGCTGGCGGTGACCGCATTGGACGTCTGCCGGCGGAAGCCGGCGGAACTTGCGACCCCCAGGAGGATCACATGATTGCCTTTACCGGGTGTGAGCTGCTCGCCGACGCGCAAGCCAGGTTTCGGACCCGCACGCGACCGCCTGCGCGAGGCAAGGGACACGTGAGAGCTGCGGGGCGGCGCCGCGAAGTGAAGGTCGGCGGCCGCCGCGTGAAGACGATCGACGTGCACGCCCACTGCGTGATCCCGGAGGCCTATGCCCTGCTGGGGCTGAAGGTCGACGATCATCGCGGCCCCGGCATCGGCGAAGTCGGGCCGAGGCGCATCAGCGAGATGGATGCGCAGGGGATCGACATGGAGGCCCTCAGCATCAACCCGGCGTGGTATCGGGCCGAACGCGACGTCGTCACCCAGGTGATCAAGATCCAGAACGAAGCGCTCGCCGGGTTCTGCGCGAGATACCCGGAGCGCTTCGTGGCCTTCGCATCGGTCGCGCTGCAGTATCCGGACCTGGCGGTGCAGCAGCTCGTCGACGGCGTGAAAAAGCTCGGGCTCCGCGGCGCCGCCGTCGGCGCGAGCGTCGCCGGCGACGATTTCTCCGACCCGAAGTTTCATCCCTTCTGGGCCAAAGCCGAGGAGCTCGGCGTCCTCATCTTCATCCACCCGCAGAGCACCCCGGACCTGGCCAAGCGATTCAAGGGCAACGGCTGGCTCGCGAACACGATCGGCAACCCGCTCGACACCACCATCGCGCTCTCGCACCTGATCTTCGAGGGCACGCTCGATCGCTTCCCCGGCCTGAAGATCTGCTCGGCTCACGGTGGCGGCTTCCTGCCCTCGTACGCGGCGCGCTCCGACAATAGCCTGCGCGTCGCCCCCGACATGGACACCGGGATCACGCTGAAGAAGAGGCCGACCGAGTATCTGAAACGGATGTACTACGACACCCTGGTCTTCACCTCCGAGGCGCTGCGCCACCTAGCGGCGGAAGTGGGCGTGAGCCAGCTCGTCATCGGGACCGACCATCCGATTCCGTGGCAGGACAAGTCGGTGGATCATATATTGAAGGCGCCGGGCTTCACCGACGCGCAGCGCCGGGCGATGCTCGGCGAGACCGCGGCGAAGCTGCTGCGGATCAAGCTCTAGGGCATCAGGAGGGCATTCGATGGTCACGCTCGACTTTCATGACCCATCCGGCGCGATCGAGGTGAAGCAGCCGCATGCGGCGCGCATCAGGGCGCTCGACGGCAAGCGCGTCGGCTTCGTCAGCAACGATCAGTGGCAGGCGTTTCGGATGCTGCCGCTGCTGAAACAGCTGCTCGAGGCGGACTTCCCGGGGATCGAGGTGCTGCCGATCGACGCCTTCCCGCAGGGCAACGCGGTGATCGGCTCGGAGGAGACGGCGGCGCTCGTCAAGCAGAGCGGGGTCGACGCCGTCATCATCGGCAACGCCGCCTGAGGGTCCTGCGCCACCGCATGCGGCCGGGCGGCCGCTAGGCTCGAGGCACAGGGAATTCCGACCGTCACCCTGACCCGCGCGGATTTCGTGGGGGTCATGACGAACGCCGTCGCCGGGCTTGGGCTGGCGCCGGACGCGGCGATGGTCACTTTCCCCATCGAGACGTTCCTGCCGGGCAGCGACATCTCGCCGGTCGAGGCGCGAAAGCGCGAGTTCTACGAAGGGCTCACGCGCTGGCACTCGACGTTCGCCGCCGATGCGGCGGCCGAGGCGCCATTGATCTCCGTGCAAGCGCCGAGCGTCGAGGACGCGTTCAGCCGCGCGAATCATCTGATGCTCGCGAACCGCTGGGGTGATGGTCTTCCGCTCTGGCCGCCGACCCGCGAGCGAGTCGACTGGATCCTCCGCGGCTCCGCTCAGCCACGGCGACGTCGGATCGGCATCTTCCCGCCGCGGGGCGGCGTGACCACGGTCGAGACGTGCGCGATCGCGCTGGCGATGGCGGGCGGACGACCCGAATACTTGCCGGTGCTCGTGGCCGCGGTCGACGCCTTCCTCGATCCCGAGTCGGGGAGCGCGCAGCTGCAGGCCGCGTCGGGCAGCGCCTTCCCGGTCGTGATCGTCAACGGGCCGATCGGCGCCCAGATCCGGCTGAACTCCGGCTTCGGCTGCCTGGGCCCCGATCCGCAGCGGCCGGCAGGCGCCAGCATCGGCCGCGCGCTTCGTCTACTGCAGCAGAACGTCGGCGGCGCCCTGCCCGGCATCGGCACCATGGCCAACTACGGCGGCGTGCGCTACACGAACGTCGTCTTCGCCGAGGACGAGGCGAATCTGCCGGCTGGCTGGGCGCCGCACGCCACCGAGCGCCACGCCTTCGCGCCGGGTCAGAACTCGATCTCGCTCGCGTTCGCCAACGGGGCCACCAACATCCGACGGCGCGGCGCGAAGAAGGAGACGCTGGAGGAGGACGCGCTCCAGGGCATGCACCGCATGGCCGACTTCATGCGCGTGCCCAACATGCCCGGCCTGGCCGGCTACGAGCACGGGACGCCGGGCATCCTGATGATTCCGGGTGTCGTGGCGAACACGATGGCCGGCCTCGGCTGGACGAAGACCTCGATCCGCGAGTTCCTGTGGGAGCACTCGCGCATCCCGACCGAGCACCTGCGGCGCGCGGGGTGCCCGGCGTGGCTCGAGATCGACTCGAGCAAGGTCGTGCGCGAGAGCATCGGGCTCGACCCGTGGCCGATTACCGCCAGCCCGGACAACTTCATCGTCGTCGTCGCCGGCGGCGGCCACCCGACCAACAGCTACTGGCTCCAGGGCTACAGCCCCGGCGTCGTCGGCCGCCCGATCGAGCTGCCATCGGGCTTCGAAGGCCTGCTCGCGGACGCCGAACGCGAGCTCGGACCGGGTTAGCAACGCGAAATCGAGGAGCGCCACGGCTACGCCGCGGCGCTTACTTCGTGGCTCAGGAGTGGAAGGTCAACGCGTTCAGCGTCACGGCCGCGCGAATAAGAGCGTTCAATGCCTCCTCGTCAATCTTCTCGCCCTCGTGGAAGTCGATGGCACGCCTGGTGTTGCCATCGAGGCTGGAGTTGAAGAGGCCTGATGGGTCCTCAAGTGCGGCCCCCTTGGAAAAGGTCATCTTCACGACGTTCTTGTACGTCTCGCCGGTGCAGATCAATCCGTCGTGAGACCACACCGGAACCCCTCTCCACTTCCACTCCTCGACCACCTTGGGCTCGGCTTGCTTGATCAATGTGCGGAGCTGGGTGAGCATCTCGCCCCGCCAGTCGCCCAGCTCCTTGATCCTCTCGTCTATCATCCGAGATGGAGACTTCCCTTCTTTCCGTTCCTTTTGCTTCTTGCGGCTCACGTTAGGCATCACAGGGCTCCGACAAATGGGGAGCTGCAGGCGGTTGTTTGGCCCAGGGCCTGATTCACGATGCAAGACCTGACCCAATACTCCTCCCGCTCCCCTGCTGTGGCAGCCAGGTTGTGAACGCA
>WNFO01006651.1_pt1 | contig 17105 bp, 20 predicted proteins | sample 5400251 | NCBI WGS metagenome assembly WNFO01 (sample SAMN13153354, study PRJNA577476) | soil metagenome | isolation source: 100 cm saprolite under Madrone tree | place: USA:California | collected 2016-06-14 | reverse complement strand
GGGGCGGATCGCAGCGGCTCGCGAGGGTAGTGGGAAAGTCGCGGGCGATGGAGCTCACGCTTACGGGACGTATGTGGGACGCGCGCGAAGCTGCCGAGTGGGGCATGGCCAGTCGGGTCGTTGGTGAGGGTGAAGCGAGGCCGGTGCGCTCGTCGTGGAGATTGCGGGGAAGAGCCAGATTGCCGTGCAGGCGCAGGAGGAGGTCGTCAATGTTGGCTCGTCCTCTAGTCTTTTTTTTCCCCGTTTGGTCCTGGTTTTACACTGCTTTGATTTTATACGTGCTCGTGTGTGTGCGTGCATGGTGGTTTAGCGTATGAGCGAAGTTTGTCCGAGGGGTTGAGGACTAACGTCGACTGTTCCACATGACGTTCGGGACGGCGGACCAAACTTGAAGGGAGGGTGCGTAGAATAATATTTTTCTGTGTGGTCATTCTCCCTTCTGACGCTGGCGAACTAGTAATGACGGCCTTTGCAGCAAAGAGAAAGCCAAACTTCACAAATTCGTAAACTTGTAATGGTATTAGTATTTTTTTCTCGTAATTTATACACAAGGATGTGCTAGAAGATGAAACACCTTGACAAGCATATCGACTAGCCCTCGAGACGCACGACATCGGCCGAACTGAAAGTTGACAACTTGAAAGGGTGGCAACCTTCCCTCACTTGAGACCTAGATCGAGGGTATCAATTCACACAAGATCCTTGTTCCATTCTGCATGCTCACATTCGACAAATAGTAGGGTCTAGGCATTTACGCTGACGGTCGCCAAGCTGGAGAGCAACCCGTAATGCGTTCATTCTCGTTCAGCCGATTAAGGGTGTGTTGTTCGCTGGAAATCGGACGCTAAACCCGAAGGCTGGAACAGACGCAATAATTTGATTGGCTTCAGAGTAATGAGCGGCTCACCCTAACATATAAAATAAAGATGTTCTCCTGTCAGGAATAGCGTTGCTAGGGAAACTGTTTGGATCGTAATTGGGATGCGGCCTGGTCTCAGGCAGCGAGGGGATTGTTTCCTACTGAAGAGTTGTCTCCTCGCAACACCGCAGCACTTTGGCGTCATAATAATCAGTGATACAGCCTCACTTGCAATATATTTATTCGGTAGGGATGCAAGTCCATGCATGAAGAATCTCACAAAAATCTTGTCCATTGATGGTGTGTTGATAGTAATGGGTTCGGAAATCGTTGGCTCAGGTTGCGCATCTGAGCTCTATTAACCGCACTCCCGAAATTGTCGCCGCGGACCTGCATGAGGTTTTCTGGGCATTACTTGGGCAACATTTCCTCCCTCATTGTGAAGCAGGAGTATTTAAAGTCCCTCCATTTGCCACTTCCTCCAAATCCAGTCCATTTCTCGCTCTACAAATTCACTTCAAAGTCTTCTCTACATACAATGCGATTCACCTCTTCGAACACCTCTATCGTCTCCACAGTTGCCCTATTGTCACTGATGACTCCAGTAGTCAGCGCCGCGACGGCCACAATCACTTCACCCACAGCTGGACAGGTACTCACCGGCGGAGTAGATTCCGTGCAGGTCGAATGGTATGTGGTACAAAGGGAGAATCCGAGCGCACTGTGCCATCATATGTCGTTAACGGCGGGTATTACTGTAGGACCGTCGACGCCAGCCAGGACTTAACTGGCGTCTCCTGCAACATAGCACTATTGCATGTGGACGGTAGCCCTTCAGTTCCTGGTGCGTGCCGCCACGACAAGGTTCATTTGAAGGCTAATCCCGAGTAGCCTCACCGGGAATATTACAGGGTAATGTGCCAATTCTGGATGGACGATCGAATGGGGAAGTACCTATTCCGAGGGTGGAACCTAGAAATGACTATTATATGGAGTGTAAGTACCAGAGTAACTTGTCTTGGACTCCATTCTTGTTTCTTTTTACGCTATTGGGCACAGTGATATCTTTGGATGGGAATACATACTTTGGCGGTAGCAATCAATTTAAGATCATTTAATTTTTATCTTAAACGTACTTGAACGTGGGTGGCGAGAGTATGGGGTTAGAGGCGCTCCTCCTCGTAGCATTGCATGACGTGATTTATACCAGCGCCAGGGTCTCTAGAGTGACTCAGCCGGGCTTCTTCTGAACGAAGCTGTACAGTTATTTCAATTGTCAATTGCAAGGTGCGACGAGTCGACGACCGTGCTCCTGACTTTCCTGGTCACATGGTCACAAACACAGCTCGCGGCCCGACGTGCTGTATCTTCGCCCGAGAGGGTATTTGCTGCTGTTGCATCCGAGCGAGCATTCCCCGTTCGAATGTCTCTCACTTGCATCTAACCCGAACACTGACTTTACGTGGTACTACCTTGTTGGGTAGTGGAGCGGCGGTGCGGGCCGGATTATATAATTAAAACTTCCGCCCTACCGGGAGGGCAATATATAGCGTCCGGAGAGAACATTACCAGACGATCCTCTTCCGGATTGCCCTCTCACCTCTGCGTGACTTAAATCTCTTTATTATCATCTTATCCTATCATACCTTGTATCTGGGGATGCATATCCGACGTCGATACGACACATAGAGATCCAGTTGCAGGCGAGAACAACTTATGACGATAGGTAAGGGTGGCCAGACATCCAGTGCTGCCCCCAGGCTGGTGTTGCGTCTCTGGTGTTGCGTCTCTGCGTAGACGTTGTAGACTAACTTGAAGGTGTCATGGACCATGGTGACCCGAAAGCAATGTTTCTCCATTTTTGACACATATGTACCAGTGTATATCACTCGTCTCCGATGTATATCACTCGTCTCCGATGTATGCTTTCATCGAGATAGAAATTAAATATTCTTAGGAGGGTGTAGGTGGACGGAGGTGGTGGGGGTGCAGACGATAACACATCACGGGCATGTTACATAGATTCGTAAGAGCGTGACGGTTTGTCACACTTCTCTTCAAACCTACTTTGCGTTAGTCAGCACGTCTGTAGTACAGTATGCTCTCGATTTGTCCTGGTACAAGGTAAGTGCCACTTGATCGCGATATGTGTGGTACGTTTGTGAAACTGTGGGTTCTTCGCAATTGCGATGGACCCGTCGTTATCGAGACTTATCTGTTTGGCGGCATTTTGTGGATGTCCTAGCTCATCGTACAGGCTCGTCTCAACCAGCAAGCTTCGCGCGTGGGTTCTGCTAGGCTAATGTACTCTGCCTCAGTCGAGGATAGCGCTGTATTTGTCTGCTTCTTGGATTTCCATGTAATAGCTGCGTTTCCGGCGACGAATCCGTACCCTGTGGTCGACTTACAGTCGTCCGCGTTCGCGTAGGTGGCTTGTAGCCGGAGTAGGTGTTGGGGTAATTAGGTGAGTCACTATATGTTGACCCTTACCCTTTTAGTCCCTGACAAGTACCGTAGGATTCTTTTAGTATACTCGCATGTTGTAGGCCGGGATTTGTTGTATAACATGCCAATTTATTGACCGACGGCTTCATTCCAACACAATAACACATCGGCCATTTTCCAAGTTAGGATGTTAGTATCTTTTTCAGAAGTTATGGCACCGATTCCAAAAGTCCAATTAGCAAAAGGTGTCACCGATGTTCCTCTATTCACAATTTGATCAAAATGTTGAAACTCCCAACCAGTGATAGTAATAACTACTGGTTGCTCTGAAGCATCGGCCAAGACCGAATCAAAACCCAACCCAATGATGACACCCGTTCCGCTCCGCTTTGCCGTATCGTGTGCGACTTTTGAGCGCCTTTAAGCTGTTACACACGCCACGCCAACTCTCTTTTGTATCGATATCGACAACTCGCAGAGGGGCGTGCTCTCTCCTCATAGCATAAGTCTGCCCTTTGTACATCCCTCCGGCTCATGTCCGCCTTCACCAACAGAAAATGGTCGAATAAAGTGCAATAGCAGCAGTTCATCCTTGACTATTTTTGGATGGATCCGCATCCCAGCCGCGGACGTGTACCAGAATAGGTTCTTGGAAAATGGGGAATCACTACGATACGCAAGCCGATTATCGCTGCTGTTAGTGGCTACGCGGTAAATGCTGGTCCTTTCCACCCTTCAAATCCCTCAGCATTGACATTGCAACGTTATGGGTTTCCCCTTTCAACTCGGTGGAGGCTGCGAAGGCGTCGTCGTACGCGAGGCCGTTGCGCTCGCCGTGGAGATTGCCAGGAAGAGCCAGATTGTCGTGCAGGTGCAGAAGGAGGCTGTCAATGCTGGTACGTCCTCTAGTCTTTTTTTTCTCGTTTGGCCTGGGTTTTACACTGCTTTGATTTGATGCATGCTTGTGTGTGTGCATGCCGGCATGGTAGTTTAGCGTATGAGCGAAGTTTGTCCGAGGGGCTGAGAACTGAACGTCAGCTGTTCCACATGGCGTTCGGGACGGCGGACCAAAGGGAGGGTGCGTAGAATTATCTTGTTCTGTGTGGTCATTCTCCCTTCTGACGCTAGCGAACTAGGGATGACGGCCTTTGCGGAAAAGTGAAAGTGAAACTTCACAAACTCGTAAACTTGCAATGGTATTAGTATTTTTTTTCTCGCATTTTATGCACAAGGATGTGCCGGAAGGTGAAACACCTTGACAAGTATATCGACTAGCCCACGACATTTGCCGAACCGAAAGTCGACAACTGAAAAGGGTGGCAATTTTCCTTTTCCCCGACAATTCATAAAAAGGACTCCACGTCCCCGTAGCCCACGGATCCCTATCGGCAGGTTGTCATGCCATCGTACCAACATCCCGTAGCGGTCACACTCGCATCCAGTGCCCTTCTCAGCTTTGCTGTCCAAAATCCACGTTCCACTCGGCATGCTCACATTCGACAAATAGTAGGGTCTAGGTCCCAGGCATCATCATTTACGCTGACGGTTGCCAAGCTGGAAAGCAACCTGGAACGGACGCAATAATTTGATCGGTTTCAGAGTAAGTAATGGGAGGCTCACCCTAACATATGGACAACGATATTCTCGTGTCAGGAATAACATTGCTAGGGAAACTGGGGACCGTAACCGGGACGCGGCCTGATCTCAAGCAGCGAGGGGATTGTTTCCTATTATTGCTAGGAAAACTGTTTGGATCGTAATTGGGACGCGGCCTTGTCTCAGGCAGCGAGGGGATTCTTTCTTACTGAAAAGTTGTCTCCTCGCAGCACCGCAGCACTTTGGCGTCATAATAATCAGTGATACAGCCTTGCCATATTTTTGCTCGGTAAAGATGCAAGTCTATGCATGAAGAGTCTCACCGCACAAAAACCTTGTATATTGATGGTGCATCGATAGTAACGGGCTCGGAAATCATTGGCGCAGGTTGCGCATCTAAGCCCCATTAATCACACTCCCGAAATTATTGCCACGGAGTATTTAAAGCCCTTCCATTTCTCGCTCTACACATCCACTTCAGAGTCTTCTCTACACACAATGCGATTCACCTCTTCGAGCGCCTTTATCGCCTCCACAATTGCCCTATTGTCACTGATGACTCCAGTCATCAGTGCCGATGTGGCCAAAATCACTTCGCCCGTAGGTGGACAGGTATTCCTCGGCGGAGTAGATTCCGTACAGGTCCAATGGTATGTGGTATAAGGGAGAATCCGAGCGCACTGTGCTATCATATGTCGTTAACGGCGGGTATTACTGTAGGACCATCGACACCAGCCAGGATTTAACTGGCGTCTCCTGCGACATAACACTATTGCATGTGGACGGTAGCCCTTCAGTTCCTGGTGCGTGCCGCCGTGACATTTGAGTCAAGGTCCATTTGAAGGCTAATCCCGAGTAGCCTCACCGGGATTATTACAGGGCAATGTGCCCATTCTGAATAAACAATCGAATGGGGAAGTATCTATTCCGAGGGTGGAACCTAGAGATAATTATTTCATGGAGTGTAAGTACCAGGGTAGCTTGTCTTGAACTCCATTCCTGTTTCGACTTACGCTATTGGGCACAGTGATATCTTTGGATGGGAAAACCTACTTGGGCAAAAGCAGTTACTTTAAGATCAATTAATTTTTATATTAAACGTACTAGAACGTGAATGGCGAGTGTAGGGTTCTTCACGGGAAACCCCGGGGCTTTTTCATCAACTGTGCCCGTACCCGTGGGAGTGACAGGCAGGGCAACAAGGGGCGAGTTGCCTGCGCCTTGAAATCTCCATCACACACTCACACTTGAACGTGGCTCGGTCGCGCCATGTGAGTGCAGGGTTGAGCAACTTGCATGGGACGCGCGTCCCCTGGACCGCGGTGGGGATCTGTAGGCCGAACGTCTCAACTATCTTGTACTGCGCGGTCTTGAGCTCGCCAGAGTGTACCGCATTGAAAATGTGCCACGTCACCGTGAGTGGGCAACGCTTGCCCATGCCGTACCCGCCGTCGGTCCAGTGTTGATCAGCCAGCAGTCGACTTTGTGCTTGTCCATGCGCTCTGCGAGCATCCCGGCGTAGCGACTGGGCTGCATTTGACATTAGGTGGCAAATGACACGACAGAAGTTGTAGACTCACCGGGAGAACGATGAAGGGAGCAGAGTAACATGTTGAGGATGTCGGGATGGGCTCAAGAACACCATCCTCTGTTCCCAGTGTCTTGAAGAGTCCGAAATCTCCTAGGACCGGAGCTTCCCAACTAAAGATATGTCGGATAATATCACTGTCCGACGCAGACAAGCTACGGAGGCGGAGTGAGCGAGTATGTGAGAGGTGTGGAGGGAATATGAGGAGGACTTCTGGATTTGGTGTCGCAATAATGTCCAACGGTGCATTCCTCGCCCGAATCAACATTTTGGAAATCCACGATGTGTTCGTTGGGTATCCCAAGATTCAGCCCCATAGCGACGAATAGTCCAACGCGACTTGACGCCAGTGCCAGCACACGTGCGTGGCTCTGATCCAGCCCAAACTCTGTTTGCTAGAATAAGGTGGTTCCTGTAGTGCAAGAAGACTGAAGACCCGCGCGAGAATCTCGGGTGGTAGGAGGGAAATCGGAGCGAGGGCATTACGATGCAAAAGCAGCGAGTGGAGGAGGCGCGCGACATCATGCATCATCAGCGGAAGCCCTTGGGCGTTTCCTGAACCTCGGACAACACCCCACACAACACTTTGCCATCGAATTTGCGCACACCATTGATAATTTACTGACAACCCACCCAGACATTGCAATAACCATCCAGCACTCTAAATGCGACCTGGCACTCGTTGGCTTCAAACATGCACCCACCTCATCCTAGAAGCAATAAAACGACCACGCAACACCAATCACAAGCCGAAGTCTATCCAGTTCCAACGTACAGAACTGAAGAGGAGAGTGCTGACCTGGGAGCAACGGTTCTACAACACCCACCACTCCCAGGCATATGACAGCGCACCACCATCCTCCGACTTGCCTCAACAGGCATCAAAAACATGGGCCAAGTATACAAACACCACGTTCCTCGCGACGTGCAAGCCACCCTTTTCCGATACCATGGGCCACGCCTTCACTGGTGCGTACTGCCTCAAGTTCAAATGCCCAAATCTTCCTCCATTGCTCGAGGAAGAGATCGCCTGTGCGTGCGGTGCGGTGCCTGAAGACACAGAATACATCCTGCTTCAGTGCCCACGCACCCACCACCACCGACAACGCCTTTTATTTTCGCTAGGCCCAATCGACTTGCTAAGAAAGGTCTTGGACCACCCAATGCGATGCCTTGGCCTCCTCCGATTCTTGGAAACCACACGTATCTGCATCAAACCGTGGATCACCTGGGAGCCGGGATGAAGGAGCACACTTAGAATCTTAGATGGGGAGGATCACTTCCCACACAACCATAAACCTTCCACACCGACCTTTATGATAGCCACTACCAAGCCATAACCTGGTACACATCGCCCACTCAGCCACAAATGCCACACACAGGCTTACCTCCCATGTGACCACTTCTGTGCCTGTAGGTACACGCGCAGGATATCAAACTGGATTCTAAAAAAAAAGAGCCGACATCATCGATTCAGGGGCTACTCCTGAGAGCAATTTGGATCGTGGTTGTTTGCAGCTGCAGTCACGTAGGATCGAGTACAGGCGTAACTCGCGTGAACTTCTCGCATCCACCGAGCCGGGCCGCAGCTAGAAAAAGGGGAGGAGTGAATCAAGGAGGTGAACTGAAAACATAACAATCGGACGTACGAAGTGTAACCCGCCAAGAAGTGGCGGCAGCACACCGAACGCGTTGCAGGTAAGCATGATAATGTTGCTGGGTTGGCGGTGGACAGCGCAAGGTATCTGCACGTTCGGGATGAATTCAATAGGATAGGGTATTGAGCACGTATAAGGGCGTTGGAACAACCTGGGAGACTAGAATGTAGCAGGGAACGGAGGGGTAGAGGGTTGGACATCACCGATAATCACACAGGTGAGCCCGAGTGGATAGAGAATAATACTAAGGAAGCAGAAGGGGATCAGCACTAAATGGGGCGAGAAATACACACGACAGCTCGTTGGCGTCGCACCTGAGTCGTAATCCGTGGCACTCAAAGGCGGGGCGAGAGGGTAGAAGGGGGAAAGGACGACGACGATGAGGTGGAAGGCATGTCAGCCACGCGGCGACTGTGACATGGCTGTCCCATCCTCGGCAATGCTCACTGGTACCACACCAGCGAGAACTTGATGCGCGCTATAGAAGCCACGAGGCAAAATTGATGAGGGATGTGTACAAGACAGGAAAGCGACCCACCACAGGAAGCTACTGTACCTGGATTCCGTGGAGGCGTGGGCCTTGATGGCATCATTACTGTGGTCTGGACAGCCCTCTTGCAGCTCCTCGGGTCGGTGGAAGACTCAGTGACGAAGTACACGGGCTGCAAACCTGCCCGTGCCCACGGCAAACTTACATAACCCGTGATTTTCCCTAGTACATCTTGGTCACGTGGTCACAAACACACCATACGGCCCGATGTGCATCTTATTGTCATTGTCATTGTCATTACTGGCTCTTATGCTTGTGCCAACTTGCCCGAAAAGGACAACAATCATAGCCAAGTCCAACCGTGAGTGCGGCTTTTCTTTTCTCTGTTAATCGGTCAGCAGCCCATAAAAAAGGACTGAGCGGATCATGTCGGAAGTGAGTTCTGTTATTGACTCTCTACTCACATTTAATCCCGCAACTCGGACACACGGAAAGAGCCTATTCTTATCTGTATATGTGTCTTCTATGCCAGAGAACAGTTTGTGCTCAGTTAGAGTACGTGCCGGGCGATAAAAATAGGTTGGCCGCCACGCTGGTGGACGGTGTCGCGTCATGATCATTCTGGTCCATCCTTACGTTGAGTTACCCTCGCTATTTAGAGTTCATAAATGCGCGGGAAACGTTGGCATCAGATGATTTGCTGAGATTGATATAACCGACAGCGGTGCCCACCGATTTAAAGCGGATAGCAGCATGTTCATTCCCTGTCCAATCCACTCGACAGCCAGAGCTGTGCCCTTGGTCCTCCGTGTCTCTCCTTTATACCCTCTACGCCCCTTTAGTCTCTCCCGGCACTCAATACCTTAATCAAACATGCGTATTGGATATGCCCCCATTGTCGCTCTTTCTTTGTCTTTTCGAGTCGCTCATTGCGGCTATGGCACGACCTTCACTCTCTCAAAGACGTGGATTGGCACTGACTTCCTTTCGGACGATTGGGCCTGGTTTACCGCAAACGACCCGACCAACGGCCGCGTGAATTATGTGAGCCAAGCAGAAGCTCTACAAGAAGGCCTGGCGTTTGGTGCGCTTCTCTACGTGTCTTTCCCTCGCTATCAGAATAGGTTGAACATGGATCGGAGTTAGCAATTGGCCCGGTTTTTTTCATGCGTGCAGACAATGAAAACGTCCTTAATTCCACTGCACGTGGGCGAAATAGTATCCGCATTACCTCCCAGGAATCTTGGGATGACGCCGTATATGTGCTCGACATCATACACATGCCGGAAGGCTGTGCCACCTGGCCCGCCTTTTGGACGAAGAGTGCAACAAATTTGTGGCCTGCTGGCGGAGAAATTGATATCATTGAAGGTATTACCATCTCCTCTATCGTTTACCTTCTGGATAACTAACATGTGTACCCCTTCCTCGCGTAGGTTTCAATTTGATTACGGAAAACCGAGCGACTCTGCATACTTCTCCAGGGTGCTTGATGCCCCCCGACAGCCAGCGCATCAGAACTACACTCACCACCAATTGTAGTGCCGCTGCCGACGGGTGTAGTGTCGATTTCACCGGGGCCTGCACTCCCGCGTCTTACGGCTCGGCGTTTAACAGCGGAGGGGGATTCTACGTCATGTCCAATACTCAAGCATCCGGCATCCAGATCTGGTACTGGCCGCGTTATTCACAGTCAATTCCACCCGAGATCCTTTGGGGCAACTCACTGACTCCGGACAGCAGTTGGGGTACCCCAGCGGCAAATTTTTCTATGATACCGGGCTATTGCAACTACTCCGAGTACTTTAACGCGCAGCAGATAATCTTTGATTTGACATTCTGCGTAAGTTCAATAGACATTTGTCTTTACTGCCTGATCCAGAGGACGACTGACATACTGTCTTTTCTGCCCAGGGTGACTTCGCTGGCCTGACTTGGAACCAGTCAAGTTGTGCATCCCTGTCGCCGACCTGTTCAGATTGTGAGTAAACTTATGCTACCCATGGACACAGGATTGTTCAGTGGAAATATATCAACTAATAAATTTATATTTACCAGTTGTCGACAATAATCCGGGTGCTTTTTCTAATGCGTTTTGGGCAATCAACAGGTTGAGCGTGTACGTGCCTTGATAGCTCTTTCATCCGAATCGCTTTATGGTCGTTATTGTCCTGTTTGTCGCTTCGCATGATTTCACCCTGGCCCTTGCGCACATTCGTCGTTCAACCCGCCTTGCGTTCACGCTTACTTTATAATATCCAACTTCCTCGGTTTAGAGTAAACTCTTACACCTAGAAGTTGCACGATACCCTTTGGCATACAGGACAAATAAAGCCGACAGTCTGATTCGGGCGGGCGGTGTTGAGAGATATCATACCCCACGAGCAACATACTCTACATTGTTTTGAAGAAAACAGAATTCGGGGGACGCGATATCCTTTTACGCCCCGTATTGTTGTCATGTCTGACAAGTGACAACGTAACCGGTTGTGGACGACGAGATCATTGGAAAGATATGATAGAAACAGAGATAGAAATCTCAATCGAATCGCGTGTTGCAGCACGTGGGCATTTAGGTAGATCTACATCTGTTCTTCGGGTTGTCACTTCTTCCATCTTTGATGGGAGCTATGAGGGACCGCGGTGTATGTCAGTGCGTGTGCCAACATATCAAACCTAGCAGACATGAAAGTATTACAATAGTTTGGGAACGGCATGAAAACACCACACAAGACTGGTACAGCCTAGGCATAGGTCGGCCCCCGAAAACGGACCCGGACGATCCCGCTGGATTTGAATATGCGAGAGGGCCGCGCGTGGTGCCAGAGTGACTAGAATGTTGCTTGTCTAATGCGCAACATGGTGTGGGAATACGAAAACGCGCATGGTCCTTGCCAATATGTACGCGACTGATAAGAGGGCCATTTCGGGATGCTGGGTACGCGTGTGATGTTGTAAATGAGAGGCCATCGGGACCGTGACACCAGTCAACGAGTCCAGCATTGTGGCGTCTGGAGCTGAACTAAATGGTCACATGGCAAATATCAAGTTAGATATATGTTACGTTCGACATGAACTTATGGGTCAGCCACTGAATTGTTCCCATCTGTTGGCAGTTGGCAGACAGATGAAGTGTGCGATGGCTGACTGCTGATAACGAAAAATCACGACTTTTCGCATTCGCTTCCCAAAGGAACAAAGCTCCTGGTATGTCTAATGATTCCTCTACTCGCTCTTCGTCCAGCCTCCCAGTTCGATCATGAATGCCACCGTGAGCTTAGAAAACTCGAGCATGTGTGTAAAGCTGAACTCAGGGGAGATGTCAATACGACTACAACGCTGCTGTGAGTGAAGACGTGATGTATTCGTGAAATGTGCGCACTCTCTACCACTGTGAATATTCTTGTTCGAATTCTCAAACTTGCTCTCTGCAGGACGTGTCCTATTAGTTAGTGTTCAAAAAGGACAAGCGATGCCCTACCAATCGTGAAGGAGCTGCGATAACCAGCCTTGGACCACGATGCACTACAATGAAAATTAAGATATTGAAGCAAAAGAATCCAAAACTGCTTACTGATCACTACATGCATAACCACACTTGGTCTCCACATAGGGAATGTCAAGGTACGTGTCGACAAGCTGCTTGTTCAGAGCAGTGACCCTAGATCAAGCAGTTGAAGCAGTTACTCTTTGTGAAAACGTGGCGATAACTTACTCAGGATCCACAAAGTCAGTAATGATACCGACTTCCTCCCTAGTACCCTCCTTCACCCAAGCAGTCATATCAAACTGTGATTTAAAGATTGATATATCGACAAACCGCATACGTAGAATCTACTTACCTGGCTCATGGCAATCACGTTGACCCCCCTTGCTTCATAGTCTTTCGCAACTGCCTGCGAACCGAGCAAACCACCTTCCTTTGGGCATGCATTAGTATTTAACAGCATTGTCGAACACATGGAGGAATCTACTTCGGCAGAGTACCAGTGGAATTCGACATGCTCAATTGGTCTGAAGTCCGACAGGATCAGCGCGCGGTAAGCCTCGAGAATGGTAACCGTGCCAGAGCCATCGTCATCAGCACCTTTTAGATGGTGAACATCAGGTCCTTCATACGGAAAAACAAGCATCCTTACCAGGTGCGGGCAAGAAAGGCAAGATATTGGTACTTTGAAAGTATGTTAGCTTCACAAAACGATTAATACACGGGGGGACTCACGAATCCTGGTGCGCGCCCACAATCACCACACCCTCATCCGTTGGCGCAGAGCCGTTGATTCGCACAACCTGCAAAGAACCTTCAGTTATCGTAGACGACAAGCTTCGTGAAACACTAACAATTGTGTTCTGGCCCCATGAATGAGGGAATTCTGATATGGTGATCAGACCCTGCAAACCCTTCGGAGCAAATTTGCTAGTGATCTATGGCAGCGTATCAATAAGTCACAAAGGTCAACGGCGCGCGGAGCACATCATTCCCACCTCCATAATCCTCTGAATCAGCCACTTTTGGCTTTCTTGACCCGTCTGACAAGGAAGAAAGGGCGTCTGCATAAAACAGACATTGAATGGTGTCACTGTACCTTACTACGATAATCTAGTCCTCTAATTAGTGTGGATTTTGTGAGTAAGGTGAGGTAAGACTCACGGCGAGTGCGGAAGCTTGTAAACACTTCGAGATTCTCTTTGGGGCCGTTGGTCGAAAGTTCCTTGATTACTTGCTTCACTGCCTTGGAAGCGTTGGGCTTCTGAAACGCTGGGGGGAATGAGCGGTTTGTCCGCAAAGTCGCTGTTAAAAAATATACCGGGCATTTGAAATTTCACGGGAGCGAGGGTGCCAAGATCTTCGGCCTCAGTACTAAGAGAGATTGTGAGCCACCACGAGTCATTGACCGGCGCATATATTCGCACATGTCTATAAAGTTCAGCCCTGCAGCCTTGGCTTGGATCTACTTTCATTAGAGACACCTCAAAGGATACAAGGGCGTGGGTGACCTTCTCCAACTCTGTCATCCAGACAGGTTCAGTGTCCGGTGCCAATTGCACAAGACGCATCTCTTGAAGGTCCCAATCGAAGTCCTCGGGAGACTCGACAGGTAGAGGTAGGGCATATTCCGGGACATTGTGCACACGAAATGTTGCAGGAATAGAAGCGACTGCAGTGGCGAGAAAAAGAAGAGCGAGGAGGGACTTCATGGTTGGTATCAAGAGTGACGCGTCCGAGGAAACGGCACGTGAGAACCAGGAGAGACGCCGAAGTTCTGATTTCCTATTTTGGAGAGTCTTGGGCCGTGCCAGCACGCATATTGGATCCAAGAGGTGCACGAAAGTTTCGATCACCTTTAGTAGCCCTAGTAATTTGGTTTTGTCTATTACAGTAGCGAACGCAGATGCGATCTGTTCTAGCATAATGGTCCGACGCGCGCAGGACACTTACTAGAGAAGAAATCGACTTATATTTCCGTTTATAGCTTGTTGTAAACCCGCCGTGACTAGTATTTACAGGAAATCACGAGAAGTTGGTTAAAATACAAAATCCCCCAGGTGAAACATCGACCTGTGCAAGATGATGCGAGTTCGCGTTACGTCACATGATGCTTCGCCGTCGTAGCAAGCTATATCTTCTTCAACTCCGTGGAATGGTGTGTCAAGCATGTCAAGATCAAAATGCGGGCTCTTCCCTGCCAGTCTCTTCGATTTAAACTGCCAGCATTGTTCATCATTAGCCATCTTGGCTTAGATCGTTTAGCTAAACCGCCCAGGCCCCTTCCCTCCTGCAGTCCGTAATCCAGTTAACACCGTGTCCTTGGCTCTATTCGTGTTTTTTCTTTGCATACTACACACTATCAAAGGCCGCCCTCTGCCCACCGTATCTCAACGATGCGTCTTGTATATGCGTTCCTCGTTGCTCTTTCGCTCCCCGTCACACAATGTACCATTGAAAGCTTCCAGCTCAAGGACGAGTGGGTTGGTGACAGGTCTTTCTGGGACTGGAACTGGGAGACCGAGGACGACCCGACCCACGGCCGCGTCAACTTCGTGAGCCAAACTGAGGCTATCATGAAAAACCTGTCATATGGTACGTCACGCTTCTCGCGAGTCCTTCTTGCCTTTTGGGTCCATTTGACCGGAACTTCTCTAGTGGAGGATAATATATTCGTTATGCGTACAGACAATAAGTCCGTCGTTGACCCCTCCGCTCGTGGGCGTGATAGCGTTCGCATCTCTTCGAAAAACGCGTATGGTGACTCCATAGTCGTGCTTGATCTCGCGCACATGCCTGCGGGCTGTGCCACCTGGCCCGGCTTTCGAACGAAGAGTCAGCAAGTTCAATCATCTGCCAGCGGGGTTGTTGACATTATTGAAGGCACGCTTCTCGTCTCGTTCCTCCCCCCACTGACCCGCTCATACACGTACTTTTCTTCCGTAGGTGTCAATTTACACGAGGTAAATCAAGCCACTTTGCATGCTACCTCAGGGTGCCAAATGCCCCCCGATTCACAGCGCCTGCAGTCTGGGTGAGTCCCCTTTCACATTCGTACTCTGAATCTCTCTTTTAAAAAATTTCCTACAGAACCACCCTCAGTACCATCTGTGACACTGCCGTCAACAACAACACAGGATGTGGTGTCTCCTTCAACAAATATAGCCCCTCGTACGGCGCGCCGTTCAATATGAAGGGCGGTGGATACTACGTCATGGTGCGATCGCGAACACTCGGCATCCGGATCTACTTCTGGCCGCATGACAACAGCACCGACGTACCACAGGAGATACGCAAGTGCGGGTCGGAAGGAGGATCGCTCTACCCGGATGCCAGTTGGGGCATACCAGCCGCTGACTTCCCCATGTTCCCGGGCTTTTGCAACTACGACGGACATTTTGACGTGCATCAGATAATATTCAGCCTAACATTTTGCGTAAGCCTGAACACCCTTCTCGACCTGCCTTCGACTTTTTCCTGAACACAACTAAAGCCCCCCTTCCTTTTGCACAGGGTGACTGGGCTGGCAATACTTGGCCCTCATCTGGATGCGGCTCGGACACTTGTGAGAACTGTAAGTATCTATTGACTTAGTACGACGATCGTTCATCGCGCTCATCCAATTGACTTTCATTAGATGTGAATAACAACCCGTCCGCTTTTAACGAGGCATATTGGGCTGTCAATAGCTTGCGTGTATATACCCCAGCGAGTCCTTACTGATCTTGTCCTTCTGAACTACTGTAGTACCGTCAAGAGTGTCTATCTGGTCTCACCTTGGTTTTGGTTTTTTGGACTTTATACACCATGTAGCAGTGACGCAGGCATTTCGATTGACTGATAGACAAATATGCATGCAGTATTATTTCTAACTCAAATAAATGGCTTGGATCGCTAAGGCCCACCATTATAGGAGTTCCACGGGTAGGTATTGTATTACTAAGACACAGCCACATCTCTATCCTTCTTTCCTTCCGCGCCACGCTTGATTGGCATATGAACGACATCAACTTTTTCTGATGTAACTTCAGCAGTAATAGACTTGGGGTATCCTCGCCCTTGTTCTGGCCTCCTATATCTGCGCAATGCTCGTAGAGCATGTAGACCTTATTCGGGGCTGTCACGTCCGCGCCATGCTCGATAAGCGTGCGAGCGACATCAACCTGTCCCCAATACGACGCCAGATGTAATGGAGTCTCCCCATCCTTGTCCTGGGCTGTCACGTCCGCGCCATGCTTGATAAGCGTACGAGCGATATCGACTTGTCCTCGGTCTGACGCAAGATGTAATGGAGTGTCCCCATCCTTGTTCTGGGCTGTCACGTCCGCGCCATGCTCGATAAGCGTGCGAGCAATATCGACCTGTCCCCAAGTCGACGCCAGATGTAATGGAGTCTCCCCATCCTTGTTCTGGGCTATCGCGTCCGCGCCATGCTCGATAAGCGTACGAGTGATACCGACTTGTCCCCAGTATGACGCCAGATGTAATGGAGTCTCCCCATCCTTGTTCTGGGCTGTCACGTCCGCGCCATGCTCGATAAGTGTGCGAGCGACATCAACCTGTCCCCAACTCGACGCCAGATGTAATGGGGTCTCCCCATCCTTGTTCTGGGCTGTCATGTCCGCGCCATGCTCGAAAAGCGTGCGGGTGATATCGACTTGTCCCCAGGATGACGCCAGATGTAATGGAGTGTTCCCATCCTTGTTCTGGGCTGTCACGTCCGCGCCATGCTCGATAAGCGTGCAAGCGACATCAACCTGTCCCCAATACGACGCCAGATACAATGGAGTGTCCCCATCCTTGTTCTGGGCTGTCACGTCCGCGCCATGCTCGATAAGCATACGAGCGATATCAACTTGTCCCCGGTCTGACGCTAGATGTAATGGAGTGGCACCATCCTTGCTCTGGGCTGTCACGTCCGCGCCACGCTCGATAAGCGTGCGAGCGACATCAACCTGTCCCCAATACGACGCCAGATGTAA
>WNFO01008421.1_pt1 | contig 17107 bp, 15 predicted proteins | sample 5400251 | NCBI WGS metagenome assembly WNFO01 (sample SAMN13153354, study PRJNA577476) | soil metagenome | isolation source: 100 cm saprolite under Madrone tree | place: USA:California | collected 2016-06-14 | reverse complement strand
TGCACATCGAGGACATATCGCGGGCATTTCTGGCGGCGCTCGAAGCACCGCGCGAGCTGATTCACAATCAAGCGTTCAACGTGGGACGCAGCGAAGAGAATTACCAGATCCGGGACCTGGCGGAGATCGTGAAGGAAACGGTTCCGGGCTGCACGATTGAATTTGCGGCGGACGCCGGACCGGACAAGCGCTGCTACCGGGCGGATTTCTCGCGCATTACCAGGATACTTCCAGCGTTTCGGCCAAAGTGGGACGCGCGGCGCGGCGCGCGGGAACTTTACGAGGCGTACAAGAAAGTGGACTTGCGCGTCGAAGACTTCGAAGGCGCGCGGTACAAGCGCATCGATCATATCCAGGGACTGCTGGCATCGGGGCGCTTGAATGCGGACCTGCGCTGGCTGGCGGCGGGAATCGAGCACGTACTGCAGGCGAAAAATTCGTAAAGCGTGAATGACGAGCGGCTGGTGAGACTTGATTTTCACGGAGACTAAGCTGGCCGGCGCATTCGTCATCGAACTGGAACGGCACACGGACGAGCGAGGCTTTTTTGCGAGGACATTCTGCCAGCAGGAATTCGAAGCGCACGGACTAAAGGCGGAAGTGGCGCAGTGCAACGTGTCCTTCAACAAACGGAAAGGGACGCTGCGAGGAATGCATTACCAGGCGGCGCCGTTCGCGGAAGCAAAGCTGGTGCGGTGCACAGCGGGATCGATTTATGACGTCATCATCGACTTGCGGCCCGCGTCGGCGACGTTCAAGCGGCATTTTGCAGTGGAACTCTCCGCGGAAAACCATAGGATGCTGTATATCCCGGAGGATTTCGCTCACGGGTTCCAGACGCTCGAGGACGATACGGAAGTGTTCTACCAGATGGCACAACGATATTCGGCGGAACACGCGCGGGGCGTGCGCTGGAACGATCCAGCGTTTGGGATTGAGTGGCCCAAGGGCGAGCGAATCATTATTGAACGCGACCAGAATTATCCCGATTTTGTTTCATGAGAACGGCCGAAAAGAATTGAACGCACAACAACTCCAAAACGGTTTCGATCCGCTGGCTGAGGGCCAGGAGATGATGCGCTTGATTGCGGAGCTGTACCCGATTTGCCGGAGCATCACGGGCGACGGCTTGCGAGAAACGCTGCGGCTGCTGCAGAGGGAGATTCCGCTGGAGCTTCGAGAAGTTCCCACGGGTACGCAGGTGTTCGATTGGACGGTGCCGAGAGAGTGGAACATCCGCGATGCTTACGTCAAAAATGCGAAGGGCGAGCGGGTGATTGATTTCCAGAAACTGAATTTGCACGTGGTGAATTACAGCGTGCCGGTGCAGCGGCGGATGGGGCTGGCGGAATTGAAGGAGCACCTCCACACGCTGCCAGCACATCCGGATTGGATCCCTTACCGGACGTCCTACTACAAAGAAGACTGGGGATTTTGCTTGTCCGAGAAGCAGCTTGCGGGGTTGAAGGACGAGGAATACGAAATCTGCATCGATTCGACGCTGGAAGACGGGAATTTGACGTACGGCGAGTATTTGTTGCCGGGAGAGACGCGGGACGAGGTGCTGATCTCGTGCCATGCGTGCCATCCGTCGCTATGCAACGACAATCTTTCCGGAATTGCGCTGGCGGTGTCACTTGCGCGGCGGCTGCAGACTGCGCCTCGGCGATATTCGTACCGGTTTCTTTTTATTCCCGGGACGATTGGGGCGATCACCTGGCTGGCGAAGAACGAAGCCAAGATTGCGAACATCAAGCACGGACTGGTGCTGACCGGCGTAGGCGATGCGGGAGCGCTGCACTACAAGAAGAGCCGGAAAGGCGCGGCGGAAATTGACCGCGCGGCAGCGCACGTGTTGAAGCACTCCGGGCAGCCGCACGAGATTCTGGAATTCTCGCCGTATGGCTATGACGAGCGGCAGTACTGTTCGCCCGGAATCGATCTTTTGGTAGGAAGGCTGTCCCGTACGCCGCACGGTACGTTTCCGGAATACCACACTTCGGCCGACAACCTGAAATTCGTGCATGCCGATAAATTGGGGGAAGCGCTGGCGGTCAGCTTGGAGATTCTCTCGGTGCTGGAAAACAACGGGCGGTACGTGAATTTGAATCCGAAGTGCGAGCCGCAGCTAGGGAAGCGCGGGCTGTACCGTATGGTCGGGGGGACGGCGGACGCGGGTGTCAGCGAGATGGCGATGCTGTGGGTACTGAATCAATCGGACGGAAAAAATTCGCTGCTGGATATCGCGGAGCGCTCGGGGATGAGATTTGAGGCCATCCGCAAAGCGGCGGAGGCCCTCGAGGAACACAAGTTGTTGCGGAAGGAATTGAAGTCCGTGCCGCAGGCGGCGCGCTGAAGCTGCGGGAAGGATAAGGCGATGAATTCGATCATTATTGACGCACCGATTTCGGAAGAAAAGAAGCGAGAACTGCTGTATCGCGGGCAACTGCTGGTGTACTCGCCGACGTCAAGTTCGCTGGCGCTGGTGGAGTTTGCGCGAAAGATGGTGGAAGCGGCATTTCATCCGCTGGATCCGGAGACGGCGCAGTTTCATTTGCCGGTGGAGAAGTATGCGGCGATTCTTTCGGAGTTGAAGCCGAAGTTCATCCACGCACCGGAATCGAAGAAGTGCATTCAGGGGATGCTAGGGGACTTGGGATTCAGCCTGGAGAAGACGTACTTTGACGTGCCACGGATGCGGTCTTCGACGAGCGATGACTTTCTGACATCCGGGATTGCTTACGCGTTTCACCCGCACCGCGACACTTGGTATTCGGCGCCGATGTGCCAGATCAACTGGTGGCTGCCGATCTATCCGATCGTTTCGGAAAATGCGATGGCGTTTCATCCGCGGTATTGGAGTAAAGCGGTGCGCAACGGCTCGGCGGAGTACAACTACGCGGAATGGAACCGCACCAGCCGGCAGAACGCCGCGCAATTCATCAAGCAGGACACGCGGAAGCAGCCGAAGCCGGAAGAGCCAATGGAGATGGATCCGCAGATCCGGGTGATCGCGCCGCCGGGAGGCGTGCTGCTTTTTTCCGCCGCGCAAATGCATTCGAGCGTGCCGAACAATTCCGGGAAGACGCGGTTCAGCATTGATTTTCGAACCGTGAACGTGGACGACGTGGCAGCACGTCGCGGTGCGCCGAACGTGGACTCCGCCTGCACGGGAACGACGATGGGAGATTACCTGCGCGGGACGGACTTGACGCACCTGCCGGAAAAATACTTTGAGATGTATGAGACGCAACCGGCGATTACCGGGCCGGAGGAGTTTGCGACGGCGACGAAGGCGTAGTTGCGCTGAAGCGAGGCATTGACTCAAGTTCGAACAGGACCATTGATGACAGCGACGAAACAATCCGGATGCCGATTCTGCGGGACGAAGCTCGAACACACGTTTGTGGATCTGGGAATGTCGCCGCTGTGCGAGAGCTTTCTTCCCGGCGAACAGTTGAATCAGATGGAAGCGTTTTATCCGCTGCACGCGTACGTTTGCGGGAAATGCTTTCTGGTGCAGCTGGAGGCGTACGTAACGCCGGAACATATTTTCAGCGATTATGCGTATTTTTCATCGTATTCGGATTCGTGGCTGGCGCATGCGAAGAAGTACACCGATCGCATGGTGGAACGGTTTGGGATTGGCGAGAAAAGCTTCGTGGTGGAACTGGCCAGCAACGACGGGTACTTGTTGCAGTATTTCGTCGAGAAACGCGTGCCAGTGCTGGGAATTGAGCCGGCGGCGAACGTGGCGGCGGTGGCGGTGAAGAAGGGCGTGCCATCGCTGGTGAAATTCTTCGGGCGGGAGACAGCGCGGGAACTAGCGGCTGCGGGGAAACAAGCGGATTTACTGCTGGGGAACAATGTTCTGGCGCAAGTACCGGACCTGAACGATTTTGTGGCGGGGATGAAAATCCTGCTCAAGCCAGCGGGCGTGATCACCATGGAGTTCCCTCATTTGCAGCGGCTGATGGAGGAAAACCAGTTCGATACAATTTACCACGAACACTTTTCGTACTTTTCGTTTGTCACGGCGGAAAAGATTTTCGCGGCTCACGGAATAACGCTCTTCGACGTTGAGGAACTGCCGACGCATGGCGGGTCGCTGCGGATTTACGGGCGGCATGCGGAAGATGGGTCGAAGCCAGTGAGCGGACAAGTCACGGAATTGCGCGCGCGAGAAGAAGCGGCGGGAACCACGCGCCTGGAGACGTATTCGCGCTTTGGGGAGCAAGTAAAAGAGACGAAACGGAAGCTGCTGGAATTTTTGATCGCCGCGAAACGCGATGGGAAAAAAATTGCGGGGTATGGAGCGCCGGGAAAAGGCAATACGCTGCTGAACTACTGCGCGATTCGAACAGATTTTCTGGATTACACCGTGGACCGGAATCCGCACAAGCACGGCAGATTCTTGCCCGGAACGCATGTCCCGATCTTTTCGCCGGACCGCATTCGGGAGACAAAACCGGACTTTCTGCTGATCCTTCCGTGGAATTTGAAGGACGAAATCATCAAGCAGAACGGGTTTATCCGCGAGTGGGGAGGGAAGTTCGTTGTGCCGATCCCCGAGATACAGGTACATGAGTAACGCGGCGCGAAAAAGATCAGCGATGGCGAAAAGAACGAAAGGCAACTTAGCAGGTTTCGAGCAGGTCAAGGAGCAAGGCACATGAAAGTGGTCATCTTTTGCGGCGGGCTGGGAATGCGGCTGCGGGAATATGCGGACAACGTCCCCAAGCCGATGGTGCCGATTGGCTACCGGCCGGTGCTGTGGCACGTGATGAAATATTACGCGCATTTTGGCCACAAGGATTTTATCTTGTGCCTGGGGTACCGCGCGGACGCCATCAAGCAATATTTTCTACACTACGACGAATGTGTGTCGAATGACTTTTCACTCTCGAAGGGCGGCAAGGACCTGCAGCTTTTCAATAGCGACATCCACGACTGGAAAATCACGTTTGCCGAGACGGGTATGCATTCGAACATCGGCCAGCGGCTCAAAGCCGTCGAAAAATATCTCGTAGGGGAGAAAGCGTTCCTCGCAAATTACGCTGACGGCTTAACCGATCTAGAGTTGCCGAAGCTTGTGGATTTTGCGCAAGCGCACGACAAGATCGCCACGTTTGTTTCCGCGAAGCCGAATTTGACCTATCACATGGTCTCCGCCGGCCCCGACGGCGTGGTGAACGATATTCAGTCCATTCGCGATGCGCAATTGCGCATCAACAGCGGGTACTTCGTTCTCAAGCAGGATATTTTCAAGTACATGCGCGAAGGGGAAGAGCTGGTCCTTGAGCCGTTCCGCAGGCTGATCCAGGAAAAGCAATTGATGGCGTACGAGCACAACGGCTTTTACGCTTCGATGGACACGTTCAAGGACAAACAGCAACTGGACGATTTGTACGCGCGCGGAGACGCGCCGTGGGTGGTTTGGAAATCCAACGGGGCGCAGGCGGCAACTTCGGCAGCGGAGGCCGCGAAATGTTCGGCTGGCGAGCCTGCCGGCTACGCGGCGAGCCGGCGCGATGGTTGATTTGCGCCTGGGCTCGGCAGAACGTCCCCTGCGCCGGATCCTGTGCCTTGGAGCACATTGCGACGACATTGAGATTGGGGCAGGAGGAACGCTTCTGCGCCTCTTGCGCGAGCATCCGGAAGCAGAAATCCGCTGGGTGGTGTTTAGCTCGACTGCGGTCCGAAGGAAAGAAGCGGTGCGGGCGGCGAACTTGTTCCTGGCGTCGGCGAAGAGAAAGAAAGTCGTGATCTGCAATTACCGCGACAGTTTTTTCCCTTCGCAGCAAGCGCGGATCAAAGGTGAATTCGAAAAGTTGAAAAAAGAATTCGCGCCGGACCTGATCCTGACGCACTACCGGAACGATTTGCATCAGGATCACCGCGTGATCTGTGAACTGACTTGGAACACGTTTCGCAGTCACCTGATCCTGGAATACGAGATTCCCAAGTACGATGGTGACCTGAGTGCACCAAACTTCTTTGTGGGGTTGGACCGCGCGACGTGCGAGCGGAAGGCCAAGCATATTCTCGATGCGTTCGCGTCGCAGCGGTCGAAGCAGTGGTTCACCGCGGACACTTTCATGAGTTTGCAGCGAATCCGGGGCATCGAAGCAAACAGCCCCGGCGGATTTGCGGAGGGTTTTCATTGCCGGAAGCTAGTATGGTGACTCAGGAACAAGAACACATTCCCCTCGTCCCTCAACAGGGCGAAGAGATCAGCGCGGGCAGATGGGAATGGACGTCCGAGCTGTGGCATTTTCGCGAACTGCTTTACTTCCTCGCGTGGCGCGACGTGAAGGTACGTTACAAGCAAGCCGCCTTTGGCGCGGCCTGGGCCATCATACAGCCGCTTTTCACAATGCTCATTTTCACGTTTTTCTTCGGCCGGATGGCCAACATCCCGAGCGGCGGTATTCCGTATCCCCTTTTCTTTTACACGACCCTGGTTGCCTGGACGTATTTTGCAAGCACCCTGGGCCAAGCGGGAAACAGCCTGGTTACCAATGCGCCATTGATCACGAAAATCTATTTTCCGCGAATTCTGCTGCCTGCTTCCTCGGCGCTCAGCAGCTTGCTGGACTTTGGCGTCGGCTCTTCCTTCCTCGTCGTGATGATGCTGTATTACAAAATCGCACCGAGCTGGAAGATTGTGCTTTGGCCGCTGGCAGCTTTGGACATGCTGATTGTCACTCTGGGCATCAGCATGTGGCTTGCGGCGCTAAATGTGCGCTACCGCGACATCAAGCATGTCATTCCCTTCATGGTTCAGCTCGGGCTGTGGGTCACTCCGGTTCTTTACCCGGTGACTTACCTATCCCCGCGCTGGCGGCCGTTGCTAGCCCTCAATCCGCTTTCCGCCGTAATGGAAGGGTTTCGCGCCTGTCTTTTCCCCAATTATCAATTGGACTGGAAATTGATGGCGACTTCGCTGGGGACGTCGCTTCTTTTCCTGGTGATCGGAGTTCTTTATTTCCGCAAGGCAGAGCGGTCCTTTGCTGACATTATTTGATGCGATTTTAGAGAAAGAAAAAAGACCGATGATAATGCAACGCACACACCAGACAATGGAACAAGGCGCAAATGACTTCGCTCCTGCCAGAATTGAGAAGGAGCGCGCATGAGCGATTCCATCCGAGTGGAACATCTTTCCAAGCAATACCTGCTGGGGAAGGCGAGCCAGCAGACGATGCTTCGCGAGCGTCTGACTAGTTTCATAAAAAACCCATTCGTGAGGGAAACTGCGGTTACCGATACACTTTGGGCCCTGCGCGATGTTACGTTTGGCGTAAAAGAGGGAGAAGTTGTCGGCATTATCGGGCGCAACGGGGCGGGCAAGAGCACGCTGCTGAAAATTCTCTCCAAAATTACCTATCCAACCACTGGCCGCGTGAAAGTAGGCGGTCGCGTCGCTTCTTTGCTCGAGGTAGGCACTGGGTTCCACGAAGAACTGACGGGCCGGGAGAATATTTACTTGAACGGCTCAATTCTGGGAATGAGGCAGCGAGAGGTTGAAGCTAAGCTCGACGAGATCATCGAATTCGCCGGCGTGAAGCGATTCATTGATACGCCCATCAAACGCTATTCCTCCGGAATGCGATTGCGGCTGGGTTTCGCGGTTGCGGCGCACTTGGAGCCTGATGTTTTGATTGTTGATGAGGTGCTGGCGGTCGGCGACGCGGGCTTTCAGAAAAAATGCCTTAGTGTCATGGAAGATTTGCGGAAGGGTGGCCGCACCGTTCTTTTTGTATCGCACAACATGGCCGCCGTGGAGAATCTTTGCTCGCGCGGCATCTGGATCGACCGCGGCTCTGTTCGACAGGACGGTGCGGCACATGACGTTATCCAGTCGTACCTGTCGTCGTTCTCCGAATCGCAGCAAAGCGCCTCGGACTTGAGGACGGTGGAGACACGCCACGGCAATGGGGAAATTCGCTACACCGGGATCGCCTTTCTTGGGTTGGACGGCCAGCCGCAGTTGGTAACCCGAAGCGGAGACAGCATTCGCCTCAGATTCTACTATCACGCTAGCAATTACATCCCGCATCCAAGCTTCGGCTTCCGGCTTCTGACCGAGCTAGGAACGTTGGTGACTGACACCAGTACCTCGCATCACAGCATGGACATTCCAGAAATCGCGCCGGGCGATGGCTATCTCGATTTGGAGATCGCTTTCCTGAATCTCCTTCCCGGCCGCTACGATTTTTCACTGTGGATTACCGGCCTCAGCCAAGTTGTCTACGATGGTGTTGAACATTGCGCGAAGCTTGAAGTCGAATTGGCCAACGTATATCGTTCCGGAAAAGAGCTCGACGCGCGCTCCGGTATCGTCTACTTCCCCCAGAAATGGAATTTGCAAGGGCTTCACAGCGAACAACTATCTCAAGTCAACGGACAAGCCGAGGCCGAGCACGAAAAGTGGAACGCAGCGCGGACGGATCTATAACGAACGGAATATCCCTTTTTAAAGCGATGTCTCAATACCACGTCTCCGATTTCTATAACCAGCCGCTGGATCCCTCCGAACAGCCGCTCGTCAGCGTCATTACGCCCGTTTATAATGGAGAGGAATTCCTGGCCGATTGCATCAAGAGCATTCTTGCTCAGAGCTATCAGAACTGGGAATATGTTATCGTTAACAATCGCAGCACGGACCGCACCCTCGAGATTGCGAAGAGTTATTCGGATCGGGATCCTCGCATCCGCATTCATGACAACCTAGACTTTCTGCCCATAATTCAGAACCACAATCACGCGGTCCGTCAAATTTCACCTCAGAGCAAGTATTGTAAAGTTGTCCTAGCCGATGACTGGCTTTTCCCCGATTGTATGATGAAGATGGTCTCCCTTGCGGAACGGAATCCGTCCGTCGGCCTCGTGGGTGCTTACGGTCTTTATGGCGATGGGGTTCGCATTATGTGGCGCGGAGTCCCTTTCCCGCGCTCCGTGGTTTCAGGCCGCGAAGCTTGCCGGATCCGTCTGCTTCAAGGGTTGTATCCTTTTGGTAGCCCTACGGCAACACTGATTCGTTCGGACTTCATTCGAAAGCAGCACGATTTCTACGATGAATCTCCATGCCGATTCAACAGCTTGTTTTCGGATTTTGCAAGAAGCTGACTTCGGATTCCTTCATCAGGTGCTGACATTTACACGCTCACAGGACGAATCTCATGCGACCTTCACTGAAAGGATGAACAGCATTCACCTGAGTTACCTTACAGAACTCATTCAATTCGGCCCAAAATGTTTGGACGCAAGTGAGTATGAAAATCGCCTGGCGGACCGTCTGAGTATCTATTATCAAGTATTTGCGGAAGGCCTCTTACAACTGCGCGGCCGGAAGTATTATGAATTTCACAGGGATTGGCTTAGCTATCTTGGCGCTCCGTTAAGCGCCCCGAGGATGCTCGGCGGCTTTTGTGCTGCTCTTCTCAGCGGTTTATCCCATCCGATCAAGGCTTTCAAGAGCATGGCACGTCGGTGGCCTTCGGCTTGGCAAAGACAGAAGGCCCAATGATTAGCATTCTGATTTGTACCAGAGACCGGACAAAGAGTCTCCCGCAGACTTTGGAGTCCATCTTTTCTCCGATCAGCTTGCAGGAATCTGATTGGGAGCTTGTGGTTGTTTATGGCCCAGCAGACTCTGGAGAAACTCGGGCGATATGCGAACAGTTCCGGCAAAAATATCCAGATCGATTCAGGTTTTTTCTGGAAAACAAATCTGGCAAGAGCAACGCTCTAAACTCCGGGATGGAGATCGCGCGAGGCGAAATTCTGGCGCTGACGGATGATGATGTTATTTGCGCTCCGGATTATGTCCGCAGCATCCGCGAAGTGTTCACAGAGCATCCAGTCGATGGTGCTCAAGGCCGTGTACTGCTCGACTGCGAACGTGGTCGGCCGGTCTGGATGGGACCGGAACTTGCGGGTTTCATGAGTCAAAGGGATTTCGGCGATCGAGTGTTCGAATGGCAAGACAACCTTACTGGGACAAACATGATTGTCAAGCGCCAAGCGGCGCTTTCCGTCGGCGGATTCTCGCCTCTGATTGGCGCAAGCGCCGCCGGTTTCATGGAGGATTCCGAGTTTTCAATGCGGCTGCGGCGATCAGGATGCCGGTTCATCTTCGCGCCGCAGATACTAGTCAGGCATCAGTTGCCACAGAATCGTCTCACCAAGTCTTTCTTCCGTGAACGCTATTTTCGCTGGGGCCGCTCGGAGGCATACCTTCGTCCGCTTCCGGCTTCCTTTTGGCGGATGACCCTCTACACCGTGCGCCTCGCGGTATGGCGAGCGATCAAAGCCTTCTGGCTGGGAATTTTAATGCGGCCAGCGCAAGCGTTCTTTCAGGTGTGCGAGATCTACCACCAAATTGGGTTTGCGTGGCAGCACTGGCTGTTTCGGCGGGGTCACGCTACACCGTTGTACTCGACAGAGCCGGAGACGTCTGCGAATGCGAATCGTTCATAGCAGCAAGATACAACGGTCAGAGATGGAAAACCACGAGGCAAGCAACGGGGGATCGCAGCTTTGTCTCGATCAATCCTTGGGTTCACCAAGAGTTTTTGCAAAGAGTTAGGGTAATTTTCAGACTTGGCTTAAAGGCAGGATAATGAGCACGATGGTTTCGCATTCGAAGACTGGAAGTTCCGCCATTGGCGAAGTCCGAGGAGACATACGCCTCGGGATCATCGGGTGCGGCGCAATTGCGGAAGGGGCCCATCTTCCTGCCGCACTTTCGCTGCCTGATGTAGACCTCACGGTCCTAAGCGACACCAGCGAGGCGCGACTCCGGCAGGTCCAAACAGAATTCGGCCTTGGCCCCATCACCTTCACTGATTTCCATGAGACTTTTGAGAAGGTGGACGCGGTCGTTTTGGCTTTGCCAAATACTCTCCACGCGCCCATCGCTTGCGAGTATCTCTGTCGAGGGATCCACGTCTTGTGCGAAAAGCCGCTGGCATCGACTTCGAAGGAATGTGAGGAGATGTGCCGTACAGCCGATGAGTCGCGCGCTATTCTGGCTGTGGGGTATGTCACGCGGTTTCACCCAAGCACCGAACTGACCAGGGAACTGATTCAGTCCGGATTCCTGGGTGTGCTTCAGTCCTTCGACTATGAATTCGGAACCGCCGGCGGATGGGCCACACAGTCAGGTTACAACCTTTCACGTTCCACGGCCGGAGGCGGCGTTCTGGTAGTAAGCGGCAGTCATTTTGTTGATCGCATGCTTTATTTTTCTGACTCGGTCGACGTCGTCGATTACGTGGATGACAATTATGGGGGCGTAGAAGCAAATTGTGTGGCACGCTTCCGCGCCGAATTGCAAGGATACTCAGTACCAGGTACAGTGACCTTGTCGAAGACCCATCGTCTCGCCAATCGGTTACGCATCACCGGAGAAAGAGGCGTTCTAGAGGTTCGAGAGGGACAGAGCAGTTCTGTCACATTCTTTCCCGCAGATGTCAGCCACAAACACGAAATATTCCCCAGCGCGCCCGCAAGCCAGCCAGAACCTGATTTTTTTCAACTCCAACTCCTTGATTTTCTTCAAGCCGTTCGGTGTGGCCAACAGCCCAAAGTAAATGGTAGGCAGGGCAGCCGTTCTGTCCTCCTCATGGAACGCTGTTATCAGGTCGCCGCCCGTTTGGGAGAGACCTGGAGCACGGCCACTATCGAATCGCTACGAGCTGCCATGCCGCCGGTTCTCCAGCCTGCATCTTACTCCGGCGGAAAAACACCGAAATGACTTCGGAAACGTTCATGACTGCGAATACACCACGAAAGGTTCTTATTACCGGCGCAACCGGTCTCATCGGAGGCCGCCTGTGTGAGGTCATGGCTCTATCCGGCGATCTTGTACCACGGGCTTTCGTTCATTCCACAGCCTCAGCGGCCCGGATCACGCGGTTTCCTCTGGATTTTTACGTGGGTGACCTCGGCGATCTCGCTTCCGTTGATCGCAGTATGGATGGCTGCGACGCGGTAGTACACCTGGCGCGGGGTGACAAACGCGTTATGGAGCAGGGGTTGGAAAACGTTTTGAGAGTAGCTTCTGCCCACGGGGTTTCACGCTTTGTGCACGTTAGCAGCGTTGCCGTCTATGGCAACTCGCCCCCACCCGAATCCGCATCGGAGGCCACGCCGGCGGTGCGCTCGGACATGGAATACGGGAATATAAAGCTGGAGCAGGAGCACCGCGTGCTTCGGCACGCCAAGCGCTCTGGCCTTCCGGTCGTAATTCTCAGACCACCCAATGTCTACGGGCCGTACGCTGGATTCACACTCGACCTCATGAATAAGATCCGTCAAGGCAAGATGGCAATCCTTGATGGAGGGCGCAATCCCTGCAACCTGGTCTATGTGGACAATCTTGTGGAAGCTATCCTTCTGGCGATCTGGAAACTGCAGGCTATCGGTGAGATTTTTTTTGTCACTGATAACGGCATTCTCTCCTGGGAGGAATGCCTGAGCGCCCATGCCGCGTTGATGGGTGCTTCTCTCCGTCACATTTCTTCTGCGGATTTCGTAAGCCCACCGCCAGTGAGGATGATTCGCGATTCGATGCGTATCCTGCCTCGCGTCATGCTGTCGGGTGAACTCCGTGCAGTTCTGCGTCAGATCCCGGCGTTTCGTTCGATCGAAAATGTCTTGTATAACGGGTTCGAGTCTATGAACGGCGAAACGAAACGAAAGATCCGGCTGCGCATGAATGGCCCCCATGTTATTCCTAAGGTCGGCTCCTCGGGACGCCGCCAGTATGTTCGCGACAATATCATGTCGGCACAGGCTCGCACCGTGGCGCATTTAAGTGACAAAGCTCGCCGACTGCTGGGCTACACCGCACCCATTTCTTTTCAAGAGGGTATGAAGCTGACCGAGGCTTGGCTGCGCTATGCAAGGATTCTTTAGGCGAGAAAGGATGCTTTAGCTCACTTTGGATACTTCGCACTCACCGTGGTCTTCAACCTCGGACAACTTGAAGGAACCCAACGTTCGCCGGTTGCATGATAGCGAAGTGGAATCTGAGTTTTCGGCTCCTCTGGTGCCAGAAGTAGGGATCATTGCGATGGTGCCATATCGCTGGAGTCACGTCTGGCAGCCATGCAATCACATCCTCACGCGCCTGGCTCGCTATTTCCACGTTGTCTGGGTCAATCCCGGGCAGGATTGGTCCGACTCATTGTTCCGTCGGCGCAAATTGGCTGTACCCGCCCATCAAGCCGGAAAAGGCTTTAGTGTTTATCAACCTCCGCTTTGGCTCCCCACTTTTTACCGGCCTCGTTGGCTCGCGGATTGGAGTTTCCGGCGGCGGCTGGCACAAGCCCGGAAACTTCTTAGTCGCTCGGGCTGCCAGAAGACAATTCTCTACCTCTGGCGACCCGAGTTCGCCATGGCGCTTGATTGCATCCCATTTGACCAAAGCTGCTACCACATTGACGACGAATATACCTTCTCGGTCGTCGATGTTCCTGTCCCCGAAAGGGAAGCGCGCTTGATCGCCAGGGTTGACCAGGTCTTTATCCATTCGCCCGCCCTGCTCGAAAAAAAAGGAAAAATCAATCCGCATACATCTTTTGCGCCCAACGGCGTCGATTTCCGCTCTTATGCGCTGCCCGTCCCTGAGCCAGCGGACATCGCCGGAATCGCCCGTCCACGTATCGGCTATAGTGGCCATATCAAGAAGCAGCTCGATTGGCCATTGCTTCTCGACTTAACTGCCCGCCATCCCGATTGGTCCTTCGTCTTTGTTGGCGCCCCCAACAGGCATCCGGAAATAGCCGCACACATCGAACAGCTTTCGCGACGCCCCAATGTGCGCTTCCTCGGAAGTAAGACCGTCCAGGAACTAGCTGCTTACCCGCAGCATTTCGATGTTTGTGTGATGCCGTATCGCCGTGATGACTACACCAAGTACATTTATCCTCTCAAACTGCATGAGTACCTCGCGAGCGGACGGCCTGTCGTCGGCACTCCCATTGAATCGCTCGAGCCGTTTCGCGATGTCGTCCGTCTGGCGGAGAATACAGGTCAATGGTCCGCGGCAATTGCCGAGTCCCTTTGCTCCCCAGCGAACACTGACGAACAACGCGAGGCCCGCCAGACACTTGCGAGGCAACACGACTGGGAAATTCTCGTTCGGCGGATCGCGGATACCATGGCCTCGCGCTTAGGTCCGGAGTATTCCATCCGGATTGCTCGCGAGCCGGCCTGCGAAGTCGATTTTTCACCTGACGCTTCCAGAACGTGACGGGGACGCGGCGGTTGTGTCTTGTTTAGGCAGGAATTGCCGCCGGAAGGCATGATGAATCGAAACTTCATGTCAAGAGACATTGCGAAGTACTGACTCGCAGCGAATTCGGGAAAGTGAGTGAGATAGACAGAAAATGGGGTCGAATATTCCGGAGTACGAGCTGCATCTTCTGGCCGGTGAATTGGTCGAAGTCCGTTCTCAATGCGAAATTCTGGCAACGCTCGATGCCACCGGCCGGCTGGAGGCGATGCCATTTATGCCTGAGATGCTGCAGTACTGCGGAAAGCGTTTTCGTGTCTTCAAACGTTCCGACAAAACCTGCGACAACATCAAGCCTTGGAACATGCGCCGCGTCAAACACGCAGTCCACCTCACGGACGTCCGTTGCAACGGCAAAGCGCACGGCGACTGTGACGCTGGCTGCTTGATCTATTGGCACGAAGCCTGGCTGAAACGCGTAAGTCCCGAGTTCGTCAGCAAGTCTCAGATTCTTGACCCTGTTTCACCCGCCGCCGGTCCCGCCCCTGGTCTTCCTTCCGACTCTGGCTTATGCACAGTGGAATCTTTGCTCAAGGCAAGCCACAGACCCGTGGATCCCGCTACATCTGAACCGGTTTATTCCTGCCAAGCCACCGATGTGCGTGAGTTCTCATCCGACCTCCCCTGGTGGAATCTTTGGCAATACGTCCGTGACGTTCGTTCCGGAAATCTTCACCGCAATTTCGGCGGTTCGCGCTCGGAAGCTTTCATGGAAACGCTCTTGGCCTGGAACGAGGTTTTCCGGTCTCTCTTGATCGAACTTTTCAACGCAATCCAGTCCTTGCGCCGCGGCGTCCGCTACCCCCACATCGAAGGCGGCCTCGTCACCACCCCCACCGCCGAACTCCACCTCCAGCCGGGTGAATTCGTGCAGGTCAAATCCAAGGAGGAAATCCTAGCCACGCTCGACCGCAGGAATCGCAACCGTGGGCTGCTTTTCGACTCTGAAATGCTCCGCTATTGCGGTGGCACTTACCGCGTGGTCAAGCGCGTCAATCAAATCGTCGACGAAAAAACTGGCAAGATTTTGCGCATGAAGGGCCCGTGCATAATCCTGGAAGGCTCTGCCTGTGTTTCTGAGTACCACCGCCTCTGCCCGCGGGCCATTTACCACTATTGGCGCGAGGGTTGGCTTCGCCGAGTTGCTTGAGTTTGGCCACCCTTCTGTCTCAGTTCAATTTCCCTCAGAGCCATTGGGAGGGCCAAGTTCAGGCGCGGGGCGTTGAGAGAAGAATCATCGGAAAAAGAGTGCACCAATTTACCACTCTGTTTCAAATCTTTTCTTCTCTGCGACGATTAATGCTACGTTAAGCGCTGTATTTTCATGGAGTTATCGTATCCACATGTTTGGCTGACTGCTTGCACCCTCTTCTGCGTGCATATGATCCTAACATCGCTGTCGAACCTTCCGGAGACCACAGGGCTCTTTCTCATCGGGCTTGTCTTAATCCTATCGGGCATCGCGCTCCGTCGCGTTTTCTTCACGTTGGAGACTGCGGTAACTGCTCCTGGCCAAAGTATAGAGTCGAAAGAGCAACCGCTGAAGTAGGCTCAGGCTCCAATCTCCCGCGCATGTATAAACTTAATCATACGTGGAATTCCGCCTCAAGCGCCGTTCTCACTTGAATGCGTCCCGAAGAGTCTGGCAGGCCAGCTCGGCAGGGCTGCGGGTCAGCCTTGCCCGAGTTGTGAACAAAGCCACAGTTGGACTTGTCGTCCTCGAGACCGTGTGTGGAAGCTATCTGCACATTGATGTCCCCGCGTTTCTCCTGGTTTGTGCCGGAGGATTCTTTAAGTTGTACTAAACCTTGGCAAATCAACGAATTAAGTTAGACGAATCTGGCAGCCAGAGTGCTGAGTCAATGGCAACTAGCCAGCGGTAGAAGTATGTCTCTACGTCGCGAAGCAGGATTCTTAGACGGGGTGGAACCAAGGGACTGTCGGTGGGGCGGCCGGACTTAAGCAACCGGGGTCGCACAAGCTTGCCCGACCGAAGGGTAACTCTGGCTAATGTCACAAGGCGCTGGACTTCTAGGATAGCGAGGATGGTGTTCAAATTGGCGAAGGCTCTTAGACCGTCGCGCAACAGAATCGAACTGCTCGTCCGCAACAAAGTTTCCTGGAAGGAATGTTTGGATCTCCTCGGAGGATGCTTCATGTGGATTTGCTCGCGTCGTGAGAACGGATCGACGCTTCAGGTTCGGCTCGTCCAACTGCTCGCCATCATCGCCCTCCTGCTGTCAGCATCTGGACCGGCCCTAGCTGCTCCTATCGCGTTCGTGCAGAGGAACTCCGCGACACCGCAGTCCGCGCAGACAACGGTAACGGTGAATTACACAGCTGCCCAGACGCTCGGAAACTTAAACGTTGTTGTTGTCGGCTGGAACGACTCGACGGCCACGGTCAGCACCGTCACCGATTCACGCGGTAATGCGTATGCCCTGGCAGCCGCCCCTGTGGTACAGAGCGGAACAGCTTCGCAGGCTATCTACTATGCCAAGAACATTTCCGCGGCGGCAGCGGGCGCGAACACCGTCACTGTGATTTTCAGCGTCGCGGCGGCCTTCCCGGATATCCGTATTGCCGAATACAGCGGCCTGGACACGGTAAATCCGCTGGATGTCGCCGTCGGAGCACAAGGGAGCAACGCCACCAGCAGTAGCGGTGCGGTGACGACTACCAATGCAAACGATCTCCTGGTAGGGGCAAACCTGGTCCAGACGCTAACCACCGGCCCGGGCAGCGGATACACCAACCGCGTGATCACCACCCCTGATGGAGATATTTTGGAGGATCGCG
>WNFO01004814.1_pt1 | contig 17111 bp, 24 predicted proteins | sample 5400251 | NCBI WGS metagenome assembly WNFO01 (sample SAMN13153354, study PRJNA577476) | soil metagenome | isolation source: 100 cm saprolite under Madrone tree | place: USA:California | collected 2016-06-14 | reverse complement strand
CGCCCCCACACACACAAAATTCTGAGACGCAACCCCCTCAGCACGCACGATGGCAAGTAAGACGATCTCGCTTTACTGTCACCACCTACTTACTTCATTGGTATAGCTACGAAGACAAACTCGCGAGCGCCGTCAATACGTCTACGCAAAGTCTCTCGAGGCCCAGGAGCGATTGACTTATGAGCGCAAGCAACAGCTCAAGGATGCTTTAGCGAGCGGGAAATCGCTTCCCACTGAGCTCAGGAAACAAGCACGCGAGCTGGGGAAAGACTTGGGATTTGACGAGGCCCAGACTGGTGGGGTCCAGCCTACTTCATTTCTGCGTGCGGGTTCTAAAACCAAAAATCTAAATTGTAGAACCAACGACGCACGTCGATAGTGAATATTCAAGAGCGGGAATAATGGACCCGAAGATCATTTTGACCACGTCGAGGGATCCCAGCTCGAAGTTGTTGCAGTTTGCCAAGGTAAGGAGGAAGTAACGACTATTCCACTCTTGTTCTTCTTGTTCACTCGTACCTGTCGTAGGAAATGCGCCTGGTCTTTCCCAATTCGTACAGAATCAACCGGGGGAACTATGTCGTCAAGGACCTTGCAGAAGCCTGCCGTGCCAACCTTGTCACAGACCTCATTGTACTTCATGAACATAGAGGGACACCTGGTGCGCCTTTTTCCGCATTGCGTGCTTATCTTCAATCCACTTAGCTCTCACCACACAGATGCCATGATCGTCTCTCACTTTCCACACGGACCCACTCTTTATTTCACGCTCCATAACGTCACCCTCCGTCACGATATCGAATCATATCGGTCTTCGACCGTTTCGGAACAGTATCCCCACTTGATCTTCGAGAATTTCAGCTCAAGGCTGGGAGAGAGGGTGAGAGACTGCTTAAAGTATCTCTTCCCAGTACCCAAAGAAGATAGCAAGCGAGTCATGACATTCTCGAATGAGAACGATTTTATTTCATTTCGGTGAGTGATTTGTTTTCTGTTCGCAGAAAAAGGTTTGATCAAGAATTATTACTTAGACACCATGTCTTCGTGAAGACATCACCCAAGGAAGTACAGCTCGCGGAAGTAGGACCGCGATTCGAGCTCAAACGTGGGTTCCTTCTGTCTCAGTGGCAATCAACTCGACTCATCACTCTTCTAGCCTACGAAATACGGCAGGGCACGGTTGAGCAGACTGAGGCGGAACGGGAATGGGTGCTCTCGCACTATACGCGAACAGCAAGAAAGCGCAGCATGCTGTCAAATCCCACGGCCTCTCGCCCTGGAAATGATGAACAGGCTGATGCCAGGCCTTCGAAAAAACGATCCCGCTCAGGCTGACCAGGTTGTCGCAGCAAAGGTATACCTATTAGCACCGTTGCTTTCGTTGCTATATGGTCACAAAGTTAATCTACTGAAAGCTGGGCATTCAGCGCAGCGAATCCCTCGAAAAAGGAAGTGAAAAAATCGATCGCGTGCTGTACGTCGTGTGACCCTGCGGTCTCCCGGACGGAGTGCATCGAGAGCATCGCGCAACCAACATCGACGGTGCGCAAGCCAAGCTTGGACAGCATGGGGCCAACAGTTGACCCACAGGGCCTTAATTTGTTTGAAAGTTTTATGTCAAGGGTGAATAAGCAGAGAGGCTTATTGACGTACATGTCATTTCGAACTTCGAACTCCTGTACTTTTCCGCCTTTCTTCTCAAGTAATTTTTTCACTACAAACGATCCAATCGCGTCGCTAGCGTATCGTTGCTTGGCATTGGTTTTAAGCACAATCCCGCCATTTATTTGAGGCCTGTGGTTCTCCTCATGCTTGCTCGTGTAATTGGGGTGCACAGCGTGACCCATATCTGCAGAAACGAGAAGAGATTTGGCTATAGACTGAGATAACACCGCAGGTGTTGGGGAGAGTCTCTGCAATAGCGAAGGAATAAGAGAGGATTCCGCCCCGGTGGTGGAGACTGAGCCGATCTCCTCGTGATTGAAAAGAGCAATACAATTGACATTCCCTTCGATGGGAAAGTAGTTTGATGATGTGCTATCTGACAAGGCTTCGACAGCAGCAAATCTACGGCACGCAGTCAGTTATAACCAGGGACCAGGTCGAAAAGCAATGCTTACGAGGAGAAGAGATTGTCCATCCGAGGACTGAAAATGAATTCATTGTTCAGCCCACCAAGTACAGATGGCTGAGTGTCGTAAAGTTGCCTTGAAGCGCACTGTTCAGCTTGCTCGTGTGCGGTGACCAGGGATGCTGATACCTACAGCTCAAAATCGTGAATTTCCTCAGGATTCACATTCATCTCTTCTGCTAGCAGAGCAAGGAGTGCCGGATGGTGATTGTCTTGAACACTCGAAGCAGTCTGCTCGTCCTTGCCATTGTCTTGCACCTTGTCCGCGGGCGCGTTCAGGTTTGATGCAAAGAGTCCAAGAATCGGTGCGAACTCTGTCTCCGTATTAAACTTGAAGCTATCGCTAGATGACCTATCCACTGCGACGACTTGGTAATAAGGCCAATGTACATATGCAGGGACTTACGATGGATGGCCAGTGTGGGAATACGGAGAAGAGGACGGTCTATCTTGACCAGTCGCGAGATGTACCCAGAGCCTTTCTCTGCGATGATCACGCGCCCCGCAATAGAAAGATCGCGATCAAACCACGAGTGCCATATGCCACCCCCGTAGACCTCTATGCCGACTTGAAGATAGCCAGCGGTGGAACGTTTCGAAATGGGTCTGATCTATGCGCACAACATTTTGTGACAACGAACCACAGCGAGACAAGAGAAGATATACCCGGAGGTTAGGGCTGTCAACGTGAGTGCCAACAATGGAGACACCGGCTCCAGGTCGCCAGTTTTTCGGGATTGTGAAGGCGAGCAAGGAACTCTGGTTCCTAGGGGGAAAGAGGGCATGAAGCAGTACTGCATTGTCTGATAGTTTAACGAAGCCGCGTACCTTGTAAAGTAATATTTTCCACCCTCCTCGAGGTTATCCTCCCAGTCATCTTTCTCTCTGATCTACGTGGCTGAGAAGACACGTAGAGCACGCGATGAGCGAAGGCGTACTTTTGCAAAGCCAGATTTTTCTAAGCGGAGGGCGGCATTGTGTACTGCGTGAAAGGGAGTCGGGGAGGCGTTCACGAATTGTAAAAGGCGAGTGGCAGCCTCTGGAGCTACGGGCAACATCGTTGTTGTTGCAGTCCGCGATCGGGCCGGTAGAGTAGACTTGACCATGGTCCAGAACTACTTGAGACATGGACCAACACAGGTACTTTCATCCTCAAAGCCGCAAAGCATGCTTCACCTTACTTCCATGCCCCTCTAGGCGTTTGGCCTCGTCTGTAGTCCATCCTCCAACTCAGAATATGATGGAAAGTTTGCCTACGTCCCCGCACTCGAGGATGTGCTAGTCTGGAACGTTAAAACAGGCCAGATGGTGCGTTCCACAGAAGATAGCCCATTGGTCTGTGCTCACACTTTAAAGATGGCTATGTGGCATGAAACAGGTCATCGCGCAGAGGTCACTTGTATCGTGCGGTCACCCAAAGGTGGTACTTTTGCGGTCGGCTATGCCGACGGGTCTATCAGGCTTTGGGACGTAGCTTCCAAGTCTGTCGTAGCCACCTTCAACGGGCACAAGAGGGCAGTTACTGCACTCGCTTTCGACGATGCCGGGGCTCGACTTGCATCTGGCTCCCAAGACACTGACCTTATTTTGTGGGATGTCATCGGCGAAGCTGGTCTTTTCCGGTTCGTGATACTCGTACCAGGATGTGTGCAAGAGCTAAATTAGATATAGTCTAAAGGGCCATCGAGATCAAATAACAAATATTCGCTTCCTCTCTAAATATCCCTCCTCAACACCATCCACATCCACCAACCCGACTTCTTGGCTCCTCATAAGCTCTTCAAAAGATACATTCTTGAAGCTCTGGGACCTATCTACCCAACATTGTGTACAAACAATCGTAGCTCACCGTGCTGAAGTCTGGTCTCTTGACCTCAATGCGGAACAGGACCTGCTCCTCACAGGAAGTAACGAGGGCGAGCTAAAAGCGTGGAGGATCGAACCTGGTGCGTTGGTGGATGGTATCAAGGAGTCGGAAAATGGAGAAGTGCGGCACAATTCTGAATTCTCGGAATTTGTTCTCAATCATTCCCTTACAGCTCTCGAAAGCGATCCACCCCCTATCGACACCCCCTCTCGCCTCACCCTATCGTGTGTCTCAAATTGCATTTCACCCCACGCTTCCCTATCTTTTTGTTCAGTCCAATGAGCGTTCAGTAGAGGTTTTCCGTGTGCGGTCTGACGATGACATCCGCAAGAAGCAAGCCCACAATGGAGCTGAGGAAGTTGAGCTGGCTGATTTATTTACGCCATACTTGATTGTTCGGGCTACTGGCAAAATCAAGTCGTTCGCGCTCCCTGAAGAAACGCTCACGAAAGGTGCTACCCAGGTCCGTTATCATGATTTGACTCCTCGACTGGCGTCTTATGGCCGTCTCACAGATCTTTTTTGCTCTATCCAACAACGCCTTAGAAGTGTATAACATTCCTAAGTATACCAAGTCAAAGGAGGATCCTCCAGAGTCTGCTCGCCTTTACTCCCTTGACCTTCCTGGCCACAGGACGGATGTCAGGACACTCTCACTCAGTTCTGATGACACTCTACTGGCGTCTGCTTCAAATGGTGAGTGGTCACCAACTAACATCGAAGACGTAACAAACACGTTTAGGTTCACTCAAAATCTGGAATACGCAAACAACATCTTGCATTCGTACGTTGGAATGCGGACACTCTGTATGCAGTACCTTTCTTCCCGGAGATCAATATGTGCGTTCTGTGGTGATGCTTTTGCTTGCTAGTAATGACAATTGTGCGCAGGTTGTCATCGGGACGAAATCCGGAGAAATGCAGATCTTTGATCTTTCGTCGTCGACTCTAGTCGAGACCATCAAAGCGCACACTGGGACTTTATGGTCCATGCACGTCCGGCCGGATGAGCAAGCCTTGGTCACTGGGGGCGCGGACAAGGATGTCAAATTCTGGAATATAGAATGGCGACAGTCAGATCATGAATCAGTGAGCCCCAGTCCTTGCAGTGATTCGGTTTCCTCTGGACTGTGCATGACCTTTCCATTAGGGCAGGAGAGTTATATCTCTGGTCCACGTCCGGACCCTCAAAATGACCGACGACATCTTGTCGGTTCGCTACAGCCCAAACGGAAAACTTCTCGCAGTCGCACTCCTTGACTCCACCGTCAAAGTATTCTATCAGGATGCGCTCAAATTCTTCCTTTCTCTTTTCGGGCACAAGGTAAAATTTTGTCATTTTCAGGTGATGATAAGCATAACTGGGCCTCATAGTTACCTGTGCTCTCTATGGACATATCACACGACTCGAAGCTTATTCGGCGACGACCATAAGTCCATATTTGCGCATGACGACAGCGTGATGCAGGTGGCGTTCGAAAAGAAAAGTCATTATTTCTGGACAGTCGGAAAAGATAAGCTCTTAAAGTATTGGGATGGTGATAAGGCATGTGCAAAACGAATTCAGGAATGCTCCTCCAGTGCTAATACCAAATGATATAGTTTCAGAACATTCAGAAGCTTGAGGGACACCACGGTGAAATTTGGGCCCTCGCCGTCAGCAATTTTGCCAATTTCATTGTGACAGGGTCGCACGACAAGTCCATTCGAATATGGGAGAAGCTTGATGAACCCGTAATAATTCAACCTTGCTACAAACGTCAACTTATCTGACATGTCTTCCCCAGCTTTTCCTCGAGGAAGAGCGCGAGCGCGACCTCGAGCAACTTTATGAGAGTGGACTCGCTGACACCCTGAATCAAGAAGACCTCCCTATCGGTAGTGGTAATCCTTCTGCTGAGGTTCCGGCGCAAACTGAGACGACCAACGTATCAAAGCAAACGACTGAGACCCTCATGGCTGGCGAACGCATAAGTGAGGCTCTTGAACTCGCCGATGGGGACATGGAGGCACAGCAGGCGTACCAGAGAGCCAAAGAGGGCTTGTCTGAAGAGCAGCTCGCGGCGATCCAACCACCACCAAGGAATCCCCTTCTAGTTATGCAAAACCTCGAGCCTGAAGCGTGGGTACTAAAAACTATTGAGGGGGTGCAAAGTACAGCGTTACACGATGCTCTCTTGGTGCTGCCATTTGGTAAAGTGATGTCTTTAATGGCCTACCTGAACCTCTGGGCCCAACGGGTGAGTACCTCGTTTACGACGTCCGGCATGTCCGGAAAGCTCAATGCTTCTTAGGAATGGAATGTTCCGCTCGTTTCCCGTATCTTATTCTTCCTTCTCAAAACACACCACCACCAGATTGTAGCCAATCGTACTATGCGCACCACGTTCATACCTCTCCGGATGCACTTGCGTGCTGCGCTGCTCCGCCAAAAGTCAACGATCAATTACAATCTCGCTGCTCTGCAGTTTATTCGCCGACAGAGCGATGCTCGACGGACGGCTCAGTTCTACGAAGAAGTGGGCCTAGATGAACAAAAAGTCCTTGCAAAAATCACCGAGGGTAAAAAAAGGAAACGGGTGAACATTTAAATCACATCCTCCATACATTATACCATAGTTCATGTTGGTAACGTTACCGGCGATGCCCCTGGCATCAGCGGATCAGCAGTAGAGCTATACTTACAAACAGTACCTTTATTTAGCTCCAATGTTTAGATCTGAGGGCCCCACAAATCTTTCAACCTAGTGGGCGCGCTCAAAAACACCCTCTCTTGAGCGTCATAATCGACTCACCAACGAGACGGCTCCGTAGCAGGTCTCATTTGCACTTGTAGTATCCCCGCATCGAGGCTCGCAAGGCCGCTAAAGGCAGCCTTGGTTAGGTCAACATGGCTTGATCCTGCAGCGCACCCGGCGCATGAATCGACGACTCGAACAAAGACGCATCTCTCGGGTCCGTTGCACACTACGACCGTGGGACTAGTATAAGTCCTAGCGCACGCCGCTAATTAACAGGGCGTACATTCGATAAATTTGAAGCACTTTGGCTTGGACGCCCACCCCTTCTCGGTGAGGGCGCATACAAAAGAATCATCCTAGTATCATATACCTGCGTTTGAATCCAGTCAATACTTGGATAAAACTTGTCTCACCGTTGGAGTCCACACCGGGGAATTCCAACAGCTCGGGTTGCGGAGGTCTTTTCCAGTGTACCTGGGTGCGAACCAGTTAAGAAATTTATTTTTATTCTGTGTCGGGTACTCACCAAGTGATCGTTACCGGTATTGCCGACCCTGTCCCCGAAATGCTGTTAAAGGCATTCTTTATTTCTTTGACATCAACATCATTTAAGAGGTTATTGCTTTTGTGTGAGGTATGATGAGGAGCGATTTTGGTGGTACGGCGGATGTCGGGAGGTCGCGGGCTAGTATATTTGTAAGAGAGGTTGGAAACGTTGACGGTTTGCCAACCATCCCTGGGATCAAAGGTATATCCGCGGCCCAACGAGTGGGGCCTCCTGTATTGGAGTTCTGTAGCTGTCGGGTGTTTCTGGTCACTTGGCAGGTACGAGGCAAATGACAGATAGAGGGAGGCAAAGGTCACCACCAGGATAACCCATGAGTACCGGCTCATGGTGTCGAGCTACAGTGGTTGGATCTGTGAAACCTTATATGATACGTTACGGTCGAGAGGTGGTTTTGGATGGGTGATGAAGCGGGATGAGGGAAATGTTGGTTGGGAATTCAATCGTATACCGCCGCACGTACTACTAACGCGCATCAAACACGCCCTCATCTTCCCATCACGTGTCCGGAGCGAGCGATCTCGTGATGTATTCGTAGAACGGCACGGCACGCATTTTAAAGTGAGCGCTGAATACAATATCACGTTTGGAGTGGACCAAATGTCGGAAAAACGGGCGCACGCGAGCGGAACGAGTGGGTATAGGGTGGGGCAAATGTGCGAGGGGCCTGGGTGTATTTACATGCACTATATACTGCTCAAATATGTATGTCAGAGGGTGAATGGAAGAAATATTAGTACCAAACTAAACTAGTGTACAGTACTCAGAAACTGCCAAAATGTAAGCTAAAAAACGAGCCGCGTGAGCTCGATATTTGCAACACCAAATCTATTGCAACGTATAGTAGAAATATACGGATGTGAGACGAGAGACGAGAGACGAAAGCTAAACAAACCGATGAATTACGGGGACAATTCCGAAAGTTAGAAATAATAGGACATAAACAGGTGCACTGCATGCCTAAGAACTTGAAACGCCAGAGCAGAAGCAGTTGAATCAACCGGGTGTCTGTTATTCATTAAAGCGCCGGGCCCATCACTTGAACGCAACGAATACGACTGGTGTCACGGGGATGGTATAATGCTATGGGAACTACTTTATCACACGCAACCCCAAAGAACACGGGAGCACATACCACAGGTACGGGCACAGAAACGTAAATGATCCGTGGTCTGGGTGCAATTACCACAGATGAAGCGTCAATTGGGACCATGAAGGCCATTGGGCCAGGGATACATGGTAAGACAATGCCAGTGGGCATGCTGGTGGTGGGCACAAGGAGGATTGAATTACCGCACATGATTATGTGACAAATTGTATGAGTGATGTATGTGTTGGTGGTGCAGGGTGTGGAAGGCAAGTGTGTGGTGCACTGTAGACTTGACGCGCGATGAGCACGCCTTATATACGTCGAGATCTGTAATAGGATGTGGCCCCTACGAAGGCATCCGTGAACAAGAGACGGATTCTACTGCGCAAATGCAATGCGCCGCCACAAGCTACGAAGGCCGCGCACTGGAAGTCTATGCTAGAGCCAAGTGCTGACGGGCCAAACTGAGGCAGTGATTTCCAAAAAGGGTCTCTTCTCAATTCCATGTCGAGTAAAAGGAAGTACTGACTTGACTGTGATAGCATTTCGACAAGGAGAGAATGAATCACACAACATGGAATACATAAGAGCTTGAAGAATTACGGCAGTGAGCAGTTCAGATGTGCCACCGTGACTGGGTGACCGCTGGGGCCTGGGGGCCTCAGTAAATAAGTTCCTTGGCAGCTGTGGTTCCCTGGTTCAGACCTGATTTCGAAAGTGCCTTGCGAGTCTCCGGTGAACATTATTCTTTTTTTATCATGCGCACCTCCAGTGACTAAATGACAGGGGGAGTTAGTGCATAGCACCTGCGCATGCAGTCTATATATCAAGGGCGCCAAGGTTATCTTCCTTCCTACCCTTGTTTTTCACGATATAACTTCATGAAGGGGACCTTATCCTCCCAACTCAGATTCATCTTTTTCATCTTACCGAGCTGTGAGATCAAGCCCGAACATGCGGCTGAAAGAGTGTCGTCTCCTACGTCACTGGACACAACTTCGCTTGCCATGAACGACGGCGAACCGGGTGATTCGGCCGGGGAGAGAAGACGGACTGACATGGCCGATGGTTGGAGAGTTCTTGCCAGAGAAAACACGTGGGGTAGCGGATTTAGCGACGACGGGATGGAATGTGATAGTGTCGGAAACAGGAGTGTGGGTGGGTCATACCTGAAAACGGTCTCACTGCCAAGTTGCGGAAAACGTTGCACATGTTCACGCACCGGATACACATGACGAACACCTTGAATCCCTTTACAGGGACTAGGTACCTCTTGAAGACTTCTGCGAATCTGAGGAGGCCACGGCCATTGCTAGTTGTACATTCTGGGAAGACAACGACGGGCCGATTTGCAGAACTTCGAATCTCTTCAAGGCTGGAATAATTGCCACTTGATGCGTCCAGAGGAGTTCTTCCGGTACACGTGATGATCTGTAGAAGAGATACCTTGCAGAAGCCAGCAATATTCACTCGTTGCACAAGAGGTTTAGTGGGACGCGAGATCGCAGCGGAACCTGTACCGGTCCTCCGCCCCGTTGTGTGTGTCTCGAGATGCGCATCGTGCTGCCGCACTGGCTCATTGATGACCGGAAGAACAAATATGGGATCAAAGCTAGGATGGAACATAATTAGTGTACCGTAAGTTGTGACATGGATAAAACACACCGGAAAGCCAACCAAAGAATTTCTATCCACGAAGCCCAGTTTGATACTATGAAATCCCCAGCGCCAGGCCGCCATGGTTCTCGAGACCCGCTAGATCGCCTTAAATCTGAAGTCAGAATACCCAGCTTTGGCTGTTGAAGGCGAATACAAACCCCCGCTTCCGCGAAACGTGTTCAACAGATATCCACCACACACCTAGAACAAACAATGATAATCTGGATAGAAGAGCTGTTATAATATATGAGATTGCCCTGTGAATTGGAGGGATAGGTTTCTGCGAGCGTGAGGGAGTGACCACAGTACCCGGGCAAAGTCCTCTTACCAGGATAGTACAAACTCCGGAGACAAACACGAGGTAGATGGTAGCAATAGCTATGACAACGGCCGTTCGGATAATTCCAAGAGTGTACGACAGTGGCAACGCTATTTTAGCAATTGTATCGGACCCTAGCGGTGGGACGGGGGTCAGGAATGGCTACCTGAGAGTAAGCTGATGCACTAAATTGCGCGAACTTGAAAACACTCACTTGTATGCCTGTTCCCGGATCCTTAAGATCAAATTTAAGTGGCTGAGTGTAACACAGGGAGAGGAAGACGCACTCGAAAGGCAGAATACTTCTCCATGTGAGAGTCGGAATGATGAATCGAAGGAAAGTGGCTTTTGCACACATCACGTGGTTATCTTATCTCCAGTCGTACTGACTCTTGTAGTTCCGACTCTCGCCGTCACGGTTCCTTCTACAGTGTCATGACAGGGGACAGCTCAAAACCCATTTCCTTTTTGAGACATCATATCGCATCTGCTCATCGCCGCTTCCAAAAGCTTTCTATTCGCGGAAAGGTCAGTTCACGGTCCCTGTATTCCTTTTGCGATGAACGTTCACCTTCACAGCTCTTAATTTTCGCAATTGTACTGTTCTATTGTGTGCTGGTCGCATTAATAATCATAGTCACACCCGCGCGTATAGCTCAAACGATCTATGACTGGGGACAGAGGATCAGGGAGCATCCTTTGGGTTGGTTACTCCTCGCAGCGCTCATACGTATGTATGCTTTGTATGTGTCTCATCCACTCTCCTTATTCGTATATCAGAGATCATGTCCATCCCACCTATGATTGGACACACAACTCTGCTTAACTTGTGCGGATTCACCTACGGCATGAAGGGCTTCCTGGTTGCTGCGCCTGCGTCCTTGATTGCCTCGACCGTCGTCTTCGTCATATTGTGTTACCTTTTCAGTGACGTCCTCCGCTCCTGGTCTGAGAAGAATGAGATGTGGAAGGCTTTGGAAACGGTGATTGTGAGTTTCTTACCTTGCCTTCCTATCGCTCTGGCTGACTGCCATTCAGGATGCCAAAGGCCTGCCTCTTATCGTTCTCGTCAGAATATCTCCTTTCCCGTGGGTATATTCAAATGCACTCTTTGCAGTGAGTCACCTCCGACAATTTCCTCTCGCACTGATGGAGCATTAATTGTGACACGCTAGTCTATACAGTCTGTGTCAGTCTGGCAATTTATGGTAGCAACGATCTGTACCTTTCCAAGGTTTCTCCTGTACGTTTTCATCGGTGCACGTATGGCTCCGTTGTCCGACGGAAAGCAGAGGGAACATATGGATTTTGGTAATTATCACCTCTTACTGCGTATGAAGCGGCTACTCACCTTACAATAGAAACCAAATTGGTGAATGGCATCTTAACTATTGCAGGTATTCTAAGTGGTGCTGTAGCTGGCTGGTGGGTTGGCCATCTCAAGTTTGTGGTATGCCATTGATCACTGGCACGTCACAGGATTTTGTATGCACTTGTGAAGCGTCAGCTGCAGGAGGTATCATCAAAAACACATGGTTTGGTTTCCGACGCTTTAGAGGAACCCGATGAAGACGACTCTTTGCTAGGAGACATCAGAATTGGTACCTGAGAATGTTTGAATACCCCACTACAGATTAGCATCTAGAGGACAATCATACTGTTTCTGTTACTAATACGATATTAGACTCGCTAGTTTCTCGCAGTCGTGAGCCTTGTGTCTTCAGGCGGCACCACATTGGCTCTCACTGGCGGACTGTCCTGCTCATCACATATTCTTTGGGATGTTCATTTTTTCGGGTGACGTCGGCCCCCCAATCGGCCACTCATCGAGCGACCTTGTACAGACTCAATCTCTCGTTTGCTAAGTTTCAATACGCCTCCGCCATAAGAGCCAACTCCCATCCGCTGCCCTCTCTCGCGATTACGTTTAGTGCTCTTTTCTAATGGGTCCTGGAAGAACTTTTTGAAGGCTGGGTGATAATTACCCATGTCCTTGGCCTGTATACGCCTCGTGAGGAGAAAGCCATAAAACGGGATGGGAACAGTTACCTCCTGTATCATCTTCTCCCGTCTTTGCTTTTGTTTCTCAAGCAAGCCTTCTCGGACACGCTTTGAAGCATTGTCTCGTTCCTGTGCGCGCACCACCTTTTCACCTTGACCGAGTTTTGAGCTTCCAGCCAATTCTAAAATGCGTCCTTCCATGGCCTTTTTTCGTTGAGCAGAGGTGAGACCGAGCTCCGGATTTAATGAGCCAGAGAGCAACTGCGTGTGTACTAAGCGATGCAATAGCGCGTCATTCTGTGCGTTGGTGCTTGACAATGTCAGCTGCATTTGGGAGTAAGTGTAACATCGCCAACGCTCACACTTCATCATCTTCATCATCGGTAGCATCCGCTGTGCCATTTTGCCTCTGTTCTCGTGTCTCATCTCTTAGTTTAGAAACTTTGGAAGACTGCAAGAGAGTCAATGTGACAGCAGCGCGAAAGAAAAACGGGCGCACCATAAATGCCTTGCCCTGAATCTTTTTAGATAACGGATCCAATGTCATTGGTCCACTGCCAGAAAAGACAACAACATCTGGTTGATGGGTGGATGTGCTGGCTATGAGCAAGCGATTCATGGAATCCGAGTCGGCGAGCTTTTCCTTTCCATAGGAGTCGAGTAAAGCGTACCTTCAAGTGGCACGGCCTCCTCAGCGGACGAGTAAATTTCATGCTCACCGTCTACTTGCGCATCACACCCAAGGCCAGTCCACTCCTCCCCAAAATCAGAATAGTCGTCAACGGAGCTCGGCTCAGACTGGTCGGTTTCAGCTCTTGAAAGCTTGGTGGGCCGATGAGACTCGGCAGTATCTTCAGCCCCGTTTTCTCCCCCACCCTTCTCCACTTTGTGTGGATTAAAAGAGTCGAGAAACTTTTGTCCGTGGGCTTCTAGGATGTCGAGTAACCTCTTGTCAGTGCTGGTCATCGGTTATGGGATTCCCGGGCCGGACCATATACCAATGGTGGCGCCGTCTCTCCAGTACCTCCGAACTTTATTCGTCATGGCGAGGAAGCGCCAGACGGACAAAAACCAAGGCCAGAATGCTCCTGACTTAATAATTTCTGAAGAAGAGCAGTTGCGCCTGATCGAGCAGAGCGGTGTACTGAAAAAGATTCCGACATCCGATCACGAACGAACAATATCCAGCTCCAGCTCTACACCACCGCAGGCAAACCAGGGAAATGATGATGAAGAGGAATACCCTTTGGCAGAAGAGCTTTTCGCGGCGACAACGCTTCTGATCCCTATATCCTTCTTACTTCTTATGATGTACATGTGAGCGTCAGCCTCCGTAACTCAACACTCTGTCGCGCACGTATACTGAAGACAGTTCACAGCCTTATCCATTTCCAATATGGTCAACACCCAGCCTGGGATGTTATCATAGAAAGGATGCTGAGCAGTATCCCCAGTACGTCTTAATTTTCTAACAAGTACCCCACTAACCCAGGATAAACAAAGTCCTTGCGATTTTCATATTTTACAGTGAGTCCGGCTAACCTCCTTTCTCATCTGCACGCTGAAGAGCTTTCAGCAAATCGGTACAAAAAAACGAGATGGATGCAAGCATTCCTTTTCGTTCTATCTGTTGCTTCAGGAGCGCGGATGATCTACCAAGTAAATTACAGCAACTGGCGAGCTAATATGCAACAGGTCAGTGACTCCCGGTCAACATCCCGATTATCAGTTTCATGGTTCGTGCTAGTGCCCGTCTTTGGGGACTGTTTGGGTTTACACTGTACTTCAATTGGATCTCGGCCCTGCGGTGCTTGCCCTGTCTGCCGTTGCTTTCTGGGTGTGGTGGACTGGAGCGCGGATAGTTTTCAATTAGCGGCCCACCACCGACTTATCTGGTGGGCATACCAACTTGTCGCTTAAGATACGCCTGATAACCTAGCGACCCCAACTAATGAACATACGTAACGTATTTATACTATGGTATCGCTTAAAGTGCTTTGGGCCTCGACATCGTGAAGTACAGTACCTCAAGTGAACTTTCGCTTCATATGCGAGTGAGGAGCCGGTGTCCACGACATCTCCTATCTCTCGAAATGATCCAACATTTTCTTCCATCCATCAACTATGTCACCGCACGCCAGCCCGCTTATGATTGTCTGCCATCCTCTTTCAAATGTTGTCACCTATCACGACGTATATTAGTGTGGCGCGGTCGGGTCGCGCGAGTGAGTTCGGGAGGAGAGAGATAAAAGGGGGAAAGGGATCAGTGTTCGACAAAGGGGCAAGGCGTGTGTGGGCTCGTTTGCTCGCGCCAACGTCCTGCACCCTTGGGCCGAAGAGACTGAGAAAAAGGGCACACCGGTGGCACACACAGAAAGCGAGACTGAAAGGGGTCTGTTTTGTAAAGAGTCTGGTAGCGATTATATACATGTCAGTGATGTCACTACCATGCATAGAACAATCGCTGACGGGTAATAAGGAAATGACTGAAAGGGAATGTGCTGTATCGCCGAAGCACCCGAAGCAGTCCGTACAAGCACAGCCACGCTGTCCACCTTACATTAGTCTTTTGCAGCGGTGTTGGACCTTAGCCACCATGCTTCTACGGTATCGAAGGAAAGCTTAAACGCACAGACTCTGTAGAAGTCTTTAAATGCGTCCATGCTACGTAGGATCGCGTGAGTGCAGAAAGAGCGCATATAAGTAGTTGTGCTTCAGGGATTTTGACAAATAAGGGTAGCTGTATCCCATTAGAAACCACAGCGTGATGCTCGTGTCAACAATTCCGTTCCAGCAGAAGCCTTTAAGCGGAGCGGAAAGACCAGGGAGTATTGCGACATTTATCTATGCCCGATGATACGCCATATCGCGGGTTGGTGGCTTGGACCCGGACGGCACCTTGTACGGGCAAAGTAGAGGACTATAATGAAAAGCCTGACTGGGAGCAGTACTGTGGCTGGCCATGCAAAACGCATCACGAGAACGAGGAGCAGCTCACGCACTGCCATCTGAAGGATGTGGAAGGAACTCAGGATATACATGCAGAAAACCAACTGTCAAGTTTCATCAAACTCTGATATCAATAGGTCAACCTTGCCCTGAGGCAGGGAGATCAGCTTTGTACTAAGTAGAAGGAGATACACTAACATGCCATGACCTCGCACGTCCTTGAAGGACGGTCCTGAGAGTTGAGAACTGTGATTTTAATCGCTTATTTAGTCGACGATTGATATCTTCCCGATGCCGATCAAGACGCTCTGTGAAGACCCTGTACACCCTGTCATCGCGAGCAAAATAGTAGGGCTAAAATAACGACCAATGAGGGATGTTACAGGTAAAGACGACAAGCACGTACTGGGATAGGCTCTCCAGGGAATGACGCCAAGGCCAAATTCCAAGCTGCCATCATTAACAAGTCTAGTGTTGCATTCGATATGCTACAAGCCGAGGATATGAGCCGCACGAGTATCATTGTGTAGAAAGAGTGCTCACTAATCTTCCAAATCTGCGATCAGAGGTGCTTTGCCAAGTGCATGCGTTGCAACGCGCTTGACAGATGACCGTGCGACCTCTACGGGACGTGCAGATGGCCCCTGCCGTAGAGCCGTTCCAACAAGTCTCACTTGTTCCTGGATCCAGATATCCCCTTCGCTCATCACAAGAGTCTGCAGAAACGACGCAAGAAGGTCACTCTGCGAGCTCTGAAGACCGTAGTCTATCGCCACTTTGAGGCTGCTGCCTGGTCCAAAATAAGCAAATGAAAGTAATATCACTCATTACTCACGAAGGGAGACTAGAAGCGACCTCGTTTCCTGTTTTACAAAGTCCTCCGCTTCAAGGTGATTGATGTACCGAGAGAATGCACCCAGTAAGGTGATAGCTACGTCGTGGTGGGATCTTCCAATGCGCATTGCATGGATAAGAGGCGTCACACCACCTGACGAGCGAACGAGAGCCTAAACGTTTGATCCGACGTAAGCTTTCGGGGGCACAGATTGCACAATACCAGTAAACGAACATAGAAAGCGTGGTCCCTAACCTCCATAAGATAGGTAATGTCCTTGTTCTCGACAGCACGAAATACTTCCCACGGCTTGACAACTAGTTAGACCATTCATTGAACAATGCTGTTGCATACCTCGGGATCTTTCCAAGGTCCTTTACTCTTTGGGGGTTTCGTCATCGACAGGAAACGCTGAAGTGGGCTCGTCGGTGAGGCAACGTTAATCTCGAAAGACATCGGCGGTTGGGGTGGTGAGTCAGTGATACTTGTGGACATGGCTTCTCTCAGGGCGTCGCTGCTGTGAGACGCATCCCGGATAAGTTGTGTTATGAAAGATTTCGGTGCTATGAGATCAGCCTCTCGGCGAATGACGGCTAGCAATTCCTATCAGTAGACATTCCGATACGGAAACAGGCCACGAACCTGTAGACGGAAGACCCACAGGAAGACATGGGTCAGGAGGTGAGCGGTGTCTCCTATGCGAGGGAAAAGAGGTGGGCTTCGCATCCATGTGCTCAAGTATTGCAGAGTGATTGATCATGGACACGATATGTGGGATAAACTTGAAATGTGAGTCGGTGCAGAATATATCAGATGTACGACGTGGCGGTGCCTTCAAGGCGTGCAAGGTTCATCCCAACTGCATGGGCTGCCAAGCTCGGGGGAAGGAACAATGCTGTGAGGAGACCAAACTGTAAAGCTCAATTGAGTTGATTGGTCCCTGAGGCTGGAGGC
>WNFO01001848.1_pt1 | contig 17113 bp, 15 predicted proteins | sample 5400251 | NCBI WGS metagenome assembly WNFO01 (sample SAMN13153354, study PRJNA577476) | soil metagenome | isolation source: 100 cm saprolite under Madrone tree | place: USA:California | collected 2016-06-14 | reverse complement strand
TGACGAAGTAAAAGTTGCCGGAAACGAGAGGCGGCGGCAGCGTTTGCTATACTCGCGCGGATGACTGAACCTGCGAAGAGATTGTTTCTTGTGGACGCGATGGCGCATATCTATCGAGCGTTTTATGCGCCAATGCTGAGAATGAATGCGCCGAACGGCATGCCGACCAAAGTGCCGTTCCTGTTCAACAACATTCTGAAGAGAATTCTGAAGGACTACCGGCCGGAGTACCTGGGAATTGTATTCGATCCTTCGGGACCGACCTTCCGCGACAAATTATTCGAAAAATATAAGGCGCATCGCGAGCCGATGCCGGACGAGATGCGGGTGCAATTGCCGTACGTGAAGAAATTGTGCGAAGCGATGCGGCTGCCGATTCTGGAGGTACAGGGATTCGAAGCGGACGACGTGATCGGGACACTGGCTGTACAGGCGGCAAAGAACAACATCGAAGTGTTAATCGTTTCGAACGACAAGGACATGATGCAGTTGGTAGGGAAGAACGTGCGAACGCTGCGAACGGGGACAGGCGGCGCGAAGGCCGACGTGATTGTGGATGAAAAAAGAGTAGCGGAGATTCTGGGAGTGCCGGCGGAACGCGTGATTGACTACATGGCGCTGACCGGCGACACGGTGGACAACATTCCGGGAGCGAAGGGAATTGGTGAGAAGGGCGCCGCGGAACTGATTCAGAAATATGGCAGCGTGGAAAACGCGCTGGACCACGCCGACGAGGTCACGAACAAGCGGTATAGGGAAGCGTTACAGCAACAGCGGGAACAAGTGATGATGTCCAAGCAGTTGGCGCGGATCTCGACGGATGTTGCGATTGAGCTGGACTTGCATGCGCTGGAGATGCGCGCGCCGGACGTGGCGGCGCTGGCGGATTTGTACCGGGAGTTGGGATTTAATTCGCTGCTGCGGGAACTGGGAAGCGAAGCATTTGCCGCGGCACCGGCGGAAACAGGAACAGAAGCCGCAAAAAAGGACTATGCGGAATTTGCGAACGTTGAGGAGTTTCGCGAATGGCTGAAAAAACTGCCCGCAAGAAAGCCATTGGCGATCTGGCTGACGCTAGACCTGGCGGGCCGCGAAAGTGAGGGATTTGGAACGCGAGTCAAGGGAATCGAAGTGTCGTCGGAAGCGGGAGAAGGCCGGCTGGTGTGGATGGATGAAAAGGACGAGACACTGAAAGCGCTGGAACCGGTGTTGAAGGATGCCAAGCGCGTGAAGATCCTACACGATGCAAAACTTTTTCAGTTGATGGTGGGTCCGACAGAAAACATTGTGGACGCCACGCAACTATATTCGTACCTGCTGCGGCCGACGACTGCAAAACACAATTTTGAAGAGGTAGCGTTCCGGCAATTCAATGTGCCGCTGGGCGGAGGCTCCGGAGAACGCGCCGATACCATGCAGCGGCTGGCGCCGGTGCTGCGGGCGCAGGTGGAAGAAAAAAAGCTGGACGAAGTTTACGAAAAGATTGATTTGCCGCTGGCGGGGGTGCTGGCGGAGATGGAGCGCACGGGAGTGCGCGTGGACCAGCAAGTGCTGGCCGCGATGTCGCTGTCCATGGAAAAGGAAGTGCGGAGGCTGGAGAAGGAAATCTGGGCGCTGGCGGGGATGGAGTTCAATTGCAATTCGCCGACACAACTGGCGGAAGTGCTGTTCGATAAATTGCATCTGGAGCCGGCGGCAAAGCGCGGGCGGCCGAAATCGCGATCGACGGCAGTGGAAATTCTGGAAGAGTTGGGCGCGCGGCATCCGCTGCCAAAAAAAGTGATCGAGTACCGGGAATTTACGAAACTGAAATCCACCTACGTGGATTCGCTGCCGAAGCTGATTCATCCGGTGACTGGACGGCTGCACACCAGTTTTAATCAGACCGGAACAGCTACAGGGCGGCTGAGCTCGAGCGATCCGAATCTGCAGAATATTCCGATTCGAACGGAGCTGGGGCGGGAGATTCGTGCGGCGTTTGTGGCGGAGCCCGGAAAGACCATGCTGGCGGCGGATTATTCGCAGGTGGAATTGCGAATCATGGCGCATTTTTCAAAAGATGCGGTGCTGGTGGAGGCGTTTCGCAATGGAGAGGACATTCACGCGCGCACGGCCCAGGAAGTATTTGGAGTCGGTCCGATGGCGCAGAGCGCGGAACACCGACGGGCGGCAAAGGCGATTAATTTTGGAATTATTTATGGGCTGTCGCCGTTCGGGCTGGCGCAGCAGTTGGGGATCGAGCAGCGCGAGGCGGCGCAGTTTATTAACGCGTATTTTGCGAGATACCGCGGAGTGAAGGAGTACCTGGACCGCGTGCTGGTGGAGACGCGTAAGAGCGGCGAAACGAGGACACTTTTTGGACGGGTGCGGCCGATACCGGAGATTACTTCTCCGCAGGTGCAGTTGCGGAATTTTGCGGAGCGGACGGCGCTGAATTCGCCGCTGCAGGGTACCGCTGCGGACCTGATTAAAATGGCAATGATTGCCATCGCGAAACGGTTGCAGAAGGAGAAGCTGAAGGCGCAGATGATTTTGCAGGTGCATGACGAATTGTTGTTTGAAGCGCCGCCGAAGGAAGTGAAGACCCTGGAGAAGCTGGTGCGAGAGGAGATGGAAGGCGTGCACAAGCTGCAGGTGCCGCTGGTGGTGGAAATTTCTACGGGGCCGAATTGGCGGGATCTGGAGTGACGCGGTAGAACAGGTTTTGGGAAAAGCGGCAGCCGGGCTGCCGCAGTCCAAAAAGCGCCCGCCTCACAAGGCGGCCGCGACAAGGCAAATTCGGCAGCGGCATTGTAATTAGTGGAATCAGCTAAGAACGTTTTTGCGCTATTCGAGCCTCACGGGTGTAGACTGCGTCGCGGAGATCCCGGACATCGTGGTTTAGCGGCAGGTGGGCCTGAAAAAGGCGCGCCGGGGATTTCCTTGGGAGGGCTTATGAGCAATCTTCTGCAGGTGTTGGGCATCGGGATCGCGATGAGTATTGGCGTTTGGAGCGTACAGGAAAAAGCGCAGGAGAAACCAGCGGAAACGCCGGTGGCCGCGACGACTGCTCCCCCAGCGGCATCGCCAGCGACAAGTTCGGCGGCAACCCCATCGGCAAAAAAAGAAAATCCCGTGAAATCCTCGCCGGAAGTGCTGGCTGCCGCGAAAAAGGTTTTTGGATATGACTGCGCCATGTGCCATGGTGAGACCGGAAACGGGAAAGGCGATCTGGTGGAGTCAATGAGTTTGAAAATGAAGGACTGGCACGACCCAGCAGCATTAACTGGAATGTCAGACGGCGACATTTATGACCTGATCGTCAAGGGCAAGGACAAGATGGTCGGCGAAGGAGACCGCCTGGCGCCAGCAAAGGTTTGGGGGCTGGTACATTACGTGCGGACTTTTGCGAAGAAGAGCAGCACGTAGCGGTCGATCACGGCAACATCTTTCGGCAGACTTCCAAGAAAATAAAACCGGTCAGAGGATAAGAGGTGGAAGAGCGGAACTGTGTTCACGGGTGTTACTCTGGCGAGGGTGGAACAAGAAAGGAAGAATTTCCATGAAACATTCGCCACAATTTTTGAAACTGGTCAGCGAAGCGAAAACCCGCGTGAAAGAAACAAACGTCGCGGATGTGAAGGGGCGGATGGAGCGCGGCGAGAAATTTTTGCTGGTGGATGTGAGAGAAGACAACGAATGGGCGAACGGGCATTTGCCTGGAGCAGTTCACATGGGCAGAGGAATTATTGAGCGCGATATTGAGACCAAGGTGCCGGAAACTGCGACCAAGATGATTTTGTATTGCGGGGGCGGATTCCGTTCGGCGCTGGTTGCGGATAATTTGCAGAAGATGGGATATACGAACGTGGAGTCGATGGATGGAGGGTGGAGGGGTTGGACCGAGGCGGGTTTGCCGACCGCGAAGGATTGAAGGGCAAGCCAAAGAACTAAGGGGCGAGTCCAGACCAGGCCTCCGCTATAGCCGCCGGGGCGGCAGGGTAGTCAGAAATTGTCTTGACTTACGCAGTAGACGGGCATACAAGGTCAAACAAACTCGCCTCTGCTACCGACGAGTTGGAACCCCACGGTAGCGCTTTCCTGCTGACGAACGATTTGCCAGGTCGCCGCATATCGTCCGCCAGCCGCAATAACGCTACCTCCGTCCCTCAGGAGGGCACAGGATTATGAACACACTTCATCTGCGGTCACGGAGATTGATTTTTGCCGCGGCGGTGTGTCTGACTTGGCAGCTCTTCGCGGTTGCCTCAGATGAACCAACCCCAACCAAGGAGCAGATTAAGCACTTCCTTCTCACCGCCCAGGTGGTGCACAGTAAGGAGGCCAAGAAAGGTATCACGAACACCATGCGCCTGACGCTTTCCGACGGCACCATGACCCACGACGGCTCTTTCCAAACTATCGATGAACACCAATACTCGAAGCAACTTGCCAGCGGCACCGAATTGCACTTCGTAGATTCCTACAAGTACAACCTCGCAGCTTATGCGCTGGCTGAGTTGCTTGGCATGGACGACATGCTACCGGTATACGTCGAACGCAAATGGGAAGGCAAAGTAGGTTCGCTCTCTTGGTGGTTGCCGGTAAAGATGGATGAAGCGGAGCGCTACAAGCAGAAAATAACGCCGCCGGATGCGGACTTCTGGAACAATCAAATGTACAAGATTCGGGTCTTTGATCAATTGGTCTCCGATAACGACCCCAACCTGACCAACGTGCTGATCGGGGAGAATTGGAAGATTTGGAGGATTGATTTCAGCCGCGCATTTCGCCTCAACAACGATGTGAAAGACCCTAAGAACTTGGTGCGCTGCGACCGGCAATTGTGGGAGAAACTGAAGACCCTGGACGCGACTACGGTCACAGAAAAAACCAACCGCTATCTCACCAAGGATGAAGTGAAAGCGGTGATGAAGCGACGAGACAAGATTGTGGCACAGTTCCAGAAGCTGATCGCTGAAAAAGGTGACAAGGAAGTCCTGTACTGAACCATTTAAGCAGCAAAGTAAACTGCACCGCTCGATGGTGCGGTGGCTCTTTCAGGGTCTGGCGGGGCGACCAGCACGAGGGATAGAGCGGAGACGTTGCCCAAGTTTTGGAAGCTTACTGTTTTCGGGCCCCTGGATCTAGTGTTCTTGCTACGTATCATGTCTTTGCCGGTAATCCCGGTGATAAGGAGAGAAAACATAATGAGGAAGCAACTCACTCTGCTGTTCGCGTTGGTAGCAACCCTTCCGCTGGCGACGGCGGTGTTCGCGCAACAGGCTCCTGCCAAGCCGAAGGAGTCGCGCTGGGAAGGTAGAGTTGAAAGAAGCAGCAAGGAGCAGTCTTCTTTGACTGTTCGCAAGGTGGGTGGAGATCTGGAGATGACCTGTGTGTACGACAGCTCGACGAAATGGGTCAGTCAGTATCACGCCGACAAGAAGGTCAATGAAATCGACGCGAGCCAGGTTAAAGACGGGGACTACGTGATTTGCAAGGGCACCCCGGGAGAGGGCCGCGTAATCCACGCGACTCTAATCTCTAAGCGGCTCTCGCACTCCACGCAGTAGAACGAGTTCGGTCTTATATCGCAAGGTGAAACGCCCGATCTCTGGCAAGCATGGGGTTCACTTAGCAACCAGCTCGCGGAGCCTTCATGCGATGGCTCCGCGAGTGTGTATTTGCGTGTTGGTCTATCACCAACCGCCGCGTCAAGATCTGATCGGCCACCCCGAGGCCGTGAGGATGGCTGTCTGCGTGAAGGCCTTTGCCGCATGCGCCTATTTCAGCTTATTGACTTGTGCAACTACGGCAGCCTAAGATGCACCGCAATAGAGTGTCCTGCGGAATTCAACTTTTCGTTAAAGTCTTTTGCTGGCCCATAGGAGGCAGGAAAATGGTCCGCGCTTCGGTCTGGGTCTCTCCCCAACGCCATTGTATTTTTGTCGTTTTGGTCCTGGTTTCGGCGATGGTAGCGTGGGCGGGACCAGCAAAAGATACAGCGGAACCGCCGGATTCTGTAGTCGCCATCGGCGATGTCCACAATGACTTTGACGACTTCGTCGCCATTCTCCGGCGCGCCGGTCTTACGGACCAGCAGAACCACTGGGCAGGCGGTAAGACAACATTCGTTCAGGTCGGGGACCTCCTGGATCGCGGCCCCAAGCCGCGCGAGGTCATGGACCTGGTGATGGCACTCGAGAAAGAAGCGGTACAAGCAGGTGGCCGGGTCGTGGGCCTGCTCGGTAATCACGAAATGATGAATATCATGGGCGACCTGCGTTACGTCAACCCCGTGAACTATGCAAGTTTTGCCGACGGCAATTCCGGGAAGCGACAGAAAGCTGCTTATGACGAGTACGCGAAATGGAAGGGTAGTCACGCGTCCCTATTCGCAGAGCTTCCCCAACCCATGGAGTTGACTGAGGCAGAGTGGATGGCGCGCCATCCGGCAGGTTTCATTGAGCAGCGCGAGGCGTTTGGTCCAAAGGGAGAATACGGTGAATGGTTACGGGGACATGCCGCCGTGGCCGAAATTGACGGAATCATCTTCTTGCACGGGGGAATTCATCCTGATCTGGCCAAGACGAAACTTGATGCAATGAATCATCGGATCCACGACGAAATCAAGGCATTTGATGCCTCGAAACAGTATTTGCAGAATGAAAATTTGATTCTGCCATTCTTCAATTTGCAGGAAATCAATAGTGTGCTTCGGGCGGAGCTCATCGTTGAGCTCAAGTCGCGTGTCCCCGCCAACAACGAGCGCCAGGCTAAGATCCAGGAGTTCTTGAGGCATGAAGATTGGTTCAGTGTGCGGGTTGATGGTCCGTTATGGTTTCGCGGTTACGACCAGTGGAGCGAAGAAGAGGGTGCACCTCAGGTGAGCAAGGTCTTGGAGGCTTACAAGGCGACACACCTAGTGGTGGGGCACACGGTACAGAGGGGTGGCCGCATGCGGCCTCGCTTTGGCAATAAAGTGTTCCTGATCGACACCGGCATGCTCAGCAGCTACTACCCTGGAGGTCGGGCCTCAGCCCTGGAAATCTGCGGCGATGGTCAGTTCATCGCTGTGTATCTGGACCAGCAGGTTGTGCTTCTCGATTCCGCTGGGTCTTCGTCTCAACACGGAGGGCCTGTGGAGCATCCTGGGGTGGTGGGGGACGGGGCCGCGGTTTCGGAAAAGCTAACCGCCTTACCTGCTGACCGTATATGTTCCGCGACGAGGGCCGGACCGCAATAACGGCGCAATAGAGCGGAAGGTTGCGAAAGAAGGCACTGCGGATGAAACGGTGGATCGAGCGCGCTCTGAACGTCGGCCCCGGAGATTTGGGGCGTGGCTCCCTTCTGTGCTCCTGCTTGTTCTTAGTTATCGCCAGCTACAAAATCGGTGGCGTGGCGGGGGCTGCGTTATTCCTGTCGCGTTTTCAAGCGAGTCAGCTTGCCTACGCCCAAATTGCCAGTTCTGTGCTGGTGGCGGTGATCATAGCTGGCTACGTGGTTATTGCGCGGCGTGTTCTTGTCCGCGACCTGCTAGTTGGCAGCATGTTATTCTTTTCCGCCACTTGGGCGATGTTTTGGGGGCTAGCCCATTACTACTCCCACCTGATCTGGGTTTTTCCTGCCTTTTACGTATGGGTAAAAATTTTCGGCGTGCTCGGGGCTACGCAAATCTGGACGCTGGCGAATTACGTCCTGACAACGCGCGAGGCCAAGCGCGTTTTTGGGATGGTGGGCGGCGGCGGCATTGCGGGAGGGATTTTTGCCGGGTTCCTTTCCAAGACCATGGCCAAGGGGTTCGGTACGGAAAGCCTGCTGCTGGCCATGACGCTGTTCGTTTTGATGTGCGCCGGTCTGGTGATCTTGGTCTGGCGCAGCGGGCGACTGCTGGTGGGTGACGCGCAGCGGACAGCCCGAGGGCCCACCGAAACAGGCCCACGAAACCTGTCCGCTAGCTTGCAGCTATTGTTCTCCTCGCCTTATTTGCGGGCCATCGCGGCAGTAATCTGCATTTCGTCGTTGGTAACCACATTAACGGACTGGCAGTTTCTGGCTATTGGTAAGCAGTTCTTGGTGAAGAAAGACGTAATGGCTGTTTTTTTTGGTGACTTTTATTTTTACGCGGGCGTGCTGGGACTGTTGTTCCAGTTGCTGTTGACCGCAAGATTTTTGCGCCGATTCGGTATTGGCGTCGCGCTATTTGTCCTTCCCGTCACTGTATTCATGGGTTCAGCCGGTCTGTTGGTTCTTGGCACGCTGGCCTCCGCAGTGGCGCTGAAGGGTGGCGACCAGGTACTGCGCTATTCGGTGGACAAGTCCACGGCCGAGTTGCTCTACTTGCCGATCGCCGCCCGTGTGAAGTTACAGGTGAAATGGTTCATCGATACCGTCGTCTGGCGCCTGGGCGATGGGCTGTCAGGCTTAATCATCCTCATCTTTGCCACTTTGTTGCACTTCTCCCCGCGTCAAATCAGTTGGGTCGTGCTGGTGTTGGTTGGCGGCTGGCTTGTGGCAGTTTCTGTCGCGCGGCGACAATACGTCGCTACCCTGAGGGAAAGTATTAGCCAGCATCGTGTCGACGTGGAGCAGGCCAGCGCACCGGTCCTGGACCGTTCGACCGCGGACCTTCTGGCTACCAATCTTTCCACATCCGATCCCAAGGACATTCTTTACGCGCTGTCCCTTTTTGAAGTGGAACAGCAAAGAGCTGCGCATCCGGGGATACGAGCTTTGCTGAGTCATTCCGCGCCGGAAGTGCGCCAGAAGGCAATCGCCATTCTCTCGGCGGCGGACGACAAAGACGCCATTCCAGAAGTGCAACGACTACTGCGGGACCCGGAACTTAGTGTGCGCACCGAAGCCCTGCTTTTTCTGAGCCATCATGGACATATCGATCCTCTCACTGCCATAGAGCAACTTGGCGATTTCCCCGACTTTTCGGTCCGGTCAGCAGTGGTCGCCTTTCTGGCGCAGCCCGGCGAGGCTCAGAACTTGGAGGCCGCGCGGAATATCCTGGACTCTATGGTCGACGAAGTAGGGGAAGAAGGTCTGCGTAACCGCGTGGAAGCCGCCCGACTGCTCGGCGAATTACCGGACTGTTTCGATCCTCTGCTCTCTCGGCTTCTTGCCGATTCCGACTCTCACGTGGTGTGCGAGGCCATCCATTCGGTCGGAATGCTACGCAAGCGCCGACTGGTCCCTGAGCTATTAGACCGGCTCGCAGACCATAAACTAGCCCCCTCGGCTGCGCAAGCACTGGGCAGATTCGGGGACTCCATTGTAGGAGGGTTACGCGACCACCTCTGTGACTCTGCCGTTCCGATCGAAGCACGTAGAGAAATCCCCAGCGTGCTATTGGCTCTCGGAACGTCAGCCGCCGGAAGCGTACTGCTTGACAATCTCCTGCAAGGCGACACCATGTTGCGCTTTCGCACGATCGCCGCTCTCAACAAACTTTGTCAACAGAATTCCCAGATCGTGGTGGACGTTCAGATGCTGGAGACGGTATTGGCAGCCGAGATTCTGGGGCACTACCGGTCATACCAGATTTTGGCTACGATCGGCGCCACGACAGACGGCGTCGCTCCTTTCGCGCGAGCCATGAAGGAGTCCATGCAACAGGAACTGGAGCGCATCTTTCGTCTGCTGAACCTCCTGTATCCCCGGCTCGATTTGCACAGTGCCTATGTAGGTCTGCAGTCTACGAGCATTTCCGTCCACGACAACGCTCTGGAATTCCTCGATAACGTCTTAAAACCGCAATTGCGTGACATGCTGGTGCCTTTGCTGGATAGCAAGGTCAGCGTGACAGAACGAGCCCAATTGGCACAACGCCTGGTGCGCATCAAGATCGAAAGCCCGGAACAGGCCGTCGCCGAACTCGTTGCTAGCCAGGATCCATGGTTGAAGTCGTGCGGGGCTTACGCTATCGGGACTCTGGGGATAAAATCTTTGGAAGACCAGTTAGACCGCTGCCTGAACGAATCGGACCCGCTGCTACGGGAAACAGCGCGCGCCGCAAAATTACGCCTCGAAGCCATCGCCGCGAAGTCCTAATGCTTCACGGCGGCACAAAATCGCGGTCCGGAAACGCCGCTGGCATGCGTTCAAACGCCGCCTTGTCAGCAGAAGACCCCCCGGCCTTCGGATCTTTGAAAAACACTACCGCGGCAAACGCAAATCTATGCGAGTTGCGTGCAGCACGCCCTTATCGTCCACATGGCCGAGGACAATCACAAACGAACCTTCCTTGACCTCGTCCATCTGCCCGGGCTTTCCGCCCTTGGTCCATTCCGTCGAGCCGTCGTAGGCGATTTTCCTCATATCCTCGGACCTGGTGTTAATGCCGCCTCGGATGTCCATCTGCGACAAGTCTTTATAAATTCTGATGACGTGTCCCTGCCATTTCGCTTGTTTTTTCGCAGCGGGTGCCTGCTTAGTTTCCGCCGTGGCCTGTTTGGCGCCCGCAGGCATGGCGGCAAAAACCGCTGCTGCAAGTACTAGGGAAAGTAAACTCAGGGGAACCTTCATTGAATCCTCCAGTTTGGATTAGCCGCAGGGTTTCGATCCACTACAGGGAAGGAATACGATGGGAGAGAGTAATGCGGCGTTGGGCAAGTGTAAAGAAGAATCTGCCGCAAGACGCTAGTTCCCTTCTCACGCCACCGATTGATGTTGTTTCCGTGCGTACGCCGGGCGTACAGTATCGCCAATTGCCGGAGGAAACCCCCCATGCAAGTACTCTCCAAACCGTTGATAAGAGGTTTAGTCGCCGTTCTTGCTTGCGTTATGCTTCCGTTTGCTGCGAGCGCCGCGGATGAAGCACCGCTGGGCAAAGAACAGATCAAGCAGTTTCTTCAGACCGCCGAAATCATCAAGAGCAAACCCTCGAGCAAGGGCGTCACTCATCCCTGGCGGCTCACCCTCAGCAACGGCACCATCGCGCACGATGCCTCATTCCAGCCGATCAACGAGCACAAGGCAGAGATGAAGCTTGAAAGCGGCAAGGTCGAACTGGATTTCGTCGATTCTTATAAGTACAACATCGCGGCCTATCGGCTCGCCGAACTCGTGGGCCTCGACGACATGGTGCCGGTCTATGTCGAACGCAAATGGCAAGGCAAAACCGGCTCGCTGAGCTGGTGGCTCCCGGCCAAGATGGATGATGCCGAACGCGTCCAAAAAAACTCGAGCCTCCTGATCCCGCTAAGTGGAACCGGGAGATGCACCGCATCCGCGTTTTCGACGAACTGGTCTACGATAGCGATCCCAACCTCACTAACGTATTAATCGGCGAAGATTGGACTGTGTGGCGCGTCGATTTCAGCCGCGCCTTCCGCAAGAACGAGGACCTGCGCGTCCCGAAAAACTTGGTGAAATGCGACCGACAGCTGTTAGAAAAACTGAAAGCCCTCAAGTCTGATGAACTAGCGGAAAAAACCAAAGACTATCTGACTAAGGACGAGGTGAAAGGCGTGATGGCCCGGCGTGACAAGATCGTCGCCACGTTCCAATCCCTCATCGCCGAAAAAGGCGAAAAGGAAGTCCTCTATTAGCCCCGCGTCGTACTCCGCGAGTTTCTGGCATTCATTTCGGACGGTTTTTGGCTCGAAGAAATACCATTTAAGCTAAGATCGAAATTCTCGCTCTTGGAATTGCTGGGCATGACTTGTCTCTGCTACAGGAGCTCCTGCCTTGCCCTTGTAAGCTCCAGCGACGCGGCCGACGATGTAAGGGGGACGTGCCTTCGTTTCTTCATAGATGCGGCCGACATATTCACCAACCACTCCCAGGAAAAAAAGAACCACCCCGATTAGAAATGTGAATGCCACTATCAGCGCGGTGAAGCCCTGCGGCGATATATGTAGAAATAATTTAGCGTAGAGAGAATAGCAGACGTATAGCAGCGAAATCCCCATGACCGCAGCGCCGAGCAACGCCGCTGCGCGGATCGGAACAATCGAGAAGGCAAAGATGCCGTCTGCTGCAAGCTTGATCAGGCCCAGGAGGCTGTACTTGCTCCTGCCCGAATGGCGCGCTCCGCGCCTGATGGGTATACCCGTCTGTCGGAAGCCCACCCAACTACGCAATCCACGAAGGTAACGATGACGCTCGGGCATACGGCGCAGCTGATCGATCGCGCGATGCGACATCAGGCCGAAGTCTCCCGAATCCAGAGGCAGTGAAATATCGGATAGCCTTGCCATTATTCTGTAGAAGGCGAAATAACAGAGACGCAAAGCCCAAATTTCATTGCCACGGACGCGCTGCGCGTAAACAACGTCATAACCGTGATCGTACAACTCGACAAATTGCGGAATGACCTCAGGAGCGTCTTGCAGGTCGCCATCCATCACCACCGCAGCATCACCGGTGACGTGGTCGAGAGCTGCCGTCAGGGCAGCCTGATGCCCAAAATTACGCGAAAGCGAGACGACAATGATACGCGGGTCCTTCTGCGCCGCTTGCTCGAGCAATTCGAAAGTGTGATCGGTACTGCCATCGTCCACAAACACTATTTCGTGCGGGCCTCCATGGAGCTGGTCGAGTACACCGCACACTCGGCGCAGTAGTTCAGGCAAGACGGTCTCTTCATTGAGGACTGCAATCGCGACTGAAAGGCGGAATGCAGGGGCCATACGAATGCAGAACCTTCCTCATCAGCGGTAGTTAGCAGAGTCACGCCGAGCATCCCGAGCGCATACCGCTGGTAACAGCAACGCCTTCAAATCTCTCAGAGCAGTGTTCTTGTGGCAGCCACCCACGATCTCCGCGCTCGAAATCTACTCCGATTTGCGAAACACGGCAAGGCCCTTAAAGCTCGCGCTTGCGGTGCTCTCGGTCAGATTTAACGCAGTCCCAGAGGAACTATCGGGATTTTTTGCGCGCAGCGGGAGTAGCAAGCGTAGCGTTCCCAAAGACGGGACGGCGGCTGTTGGCAGAGGAAAAACGGATCTTACGATTCGCTTCCGGGGCTACGAAGACGCGCTTTGCAAGTATTGACTACGGCGAGAACGCCCGAAGAGCAGACCGCCCATGAGCAAACCAACAAACGTCAGAGCCAAAGCGCTCGGCTCCGGGGTCGCTACCGCATTTACGACACTTAATTGAACGTTATCGAAATCTATTTGGCGTCCGTCCCCGGTGAGGTCGATGCCGAGAAATCCAGCGGGAGCACTGGCACCTGTCGCGCAGGTGAGAGTTACGTCAACAAATGTCCCTGCGGGAACAGACCCGTTAGAGCCGCCGGATGTACAGAAAACATTCGAGCCGTCGGTTAGAGATAGCGAATAATTGGCAGCGACGACGTCGAACCGGCGACCAACGTCAACAGACAAGGTGTAGATAGAGTTGGGCAGCAGAGAAACGCCAGTCAAGGTCTGCGAGATGCTGCCTCCGTTGGTGAAGGCGACGATGCTGCCATCAGGCAAGGGGAGACTCAAGTAGAAAGAACTAGGCTCAAACGATCCCGCCGCGCCACTAATCGACCATCCCGGTATTGGGCCAAAATTGTACGCGCAGGTCCCAGTGCACGGGGCATTGAGCGGGCTGGTAGTCTCGAACGACGCGTTCTGGATTGTAATCGCATCGCCCCAAGCTTCAGTGGCCAGGAGGCAAAACGCCAAGGCGCAGACGGCAGAGATTAAGACTCGCACAAGCCACCCCATTTAGTCCAGCTGCGGGCTGCACATGGAAGTTCTAATTGGAACAGACTGTCTGAATACAAGCACGTGGCTCTCCAAACATGAAAAGCTCGCGACATCCATATTTTAACACATTCTAATAGGTTTATAGAGAAACAGTCAATTGGAGGCACCACTAGTATAACCACTAGTAGAGAAGGACATGAGGTTTTCAATGGAAAGTTTCTTACTTTTTTTTCAACGTCTCTGTTGGAGTGGATCAAAGCCGATTAAGTCGAGTACTGGTACCAACTGCCTTGTTGCTTCGGGTCTTCAAGGGTGAAAGGCATGGCTCCACAGGATGATGTGCGCAACCACGTTCATGGCTGCCAAAGTCAGTAATCGCGTAAACCCGATCCGCGGTAGGAGCGAGAAGGCAACGATGCCCAAGAAGGGCGCAATTTGCAGCAAATATCGATCGTAGAACGGGACATTACCCCCGACTCCCAACTGCTCCACGATAAAGAAAGCTACTGTCAGCATGGCAAAAATCATAGGAGGGCACGACTGTGCGGAATGTCGGTTCTCCCAGAGAAGCAGGCCAATCGCGACCGCATTGTAGACCGTCACAGCGGCGATGCACCCGAGAAGAATAAACTCGCCGGCAGGTAATCGTGACCCGCTCCAAATGAATGAGCGGAGCGGGCCCGGCTGAAGCAGCGAAGTTCCAAGACAGGCAGCCACGATTCCGGCGATCGAGGCAACCAGGAGCGCTAGCCAACGAGCTGGAGGCCGGACGCGCCAGACGGCCGGAAAGGTCAGTGGGACTAGATAGAAACAGGAATAAAAGGCCGCAACAATCGGCCTGATGAGGTTCAGGTCGGCGTAGGCCTTCCAGTCTGGCGACGACACGCCGGTGGCCGTGCCGGGACTTGTAATGCCTCTCCAGACGCTGATCAGTAAAATTACGGGGACGGATGCGACGGACAGGGACAGGATAGTCCCAAGCAGCCGGAGGAATTTTTGTTTGGCTCCCTGCCCTCGTAATCGGAATAGACCGAACAGAGTAGCTGCCGGGAGCAGTGCCAGATAGTACTGCCGGCATGAGACCGCGATGCCCATGAAAAGTCCTGCCAGGATCAGCAGTGAAAACGAGGATGCAACGATTGTCGGTCGCGAAGCAGATTCGATCCAGATCAGAGCTCCCAGTGTCGCAAAAAGCAGTGCCGGAGCTTCCGTGAGTGTGGTCGCGGCGGTCATCATTGTGTGCGGAAAAACCAACGCAGCGAGGAGGGCAGCGTACCAGATTTGCGGAAAACTGCCATAACAAGCACCAACAAGTATCCCAACGAAAAGGAAAACCCAGCTTATAAGATTGGCAATACGTGCATCGCGTAGCTCTCCTCCACGAAGCAGACGAACTCCAGCGGCCATCCATAGGAAACTGGTCGGGCCTGGCGGGTTTCGCTGAGAGAGTACAGTTGCGACAGACAATCCGTTGCGGGCATAAATTTGAACATCACGGACATTGTATTTGTCGTCGTATACGGGACGATTAACGAGGCCAATAAATAGAGCCGCTGAAATTACATTCAGCGCGAATGCGATGATGACTAGTTTAAAGTATGGGCGCCCTTCGATTTGGCAGTCCTGAGCCTGAGGTTTGCCGGCCGCGACAGTGTGAACCGTCGAAAGGCTATCTGAAAGCGTTCCGGAAGGTTCGGTCATACGCGGCATTCACCCACAACAGCTGATAACTTTTTCGGTCGGACCTGCCGGTGTGCAAAACGGCTGATACCAATAACCGAATTCACGGTGGTCACTGGGCTTGAACACTGTGCTTTGGCGTATTTTCTATGGCAGACAAACTCAATCGCTAGCGCGTACCGTAACCGAAATTCCGCGCCGAACTTGATGCCCGTCATGTCAAGCGCCGTCCATTTCGAGAACCGCCATGATTGACGTTCCCAAGAATCTCTGGGGTATCGGTTCGCACCTTGAAACCAACGACAGCAATCGGTTCAGGGCTTTCGTTCGAGGGCTGAATCCGGCTGAAATTATCTTATCCTTGCCTTGCTTTCCTAATAGCCAGAGCCTACGGAACAGTAGAGTGGGTACCAATGGAAGGCCCCAATAGGTCCACTTCGCGATGCGAAGATGATTGCGAGCGGCAGCCTCTTGGAGAGATCGGATCGAATAGCGGCGCACATGTCCAGCAGCTTCGTCATAAGCTGAATACGCCCAGCTGCCTGCGGGAACATTCACGACCAGCTTCCCGCCAGGAGCCAAGTGGAATATTAGTGCTCGCAGGAAGCGATCTTCGTCCGTCATGTGCTCAAGAACATCGAACAAGAACACCAAGTCAAATAGCTCGCGCAATGACGGATCCTGTTGGTGAATGTCGTAACAACAGATATTGCTAAGTCTGGTCAGACTCTGTTTAAGTGCAAATTCATTCAGGTCGAAGCCTGTTACTTCTCGCCCGTATGCCTCTTCGATCTGGCGCTGGAGTAAACCATGACCGCATCCGATCTCGGCGATCTCCCGAGCGCTAGGGATCAGGCTGCCCGCCAGTCGTCGGAGCACCTCAAATCGTCGATGTATCCAAAAATGATCGATGGTAGCTATTTCAAACCACCAATCTGCCATGCTGACCGCGGCGGGCGATGACAGATACGTTAAGGTTCGACTGGCATTCATTTCGGATGGCTTTTGGCTCGAAGAAATACCATTTGATGTGGAGCTAAGATCGAAATTCTCGCTCTTGGAATTGCTGGGCATGACTTGTCTCTGCTACAGGAGCTCCTGCCTTGTCCTGGTAAGCTCCAGCGACGCGGCCGACGATGTAAGGGGGACGTGCCTTCGTTTCTTCATTGAAGCGGCCGACATTTTCACCAAGCACTCCCAGGAAAAAGAACCAGCAAGAACAGAAATGCGAATGCCACTATCAGCGCGGCGAAGCCCTGCGGCGATATATGTAGAATAATTTAGCGTAGAGAGAATAGCAGACGTTAGCAGCGAAATCCCCATGGCATAGTATTGGAGTCGCTCATACCCTTAGCGTACCAAGAGGACCCGCTTATAGTAGAACGCCTAATTATAGATTCGCTTAAGGATATTCACTAAGAGTCGGCAGGTTCCTTTCCACCAGTTGTGCGAACGACTTTACCTGCAAGGGCGTAACGTGAGGGTTCAAAACCGCTCTTGTATTGTCCTTGATCCGGTCGGCGCTCCTCGCAGAAAACAGCAGGAGCCCATTAGGGTTTGCCTCGACAGAGAAATTCAACAACAGCGCTGCCAGTGTTCTCTCATCGGAACAATCCAAATCAAGCCCTGCCGACCACTCCTTCGCTCTGTTATCGTTGGCCTTAAAAAATGACGAGAGGGATCTATACGCGCCCGCCAGTGACCCGTGCGTAATAACCACCTTGTGTGGCGACTGCGACGGCAGCTTATCTCGATTACGCGTGATTACGCTGTCCTGAAATTGCATGACTCCACAGAGGTCC
>WNFO01002637.1_pt1 | contig 17125 bp, 17 predicted proteins | sample 5400251 | NCBI WGS metagenome assembly WNFO01 (sample SAMN13153354, study PRJNA577476) | soil metagenome | isolation source: 100 cm saprolite under Madrone tree | place: USA:California | collected 2016-06-14 | reverse complement strand
TCACGCGTGATTTCTATCGAGAGACAGGGGTGTTCACCCTTGAGGATCTTGCCCCATGCTTGAAAAACTTGAGACGTGTGCACCGGTGATGGTCCTTTCCTGATCGCACGCAAAATGTACGGTCCGTGAGTATGTTGCTTAGCTGCAAGCCTCGCGGGAGAGACTGCGGGGCACAGATTCTGTTTCAAAGCATGTTCGGTCCCTTCGGTACTTCGTCAGTTGAGGAAAGTCGGCTTTAGGAAAAAGAGGGAGGAGAGGTGTCTGTCGCGTGATGCACAAAGGTAGGGTCGTAGGAAGGTCCTCCACCTTCGAAAATCTGACCAAACGAAAACAAGCTGGCCTGAAAGTGGGGAGCGGAGGGTGGGCAATCCGAGGCGTGGTTCTTCGCGGCAAAGAGTACTTGGGAATAAAGCTGAGAAACCAGGTTGTTCAGATTGCCATGTGGTTTGACTGCAGGTGGATCGGGCAGCCCATCGAGAGATGCTCCAACAATCATCAGGCACAACAAACACGTCGCGATTTGGGCTCTCATAGTCTTGTAGCCCTGTGCACCTATCCGTCGGGAAAGAGTGTTGCTTACAGTCATTGGCCCAGGCAGCAAAGGCATCCCCTGTTCCTACGATGCAAGAAACTCTATGGGAGATAGCTTGCGACCAGAAGGGATACATGTACAGCGAAATGGCAATCGGCCCCAAGACCAGCCGCTGCTGTGGTGGTTACTCGGTCTGAGACGAGCGAGGAGAGAAGGGCCAAGCCAAGCCTCGCAAAAGAGGCGACAGGAACTAGATGTGGCTAGTGATGATTTTTAGCCTAGCTTTCGCCTCTTCTTCACTATGGGGAAAATCGTGGGGACTCCATCCATGCGGAGCCACATCATTGCACATCGTGCCACCACCAAATTCTTCCTTAACTCCTTTATTTTCAGAAACGAGATTGAAAAGGATGGACTTCCAAGAGGTAGCTCGCCTGGCTTGGGCGCACGCAGTTCGACTCCAACAACTCCACCCATCACTTCTAACTGCTAATGTTTCCAACAAATCGGGGAATCTGAAAGACAAGCCCGCCGCGGAATGTTTGCGTTGCTGTGTCAAGCAGGGAACCAAGTACACGCTCGAAGGGCACGAAGTGGAGCTCGCCAAATACGCGGCGCAGAAAGTCACCGTGAAGGGAACGTTGAAAGGCGAGACCCTGACGGTGGAATCCGTGCATCCGGCGAAGTAACTCAGATCACTACCGGGAACATTCGTCGCAGGCTTTGCCCTGCAATCCTTCGATTCCTTCTTTCGCGATGATGGGAACCATGATGAGGGCCGCCACTGGGTCGGCCCACCAAAGACCGAGAAAGGCGTTGAGCATTAACCCGGCGAGCAGGATAGCAGACAGGTACGTGCAATACTCTGTTTGTTTGGCGTCCGCGTGCATGGCGGCACTGCCTAAAGCACGCCACACCTTTCGCTTAGCTCTGGAGAGAAGGGGCATTACGACCAAGGAGACGCAGGCCAGAACGATTCCCGGAATGCTGTGTTCGGGGGCGCGACGTGACCATAGGTCCAACACAGATTCATAGACGATGTAGGCCGCCAGCAGAAGGAAGCAAACGCCGACAATCCTCAGAGCCCGCCGCTCATTCAGTTCGCGGAGCTGCACTTCGGCGTCAACAGACATCCTCCACAGTAAGACCGACCGGACGTCACTTCGATGAAACTATCGATTCCAAAACCTACGAGCGAAATGCTCCCGGCAATTGCCCGTGCCACGACGGCCAACAAACCTTCTAAGGCATTCCATGCGATCGTGAAATATTCGAGCGTTCGTCCATGGCGCACGACAGCCGTACGGTCCAAGATCGCGGTTTCACTCATGTGCCGAGTCTACACGCGCCGAGCCGAAGTCGGACTAAGACCTTCGGCCATCTCAAAATAGTTGCTTTTCATTCGTGGGCTTCTGCCGTTGGACGGCACACGCCGTTTCATCGTCCATCCATGGTCCGACAATTGTTCCTCGGGGTTCCAAGGCGCGACTTGGGTAGCCATCTGTGTCGCGTAGCCTCTTGCAGTTGCCAAAGGATCGTGCACCGTCACGGAAGAGGCCGCGCTGCCTCGTCATTGCTTGCATGAGGGCACCTCGAAGGCCTGTCGAGCTGTGCCTATCTCTCTGGCTCGACAAGTTAAGTCCTACTCGTCCCGGCGTTCGTCCACTCGAATCGAGAAGAGTGGAATCCTTAGCGCGTGGAGCTCGCGGGTTCTGTCTCCGCCTTCGCCGCCTGGTCAGCTATGCCATGGCGGAGGAACGCGAAGGATAATCGACAGCACCCACCTCATCATGTCGCACCGATTCTCGGACCACTGTCATCCAACTTCGCTCCTCCAATGCAGTGCGGACAATCTCGAGCACACGCGCTCTCTCGGCTATGGAAACGGTGCAACTCGCCTCTGACCTACAGTAACCAGCCAGAACGATGTTTAATATGCTGTTCTCTGCTCATCCAAACAATTCCTTTACAATCGTCTAAGTTCTCGGTGCTCCATACTTTGCGCAATTTCTCGGGCCCGCGTGCGCTCTCGTTCTCCCTCACTCGAAGGTTTCACGAGTGGCAATCCTAGATATCCCTTCATGAACCCAGACAATCCGTCCGGGTCCCAGGCACCGAACCAACATTCAGTCGACCATGGCTGCTGAACGTCTACCGCCGTGGCCAATACGTGGTCCGGGTCTTGGTAGATAGGGGTTCCTTTCAGAGAGAGGTTGTACGGCATTTTTGCCGGGTAGTACATCGTCCGTCTGGGCATTCCCGTCATGAATTCAATTCTTCTTTGCAAACGCGCCTTCTCCGTCTCATCCCCAGTTTTCGCCAAGTCGTCTCGAAGAAGTGCCAGGCGTTTATCCCATTCCGTGTCCAAGTCCCAGATGCCAGTCGACTCGCCAATTTCGCCCGGGCTAAAAATCAGACCTTGGGCTCTCAGTTCCGTAAACGGGAACTCCTCTGCATCCGCATGGCTACGCTGAAGTGAAAACCGGTTCTTGGTTACCCGGATGTGAAAAGGGACGATCGGTTCGACACCGTCTTCCGCTACAATCCAATTTCGACCCTCGAATTTAGGTTCATCCAACAGGGCGACGTCTGCTCCGACCAGAGCGTGCTCGATCGCTCTGCCCCCATCCACGTAAACACATCGTACTTTCACGCCAATTTCCGGACAGTGAGATCTAATCACAGTGCCATTTGGCTGAAGCCGAATGACACGGTCCAAATCGGGCTCTCCAGCCAACGCGTGGACGTACCCGCTAACGCCTCGCCGCTCATCTGTCGGATCCGGATCAGTCGCCAGCCGGCACTGGAAATATCCGCTGAATTTCAGCCAAAGCATCGACTTGTCCTCTTCACAACACAAATTCTTGCTTACGTACAGTCAAAATGTTCTCTCTAATCCAACCTAGATTTTGCCCCATCATACTGAAACGAGAAGGTTCTGGGACGCCGAACTCACTTGACGGCAATTGCTTGCAAAAATCTGCGGCGTCCTTCAATCTCTCCAGCAAGATGACCCACCGATTCTGTGCTTGCGTCGATAGCCGAACATCGTAGTAGAACTCAAAACTGGGTCCGCCAACTGGAATTGTCGAGCCCTCGCCGGCTGGCATAGTGGTTAAGACCTCGGCAAGCGGCCGGATCGCCATACTCATCGTCTCCCGTATGGCTCCCTGCAACGCTTTACGTTGCGCGGGACTTTCCCCGCCATACGAATAGAACTGCATCAGCATCAAAATCGTAGTCTCGTAGATTGAATTGAAGAATTCGGCCACTCTGACCGTGCTCTTGTTTGTCAGAAGTGACCCTTTCCCGTGGGAGTCCCGATGTGGACGTGTTTGTGGGTTAGGGACAACATCGCGAGCGGGATCGAAATTGTGGTCAGTCTGCTGAGCATCGCTCAGTTCTTTCCGGATTTTCAAAAAAGTCGCGTAATGTGAACCGGCACGTGCCCCCGGCGCGCCTTCTCCTTCCAGCACGATAGAGTCTATCGCTTTGTCCGCCGTCCCACGATCTACTACCAGAAACAGTTTCATTCTTCGTGACCAGTCGTCCGTGTCTTGCGCGAATTTCGGACCAATGAACAGATTAGGTTCCGGGATCTTTGCGAATCCGTCGCGAATTTGTCCGTAGAGTTGACCCACGTAGTCGTATTCGAGGGGTTCTGGAACAGGCTTCACCATCGATGCGAGCAATTGTTTTTGAGGATGACCTGCGGGAAGGTAGTGCCCCGGAGGCGGTGGGGGAGGTTCTCCCTGAGGCAACTCTGCTCGAACGAAGCGATAGAGGCTTTCATCCGAGAATCTCTTTAACTCGAAATCAAACGGGCCGTAATACGACATCCGCTCCTGAGGAAAGTTTGGGCGACCAAACCTCGGGGCCGCTCCAATCGAAGACAACAGATTGCATACAGTCCCCAGATGGGCCATCTCTTGCCTCGCAATCGCGAGAATACTGCCTTCCCAAGCGCGCGTCTGCTCCTGTTGCGCTGCGGAGAGGCGTTCGTGTTCGAACTTTTTAAGGGAGAGGGCAGCAAATAGGTATTGAAGTAACAAACCATGCTCCAATTCGGCAGCTTCGGTCAGTGCAGCTATTAGGCCTTCGCGTGAGTCGATCATCTTTGTGACCCGCGATTTCTTGGTTCCTGCAGCCAGCCTTATGAGGCTTGACACGCCCGACAGCTTGGACATATCTCAGTGTGGTTAGACTCTCGAACGTAACATTGTCGGCAAATGAAGACCGCAGTCTAGTCTAAGCAGCATGTAAGTCAACATAAAGTATGTATACCAGAGTTTTACTTGCCCTAGAGATACCTTTCGATGATACTTTGCATCACCAACCGGGTATTCTAGGCTCCCCTATGTTCCCCTGTCCCACCCGTTCGTGGAAAGGCTGATCGGCACACTTCGACGCGAGTATTTGGATCGCATATTGTTTTGGACCACTGCAGATCTCGAAAACAAGCTGCTCGATTTCACGACCTACTTCAACAACCATCGCACGCATACCTCACTGGAAGGGCGAACGCCGGATACGCCGGTGTCACGACCAATCGCAAATCTCCGCTCATTTCGATGGCAACCTCACTGTCGTAACCTATATCAGACACCAGTGGCTGCGTAACTTTCCCAAGACTCTCGATCGCTGCGTATCCGGTCAACCTTCGGGGAATCTTCAACTAAACCATCTGGTGTTTGCGTTCTTGGTCGCTGCGCGCTTCGCGGATCCGATCGTTTCTCTTCCACCGTGTCAATTCGCCAGAGACATGTCGAAAAGGCCTCCTCCTTGGCGGACAGCCACCTTGCGAAAGTCGAGAAGATCCAGGCAGCCAATGATGCTCTTACGCAATACAGATTTGCCACAACAGCAGATTGCTTTACACTCGGCCCTTGTTCTGGGAATCTTGATTGCCTCTCTGGGGGTTCGGGGCCTGGGCAACTTTGCCGATCTTGATAAGTTGACCGATCATCCGACGCAAAAGTACTTGTTCAATGTGGCGGATGTCCTGTTGACCGGCGCTCTCGTAGGTGGGGGGTCGGATTTTATGCACAAACTCATCACGACTTTCACGGACTTAATGGATGCGACCTCACAGAAGGCAAAAGGCTCGACGCCTTAGAGTCGCACAAGTTGTGCAGCGCTGTTACAATCCCACACTGTTACGAAATCAAGTAACGGTCAATGACCACAAACGGGATCTGAGAAACACAGGTTCCTCTGCGCTATCAGGGACAGACCCATTCCGAATTCGACCGGTAGTTGCACCTGTACCTCGTCAAAATTCGAAGCACATTTCAAATCACTAGAGAATACAAAGAGGTCATGTTACACCCCCAGGAACGGTGATGGGCAGACGAAGTATTCGGGAGGCACAGTCATAATCCTGAGCTTGTAACCGACTGTGGATGCGCGACAACGCAGCAGTCCAACAGAGTTCGCAGGACATCGCGACACATGGTGAGCTGTAACTCTCTTGTTTGTCGCAGCAGCACTGTGCTAGCGTTGACTGCGCAATTGCGAAGGGGGATGCTATGAAAGCATCGGTGTTATTCCTCTTTCTCGTCACTGCTGTAGCGGCTTCGGCGCAAGCTCAAAACGATTCAGCGCAACCCAATCCCACCTCCGACCGCAAACTCCTGACAATTGCTCCGGGCACGACAGTGCGATACTCAGCACCGTGGAAGATTTCAGGGGCGCAGTATTCCAATGCACAGGAGCTGATAGTTCCCGCCCAAACTAGTGGGGCGACGCAGGGTACGCCTGTTGAATCTGCGCTCGCCCGCATCCTGATTACGACGGAGGAACGCACTAGTACAGCGGACGCGCTGCAGCGCCTGCAGGACATTGCCCGATCGCGAGGCGGCACCCCCCGGGTCACCGAAATAGGAGGGTGGCCAGCCATCATCATTGAATTCACCGAACCGCTACCACGGAGGGGTGCGCCCCAACAGGAGCAGGAGCCGCCTCTAGATCTCAGTGATCGGCAGATCCAAAGTGCGATTGTCGCCGTCGCGGCCGGAACCAAGGTCATTGATTTCAACATCTCGCTCGCGCCCGGAGCACCTGCGCAGTTGTTGCAGGACGCACAGCAGATTGCGGCCAGCAGCGCGTTCCCGGCCAAGAGCAATCCGGAAGAGCTGCAACGGTCAATGCAAGTCTTGCAGCAGAATCTTAGAATTGCGCCAGCACAAAAGCCAAGACTCCAATCGACGACTCCGCATAACGAATCTCAGGTCCGGCGCCCAAGTACTCGCTCGGGCGCCTCTACCGGTAGCCTTACAGTGCAGACTGGAAATGGAGAACTGGAGATTGCAACCAGCGCTGATGCTAGAAACATTATCATCGCCAGCAATACAGCGCTCTCGTATTCTTCAAATCTTGGAGCAAGTTTCGCAGCAGGTTCGACCGGTGTGTTCGGCCTTAATGATCCGACTCTGGCGCGTGGCTCTTCGGGAAACTCTTATCTAGGCGTGATAGCGACCGCGAACGGTACTCCAGCTCAGCTAAACGTAAGCGGCTGCACGAACGCGGTTAGCCGTTCTACCGATAACGGCGCCAATTTTACGTTGCGCGGCTACAGTGCGAGATGCCCTTCCACGGGCGTGGAAGTCTGTTTCCCCGACCAGGAGCACATAGCCGCGGACAGCGTGAATCCATCCTCTGGTAACGACCAACTGTATGCAGTGTGGCGCAACTTTACCCCTGCCGGAACTGTGGCCAACTGCAACTCGATAGGATCCGGCTTTGTTACAACATCGATCAGCTGCTCGCAAGACAGCGGTGCGAATTGGACAGCGCGAGCAGCGATCTCGGGCGCAGGCGATTTCCCTCGCGTGGCGGTCGGCCGCGACGGCAATGTTTATGTGGTTAGAGTGAATGGCAACGCAATCGTGGTGAACCGCTTCGGTTCTTGCGCAAGCGGCTTGACCGCGGCTCCTGGGTTCCCTGTGACCGTGGATTCCTTGACCATCGCACTGGTTCCCTGTCCAGTGTCCGGCCTGGATCGTTGTAATGACGGAAATACTTTGAGCAGTCCAACCGTTGCTCCCGATCCCGGCAATGCCGCGCATGTATTTGTGGCTTTCGCGATGAACGATACGGAGGGCGGTGAAACCATCACTGTTGCGGAATCCAACGACCGTGCCGCAACCTTCCCGAACCTAAGATCGGTAAACTCCACAACCTCGGTGCGGCGCTTTATGCCGTGGTCTTGCTCAACACACGGTAGGGCTTGGGTGGGGTGGTACGACCGTACGGCAGCTACCGCTCCGCAGGCCAGAAATGACCTTACCGACTACTTCGTTGGTTCGGCAACCGGATTTGTGCGAGGCTTCACCTACAACTTGACCAATAACCCTGACGCGCAGTGCAATTCAGGATGGCCTTGCGGCGAGCGTGATGCAAGCTCCGCCACTGCTTGCCCGGGTGGAGCCGCTGCTCCAGCCGGAAATGGGTGTCCTAAATACGGCGACTACAACGGAATTGCGTGTGCCGGCAACTGGATCATCGCCGCGTGGACGTCCGCCACTGCGCCGCGAGGTCTCCCGGCAGTCGCGGGTTTAAGTGTCTTCTCATCTTCCGTTTTCATCGGCGGCGATGGCGAGTCCATCTGGCGGTATACCGGTACGCCATGCAGCGGCGACTCCTGCCCGGGATGGCAGGAGCTTGACAACAACTCCAAGACGACGGCCATCGCCAGCTCGGGCGGCAATCTCTACCAGTTGCACGAGGATGGCTGGATCTGGAAGTACACGGGAACGCCGTGCACACTGGACTCATGCCCTGGTTGGCAGCGCCTGGACAGAAATTCCCAAACCGTCGCCCTCGCAGCTGACGGTTCCAATCTCTACCAGTTGCACAGTGATGGCAAAATCTGGCTTTCTACTGGCACTCCGTGCACCGGCGACTCCTGCCCTGGCTGGCAGATGCTCGATAACAACACCGCGGGAATTGCTATCGCCGCCAGCGGCGGACAGCTATACCAGATGCACAATACCGGAAAGATTTGGCATTACACCGGTACTTCTTGCAGCGGAAATGTGTGTCCGGGCTGGCAAATGCTCGACAACAATGCCGCTACGGTCAATATTGCTACTGCGACCGGACAGCTTTATCAGTTGCACAATACCGGAGAAATTTGGCGTTACACCGGAACCGCTTGCAGCGGAACTGTATGTCCCGGGTGGCAGATGCTTGATGCAAATTCCAAGACCGTGGCAATCACTGCAGGCGGCGGATCGCTGCACCAGTTACACAACGACGGCATGATCTGGGTTTACACAGGAACGCCATGTAGCGGAAGCTCCTGTCCCGGCTGGCGCCGACTGGATCGGAATCCCAAGACGATCAGCATCAGTAATTCTGATTCCGGTGGCCTCTTTCAACTGCATGATGACGGCTGGATATGGCGCTACACCGGGACGCCATGCAATGGCGACTCCTGCCCTGGTTGGTCGCGCGTCGACAATAATGCGCGCACCGGAGCGATAGCAGCAGGAAACGATCTGTACCAGCTCCATACCGATCCCATCTTCCAGCAACACTCCGATGGTAGTTTGTGGCGCTACACGGGAACAGAATGTGACGGTGACTTCTGTCCCGGATGGGAGGAGCTGGACAATAATCCAGCGGCACGGACTATTGCCGCCACCGGCAGGCAGTTCTTCCAACTGAACAGTGACGGATCTATCTGGCGCTACATCGGTCCTAGTTGCAGTGGAACTTCATGTCCAGGTTGGCAGAAGCTTGATAATAATCCGGCAACTGTGGCCATCGCCGCATCCGGCAATCAGTTCTTTCAACTTCACAGCGGTGATGGATCGATCTGGCGCTTTCTAGGAACTCCCTGCAATGGCAACTCTTGCACCAGCTGGGAGAAACTGGATAACAATCCACGCACACGCGCCATTGCCGCCGGTGGCAATCAACTTTTCCAACTTCATACGAACGGATCAATCTGGCGGTACGTGGGGGTCCCTTGCTCGGGATCAAGTTGCCCTGGCTGGCAAGAGCTGGATAACAATCCCGCAACCACTCAAATTGTCTCCGGTGGTAACCAACTTTTCCAGCTTCACAACGACGGCACGATCTGGCGCCATATAGGGACACCATGCTCGGGCTCGAGTTGTCCTGGCTGGCAGAGATTGGACAACAACTCTACAACAGTAGCGATCGCGGCTGGCGGTAACCAGCTTACTCAGCTTCACAACGACGGCACGATTTGGCGCTACATTGGAGTCCAGTGCACAGCGACGTCCTGCCCCGGCTGGGAGGAGTTGGACAACAATGCTGCGACAAGGCAAGTAGAGGTCAGCGGCAACCACATCTATCAGCGGCATTCCGACGGTTCGATATGGCGGTATACGGGCCCGCCGTGCAATGGTGGTAGTTGCCCCGGTTGGGCGCGACTGGATAACAACTCAGCCGCAACATTCATTGCAGTCGCTGGCTTCAAATGACGGCAATCCGTTCAGGCAAGAGCCCGGAAAGCGCATGTCACAGCTCAGAGTTCCTAAAGCAGGAGGATTTATGGTACGTCCTGCGACGGATATAAGAAGCCGGTTGGCCTGGCAGTATGCGTTTCGACTCAGGTCCATGCTTCCGTCGGCGCGGTCATTAGCGGATCGCCGGCCGTCCGGAACTCATTGACCTGTCTATAGCCAGACTGGAGGAACGCTAGAGGCCATGCCAGTACTTAGTCGCGCGGCCGTACCTCTCAGGACGCCCGATTCGAATTGAGTAGCTGTTTACAAGGCGCACAATCGTCAGCCAGTTACCGCAAGGCAAGCGCAATTTCGAATCCCGCCCGCGACCTTGACTGCTTAACTAGCGGAGCGGAGAATCGGGCCACGTCGTCTCGATGAAACCCTGCTGGTGGATTCCACACGAGCGGAAGTTTAGGAATCCACCGACGAGTCGTCCCGACTATCACTCAGTGCATTCATCACGAAAACGCAAAACCCAGCAGACACGCGCACTAGCCGAGAGTCTATTGCGAGGAGACAACCGCAGATGATGATCGCCAGAGACAGGTTCATCCGCAAGACTAATACGAGCTTCGTGGTCGCATCCGGGCTTCTGTGTGCAGTACTAAGCGGCTTCAGGGCGTATGCGCAGGATGTTCTTACTGAACGCTATAACAATGCTCGAACGGGATCGACGAGCCAACGCATGAACAGCGATACGTTCAGACAAGGCTTGAGTAAGCTCGGCGAATTGCCTGTCGAAGGTCGAGTGTATGCCCAGCCGCTATTTGTAGAACACGTGCAAACGTCTCCGACGATGCCACCCCGGAATGTTCTCTTGATCGCGACAGAACGGAACAACTTGTATGCAATCGATGCTTACACACTTTTGCCTATTTGGAATCGCTCTCTCGGACCAAACGACCAAACTAAGATGGGCTCTGCGGGGTGCGACGGGATTTCGCCAGACGGCATCGGAATCGAAGCCACTCCCGTAATCGACGCAACCTCACAGCGCATGTTTGTCAGCTACAGGGTGAATCCCGAACGGAGTCCGGACACCTCACACCAAGAGGTAGTGGCCGTCGACATCAGGAATGGTCAAACTGTTGCTGGTCCAGTAGAGGTCGCCGGTCCGGCATTTGTGCCGCGATGGGAACGCAGCCGTGCGAGCTTGCTGCTACAGAACCGCGAACTGTACGTTGCGTTCGCATCACGCTGCGAGGACCCGGGCATGCCAATCTTCCATGGATTCATTTTCTCCTTCGATGAAGGGACACTGGATAAATCCGGGGAGTTCCAAATTACCGACGGGGACGTCGATGGTGGAGGAGTCTGGCAGGCTTCTTCCGGACTGGCGGGGGACGGCACGGATGTGTATTTCATTACGGGGAACCGGCGGCTCGAGGTTGGCCACCAACCTCAGGATTCCCCCAATCTTGCTGACAGCTTCATTCGGCTGCACCCACAGTCTGCCATCGGTTCATCGGTTTTGAATTTCAACGTACGTGACTGGTTCACTCCATACCGGAAGCTTTGGCTGGACCACATTGATTTAGATCTAGGGTCGGCAGGTCCCATCTTGATTCCCGGAACAAAATATCTCCTGGGAGGGGGAAAGCAGGGATGGCTGTATCTACTTGACCGGGACAACATGGGAAAGCTCGACGCAGCAAAGAAATGGACGTCGGCGGACTTGCAGAAACTGAAGTCCGACTCGACCGAGGATCAGTTCCCGGAAGAATTGTCGGCTGATAAGGTTGCGCAAAAGTTTCAGGTGGGATTCCAACAATATATTCCCAGTAATCCTTCGTACTTAGGGCCTCCTGGCTCTCCGATAGCTGTCGTAACGCAGAATGGGAACCAGTTGGATGTCTTCAACGTGGGACGCGACGGCGCAGTCTACGTAACGTGGCAAGTGAGTTCGGGGGATTGGTCGGATGGAATGAATGGCCATCCCTATCCGGCGAGAATTTCGCCATCGATCGCTCATCCAGGGGGTTTTGTTGCGGCTGCGAATCAGGGACCGAACCAAGTGGATGCATTTGTCGCGGGTAACGATGGAGCGGTCTACGTGACGTGGGTAGTCGGTGTGGGCCATTGGACGGATGGAACCCCTGGAAATGGAGCGCCGGCGCGTATCACGCCATCGAGCGTGATGCCGGCCGGAGGTTGCCTGGCGACTGCCGCGCAGACGTCCAATCAGCTTGATGTGTTTTATGTGGGGAACGACGGCGCAGTATACGTGACATGGGTCGTAGGCGGGGAGCACTGGTCGGACGGGACACCGGGAAATCCGCCACCCGCACGAATCACGCCCGCCAATTTCGCGATTCCGGGCACGTGTGTGGCTGCGGGCCAACAGACACCCGTCCAACTCGATGTTTTTGTCGTAAACAAGAACGACGGCGCGGTGTATGTCACGTGGGTTATCGGAACGGGAATCTGGACAGATGGTGTAGGAAATCATGGATCACCGGCCCGAATTACGCCGGTGGAAGTCGCTGACCCGAGAGCATTGCTTGCCGCTGCCCAGCAGACTTCCAATCAATTGGACGTGTTCTACCCTGCGCTAGATGGCAGCGTGTACGTCACTTGGGTGCTTGGCGTGGGTCACTGGTCCGATGGGACACCGGGGAATCCCCCGCCAGCGCGAATCACGCCGGCGAATGTGACGTCACCTACCGGGGGAATCAGCGCTGCGCAACAGACGGGTAATCAACTGGACGTTTTCTATCTGCAGAGGGGTGGGCCTACGAACGGAGCGTTGATGGTCACGTGGGTCGTTGACGTAGGTCACTGGTCTGATGGCACTCCAGGCAATCCGTTCCCAGCGGCAACGACGCCAGCGAATTTTATATTGCTTCCCGGACATTCGGCCGCAAGTAACGCGCTTTTGGGTAAATTACAAGCGTTTGTCGTGGACGACGGAGGCGCGATTGTGACCACTCACGTATCCGGTGTCGGACACTGGACCGATGGCCGAGATGGCAACCCAGAACCGCAGGAGTTGTGCCGCGCTCTCTGGATGCGTCACTGGCCGGACTGGCCGCAGTACCCCCACATTCACGGTAGTCCTGTGTTTGCTCAGTTTCCGGACGGGTCCGCCAGAATGTTCATCTGGCCGGAAAAGGATCACCTAAAATCCTTCGCTTGGAATGGCAATCGATTCGATCTTCAATCGAAGATCCTTGGAGTTGGTCTTAATGGTCAGTTGGTCCTTGATCCCGACGGGATGCCGGGGGGTATGCTCGCGGTTGCAGTCGACCCCTCGATGTCGCGAGGCGGTGTACTATTTGCCTCGCTGACCCAAGACGCTGCGACCGACGGCCCCGGTCTTCTGCGTGCGTTTGATGTGGTCACTTTAAGAGAAATTTGGAACAACCGAGGAGAATCCTACCAGTTCTCGAAGTTCGTGCCTCCAACGATCGCGAACGGCCGCGTGTACTTACCAACGTGCTCGAATAAGGTCCTGGTCTATGGCAAACGCTGATCATTCGCATAGGAATACCCAGCCTGCTTCACTGGTCATTTCGCCAGTTTCCTGTCAGGAAGGTCGATGCACCTCCTAGCGTCGGCCAAACGGACCATCCTACTCGGAGCATCTCTTGCCAAAAGCTATTCCACTTAACTATCAGGTAAGACATTTTTGAATCTCCTTTTTCTTGCCCCATTTTCTAGAAGGAGCGCCAAATTGCTCGAATCGTTGCCGCCGATCGGGATCCTCCCATTGTTTCCAACAGACCTCTAAACAGACCCCTCATTTGACCTCTCATTTGTCAATGACCTCTCATTTGTCTTGACAGGGTTCCTGCCCACGCCTAGCCTTAACGTCCGGAATATGCCCGCCAGATCACGGCTGAGAGTATGGGCAACCTGAACAGCCGCGCCCAGCTCCGCCCGCGAGGTGGCAACGTTCAGGCGATTCAAGCTGTACAAAAAGTTCTGTCCCTCGCCAAAATCATCGCCGTAACAATGTTACAGCAGCGAATCTAGCGTCAGCCGGAGTTTTGAGGAACGACAACGGTGAAGGGGTACAAGGATTCTTGGCACTGCCACATCAAGGATCGGGTCACTGCTATTCGAGTTCGTGACTTCAGGACAGTCGATGGGGAGAACCTGATGCAGGACATAGGACGAGAGCACGGTCGAAAGTTGGCTCACGGAACCTACAAGCACATAAAGGTGACGCTCTCGGCTATCTTCACGGACGCGAAGCGCAAGGGTCTGTTCGACGGCGCTAATCCGGTGCAGGGCGTTTCCATTCCGAAAGGGAAGAAACACGGACGGAAGCGATTGACTTACTCCCTCGCAGAAATCGAGCAACATCTTGATCTCTTCAAGAATGATCCGATTCTGATCGTCAACGGGGACGGTTCAACCTATTCCCCTAAGATTTCAGTGAGACTCATTCGCGCTGTGATCGGGGTGGCAGCTTTTGCAGGGCTGCGGGAGGGAGAAATCCGTGGTTTGTGGTGGGAAGACGACGAGTTGTCTGTCCTCAACATTCGGCGTTCGGTCTGGCACAGCGTTGTGCTAGACGAGACGAAGACTCACGAGGATGAGGACAACCCCGGCGTTGTGCCCATCATTCAACCGTTCCGTCTCATGCTTGACCAGATTCGACCTCAAGCCGGGTCGGGCTGGATGTTCGCAAACAGCATCGGCGGGGCACTCGACCTCGACAATCTCGCTGACCGGGTGATCAAGCCAGTGCTCAAGGCGAACGGCCTAAAGTGTAAAGGCTGGCACGCTTATCGCCGAGGTTTAGCCACGAACCTGCACGAACTCGGAATCCCGGACAAGGTGATTCAAGCAAAGGCTGGCACGCTTATCGCCGAGGTTTAGCCACGAACCTGCACGAACTCGGAATCCCGGACAAGGTGATTCAAGCAATCCTGCGCCACGAAGATGTTAAAACGACGCAGAGGAGCTACATCAAGACGTTGCCGAGCGTGGTGACCGAGGCGATGAAGCGGCTGGAACAGAGAATTGCTTGTGCAGCAGAGGTGCAGCAGGTTTCGGTCAACTGATCGCTAAGCTATTGAAAGTATGGAGCCGAGGGCGAGAGTTGAACTCGCGGCCTGCCGATTACGAATCGGCTGCTCTACCACTGAGCTACCTCGGCTTTGGTTGAAAAGAAAGGATTTAAGTCTCTATTTTGCTCCTATTTTGCCTAACCTCAATCAAACTGCAATCAACGCTCTTTCCATTTTCCCATCGCGCCACGCAGTTCAACACTCGAGGACTCCTACTCACCAAGTTTCATGATCACTCTTCGCGCGACGCGGTCCTTGGTAAGTTGTCGCACGAGAGCCCTCGAGTTACGCATCAGCTGAGCTCTGATCTGATTCTAGCTTTGTCATATCCGATTCGCAAGTTCTTGGCGTCGAATATAGTTACGGAGAAAAGAGTGGGGCCGGACAAGACCCGAGGCAAGCGCTCACCTGGACGCCTTGTGGCAACGCTGTGCGCTAACTACGCGAACGGAGCTGGACCGTACGATGATTCATCTCGTCGCCCATCGATATCAGAGTCTGCCATGTCGCTCCAAAGAGACCAGATCCGAGCAGAGCACTTCCGATTGAAAATCGGCTGCTTTGTGATGATGCTAAAGGTCTTATTGTTCCTTGGCCCGCTCTCGGTACCTCTCTACTTCCATCAAACTGCAATCAAAGTCGCTCTCAAACTGCAATCAAAGTTCCCCCCTCAATGTCTCGACCTCTGCCATCAGCTAGTGCAAATTTGTCGAATCCCCGCTTGTAGGTGAACTCCGTTACACGCCCAGAAGTCTTCATGGCAGTGAGTCTCGATAGAACCTTGCAAATGTGCTTAGACACGTTTTGGATTTCTCGCACGCTCTCGCCGAACATCGTGAATTCGTACGCAGTTTCACGAGTGCTTTGAAGGGCCGTTTCGGAAGTTCGGATAACCATCCTCCGAACTGCGATTGACAAAACATAGCTGTTGAGCTATATTCCTTCTATGGAATGAGAGGTCGAATTTACAGACGAGTTCTCAAAATGGTGGGATGGGCTGACCGAGGCTGAACAGGTGGACGTAAACGCCAAGGTGATTTTGCTTCAGAAGATTGGCCCGAGTCTCCCCCGCCCTCATGCCGATCTCGTTCACTCATCTCGTCATCCGAACATGAAAGAACTTCGGATACAGCATTCGGGGAGACCGTATCGAGTGCTCTTTGCTTTTGACCCGCGCCGCTGCGCAATTTTGCTGATCGGCGGCGATAAGACTGGCAATGATCGTTGGTATGACGAATTTGTTCCGATGGCAGATGCACTTTATGACCAGCATCTTGAAACTCTGAAAAAGGAGGAGAACTAGAAATGGCTAAGAACTTCAAAGAACTTCAAGCAAAAATGTCTCGCGAAGCGCGCGTTCGCAGCGAAGAGGCAGCCAAGAAAATGATCTCAGAAATGGGCCTTGCTGAACTCCGTGAGGCTATGGACTTAACCCAGGAATCGCTTGCAGACACGCTTCACGTCAAACATAACCCAGGAATCGCTTGCAGACACGCTTCACGTCAAACAAGCTTCCATCTCCAAAATGGAACGACGCTCGGACATGTATATCAGCACTTTGAGCAAGATCATTGAAGCAATGGGCGGAGAACTCCAGATCATTGCAAACATGCCAAACGGGAGAGTACAAATTCGTCAGTTCACCAAGATTCGGAAGGGTGAATTTGAATCTGTCCAAAGGAAGGGGCGTGCCGAGGTCCGCTAGATTGTCTCGGCCTTCCGGCTAAGTTAGGGATCATCCGTTGGCCTCAGGCTCTACCATCGCCATATACACTCGAAAGACTGTCGTTTCTGACAATTCTCGGAACCGAAGCATGCGTTTCCACGCGAGGAGAGCAATGCTCGATAGAAGCAGGACGAGAATTGCAAACGCGATAATAGATCTGTGAACAGGATGAATATCGTAGAAGGCAATTCGGATTGCGGGGATCAGGGCTAGAACGGATAGAATGACAAATGAACGGCACAAATCCGACGTTGCCACAAAAACATCCCGCTTACTAAAGCGGTCTTTCACCTTTGTCAGACAATAGTCGAATGCTGTGTCGACCGATGAGATTTCTTGCCCGAAGTCTTTCTTGATCGCGTCTTTA